>WNFQ01008641.1_pt1 | contig 10910 bp, 17 predicted proteins | sample 5400171 | NCBI WGS metagenome assembly WNFQ01 (sample SAMN13153356, study PRJNA577476) | soil metagenome | isolation source: 20 cm soil under Madrone tree | place: USA:California | collected 2016-06-14 | reverse complement strand
AATTTGACTCGGGGTGCGCCTATTTCGACCCGTCCGTCGGTTTGCACGAGCGGCCGTGGCAGCTTGGGCCTGGTTTGTCGCAGCTGTTCCAGCGATTTCCTCCGCAGTAAGATCCCGGACGGTCGTCGGTGAAGGGCGCTGTCGCACTACAGACGGGAGGGTGATGCCGCGGAGCTTTGATAGAAGTGCGCTCCTATAAAACAGCATGGGAATGGCGACGAGGAAAACGAGTGAAACTATGATGGGAGCCTAGGGGTGGCCCGTTGAGCGAGGAAGCTAAACTGGGCAACGTAAGTCAAACGAGGACGCACAATCATTTTGCTACTACTACTACTATCTCTCCTCACAAGGCTGATGGAATGTGGGGCTGCCCATGCCTTTGGAATAAAGAAAAAGAGAAGGGTAGCAAAGATGGCAATGGGGGCGTGCGGGGGCGTCAGGTAGGTGTGTTGACATGACATTGATAGAACACAGTATGAGAATGAATAGGAACGGGACCACGCAGGGAGCTGGGCGCAGGGATGGTGAAGGGAAGGGAGAGCGGATGCTCGCAGGCCACACGAGAAAATGAAAGGAGCAAACCGGGAATTTGTTTGTCCGCTGTGCCTTTATGAGCGCCTTTGTACCCTGTGCTCAAGCAGACATGCAATGGTACAATAACTATTGGTAACCTAGTCCTTACGAGAACGAGGCTTCACACGACCTTGATGATCATGTCAAGGTATCAAATCAAAATCAAATGTTTTGGAAAGAAACACCGCCTTGCGCTGCGCCATGAATTACAAATTGCTTCTCAGAGACGCAGACTTCCTCTGCTGCAGGAACTCATGCAGCCCTTGTGCTAGGGCAATCAGCATCCCGACCTACGATTCACCACACTCAAAAGTCACTTACCAACTTCCCGGGGGCTACCTTGGACCATCTATGTGAGATATGGGTGGGAGTCGATAGAAGCTTTGTACCAAATTAGGCTTACGAGATGCGCCGCAGTCCCAACTAGCGTATTGGTCACGTTCTCAGGTCTACGCCAAACGGCCTCTTGTACGAGTTCGTAACTCTTAAGAATGCTTTCCTTGTAGGATGGAATGATCCATTTCATCGCGATTCGCTTGTCAATCTGTGGCAGAACAGACCACGCCTCGACACTGCGGATCTTGTCTGCGAACACCACCGCTTCCTGTTCCTAGTTTCAGCACTGGCAGACGCCACGCCCGGCCTATGCACCAGTGGCGTCGTGCGCGTACCTGGATATTTGAGCACTTAAGGCGGGCCTTCCCACTGGAATCTTCGACAAGAGCGTAATCGACATAGTTCCTAAGTACATCTGGATCCCAAGTACCAAAGAACGGAGATTTGCTCATTAATGCGTACGCTTCCTCTCTGCAGCATAGACGTGTGAGAAACAAGGTTTGTAGGTACAAATGCTTACCGACTCGACCACACACTACGACGGGCGAGCGCACCAACGACAAGTTGTCGTATATGCTCATCCCGGGAGAAGGACGAGGGAGCGACTACAGGGTCGATGAGCACTAGCCCTGAGAACGGTGCCGGCGTTGTGTGCGCCGCGAGGGTCCTAAGCGATTTCACGCGTCAGACGAGACGATTGTTTGGGGTAGTAATACGCACGCAGCACACCCACTGAACGAGTGACCGACGACGACGAGTTCACGATTTGCAAAACCACGCTTCTCCCGTGCGTTGCTGACTTCAGGAGGAACTCTCGGAAGGTAAGTTGGAAGTGCAGAGGATGTTACTGTTTCAGGAAGGAAGTGCAATATGAAGTTCAGGATATCACGGGCGTGGTCACTCCAAATGACTAGAAGACAATGACGTGAATCGGAGTGGAGGTGTAAAAGACTTTAAATGACAGACATAGAGCTCCGAGGTCCTGTGCATTGACGAGTCCAGAGTCACCATGTTGTACCGCGTCCAGAGCCCAAAGTTCATCAATCTGATATTGCGTATCTTGGTCCGCAGCGCGTAATAGATGATGGATTGTGGGTTCAAACGTCTAACATAGTCAGTCAGTTGGCAAATCTGGTTTTGCAATCTGGGTTTTGCACACTTCTTTATGGAGACCATTCGCATGCAACAGGAAGAGCGTCAAGCCTTTCGCACCCCCGACACTCTTGCGTACATAACGATTTAACACGCTCCACAGAACCGTCTGCTGCTCCCCAGAGTGGTCCGGTACATGCCGAGCTTGCAGCGAGAGGAGCTCGCCTGTGTACCGCTGAACGCGCGCGGCGCGCTCGTCTTTGGTCTCGTAAGCAGGTAAGGGTGGCAGAGGGACTAACGGTGAAGAACGCGGAAAGGCAGCAGGGATGAGGTGCGTTGTGACGGTATATGAGTTGGTGAAGCAATGGTGACGAGGTGGACACGGTAAGGCGGGATAGCGAAGGGCCTCGGGGGGTGACCGAAGTGGAAGGAGACGGATGGAAGAAACTTGCTCCGAGTGGTCTGTAGGTGCCAGTGGCTGCCTTGGGATCATAGTGATCAATTGTTGATCTGATTCGGACGTGAGTGCATAAACCCTCGGTCTACTTTCGAACGTTGGATCCGAGGCTCGACTATCGACCTGAGTTGTTTTTCTCCCGATGGGGAATACGGAGACTGGAAGATCGGTTAATGGCGCTGCCAAGCATCCGAGTCAAGCATCAACTGAGCGTTGTCCTGGTTCCGTCTCTGGTTTCTTCCCTTCGTTGGGCCCGGACACTACTACTACTAGGAAAAGCTATTAACACTGTGGGCGTTTTGCAATTCAGTCGGCTAAATGACTGGTCTCGAGAGCAAGTAAAAATGCCACAGTGTAAACTGGCCTCGGATATGCTTGTCGATGCACAGCCGCTCTGATCAGATCGTCATATATCATCTTCATACATCGCACATCATGCATCATGGGCTGATTATATTTAATCCTGCCTTGGGTCAGCTTGAGGACCCATTATCCCTTCACGCTCTTTATTTTCCCGGTCGGCCGCTATGCTCAGACTGTTCACTCATTTTGCTTGTTTTGCGCTCCTCTCTGGCCTCACTAGACAATCACTCGCTGCTCCGACCTCCGACGATCCTTGTGCAAAAATTGCTGACCAAACCTTCGTTGATCCTGCAGATGCATTGGCTTGCCTAAAGTCATTCCCATTCAACGAGATCTTTAGACAGAATATATTATCAGTGGTCTCCCGTGTTTTTGACTTCTATACATTCGAGGACTTCTACTTGAATTCCCCTCCTCCCTTTCAAGAGTCGACCACGGACATACGTGCGCAGATCCAGCGGATCCACTCTACCTCTTACGCGGTGAGTGCTTAAAGTCACTTTTCCGACAAGGCGTTCCCGCTCATGGTCCGTTTCCACTCAAGAACGATTATGACTTTAATAAAGATCTCTACGACTTCACAACGCAGTTGAATGACGGACATACGCGTACGTCCTGTTACCGTCATGTGGCACTGCTCGCAACCGAATTCTGTTATCAGGCTGGCTTCCAGACTGCTACTTCACCTACAATAATATTCTTCCCTGGATAATGGCGTTTTTATCGCCCCGAATTCCGTCGAGTTACTCAAACTCGTTGGCCACGGCTTTACGAAGTTTCTTTCTGAGAAACATTTTCACTGGAAGCGTCTTGCTGGTGCCGAGGTGATCGAAATTGACGGACTCCCTGCTCTCCAATACATCGACAAAATCGCCCAAACTGTGTCTGGCAATTTCCTTGACCACAACATCAGGGTGAACAGCGTTGTCAGCAGCTATCGTATCGCCGGTTCAGACTGGTCTCAACGTCTTGGCGACCTTGCCAGCGAACTATTTCCGACACAAACGAGCCTAAAATTCAAACTTATTCCCAAGGGATCAACCTCGGGCAATCCTGAGACTGTCGATGTTCCTTTTGTCGCCCGTTTCATTGGCAATAGTTTTACCGATGGGCCATCCTAGTCTGTCCATTCCCTCCTATACGTGCCAGGACCTCACAAACAGTTTATCATAGCTGGACCAACAACTGTCTTGCAACGAATATAACAAATGGAGTCGCCCAACCTTCTAACAGCGAAATCTCGGAGTACCCACATCGTCTCACTCGGGCTGCGCTCGCGCGTCCCGCTATACAACTAACTTCAGCTGTCGGCCTTCCTTATACTTCCTTGCCTACTTTTGAACCAACCAAGGGCAGTACTGGTCCAATAAAGTCCTACATCCTTCCCGGAAGTAAGACTGGAGTGGTGCGTGTGCTCCATTTCGGTTCAGTATCGTCCGTAACAGCCCATTAATTATGTGTCACTGATAGATGTTTGTTGGCTCCTTCGATGGAGATTACGCTCAGACCCAACTCGATATTGCGGCCGCATTTGAGGAGTTTCATGCTTCTGGAGTTACAAGTCTTTTGATCGATGTAACCAATAATGGAGGTTTGTACGGATTTATGATGGAAATGCCAAACAATCTGACATCAACGGCTGCAGGCGGATATGTTTGTTTGGGATTGTTCCTCCATCAGTACCTTGCTGGTGACATGCCTGTATCACCGTACGAGCTCCGAACGTAAAAGTAAGATTGCATATCTGACTGCCTGGTATAGGGGATTCCAGTCAACTTCACGCGCCAATCCGCTTGCTCAGAAAATAGTTGAAATGAACATCAAGAGAAAGGTTCCATCTGCTCGCAATTACTATGACAGCAGAAACTGTGAGTTCCACCAATGAACGTATTTCTAAAGGCTAACCTCCGTCGCAGGGTTATTTGCGAATGGGACACGCATGCCCAGGTACTACAACTACAACAACCCACCCAACCCTTATAATATCAATGGCCAGGACCAACCCACCTCACAGCGATTTGAGGTAGAAGTGGCTTCTGTCTGACAACTCTAATCTGACAAAACCTACCAAGGACTTGTGCCCGAGTCTGCCTCCCGGTGTAACCTTCCCCTCGACACCTCCTATTGATCTCGAGTATGTGATCAGTCTATTCTCCCCTTTTGTCTTCCTCACATCTCTCCCCTAGTAATGTAGTAATCAGTAAGAGTTTCCCATTCCAAATTTCCGACATCCACCGAGCCTGTTGTTTCAGTTGGTAACGGAAATTGCGCATCGACTTGCGCTCTTTTCACTACCGTCATGTTTGAGCGTCACAATATCAAGATAGCAACGTTCGGAGGCCATCCAGATCAGTCAATGGAGTTCAAGGGTACATCATTTGCTGGGATATGGTGGAAGTTGTGGGAACTCATATCTGTCCTTGCAGGTATGGCCGGAAACCAGGTGCTCGAATGGTTTGATTTGGACAGTGAAATCAAGACTGCGGGGCTCAAGGACGTAAGTGGAGGTGCTTTATCTCTCAACTCAGCGCTTCGCTGACTGTCCCACATAGGATCCTCTTGCTCCTCCAGACCTGTACGCGATGTGTTGGTTACAGAATGGGCGCAGCTAACTGTGGCAATGATTTTAGACTTGTTAACGGGAACATGCGCCATAATTGGAGAACTGGTAAGTCGATCCAGAATACGACCGCCCCGGACTTTGACAAAGCTTGGCTCGCAGCTTACAGTACCATTGATGAGAACACACCGATCGCCTACCGCTCTGAGCAGCCACAACGTATGCTAGCCATCAATTATCCCAGGTTGTATGCACTAACACCGGTTTTTTTCTGTATTTAGATCGTTTCCAGTACACGAAGGAGACATACGGCAATCCCCAAAACGTGTGGACTTTCGCGTCAGTGTTTCCATTCATGACATGTTCGAAATTTTTACTTATTGAGGTATCAGCGAAAAGACGTTCTTTGGCGACAAGTAGGCCAAGGTGTTCCCTTCTTCGGACTTTTGATAGCCAAGAAATAAGATGAAATGAGATCAGTTGGACTCAAGATACCTATACATTCGTTAACGTGTTCAGAATAGAATTAACTTATTATAATCTATCGAGGATCAGTGTAATTGTAGAGGGGATGCTACGATTCGGCCACTGTCTTCTTTGACAAATTGATTGTTGGAAAGCATGGTCAGATCTCGACAGTCACTGGCAAGACGAGAGTCTTGAATAAGACATTGCTGACTCAGTGAATTGGTTGAGAGAGGCGGGACCTCCAGAGACAAAGTCGGGGGTTACGTCACTTTCTTACGAGGAGCATTGACTGGAATGTTGGTTGTGCTCAGCAACCTGTCGTCAACGGGGTCGGACCAACTGACGAACTGTAGGTTGAGGCGTTTAGGATAGTCGGCAGGGAAAATTTACGTTTGCACGATCTGGTCTTGACAACTCACCTCCCTATGGAGACCATTCGCAAGCAACAGCACTACTAGTAGTAAGAGTGTCAAGCCAACCCCCATCATTAGCCCTGTGCGTCCCAGATTGGTCTCAGGCTGGGACATACTGAGTTTGCAGTGAGAGGAGTTCGCTTGTGTACCGCTGAATGCGCGCATGCTCGTTTTTTGGTCTCATGAGCAGGGAAGGCAGACAGAGGGACGAATGGTGGAGTAGGGATTTTAGTTAAGTTAATCTTGCTCCTGTGAAAACTAAGCACAATAATTTCGGTGCAGAGCACATTCATTTCCTTGTGACATAGTCTCACAGTACACTATCATCTACCCATTTTTTTTCGACACTCATTGTTTCTCACGTACCCTCGACCACTTGATCTCGTTTGAATGTTACTTCGTCGTGGGCTGCCCGAGCTCGCCAGCACGCTCTGTTGCAACCTGAATGGCCCGAGCTATAGTGGATCTCACTCTCCCGTCCTCCAGGGTGAGTAGACCTGCGATAGTACAGCCACCGGGAGCTGGTCAACGCACGTGAGCTGAGATACATTTCGGCGTGTGGGTCATTACGATAGACTTACTTGTGACGGAGTCCTTGATCTGAGCTGGATGCGCATCGGGCTGCAAAGCCATACGAGCCGCGCCTTGCAGTGCTAGATGAAAGAACCGCACATAGACGCGTCAAATTATGTATGGCTGTGTTAATGACCAGAGCACGCACACTGCGACGCGAGCTCCAGAGCCTCCGCTCGTGGTAAACCCATCATAACACCGCCGTCTGCCATGGCCTCGAGAAATATGCATGCAAAGGCGGGTCCAGACCCCGATAATGCGGTACATGCATCAAAATGCCTTTCCTCGAGGAACCGACAACGCCCGATCGAAGAGAAGATTTGCTTAACGATCTGTGTGCTCTGTCCTTCCGACTCGGAAGGTGGGAGGGTCGAGATGACTGTCATGCCCTCACGAATCTATCAGGAACTCTTCGTGAATGTCGTGAAACCTTATGACAAAGGGCCGCCTTGAAAAACGGGGACGCACGCGGCATGCTACGTTGGGCATTGCACGGACTACAGTTGTACCGGAAAGAACCCAGGCGGAGAGTTGCGCGGTGGTGACGCCGGTAAGGATGCTGATGAGCAACTTGCCGGCCAAGGCTTCTTTGATCCCATTTTCGCTAAGGATGGTATATGCACCCTGTGGTTTGCAGCTGGATTTTTTATTTTAGGGGGGGAGGGTGTCGGCCAATGTACCGAAGTATAGTATAAGTGATACGTGCGTACCACAGCAAGACGACATCGGACTGTTGCACCGCCGAAACATTTTCCCCGACGGTGATTTCGACAGCACCTCCTCCGAGGACCGCACGAAAAGTCTCGCGCAGGCGCCTTGCGCTTTCTTCGCGTTGTACGCATGCGATGAAGCGAGACGGTAGGGTGGGGTCGTCACCGGCTGCGACGGTGGGGGTGGAGGTTCCAGGAGTGTGGGACTCCCATTTTGGCTGGCCGGAATTTAGGCCGTGTAGAGGGCTCTGCGAGTGGAGGCTGGCGAGCACGCCTGATGTTATCGCTATGCCCATTGTTCCACACCCTACAGGATGTCGAAATTAGATATAGATACATGGGGTCGACAGACACGCACACCTAGCACGCATAACGTGTAACCCATGAGGAGAAACTTGATAGATATTTAGGAGGCGAAGGTCAAAAGAGAACAGTCAAGTTATCGCTTAATTTTCAGCTACAGTATGCGCGTGCTCATTACAGTCGGGTCAACAAGATTCGATGTACTCGTCGAAGCTGCGTTGTCCCAGCCAGTGCTCAACGCTCTCACACAAAAAGGCTACTCCGATGTCGTCATTCAGCGGGGCAATTCTCAGGTGGATGATGCGTTCAGCCCAACGGATAAGGAGTGGAACGTCCGCAGGCACGGGGTGAATATCGACGTGTGGGAGTTCAAACCGAGTCTCGACGAGGAGTACGACGCAGCCGATCTGGTCATAGGGCACGCAGGTCTGCGCTCTCCGTATTCTTTATCATCGCTGGCCGTAATACGGCCGATGACCTCAGGATTTGTTGTCCAGGCTCGGGGACCATACTCGATGTATTGCGAAGGGGCAAACCTCTCATAATTGTGCCGAACCCAACTCTCCTCGACAATCACCAGGAAGACATGGCTTATGCCATGGGGAAATTGGGACATGCAAAAGTATCTACAGTCAAGTGAGTGCGGGTTGTAATCGTTGAGATTGGCTTTGTCTTAGTATTCATGTCGAAATTTTTGGTCCAGCGAACTTGCACAATCCATCATGGATCTAGACACATCGACCCTAGTGCCGTTTCCCCCGTTTGATGGTAGCAAATTTCGCAAGCTGGTGGATCGAGAGATGGGGTTTGAACTGTAAGGTTGGACTGTAGACTACGTTGAACGTAGGGTAGCAGGCGTGAAGGTTCGTTCTGGAACTTCTGTTGAATATCACTCGCACACTTTCAATAGCAAGCAGTGACCCAGAGACTACTGGAGTCTGTCTCCCTGAGCCGGTCGCATTCTGATGTACGTCTGGGCCACCGAACAAGATGAACAGTCCAAAAGAATCATCCCTATACCATCCCGAGAAGGACTTTGTGCAGACGCAGACGGAGAACGGTACTCAGATGATGTCCCAAGACACAGCAGTCTCAAAATGTATCACCTGATACAGTACGGCGCTACTACCACATGTTTTCCAAAGGATGAACTTTGCGAGTTTGCACAGAGCGTTGCTCAGGAACTAGGGTTGAAAGACGGCCCTCTGCCCTCAAATGAGGCCAAGGCCAAAGGCAGCGAAGGGGTTGAGATCGTCGTGGGCGATTAGGAACGATCACGGCGGTGGCAAAGATAGCACCGTAGGAGGGCACGGGGCTTGTTGTGGCCGCATTACCCGGAGAGACAAGATCGCGGAAGAACGAGGCGGTAGTACTTGTATAATTGAATTTCTACAGAAGTACAATACCAGGCAGTTCAAAGAAAAATCATTCGCTCGCCGCCATAACTAATGAGGAGAACAAAAATCAGAGGTGGGGCCACGGATACAACTGGAAGTAGACACACTCGCATTGATACTCTCGTGAGCAATTAACTTGTGCCATTACGAGCTCTATATCCTTAGGATCGACGGTTTCATCAACGGGACCTCCCGGACAGGCAAAGGCAGCGAAAATCCCGACGATGTCCCTGAACTCGAGGCACCAGAAGATGACGGTCCGGGTTTATGGGTGTGTTAACCCTAACCCTGACATGCAATAATAAGTGTATCTTCTCTGGTTCTACTTGATGGGATGAAAGTGAAAAAAGCGGGCGAAGGGGATTGTATGGTACGTATATGAATATGATGTACATGTGTTGTTTTCCCTCATACTGTCTGACGCAAGGACAGGCAGAATTGAAAGCTCTGTGGTTGGGACGTTGACGTGTCTGTGTGTGCGTGCGAGGATTGGGGTGGGAAGAGAACGTGTTGGATCGTCAGCATAGCATGATCTTGATTAGACAGGAATGAAGAGAAAGGGGGTGAAAAGAGGGACAAGTTGCGGGCGTTGATTTGACGAGGCCCAAAACGAGTGTCAACAAGTAACGAGACAAGCTGAGCTTGGCCGCCTCATCAACCGTTCTCCTCTCGACATTCCCTCCCTCGTCCTCGACAACGTCGGCCTCTTTTGGCTCGACAATGTCGGGAAAGGTCCCTCCTACCGGTCCACGAGCTCTATTGAATTCAATAAATGGCTGTCCCTCCAAACGTCATCCGCCCCAATCTGACCTTTCTTCATCTCACCCGCCCCCCTCCTCCTCCTCACCCCCTTCCTCGTCTTCCCCAACTCCTCTCATCAATCGTATAGGGGCTCCCCCACCGACTGGCCCACGAAGCTTACTCAATGGCAACACGCAAGGCCGAACTGCCAAACCTACCCTTAATGGTCACCCAAACCCGCTTGCGGGCCAGTCGAGGCAGCCCCCGACGGGTCCTAGTGCCATGCAACAGAAACTGCCTCACAAAGGTAAGCAAGTTGAGATCAAATGGAGTGACCAAGCCATCGCTAGCACTGTGAGCTTCCCTCCATCGTTTGTTGGTGTACCGTTCATTCAAAATCTCCTGTTCCTTTTACAAAGTCACGCAGCTCACTCCTTGAACCTGGTCCGTCCTCCAGCGCGGCACGTCCAACACCGCTTGCTGCACCAAGTCTCAATGGAAAGGTCTCTTCAGGCTGGTCGTCCAGCTTTTCGACAATTGCACAGCCTGCACCCCCCGGTCCAAGAGCTCCAGCGTCTTCGAGCTCAAATCACGAGCGCCAACCTCCCCAACCCTCAAACCCCCCGCCTCCTCTACCACCGTCCTCCACACCACCACCCCTCCGTCACCACCGTAACTGCCTGACAGCCCACTGCCTCTACCGCCTCCCTCAGATGACTTGCCTCCCCGCCCCCAACAGAACCACCCCGGTGCACGGAGGCCATAAACCGGAGATCTGCAAGGACACGTTTACTCTTTCTTGGCCGCTTGGCAACAGGACGGACAACAACTGCAGTGGATGCCCGTGCAGAAGCGGGAACAAGGGCGCCGCTTCGTCTACGGCGTGTCTCGACGGGAAGTGGGCGTTTCAGCACCACGGGAATG
>WNFQ01003874.1_pt1 | contig 10910 bp, 20 predicted proteins | sample 5400171 | NCBI WGS metagenome assembly WNFQ01 (sample SAMN13153356, study PRJNA577476) | soil metagenome | isolation source: 20 cm soil under Madrone tree | place: USA:California | collected 2016-06-14 | reverse complement strand
CTCAAGTCCTGAAGTGTGCGCGTCCGCGTTCGTGAGGTGAGGATGGGGCGATAGCGTAGAAACCGTAGCATAGAGCTCGTCAGTGTCCTTGGCTATGGCGCGGAGCGTTTGCAATTGTTCGGGCAGCATGAAGGAAAGCCGGTCAAGACGCGTCTGCGCTTGTTTCGTGTGCCGTCTGGACGTTCGTGCCGCCTTGATCAACAGTCATTTCAAATACTTTTGTTGCGAGACAAAATAAACACAGGTCACACGAGAGTCAGGAGCTGCCTTACATTTTCGATTTTTCGCCATAGCTCATCGATCTCCGCGAGCAACTCGGCCTCCTTCTCTGGTGGCCAATGGTCGAGGTCGAGGCAGGTCTGGTGGGGCACGACGAGCGGGAGATCGGGGGGCGTCACAGCGAATATGTTGCGGAGGGACCAAGCTTCGAAAAAATCAAAAGCGATGTCGGTGTGGAACTCAAGGAGGGTTGGAACGAGACCAGGCCTTGCTCGAGCTCCTTGTCTGCCGCGTCTGCCCACCCGGGCTCGCGCTCCAGACGCGTCTCGGCCCAGCGATTGAGAAAGTCTTCCATCGCGTCCACGGCGCGCCCAACTCCATCATTGGCAATGTTGATCGTGTCATCTAGGAGGAAATGTGGCGAGAAGGAGAGAATCTCAGGGATAAGCACAGTGGGAGTTGGCTTCGATGTACTGGCTTGAGCCATAGTCATACACTGCTTATGTAATCGACACTCTCACTCTTTCCATTAATCTCTCCGTGCACATCCCCCTCGATGTTCTTTGTCAAATCCCCGCTTCGTCACCTCTGCGATTGACCGCACCTGATTCATTGGTTCATCGCCATGAGATTCACGTTATCCGTCAGCACCTACATGAGGTAAATAGAGACCAAAACACAAATACAGACCTTCCACATGCCCTGCACCGTGACCTCCGGTACGAAAGCCTGACCACCCGAGATCCCCTGCATCCCGACGTAACCTCGTTCGCCAGGGTACTGAGTCGCGCAACATAGAGCTGACAGTCATCTTCAGGTCGAGCATCTCTCTCTGTACATCTACATTCACTTGCTTGCTCAGATCGCCCAGCGCGACGGCCTTGGTGACTTCCGAGATCGAACGCACTTGATTAGTCAGATTGGAGGCCATTTTCTGGGGGGGTCAGGAAATTTGAGAACAAGAACAATGGGGGTCACGTTGACGTTTCTGGTCAAATAACCCCATGTCCCCTGCACCCCTTCGGCCTTTGCTTGTCCGCACAGATGCCTTGTGTCACCACCTCTAACGCGACCCTCGTTACCTCTGAAGCAAACGCAGACGACAGTTCTACCATCGAATTCACGGTAGCCAGGCGGGGGCGTGAATAGTGCAATGAAGCAACGGCAGACAGGGATTCTTACCACTTCTCGGCGTCGACATTTCATCGTCGATCTGGGTTTCGATCTTCTGGGTGAGGCCTCCGCGAGCGACAGCAGTAGTGACGACCACAATTGAGCCGATATAATCCGTTAATACGAACACATGGTTTACCTGGGAATCATCCCATTAGTCGCACAAGGACGTTTAGACATAAGAAACGTGATAAACAAACTTCACGTTGCCAGTGTTCTTCGATAATGACATTGCCTTGAGCAAAATTTAATACGCAATAGATCATCCATCATTGTCTAGAAAGTAGCTGATAAATTGGTATGACCAAAAAACCATTGAATTCTACCTTATGATACACCTGAAAAGGTTCATGGTTCACCCACATGTCAATCACTGACAATCGCTATTCACACCCTGTCCATTACTAGGCCTCATCAGTCACATTATATCCATGTACCACTACATCTACAGCGTCATCACATCGACGGAACAGCAGTGTTTGCCCTCTTCACAACGTAATCCCGTATCATGTTCATCATGTTACCGAGGCTGTTGTTCTCTGGGAGCCACTCGCCATTATTAACGCAGAGAACCTTCATGAGTCTATCATATTTCAGGTCCGGCAGTAACTTCGGCGTGATCAAGAAATACTGTCCACTGTCCACCCTGCATGTTGTCTTGACGAGTTCATTATGCACTGCGCGTTCGGCACGTTGGTCCATCCCCTGTAACACGTTTAGGCGTAACAGCTCTTGCACTGGCAAATGAGACCACGTACCTGATTAATCTCATCAACCAACGAGAATGGCGCGCGTGCATACTCGGTCATGCTCATGAGGTACAGAATGGTAGTCAAAGAACGCTCCTAGGAAAGCCGATTGGCACACTCGTCAGTATTCTTCAAGCCGTGGAAGTTGAACTAAATAACGCACGCCACCAGATTGCCTGTGGGCGGTCAACTGTTGCAATCGCTCGGTATCGCGGAACTTTACAAGGATTGTGATGGACCACTTTTCGTAGTCTTCATGTGGTGTGAGTTGTAATTCCCCTGCACATCCAATGCCTAGAAAATTCAAACTCAGATGGTACCTCTATGAGAGAAGCGCTCGACGCACGGTCGAATGCCTCCGAGAACCTCTTGCCTATGGACGTGACGAGATCCTGTAGGGCAGGGTGCCAGTTATCCTGATAGGTTTGAATATATTGAGTCATCTCGAGGTACAGACATGCTTACCTTTGCGACCTTGATCGACTTCTCGATTTTGGCAGCCTGTTTGTGGCGTTCCTCGATCCTCTTGCTCAGGGACGTAATCTGCGCCAAAGTAGTGCAGAGAAACCTCGCATTTGAATCGGAAACAGGCGTGCAACAGAACGTACCTCCTCCTTTCGACGCTCGTACTGCTCAATGACGCCGGGGTTAGTGCCCAGGACTAATTCAAGCTTCTGCCGCAACGTCTCCAACTCATCTCTCAATTGATCCGCGCTTCGTTCGTGCGCCTTGCCTGACTGTCGTACCCATGTCGTTCAGCATGCGGACTTTGCAAAAGGACCAATGACGAACCTCTTCCATGGCCTGGAAGGTCTGCCGCAACTCATCGTCGACATCGTCCAGTTTGGCCTTACTAATGTCAAGCAGTTCCTTCGAACGTTCCTTTGTTTCGATATAAACTACATTTGCTAGATGGTCCACCCAACTTTATTAACAGACAAACATCAGAGAGATGTCTCTAAAACTCACCGGTGTTGAAATCTGCGAGCGCTGCCTGGTATTCGCCATCACGTTCTTCCAACAGTGACTCGAGGGCACTTTTGCGGCTCTTCTCTTGTAAATGCTCGAGCCCAAGTGTTGTCACGTTCTTCTGGTCCTTGATCGCGATACGTACAAGGTCCTACGATGAAGTGCTGTCAGTAACCATAAGCCATTTGTGCTTGGAGGATACGCACAGCATACTGTTGGGCGATGTCTGTGCGCTGGCCCGTCACACTGAGCAGTTTTTTTTTTAGCTGAGCACGCTCTTTATCTGTAGACTTGGCCCGCTGAAGTTCTGTAAGCCGTTCCTGCTGAACGCCTGCGTCGGTCCGTGCCGTTTAGGGACGCTCAACTTCTTAAGGGACTATTTGGGGCTCACGAAGCTTATTTTCAAGGGTGGCCACACGAGTCTTGGCTTTCAGTACGGCTTGCTTGCGCGCTTTTAAAGCATCCTACCATTTGTGACGTCGTTCGTGAAGGGCTCGTGAAACAAGAATTAATCTATGCATGCACACTCACAAAGGCGACCTTGTACTCATTGTGCTCTCGTTGAATCTCGCGCTCAATGTCGCCCAGACGTCGGGTCTCTTCGGCACACATTGCAAGCTTGTCCCGAGCCTCACCTATCTTGAGTTCCATATTGCTCCGCGCAGCGGCGTCGACTGATCAAGATGCTTAACACGGGAACGAATCACCGAAAAAAAAGTCGACATACCAGTGGGTCCCACGAGGACACGCGCCGGTCGCACGTCGCGTGTGAGATTTTGGGGGAGGCGCCGTCCGTACTGTGAACGCGTAACCATGTTCATTGTTTTGCCAACTATGTAGTTTCCTGCGCCTGTCCGAGACACGACCTCCATCGCCCGAACTGGGTCAAGACGGCTGGTTTGAAGGGCTATGGCCTGGGCGAAACATTAATAAATTTCGCACAATAAAGGCGCAGCACGAACTGTACGATGTAATTGGCATTCTCGCATCAAGAACGCGCGCATCGCATGCGGACAGTCGACAAATTCAATTGCGTATCCGTCGAAACCGAGTTCACGCATCTGCAATGGACGAACTATTGTTAAAGCTTGGGGGACCGAGAATGTACACATACCTCTTCAGCGGTCATCGGGGGTGGCGTGATAGTTGCATCCTCAGGACGGAACCAAGTCGTTATACGGGCCTTCTTTCCCAAAGCTTCTGGTGTATCAGTGACAAGCCGGTTAAGCAGCCTATAATCATCGTCGCATTGGGCGACAAATGTCTGTGGCGGATCTGAACTACGACTGTTTCCCCCGGGAATGGGTTGAATGGGCTTACCTTGAGCTGTGTGATATTAAAACACGCCTCAACAGCATGCACGTAATTCTTGTTAGGTACGGTGAGCGAGACAGTCGCGGGCTCAATGATCTCCATGCGGAAGCGATGCTTATTCGCGCGCAGCCAATTAATCACCGCGGCACAATCCGGGTCGTACTGGGCGAGATTCTGTAACCTTCGATACGAGTCATCGTCAAGCTGCTTCAATCTAGAGAAGAGTAAATGGAGATGGCCAAACAAACAATAAAGCATGACATACCTCCTTTCACCTTCAGCTACTTCGGCATTAGCTCGCGATTCATCTTCAACGAGACGGCGTTGTTGTTCTTTGAGATCAAACTGGCGATCACGCGTGCCGTTGTGGCTTTGATTGAGGTGACGCTGTCCCAAAGTCTATAAATGTGCAGTTGAAAAAAAGAGAAAACATACAATCTCCTCCTCTATCTCTGACATATCTTCGACTTGTATGGGCTTTGCCAGGTCTGTCTGCAGAGTTTGAACGAGCTTTTCGGTATCTTGGATCCTCTTCTCGCGAGTCTTTTCTTCCTTCTTGAGATTTGAGAGTCCGTTTGAAATCTCCTCGGCTCGCGCTTCCTGAATAATGCAACCGATCGATGCGAATTTCTAAATGGATAAGACGAAAAACGTTACCAGCCTCTCATTTTCGTCCCACTTGGCTTTCATTGACTTGAACTTCTTCTTCGCTGCATCCTTTTTACCGTCGCGCTGCTCGGTTATGCGCTTGAGCTGCGCCTCGAGGTGTTTCTTGAAGTCATGCATGGGTTGGTTCTTCTGCTGCAGTGTCTGGACGCGCTTGTGGAGGGCGCGCTGTTTCGCTTTCGCGTCGATGTAAGACCTCTTTGATTCCATGTATTCCATAAATGGGAGAATGAGCTCTAAGAGCGCAATCTAAAGTGACTACTGTAAGTAACCCAGAGGGGAACGATAACAAAAAGCCCACCTGACGTTCTAAGTCTTTGCGCTCATTGAAGCGTTGAACGTCGCGTTCGAGCATTGCATTTCGATCCTCGAGGGTCTTTAGTTGTTGCGTTTCCGAGTTGAGGACCTTGAGCATTATGTTAGCACACAGGATCATGGGACTATATATCAAGCACAGCACCCACCTCGCCTAACTGGGCCATCTCCTTCCCGGCGGTGATAAGTGTATCGTGCCAGTTGGTTAAACGAGGGTCACCGGCGGCGCGTTGAGTCTCACGTAGAAGCTGCTGCGGTGACATGTGGGCGAACTCAGAAACTTTGTCCTGAGGTAAGAAAGAGCTGAAGGCAAATTCCAAGTCAGCCACTAGCTCCAAAGCGGAGTGATGACATACCAAAGGTTTCCGACCTGAACATTGAGTTCGTTCATCTTCTGCGTAACTTCGTGACCTGTAGCAGCCTGGCCGCTTAGATGGTAGGTAGACCCCTTTGACGTAGAGCTCAGGTTTCTGCGGACAACGAGGTTATTCTTGCCAATCTTCCCCTTGAGTTCTATTTCTATGTAGCCATCCGTAGCTCCAATCTTGACGAAGGAATTCAATTCGGCTGCGCGACCAAGAATCTTTTTGGCCGCTTATAATTGAGCACAGTAAAACGAAGTCGTCGGAGACATCTTACACTGGGGGGCCAGTTAAGGCCGAGAGCAATAGCACAGGCGATGCTGCTTTTGCCGGTTCCGTTCGGTCCGATGATCATATTGAGATGAGGACCCGGACGGAATTCGACATGATCGTAGGTCAGAAAGTTGTGTAGTTGAACACGAATGATTGAACCTGGAACATAACTAGAAGAAAATGGTGAGTACTTGAGACAAGGAAGTGACGGGGAAGTGCGCACCCATCCGTGTCCCTGATGAGGGGCTCAAAAAGGGTTTTGATTTTCTCCGCCTTTATCGGTACTGGAACCCCCTCGCCTGTTGAATTCAATCTAGAACGCTTATGCCCCTTTGGCGATCCCTGAGTAGCCTCATCCTCTTCTCGCTCGCCGCTTGCGCGTGTATTTGGCAGGTAGGAAGGGTCATCACTTCCGTACGCATCCTCATCAGTGTCCTGAACTTCGTCTGCGCGAGCTTTGCCCTTTGAAGACATCTTTTGCGTGTTCCTCGGTTGTCGTCACGGCCGAGTTGAATTAGCTTGAGTGTGGCACGGCGCGTGCGTGAACTCGACGCGTGAATGGCTCCGGCCCGCACGAGCCGGCGCTTGGTGAATCACAAGTGACGTCTAACTTAGCAGGGAGGGCTTTCTGTCTTAGGAGTGGGGATAGAGAGCTCTCCACTTGTTGAGATTCAGGCAGAGGTTTGAGGCTGGCTGAGAACGAGCTAATTGAAATCTTCTGCTAAGAGCAGGGACTTGAGGTGGTAAGTTAGTATATTTTGGGGGCGACATGTTTTCTCTTCTTTTGGAAAGCAGGGTCGGAAACACAATGATCGGCTTGTAATATAATCGAACGTGAGGCCAGCAAAATAGAAGATTTCACATGCCGGTTGCGCATATGTGTTAGAGTGGACGAAAAGATTTACAGTAGATTGTCCCTGCCAGTGCAACTTGAATCTCACCAGGATCTCCGAGTCCGAGTCGGCATGTGTCAACGGTGAATATATTACCCCAAAAGCAGAAACCGTTGGAGCTGTTGCCAACATGACCACTTGCGACGTTGCGTGTGAGATAAATTACAAGGTTTCCACGAAAGGACCCCACCCAACTACTGTAGCAAAGAACAGACAATGAAGCTAGACCTGCCCAGCTCGTAGCACTAATCGTCATGATTCAACAAAGTCAAGATCCGTACATACCACCAACAATCGAATGGCCTCTCTTCACTCCGTGTGACCCATAGGCGAATCATAGATGTAATCGAATGGTACGAACGGCTCCCGTGCCAGAAGACATACCGTGTACCTGCGCCTTATGGATATTATATACTAGTACTAGTAATTGTCGAAGGTTCAACAGTGACCATCCCTGGCCACTGACACGCATTCATGCACCGTAGAAACTGAAACGTGGTCACGTTGGGGTGGAAACACGAATCTAACGTGATTACTGTACTGAGCAATCGTGTAGTGAAGCGGTCCCTCAGTTTAGGCGCCATAGGTCTCATGATCGTCTTAGCCGGAAGCAGCTTGAACGGTTCCCAGGATATGATGCGTCCGCAATCTGGATACCGTAGACGGTTTTTGAGCAAGCGCTCCGATTTTCTGTACTAAACGTGAATGAGAAATATTTTGTTTGCAAGTCACCGACGTCTCTGCAATGGAGAGGCACACTTGCGGCGCACCTGCCGTCATCGGACGGAAAATTTGTTTGGCTGCGATGGCAACGTTGGGGAGCAATAGGTTACATAATAATTTAATCTTCCCACGGACCATTTCTGGCAAACAATGAACGACCCGATATGACCCAACCCACGCTGTTCGTACTGTTCTCGAAAGCAACCCCAACTCGTCCGAGTCCTGAGCCGCAGGGAGGCCTCTCAATTGTTCGTTGCTGCGCACGAGTTCAATCTATTGTTTGTATTATACGGTAAGAAGTTGCACAACCTGAAATGATGGCAGTTGATCCCAACGGGCATGTGACGGCGATTCTTCGCTTCGCAGGTGTCTGGCCAGATTCCACGCACGGCTCAATAAAGTTGCCCCATCCTCATCCTCCTCGGCCATCCCCTTCGTCTGGAACGACCACCTCGACAGACGTGTCCAGCCTGGTTTGTCCTTCCAACCCGTCGCTCTCTGCGACAAAGCAATCCAGGCTACAGAGATGACCCGTTTCGGCGACTATCAAACCCTCTGTAGAAACACTCCCTCTTACCCATGGTGTAACCTTTTTTATCGCGAGGTTCTTTCCCTCTTTCTTTATCCGCCATCTATCCACTCCATTTACCCATAGAAAACAGCTTCAACACAATGCGCCAACTTTTCTTATCGGCGCCTCTGCCAACACATCATCCGCCCCGGTAGGAATCAATCCAAAGTGTGGTATCCCACGCGTTGGCTTTGAAGGTTCTGTCGGCAACATCGCCAATATCCTCGCTTGCTCTTTCAGTATTTTGGTTCTCATCTGGCTCATCATACGTTGTAACAGCCGAAAGGCTGCCGTTGGCATGTCTAGCCGCCTTCCAACCCTTTCGATCTTCTGACCCAACCCCCCAGGTCGTATCGAGCTTCGTGCATTTCTCGTCGTCTACCTTCTTACTCTCCCCCTCCAACTTATCACCACGGGTTCCTTTCTCGAACAAGGAACAACTTCTCTTGTCGTCTTTACAGCCATTCATGCAGGTGCTGTTGCCGCTCTTTTCTGGACGCTCCTGGGAAACGCTCTCGTGGCAACTCAAATCGTTGAGGATGGCACACCATCCTCGTTGATTGTCCGTCTTAATCCCATAGTATCCTTTCGCTCTTGCTAACAGGCGCGTTTTTAGCCCTTTTACATCTTCACAGTGTTCTTCACAGTCGCCACCACTTACGTCTCCCTTGACGTTGCTCTTACCATCACGACAGCATTGAAGCCGGATAACCCACCGGATTCGCTGCATTCAACTGCCCTCTTTATCTTCACTTCGATATGGCCCGCCACGTGCGTTTCTTACTTCCATTCTTACACTACATATGACATCTGACGCCACTTCACAGCGCGGCTTTTCTTTACTTTGTCCTGATGATATGGATCGTGGTCAAAAAACTCCGCGAGCAGCGCCCCTTAGTGTATTATATATTGGCCGGTATCCTTTTCATTCTCGCGCAACTCGCATACTTCCTCCTTTCTCGTCCTATCTGCAACGGTGCGAACGCTAAGATTGACGGTTCCTTCCTTGCAACTGCTCTGGAGACTGCAACCGTTATCGTGCTCTACCTTGCCTGGCAGGGTATAACAGAAGGTTCGTCCATCTTCCGCGTCTTTGTGGGCCGATGTGCTCATAAACGGTCCGGGAGCAGACTACTGGGGCGAGGATGTATACTACCAATGAGTGGCGCAGACTTTTATTATATGATAGATGATGTTGCGTTTACGTCACGATATCGGTAATGATATTCCCCCGCTACGTTTAGTAGTATTTCCTCTACTCTACTTTGGGCCTCGGAGCGTCGGTCTCTTAGGCGGGGACTTGTCTCGTTTGCCTATGGTCCTTTGCCTAGTTTCATTTCAATTCTCTCATTTACTTATACATGAAGTTTACGAAGGAAAACAAGCACGAAATGCCAAGAGAAGGGCGTGAAGGAAGGGAAAATTGCTTCGATGGTAAAGGAGGGTGCGTTGTCAGCGGATCCCAGCGCCTACGACGAAAATGGCAAAAAAAGGGATAAGTTGAAGACAAAATAATCGTCCTTGATCTACCAGTCGCTCTCACGCAGAGGTCGTTGCGTTATGGTGTGTACCACCTCGACGCAGATCCATGACTCGCCGTCGTCCCGCGATCCGAGCCGACCAAGCTTCGCAAACATGCTGGCTGCCCTTGATGCCCGTCGTTGCGGTGGTCCCGCGATCGTGGACTGGGAGCTCCGTGCGCGGAGAAGCCGCCACGGGTGCAGGAGGGCCTGTGCCGGCGATGTTGGCGAGGATGGCTGCGGCTGGGCACGTGCTTCGCCACGTGCAGGATAAGCATAGGCAAGCACGTTTGCGGACCAGATTGAGTCGCACTCGCGACCCGCCACGTCGATGTACTCTGACGTCGATGTTGTCGTCACAGAGAACGCGGAGCACTACCGTATATGGCGAAAGAAAAGGTGATGAATAAAAATAGAGGGAAACTGCCTTGGAGAGAGCAATTTACGCACCTCGTTCGGATCCTCCAGTTCAGGTGGTGTATAGTAGAACGAGTCACCATCACCGCCGCCATCACATGCAGCCCCATCACAACCCTCACTGACATACCCACTGTCCGCCCCAGACGGCCAATACTCGCACCCACCACAACCACCATCGTTTCCACTTGCATCCCAGGGTTCACGCGGATCGTCCGGCGCCATACGACCGAGCCACGACCATGCAAATACGCTGTCTCGATCAGGCGGCGGTGGCGGGCGCACTGGAAGCGGTTTCTCGCGGCCAGCTCCAACTCCGGCTCCAGCTCCGACTTTGGTGCTTCCCGACTCATTCGGCGGGATGGCACCGCACCAGAGGCCGTCGAACGTCGACGACGCACGCGCAGGCATCATATTGTTGTTGCCTGCGGCGGTGCCTGCAGCAGAGCGGAAGTACGCATCAAGGAGACTTTGCATATCCGCGAGCGTGCTCGGAGCGGGAGTGCATGGCATCGGGCCGAAAGCAGTGGTGGTCGGCGTATCTGGCGTATCGGGTGATGACGCTGACGTATGGGACGTGGGCGGGGTAGGCGGTTCAGAAGGTAGGAGCTCGGCTCCGGAGAAGGTAAGTAGACCATCTGCCGGGTCGTACATGGCTACAAAAGTGAGCGCTGTCTGGGGCGGGACGAGCTCTGACCAGCGGTGCTGTCGCTGGGTGCTGGGGGGCGTGGCGTCACTGAGCTCTG
>WNFQ01012674.1_pt1 | contig 10911 bp, 11 predicted proteins | sample 5400171 | NCBI WGS metagenome assembly WNFQ01 (sample SAMN13153356, study PRJNA577476) | soil metagenome | isolation source: 20 cm soil under Madrone tree | place: USA:California | collected 2016-06-14 | reverse complement strand
CGACTTTCTCCTGAAGTCTTCAAACAATGCGCGGTGAGTTGGGGGACCCGCAGCGCCAGTTACGGAGTGAGCGGGGTATACGCCGTGTATCCCCGCATGCGCCGCATGGAGTTCGAGGAAGGCTCTCCCTTCGGCGAAGCGGAGGACTTCACCCATACCCGAGTTGCTTTTATCGGCGCGGATGCGAAGAAAAAACTTTTTTCGGGACAGAATGCCATTGGCGAAAGCATTCGCGTGGACGGTATCTCGTACCAGATTGTGGGCATCCTGAAACACGTCATTAACAACAGCGACGACAATCTGAATGAGCATATCTACGTGCCTTTCAGCGCCATGAGCGATCTCAAGGACACGTTCTATTTGAACTCCATCGTCATGGAATACGAAGGCGACAACGCTAAAGTGGTAAAGGCGCTGCGGAATGCGATGGCCTTCCATCATGGCTTTGATCCCAAAGACGAGCGAGCCGTATTTGTGTTCGACGTGTTTTCCGACCTGATGGACCTGCGAGTGATCACGACCGGTATCAAGATTCTTCTCGGCTTCATTGGCCTGCTCACGCTGGGGATCGGCGGCGTGGGCTTGATGAACATCATGCTGGTTTCGGTGACGCAGCGTACCCGCGAGATCGGCGTGGAAAAGGCTCTGGGCGCGCATCGCTGGCACATCCTGTTTCAGTTCCTGGCGGAAGCCATGGTCATTACTGCGCTGGGCGGGTTGCTAGGGGTCGCATTCGCCTACCTGGTCGCGTGGTCTGTGCCCTCGCTGACCCTGTGGAGTGCCTTTCAGGAGGGCGCCGACGAAGGCGACATTCACCTCACGATTGACGCGGCAACTCTCATCTGGTCTACCGGCATTCTTAGTTTCGTCGGAATTGTCAGCGGCATGTTGCCGGCCATCAAAGCGGCACAACTGGATCCGATAGAAGCGTTGAGATACGAGTGAACGCCTGCCAACGAAGAACCAAGATCTGGCAACCGGTTCTTGAAATCCTTGTCTTGGCCCATGTTCTACACCTCCCTCCGCGGCGCATAACCACAACTCCCGTTAGAATCATTTTGTGACCGATGCGCCAAAGCTGCGGCTCGAACGTGTTCTCGCGCAACTAAAACTCTACGAACATCCGCTGCTGGATTTCTCCGCCCGTGCCAAAGGCGAGGCGGTGGAAGTTCTCATACAGTTTAGAAATCCTCCAGTTCCTGTGCACACCTATAACTTCGAATTTCATCCGCGGGATCTCGATCATCCGCAGTTTGAGTGGGCGTTCCAGCGCCAGCTCTACGACTGCCTGCACGATTACATGGTCGAAATGTTCATCCGCACGCCCCAGGACCGTGCCGATCGCCAGCGGAGAGACTTGTGAGCCTGCGCCAAATAATCGAGCAGGAGATCGGTGAGCTCGGGCCCATCCCGTTTTCACGCTACATGGAGTTGTGCCTTTACCATCCTAAGCTGGGATATTACTCGCGCAACCCGGAACAGTTCGGCAAGGCCGGCGACTTTTACACTTCAAGCGATGTTCATGCAGTCTTTGGACGCCTCCTGGCGCGCCAATTCGAGGAAATCTGGCGCATGCTCGGTTCGCCGGCGCAGGTTGAAATTCTCGAACTCGGTCCCGGCCGAGGGCTGTTCGCGCAGGATGTGCTCGACTGGTCGGAGAAAGAGTTTCCTGAGTTCTTTCAGACTCTGCATTATTCGCTCTTGGAACGGTCGCCAGCGCTGCGGGCAAGGCTTAGAGAGACGCTGGCCAGGTTTCTGGAAAGCGGCCGGCTTTCCCTGGCGGCAGGGAATGACACGGGGGTTGACGGGAAGGGCGCGACTTTAGTCGTGCCGAATGGTGCGGTGGCAGAGAGGGCTTTAGCCCCTGAAGTTCCGCTCATCATCTTCGCCAATGAGTTCTTTGACGCCCTCCCGGTAGAGATCCTTAGTGCGAGGGGATCCCTTCGTATATCGATTCAAGACAATCGATTCCTCGAAACTTGGGTTCCAGCTTCAGCGGAAGAGTTGAACTTCCTCGACCGCTACAGCGTCCATCCTGAGCCCGGAGAACGAATCGAGGTTCCGCTGCTTGCACATCGCTGCATGTCAAGCCTGGCTGCATGGCTACGTAGAGGCATCCTCATCGCGATTGACTATGGCTATACTCGTCAGGAGCAGCTTGCGGGCCGGCATCGCGGAACTCTGATGGCATATCGTCACCACTCCGCCACTCCCGATCCGTACGAGGCCCCAGGCGAGCAGGACATCACGGCGCACGTGAACTTCGCAGCGCTGGCCGCGGCGTTGGAAGAGAATGGCGTGGAAGCGCAGCCCCTGCTGACCCAGTCGCAGTTTCTGATGGGAATTGGCGAGAACAATCAATTTGCGGACGTTTTCGAACAGTGCCGCTTGCCGCAGGAGCGCGCCAAAGTCGGATTGCAGCTCAAGCACTTAGTAACTCCCGCCGGCATGGGAGAAAGTTTCCAGGTGCTGGTAGGGGCCAAAGCCGTGCACGCGGAGCGAGTGGCTGGCTTGAGCGGCTTGCTGTTTGCCAGGAGCAGGCTCAACAACGCATGAGTAGAAGTTTTTCTGGATATAAGAATCTTTCATAGGATGATGATGGTTCCTGAAATGATGCCAGCACATCTATGAATGAACTGAGCGAAGAATCGCGGCAGGACTAGGAGATCCAGATGGAAACTGAAGCCCGTCCCGCTTCCTGGAAAATCCTGCTGGCCTTTGCCATGATTTACTTCGTCTGGGGATCGACTTTTTTAGCGATCCGGGTCGGGGTCCACGAAGTGCCTCCGTTTCTGTTGGCGGCAATGCGCTTTTTTACTGCCGGCCTGGTCATGTATGCGTGGCTGCGGCTCAAGGGCACGCCCGTTCCCGCACGGCGTGAGTGGGTGGCGGCCTCCGCGCTCGGGGCGCTCATTTTCGTTGTTGATTACGGCTGTTTGTTTTGGGCCGAGCAGCGCGTGCCTTCGGGGATTGCGGCCGTGGTGCTGGCGACCATTCCTGTGTTCATCACGCTGATGGAGATTGTTTTCCTGCGCACGCAACGTCTGACGTTCCGGCTCGGTCTGGCTCTTATGGTAGGTTTGTGCGGCGTAGCTGTGCTGATGAACCATTCGTTTTCTTTGGGTGAGGTTCCTGTCAATCGCGCCGGCGCTCTCGCATTACTGGTGGCGGCAGTCACCTGGTCAATAGCGACGATCTTTACTCGCCGACTTCCGCTTCCCGCATCGAAGCCTATGAGCGCCGCTACCCAGATGCTAACCGGCGGGGCCTTGTTGTTCGTCCTTACGGCGCTGACCGGTGAGTTTGCGGGATTTCGGGTGCAGGCGATTTCAGGTCGCGCATGGTTCGCTCTGGTTTATCTGATCATTGCGGGTTCGATTGTCGGTTACACCGCCTATGTCTGGCTGCTGCATTATGAGTCCCCGACCAAAGTCGGGACTTATGCGTACGTGAATCCGGTAGTGGCGGTGGGGCTGGGATATTTTGTGGGCGGGGAAGCGGTGGGACTGCGCACGCTGCTGGGAACTTTGCTGGTGTTGGTTAGCGTCATCACGATTACGACGACGCCGAAGCCTGTGCCAGCCGAGAAGAACAAGGACACCGGAGCCCTCGCCGAGTTGAGCTCCGCCGAAATAGACTAGTTTCGCGAACTCTGCCGAGCCCCGCTCGGCTGCCCAGACGAAGACGTCTGGGCCCACGTGATTCGTGCTAGGGCCGCGTCATCCTTTCCGGACGCATCAGATCATCGAACTCCTCGCGGGTGAGGTACCCCAACTTCAGGGCGGCCTCGAGCAAGCTGGTGCGCTCAACGTGGGCGGTGTGGGCGATCTTTGCTGCCTTATCGTATCCGACCCTGGGCGCGAGCGCTGTCACAAGCATCAGCGAGTTGTTCACGTACCAGTCTACCTTGGCGCGATCGACCTCTATGCCTTTGATCATGTATTCGGCGTAGCCGTGGCAGGCGTCGGCGATCAGGGTGACCGAATGTAGGAAGTTGTAGATGATCACCGGTTTGAAGACGTTGAGTTCGAAATTGCCTTGCGAGCCGGCAAATCCGACTGCGGCTGTGGCACCGTGGACCTGCACGCATACCATGGTCATGGCCTCGCACTGCGTGGGATTCACCTTGCCCGGCATGATGAAAGAACCCGGTTCGTTTTCGGGGATGGAGAGTTCTCCCAGGCCGCAACGCGGACCCGAAGCCAGCCAGCGGATGTCGTTCGAAATCTTCATGAATGACGCGGCCAGCGTTTCCATCGCACCCTGTGCAAAGACGATTTCGTCGTGCGCCGAAAGCGCGGCGAACTTATTGGGATGGGAGCGAAAAGGAAGTCCGGTAAGTTCGGCGATCTTCTTCGCGGCGCGCTCCGCGAACTCGGGATGCGCGTTCAGACCGGTACCGACCGCGGTGCCGCCGATGGCGAGGTCGTAAAGGCCGTCGAGCGCCTGCTCCAGGCGCTTGATGTCACGCTGCAGCAGGCTGGCCCAGCCGCCGAACTCCTGGCCGAAGGTGAGAGGCACAGCGTCTTGCAGGTGGGTGCGACCGATTTTTACTATGTCCTTGAATTCCTCCGCCTTGGCCGCGATCGCGTCGTGAACGCTCTGGATGGCGGGAATCAGCGCGGTCCTCACCCGATCCGCAGCGGCGATGTGCATTGCAGCCGGGAACGTGTCATTGGAGGATTGCGACATATTGACATCATCGTTGGGATGGACCGGCTTCTTCGATCCCAGTGTGCCACCCGCCAGTTCGATGGCGCGGTTGGCGATTACCTCGTTGACGTTCATGTTGGTCTGCGTACCGCTGCCGGTCTGCCAGATGCGCAGGGGGAACTGGTCGTTGAGCTTGCCGGCGATGACCTCATCGGCAGCCTGCACGATGAGCTTGGTCTTGTCGGCTGGAAGCTTGCCCAAATCCTGATTCACCAGCGCGCATGCTTTCTTGAGGATGCCGAAGGCGCGGATCAGTTCCGGCGGCATAATGTCGTGGCCAATGTTGAAATGGAGGAGAGAGCGCTGTGTCTGCGCGCCCCAGTAGACGTTCGATGGGACTTCGGTTTGCCCCATGCTGTCGGATTCGATGCGAGTTCGAGTGTTCGGTTCTGTGGACCCTACCATGAGGTCTTCCCGATGCTTGCGTGGGGATAAGAGCAACCGGGCATTATAGCGCGGACGGCAGGCTGGGGCGGGCCCCGCGGCCGGCCAGGCCTGCGGCTCTACTTTTGCCCGAGCACCACATTGAAGAACGTCGGCGGAAGGGGATGCAATTCACTGCTCCGAAATCCTGCATTGCCGAGCATTTGCTGAAACTCTTTGAAGGTGTAGGCATCTCCGGCTGGAGTTCCCGCCAGCATGATCAGGCTGAAGCTTGCGGGAAGAGGCGGTGAGACTCGATCTTCATTAGGCACGAATTCGAGGATTACCGCGCGTCCTCCGGGCTTTAACGCCCCGTGCACCTTGCGCAGCAACTTCTCGCAGGTTATGAGGTCGAAGTGGTGGAGAAAGTTGACGACGAGCACCAGATCGTAGCCCTCACCATAGTCCACCTCGAAGGCACTGCCCGGGATGGTGCGATATCGGCCAGCCACTCCCGCCTTGGCGGCGTTTTCCCGCGCCACCTCGAGCACATTGGCCCAGTCGACGGCCCAGACTTCGGCGTTAGGATTGTGGCGAGCCAGGGTGATGTCATAGAGTCCATGCCCGACCGCCAGGCTGAGCACCTTCCATTTGTGGCCCTCGTCCGCCTTGAGCATTTTAGCGAGTTGCTCGGCCGGCATCGCCATCAGTGGCGCCATGCCACGCGCAAACTCCACCCACATCGGATGCTCCGGCGTCAGGCTATTCTCCTTCCTGGTCGTTCCTCCGGTGCGTACCGCTTCCGTAAGGTGCCTGTAGTCTTCGATGGTTGAGGGCAGCAGCAAGAATCGCAGTGCGCTGCCGAGATATGCGGGGGCGAGTCACGCCATAACGGTTGGCTGCTTTGGTCAGAAAGCCGTTGACCACCAAAAAGTCGCAGAGGATGCGTGTACCGCGGGCAGATGCGTTGCAAGTGGCCGCAATGTCTTCGGCTATCTGCTGGCCCTGCGCGATACCTGTGAACAGGCCAAGCTCGATGGCGGTTTTCAGTGCCTCGGTCTTGTGAAAAGCGTTCACTGTCTCGAAAAATAATTGTGGGGAAGGCGGTGGGCCAACCTGCGCTCTGGACATGGTATGACCTCCGGGAATTGTGTGAATCTGAATTTCTGATATCTTACAGCGAAAAAGCTTGAGCCGGACTATGTGGCGAGGGAGGTCAGGTTCCACCTCCACCCACGTGCTAAAATCTTTAGCTTCGAGAGACCAATGTCTGCAACCCGCCTCGCGTGGCGCGCTCCGGTTTCCGTCAGCTGAGACAATTATTTGGTGACCAAACAGATTTCCGGTGTGGCCGAACAGATTCCCGACACGCTGCCTCGTCCTCAGACCAAAAAAACGACATATTGGCGGGATAGTTATAGATCGAATTTACGATGCAGCCTTTGTCGATGGCCAGCGTGCTGGCTTCAAGACCCTGGCCATCGACAAAGGCTGCATCGTAAATTCGATCTATAACTATCCCGCCAATATGTCGTTTTTTACCACGCCGGAGCTGCTGGAAATCGGCGACATTCCCTTCAGCACCGCCCGGCAGAAGCCCACGAGGGAAGAGGCGCTCGAGTACTACCGTAAAGTCACGGAACACTATCATCTGGATGTCCGCCAATATCAGTGGGTAAAGACCGTGACCGGACGGGACGGCGATTTCCAGATCACCGCAACCGACAGCCTGGGGCGAATCTACGATTACCGTACCCGCAAGCTGATCGTTTCAACCGGATACTACGATCTATCCAATCCGTTGAATATTCCGGGAGAAGATCTTCCCAAAGTGTTTCATTACTATCGCGAGCCGCATCCTTTTTTTGATATGGATGTGGTGGTGATCGGAGGCAAGAACTCCGCCGCCATCGCCGCGCTTGATCTTTGGCGCCACGGCACGCGTGTGACCCTGGTCCATCGCGGGCCCAAGTTGCACAACCACGTGAAGTACTGGATTTTGCCCGACATTGAAAACCGCATCAAGAATCGCGAAATTGGCGCCTACTTCCGCAGCACGGTTGTAGACATTGGAACCGACTACGTCAATCTCGACACGCCTGAAGGCCGTGTCCGCCTAAAGAATGATTTTGTCTTCGCCATGACTGGCTACCATCCCGACTACGATTTCCTGCGTTCGATGGGCATCGAGCTCGCCAGCGAACAATGCCGTCCGGTGTGCGATCCGGAAACGCTGGAGAGCAATGTGCCGGGCATCTACGTGGCGGGAGTGATCGTGGCCGGATCGAGGACAAACGAGATATTCATCGAGAACGGAAGGTTCCACGGCAGGCAGATCGCTGCCGATCTGCGGCAGAAGCTGAGTGGATAGTACAGACTTACGCCAGCGTAACCAGTTCTTCTCCCAACTGCTGATTGATCAATCGCGCTACCAGTAGCTTGAGTCTTTCTCCAGTCTTGGGCAACACGAAATCCTGCTCGGCGTCAGACCAGTCCAGCTTGAAACTGGTACCCAGCGCCGAAATCCAGATTTGCCGGACAGGCGCGTTGGGAGAGATGACGAACTTGCTCTGATCCTCGAAAGAAACATGAAGCGCGCCTGACTGGTCTTCCACTTCGAAATCGGCCGACTCCTCGGCTTCCATCAGCGATTTCTTCAGAGAGTCGAGGGCCGCCGCTACTTCCCAGTTGTTGCTCTAGACCGATTCGATGGCCAAGGTGGCGACCGGGTCTGGCAAGTTCGGTCCGAGCGCTGCTATTGTGTATTGGTCCCATGGATCCCCAACCAGAGCGTGCAGCTACCTCGATCTCCCTGTCCGCATATGTGCGACTGGTGCGCCACAACCGCAACTTCCGGTGCCTGTGGCTGGCGCAGATCGTGAGCGAGATCGGCGACTGGTTCTACACGTTGGCGATTTACAGTCTGTTGCTGCAATTGACCGGGCGGGCGAGTTCGGTTGCTCTGGCACTGGTGGTGCAGGTGCTTCCGCAGACTCTCATCGGTCCCGCCGCCGGTGTCATTAACGATCGCGTGCGCCGCAAACGGGTGATGATCACGGCCGATCTGGCGCGCTTGGTTATCGTCTTTTCCATGCTGCTGGTGCGATCTCGCTCCACGGTGTGGATGGTTTATCCATTACTTCTGCTGGAAACGCTGATGGCTGCGTTTTTCGAGCCGGCACGCACTGCCGTGATTCCGAACATAACTCTCCACCAAGACGTGCTTCTGGCCAACACGCTGTCCTCGGCTACCTGGTCTGTCAATCTGTTAATCGGCGCATCCGTCGGCGGGGTGGTGGCCGCGCTGCTGGGGCGTGACGCAGTGTTTGTGCTCAACGCGCTCTCCTTTCTGGTGTCGGCAATGCTCATTCGCGAAATGAGTTTTGAGGAGCCGCACGCCCAATCGGCGGCGCCGCTGCGCGTTCGTGATGCACTGGACTTCTCTCCCATTGCTGAAGGCATACGCTACGTCCGCAAAGACCGGCGATTACTGGCCTCCGTATTTGCCAAAGCTGGCGAGCTCATGATCGGACCCAGTTGGGTGCTGTTCACGGTCATGGGCCAGCAGTATTTCCACGTACACCTGCGCAGCATCGATTCGCAACGAGGCGCTATGCTAGGCATGAGCCTGTTACTGGGAGCGCGCGGCATCGGGGCTGTAGTGGGTCCACTGCTCTCAGCGCGATGGGCCGGCCACTCTGATCGACGGCTTCGGCTTGGCATTCTGCTTGGCTATCTCACCATCGGAACGGGTTACTTCGGTCTAGGGATGTCGCCGAACGTGTGGGTTGCCTGTCTGTGGATCGTCCTAGCCCATTGTGGAGGATCAACCGTGTGGGTTTTCTCCACTACGCTGTTGCAATTCAACACTGAAGACCGCTTTCGCGGCCGTGTCTTTTCCGCCGACCTTGGCTTCTCAATGCTCACCATCGCGATCGGCGCCTATGTGTGCGGAATTTTTCTCGACCGGGGAGTCTCGGCCCGAGCGGTGGCCTCGGCGACCGGCATGATCATGCTGCTTCCGGCGATCCTGTGGGCCTGGGCGATGAGATCGGGGAGCACAAGATCGGTTTCGCTCCCGGCTGGCACAGCAGACTAATCTACTGCGTCATTGAATTCTTCCATATTGTTTGCGCTATGCGCGGGCAGGGTGCGAGAGCCGAAGCCGGCAATGCTGATGAGGATATCATCCGCGCTCTTGATCCATACCAAGGGCTTGCCGTGTGATCACTGCTACAACCTCGAAGTGAAACTGCGTTACGGGTTTGATGATCGCTATTGGGCGACCGTTGCGATGGACTCCTGTGTCTCCCCTGCAGACCGCGAGAGGGCTATAGAGATCAACCCTGGCTGTTGACAAAACTGGGTGGCTGCAAAACAGTTGAAGAACTGATCCCGCAGGTGTTCGGTCACCCATGAAGCCCCAGAAGAGCATCGGGGAATAATCTCTCCGGCCGATGCCTGCCCTCAGCTGTACGTGAACCTTCCGCCGACGTAAATCCAGGTGGCCAATGATTTCGGTTGAAGCACGGGCGATTTTTGCTCAACGCGGCTCACCCCCAAACCGAACGCCGAGACGGGGACTGGGCCAGGCCGTGAGTTAAACCGCAGCCCCCAAAGCACTGAGATCACAAGCCCCCCGTAGCGACTGCCAGTCGACTCTTAAGTTAGCGCCTATTCGGCTGTCCCCCGGGTGGCTGGTGCTCAAGCATTGTAGAGCTGGTCAATCTTCGCTGCCATGATGAAGTCGCTGCGGGTCAGGCCATCAATCTTGTGCGTCCACAGGGTAATCTCCACTTTGCCCCAGGTGAGCAGGATATCGGGATGATGTCCCTGCTGTTCCGCGACCTCTCCGACGCGATTCACAAAGGCGAGCGCCTGCTTGAAATCCGGCAAAGTAAAGGCCCGCGTGAGATGATGTTCGTTGACCGTTTTCCACTGCGGAACCTGTTGAAGGATTTTTTGCAGCTCTCCGCCCTTCATCGGAGGTACGCCGCCGCGGCAGGGAACACAGGTTTGGCTGGCAAGCTCTTCTGTCATGATTGTTTCCTTTTCTACTGCGGCGGCCGCATGTCCACTTGGCTCACCGGACATTCGCGCACGCTCTGGGTGCAACTCCGGTACTGAAGATTCCGGTCGACGCAGACTTCAAGGCTGACCAGGTCTCCGGCGTGACAGGAAATGCGGAAGGCCTGCAAGGGGGCATGATTCGTGTCGGCAAAACTCTTTTCCAGATCCGGCACACCGAACTGTTGCTCATGGTCCAGGCCTCGATACTGCTGCGGTACCTGCACGTGCGTAAAAGCCTGCTCTGCCTTCGCGAAATAGTCCTGCGCCGAGAGGCCACTGCAGGTGCCATGCTTCTCCCACTCGTGCTGGATCAGGCCGCGGCTCGGCATGAACTGCAGCATGTGGTCTACGGTAGCCGTCGCCACCGGGCTCGCGTTAGAGCAGGATATAGGCGGTTGGCCACTGCTAGCCTGCGGCCAAAGGCCGTGAAGGACGAAAGTATTGTGTCCGCCAATTCTGCACTCGCTGGAATGGTCGCTGGGATGGCCCGCGCAATAGTTCGGCGCCCAGGAGAGTGCAAGCAGGTAGTAATCGAACTGGCCTCCTCCTTCGGAGTCGGTGTGGTGACGGTGGTGCTTGGCAAGGGCGAAGGGAGTGAGGGCGAGAAGCAAGCACAGGAGAGCTGGTGTAATAAAACTCTTCATAAGCATTGCCCTGGGAGCGAGATCGGTTTCACAAGCGCAAGCTCCGGAGGGGCGAAAGAACGCCGCCAGCCCTTTGATGTTTCTTTCGCCCCTTCGGGCTTGACGGCTTTCCATGCGATTT
>WNFQ01011766.1_pt1 | contig 10914 bp, 4 predicted proteins | sample 5400171 | NCBI WGS metagenome assembly WNFQ01 (sample SAMN13153356, study PRJNA577476) | soil metagenome | isolation source: 20 cm soil under Madrone tree | place: USA:California | collected 2016-06-14 | reverse complement strand
ATTGGAATGGGTTGAAGACCCACGCCGATGTCGAACGGGAGGTCCAACGGTTGAGCATGTTGCCTCTCAACGTGTTCTTCGCGACTGGGTCCTATGCCGGTACCAACCGGAAGGACCCGATTGCGAAGCGTGCGTTCCACCTGGACCTTGATGGCAAGGACTTCGGCGGCACCGACAACGCGGTGAGAGAACTCGCCACGTTCATCAAAGCAACCGGCCTGCCGAGGCCGAGCATCTACGTCAACTCTGGGCGCGGCATCCACGTGTATTGGTGCCTTGACCGCGATCTCCCAGTCGATCAATGGAAACCTGTGGCGGCAGCGCTGAAGGCCACGAGCGCCGGGTTCGCTGAATCGCAAGGGCGCTGACCCGATCCCGTGCAACGTCATCGTAGACAACGGCTCGACGTATGCCTTGGACACCATCGCCAAACAACTTCAGGTAGCACCGAAGCTACAAGGAGCCGCCGCAAAACTATCGGCGCTTGCATCCAATGACGATCTTGTCAGCAGGAAAGATCACGAGCAGAAGACAGCCGAGCAAGTGCGCTCGATGCTGGAGTACATCAACCTTCCGCAGTTCGCAGGCCGCGATCTGTGGATCACCGTGTTGTGCGCGGTTCAAGACTGGAGCGACAAATCAGATGAAGGGTTTACCATCTTCCACGACTGGAGTTCTAACCAGCCTGGATATATTAACGAGGAAGATTGCTTCGTTACGTGGCAGAGTTTTGACCCGGGCGGCGGAATTGGAATTGGCACGCTTGTTAAACTTGCGCGCGATGCAGGCTGGGGCGAACCGGAGCCTGTTGCAATTCCGACCGATGGCGCAATTGGACTTATTTCTGGATCAGCCTCGTTTGCCGAACAAATAGCCGCGCCCGCCGCGCCGATTGTAGCGCCGACGGCGAGCCCCGCTGTGCCGCAGATCGTGACCCGCTCGAAGGTGAGCCCGTTGCTGATCGCTTGTCAACACGCGACGCAGGCCGGTGGCAAGGCGCGACTCGAACACAACGTCGCTGTGCATTGGCTAGCTAACGAGTTTGTAATGATCATGGATCCGAAGGCCAAACGATGACGAAGACCGTTATCGACGACATGCTGACGAGGTTCATGCCGCTGAATTCTAACGGCGTACCGACCAACGCGAGTGTGCTGATGCGCCGTTACGGCGTGATCAACATCGTCAACAGCCAAGGTTTCTGGCCGGGGCAGCCGCGTATCTTCACCGAACACAATAAGAGCTACGTGAATCTGTATACCGATCCGCCTCCGATGATCCCGCCGACAGCGCAGGAAATGGCTATGTTCGCAGACCTTTGGGACTATCTGTTCCCGCGCGACGAAGACAAACCATTCGGCGAGTACCTGCTGAAGTTCTACGCCCATGTTGTTCAACGACCAGCAGTAAAAATTACCAGTGCGCCGCTGATGATCTCGAAGGAATTCGGAACTGGCAAGACCACGGCGATGTTCGATATACCGAAGGCACTCGTAGGAGACAGCAATGCGCAGATGGTTAGCAACAAAGTTCTTCGAGGCACTTTCTCCGACTTTATCGAAGGACATCATTTTCTACATTTTGACGAGGTCCACATCAACGGTAAGTGGGACTCCGATGACACAGCTAACAGCCTTAAAAATCTGGTTACTGGAACAAAGGTTGAAGTCCACCCCAAGGGCCTTAAACCTTATAATATCCCTAACCGCATCTTCATCACAGCAACGAGCAACTACGAAGATGCGATGACGCTGCCGTCGAATGACGAGCGTCGCTGGGGCATCTACTATCTCAATCCGATTCGTCCGATGACACCGGATCGGCGCAAGAAATATTTCGCGGCGTTCCATAATTTCCTAGAGGGTCCGCGTGGCGCTGGAGTGCTGCGGTATATCTTCAACTCGGTGCCGCTCGCCGGATGGAATCCGAAGGACGCGCCGCCGCTGACAGACTCGAAGCTGGCCATGGTCGAGAAGTCACAGGTCGGCGAAGTCCAGATCATCGTCGATGCCCACAAGAATCAAGATGGTCCATTCAGCAAGCACTTGTTCACTGCCGATGATATTGGTCAGTTCCTCATGACCGAGACCGGCAAGAAGTATAGCGGCATGGCTGTGCGAGGATACATCAATCGATCTTTGCCGACGGCAGAGAGCATCCGCGAAATACGAATCGGCAAAGCGAAGATGCGTGTGTGGGCTACGGCCGACCACGACAAGTATAAGAATATGAGCGCCGACGAACTCAGAGAAGAACTGAAGAACTAATAGTTCAGCATCTTGTTGAGCGTCGTGTCCCGACCAGGCTGATTCGATTGCGACTGCTGCCGGTACTTCATCATCTTGATTTGGTCTTGCGGCTTGATCGCTTCGGCCGGATGTAGCTTGTTGAATGCGTTGATCCGCGCCTGCGCCGCTGCGCGATCTGCACCATTGGCCGCGACAAACGCCTTCAGGATCGAGTCACGCGTGGCTTTCACCTCCGCGTTGTAGTTCACTTTCGTCGTAGATTTTTCTTGGGCTTCGGCTACCGACGCTGGTTTGAGTCCGAATAATTGATACGCGGCATCGAGCGCCGACGGCTTGGTCATCTGACCACCGAGAGAATTCTGTTTGCCGGTCGTCGCCAACTGCGCGGCCTTCACCGCGTCCTGGTACATCTTCACCGGGACCAACGAACTCACCGCTTGAAACCCCTCACCCTTCTGCATGTGGCCAACAAACTGCGACGTACGTTCCGCCAGGAACGACAGCATCGGACCCGCCTCGTTGTATGCAAAATTCTTCCAGGCTTCTTTATCAGCGCTGAACAGATCAGGCGGCTCATGGAAAAACAAATCCGCAAGACCCATACGACTGGACAGATCAAAACCAGCGAGATGAGGCAGACCACCAGCAGCAACGTCACCAGCCGTCTTCCCCATGTGTTCAACCAGGTAGCGATGGATCGCGTTCTTGAGGTCGAACACTTCCCCTTCCTGGAGACTTCCTAGCCAATATCTTGACACCTCCTACCATCGCCTCTTTAAGGTTCCCATAAAATAAATGGATCATTGATTGCGTATAAGTTTTGAACATAGTCAACGAATTGCCACCAGGAATTCTGCTAAGTTTCTTGAACGCCAACGGTTTGGCTTCCGAAGAATAATCCGCATGCACTTGATCCACGAAGTCTGATGCTTTACGTATATCCCCGCCTGTATTTTCCAATGCAGCCAATGCCGTACTAATACGGTTCCACGAATCCGCCATGTTCGGTAGCAGCCTTGCCCATTCAAAGGCGCGATTCACTACGGTAGCCGGCACGCCTAATACTGACTTACCGCTCTGAGCCATCTGATTGAGTTCATTAGAATAGCTGTGGCCTAGTATCCCTCGGTCAATCAATTGCTGCATGTGCGAATTCGGGCCTTGCGCCCATTTACCAAAACGCTTATCCGCCTTCACTCTATCGAGGATCGCTTTATTGACTTCGTCTGCGCCGCCGCCTCGTCCAAATATTTCATGAACAGTGTCCCGCAATGCCGGGCTTGTGACGATCTTCATAGCAGCAAAGAACGAACTAGCAGATTTTTTATACCCCCAGTATTTCGCACCCTGCGGAATTCCGGTAGTAAAATTCTGAGTCATCCATACAAACGCATGGCTCGGACTAGCTAAATAACTCATGAAGCCTAGACGAGCAGCCCCAGTATTAAATGCCGATCTATGACCGAAGTTAGCAACCTCATCTTTGAGATGTGCGTTCAAGGCGCTTACAGTCTCTCCACGGCGATACATCGTCTGTTGGTCCACACCCTCGTTGTGGGCGTCGCGGGCCATATCACGTAGCTTAGCGAGCGCGGCAGCCTGTTTAAATGTGGTCCGCAGTTGCGCCGTATGCCAGATCGTGGACTGGGCGTGATCCGCGAAGTTGCGCCGCATCTCTTCAGGTTTGACACCCGCGAAGTTCTTGCGGGCCATGCGACTCCCGGCGTAGGCGCTGCGCTGCGCCGCGAGTTGTAAAAATGCTGAGCGCAATCCTGCTATCAAGGCTTCGTTACCGGCGCTCTTACCATTGCGGTTGATCTTGCTCTCGGCTGCCGCCACCAAGTCACGGGTACCAGCACTGAGCGGTGTGTCTTCGCGGCTCATGGTTTTTTGCGTAACCATTCCAACTTTGTACCCAGCTTGTTTCATACGCGCAAGCTCGGCCTCGGCCTGACCGCGCGTCTCATGGAAGCTGGTGTACTGAACTTTGTAATCGACCCGATGTTCGCCGCCGCGCAACACGTAGGTGCCTCGGCTGTTGGGAGACATCTCACCTACTTCTTTTGCAAATCGCTGAGCGCTGGGCTCGTCAGCAAACTTGCGCGTCCCCTCTGGCTCGGCACTAACAACGTACTCGCCGTGTCGTCCCAAATGCGCATACGGCCCGCTGAGTTCGGACTGACCGGCGAAGTCATTCAGCGCAGCCTTGAGCTTGTCGTTGTTCTCGTCCACGTCAATCAGCTTCCCTTCGCCGATCAAATCTTCGAACGCCTCCGGCCGACGCGCGCCATATAGCAACGTGCGCTGAACGTCCGACCGCCGTTCTGCGCGGGCTAGATTTTTGGTTGCATCCAGTGCGCCACCGAACACCTCGCGGGATTCTAGGCTCAGCGTTTTGTAGCGGGCCTCAAACTCGGCGTGACGTGCAGCAGCCTTCGGGTCGTCTTTTCCTTCAGGGGTTTGACTCGCGAAGTCTTTGCGTGGATCGAGCTTGTACATGGTGGCGTCGCGCAGCAAACCGCCGACCTTGATATTGTCCTCACCATTCAGCTTCATCCAGGCTTTCGCAACGGGACGGCTGATCTCGGACATGTCGTGGATGATCTTGGTCTTCTCTGCGTTCACATCCTGGAGCCGGTTGAGCGGGTTTGCGGGATCATCGCGATCACCGAAGTCACGGCGACTATCGCGGAAAATCTGCGGCACAGTCTTGAGCGAAGTCTTGACTGCTCGCACGGCATCCACTGCGCCAGAATTCATGGCCTGACGAAAGAGGCGTGCGACGCGAGTTGGCTCGGCAGCCGTCTCGTCGTCACCAATGGATCGCATGATATCGGCTTCGCGCGGCAGCGGCGCGGGCTCGTGAGCCATTTCGCGGAACGCCGGCAGTGCGCGGCTGATCTCCAGGGGGTTGGCCCCATAGCGGGTGCGCATCGCCGTGACCAATTCGGTTTCAAAATCGTGAACGGTCTTGTTCAGATAGTCAAATGGTTTTCCTTCGGCTGTGCGGGCATGTTGCACCTCCATGGTTTTGTCGGTGAGTCCGGCGATATGCTGCAATAGCTTCGGGTCCTGTATCCCAAGGAACCTGCCGATGGCATTGTATATCTTGAACAGCAGGGTCTTACCTCCGCTAAGGAAAGTGTTGTTCAGAGGTTCCTCGCCGGGGCTCGCGTATTTTTCTGACCCGGCGATCTCGTTGACGAACTCAGGATTCACATGAAGCTCGGCCATCATTTCATCAACATTGGTTACGCCATATAGGTGCCGTTGATAGTTTTCCGGTTTGTTCGGAGTTTCCCCACGAAAATAAGCAGCGTGTTGCTCTAACGCTTCACGGCCGTACTTGCGTGCGAGGCGGGTCTGCAGTACTTTGCGGGCTGCTTCAAGAGCTTGAGCCAACTGACCGTTCGGATTTTCGTGGACCTCGTAAGCCGTCGCCGCATGGACCAGTTCGTGGACAATAGTCTTCGCCGTACTGGTGATAGATGCAAAATTCGGTTTCACTTGTACGCTGTCGAAGCTCTTACTAAACATGCCGGACGCCGCTATCCCGCTCATTGCTTTGCCAGTATGAAGGTCTTGAAGCTCTGATACGAAATGTACCGGCACGTCCGGTACGTGGGCGCGTAGATTTTCCAGTACGGCCTTCAATACCGGAGTATCGGTGTGCATGATCAAACGATTCAGCAGTTCATGCGCACCAAGAGCCTTGCCAGAATCCAGATGCTGCGACAGGATCGTGCTGAGTCCTTCGTTGGCTTTGAGGTTCGTGCCAAGACGCTGCCATTCCGTGGCCATTCGATTACTGAACACCTTCTGTCTGATCGACTCGATGGCGCTTAGCATGTGCTTCGAGCCGGAGCGTAGACCCAGCGTCTTCAAAGCCTTCGGCGATGTCTCCTGCTCATGCACTTCGCTTTCGAGAGTGTTTGACATCTTGCGCGGGCCACGCGCAGCCTCGGGATTCTGTTCGACGCGCTGCTCGTGAAGGAGTTGCAACACATCTTTGATTTCGTCAGGCGTATACTGATCGCCCATGTGTTCATGAAGGAACTGCTCGATCTCAGTCCGCACTGCGGGCTCGTCAGCTTCCTCGACATGGATGTATCGATCCATCAAGCGCGCGGCATCGTGCTGCACTTGAACGGCCGGTTTCGCTTCGGGTGCCTTGGTGCCACGAATGTCACCCTTGTACTTCTCGTTGACTGGGACTTCGATCTTAGGTTCTGTTTTAGGACCGAGCTGTTCCAATGCATGACGAAGGTCGGCACCTTCGTCCTCGTCGTAACGGACCTTGTATTCCTTACCTAAGATCTTAGAGATCGTCTTGCTGAGATCTTGGATGTCCTCCGGAGCAATGCTGTTGATACTATCGAAGCGCTCCACGGCTTTTCGAATAGCAGCTTCCTTTGCGGGCCGCTCAGCATCGACGGTGGGTTTGATCGTACCCTTTTTGGGTTTTGTGAGCCGTGCACGGGTACGCTCAGTCTTGGCTTTTAGTTCCGCTGCTTTCGGATGGACGACTTCGTTGTCGCCTTCGCGAGCGCTGCCAAGAAGTCCTCGGGCTGCTTTGTGCATCTCGGCAACGAGCGCGGTAATCTTGACGTGGCTCGTTCCTTGACCTTTTGCAGTAGCCTCTTTGCTCTTGTCTGCATAGCCGATAGCCGCCTTCGATGCGCGATTCGCTCGTTCGATAGCAGCGGGCTCGACTTTACCACGGGCAGAATCCGCAGCGGACTTGAGGATGTTCGCAAAGAGACTGGCATTTTCTTGGCGGTCGGCGAGGGACGCCGAGAATTTTTTACCTTCGGGAATTGCTTCTTGCGACTCATGATTCTCCAGTGCTTTCGGAAGCGCTTCGAGTGGGGTTTCAATCTTCGCAGCTTTGAGCTTCGGAGCTACGGGGGGTTCGCTAGTTTTGGCCACGGTGGCTACTGGCTGCTTTCCCCCCTCCGTCTCCGCAGCGCGCTCCGGCTGTGGTACTGCCTCGGTCGGCGCTACTACCACTTGTGCTTTAAGCTGCGAGGTGTCCTCAATCGGGGTCTCGTCAGACGCGGGCTTGGCAGCTTCATTCGCAACAGGCTTTGAAGTTGATCCCTCTCCCGCAGCAATAGCGGGTGGCTTCTTGGTCTCAGTCGCAGTTGCTACTTTAACACGGTCTTTAGGAATGTCGAGAGTGCGGGCGGTAGGTTCACCGTCGGCATCAAGCGGTCGTACCCGCGTCATGCCATCAGGTGCACCTGGCTCAACATGTACGGCGACTTGCTTGCCGTCGTCCGTAGTCATGATACCCATCTGCGTAGGCGAGTTGCGCTCTTTGCTCACTTCGTCAATACGTCGAGCAACCGCTTGCTCCGGCGTTGTAACAACCGGGTTCTTCCCTTGATCCACGGCCTTCTGCACAGCGATATGTGCCTCATCAGGCCGCACGGCAGTCTCAGTAGCGACAGCACCGGTTGGAGTTTGTCCTTGTACGACCACGGTCTGATCAGGGGCTTTGCCACTTCCCGCTCCAGTCACTGAACCGATGACTGCCTGCGGGTCTTCGCCAGCGTCGAGACGCGCCTGTGTGGCGGCGGCAATCTTCGCGGACTTCAGCATCAATTCGCCTTGCGGAAGTTGTATAGTGCGGTTCTGTGTGCGCGCCTGATTCAGCGTGCCAGTGACGCTCAGTGCGTTGGCGTCTTTCGAACCGGCGATACTGGCGAGACTATCTTTTGCAATCAGCACGCCGACTCGCGGCGTGGCCTTATCGTTCATGTCGCGCACTTGCGCGCGAAGGTCTTTCGATGATTCGATACTCGGGACATCGGGAACAGGGGCTTTGCTCTGTATATCGAGCGGTGCTGATGGCCCAGCAATTTCACCAGCGGTTTTGGCTACCGGCCCCGGCCCGCTCTCTTGTGGAGGCATCGGGCCAGTGGACGCGGCAGGCGGGGGCGGCGAAGGCGGCTGAACATTGTCAGCAGCGGCGGGTCCAGGAGGCGGAGAACCAGCGTCTGGCGCAGTCTGACTGGTGTCAGGCGCGGGCGGCTGTCCGACTTTGGTTCCGTCTTGGGCTGCTTTGTTGGCAGCCCCTGGGGTCGCACCGGCTTGGCGATGCAGACCGAATCCTATTGCGATGGCCAGCGTCGAGAGTATCGAGCGTGGGTCGGTGAGATCAATTTTGGCGGCGGCGTCTTTGTAGCCAGCAGAATTGAGGATCTCTTTCGTGAGCGTCTGTGTTCCGGCGCTTATCGCTGCGTTACCCAGGATCGAAGAACCAATGCGCTTCCAGATGTTGGGGGACTTCAACGGAATTTTCATGCCGAGAGCATTAGAGACAACAGCAGTTGTCGCTAGAATTGCAGCGGTCTTGGCATCCTGACCGGCATTCACAGATTCTATACCGGCATTGGCTCCGGCTTGAGCGGATAGCATGGGCAATGCGAGAGATGGTCCAAGCGTCAGAGCGGGTATTACCCCGGCAACATCTCCGAGAACCTGTGCTCCCAGCCCCGATTTTTCAGGGTGTTCAGGATGCCAGTAATCAATCGCTTGATTGACAACCTTATCGATAGCGGTCCCTACTAGATCCTCAGCGTTGTGCTCTTGGGGATTACGTGTGAATATGGATTTCACGCCATCCGCGACGGCAGCAGCGGGCATACCTAAACCCACCATCACGGCGCGACCTAGTTCAGCATAGCCACGCATGGCTGCGTTATCGAATTCGACCTCAGACTGATCCCACGTGCCGGGTTTGGCTTGCGTAGTTTCAGGCGCTGGCGGAGGCGGCGGCGTGAGATCGCCATGAGGCAAGCTGTCTGCATCAGACGGCTGCGTCGCATCGGGGACGGTAAGTGCAGCGGCCGGAGGACCCAAGCCCTTGGACGGCTTTACCTGCGGCGAGCGGCCTATTTGAAGCGGCGGTGCTGGTGTGACATCCGGGGCGGTGAGCGCGCCGCCAGCGATTGTCTTCGAAGTTGCAGCGGCTTGGGCGCGCGACTGCTCTAGGGTTGTGGCCGCGTCACCTACGTCAACTGAAGTTCCCATTCATTTCACTCACTATTGAAATGCATCAGGCCCTTCGTTTTCGCCGCCCCCCTTCGGTGCTGAATTCCCACCAGGGGGCGGAGCCTCTGGGCCTCCACCTGTGCCGGATTCATCGGCGACATTTGGCTTAAGATACACGTTCTCATAGGCGTTGCCTACCCATACGTGAGCAGTTCCGTTGTCGCGGTCGTACACGAAGTCCTTCGCGGGCTTGCCGGTGGCCGGATCAGTGTGCGTCGTGGGATGACTCTGGTAGTGAGTGATGCGCGCGGCAAGCTCTACAGCCTTGGGAGTATTCATCCCAGGCAATCCGGCATTGGCCGAGTTGATTTGCCCACCAAGCACCTTCACGTTCTCCTGCTGTTCGGGAGTCAGCGGCACTGGTTTGCCAGTCTTGTCCACGCCGTTGGTGGCCCATGCCGGGATGCGGCTTGCATCCGGGATCGCGCGGCCAGCGCCGGGGGAAAGGTTCGGAGTCGGCTGGCCGTTCTCATCTTTCACCATGACCGGCGAAGTCGTCGGCTGTCCTTGCACGATGCGATCCGTGTAATTCGCCGCGTCATTTTGCAACGAGCGAAGACTGGCCATCGTGATCTTCGGTTGACCATTCGAACCGCTTAGCTGCCGCGTGTTGTACCAATTCGCTTCGGCCTGATCTTTGTTGCCAGCCGCGATCTTGAGCCGACGATCCACGTCCTGACTCTGCTGCGCGAGGTTCATCTTGCCGTAGCTCGCTGCGCCGGTAAGCTGCCGACCTTGGCCGGTCATGAACTCGCCTTGCGCCTTGATGCGGTTACTCTGAGCTTCTTGCTGCGCGGAGTACGATTTCAACTGCGCTTCCTGCACAGTCTGCGGATTCAACGCGGCCGCACCCAATGATTGGATGTGCTGCGAATCGATCTTCGTGTACTCGGGGTCCTTCTCGTGCCCATACATGCCGAAGAACGGATTGCGATACATGAGATCGCCGGGGCGCACAGATGGGTCCTTCGCCACGTCACTCGCGTCGGCCTTCTTGAACTGGATGTCCTGGCCGTTCGGCAAGTAGTAGTTCACGTTCTTCAACGCCTGCTCCACGGACTTCATGTCGCCGTTCTGGAACGCGATATTGGCTGTGCCAAACTGCTTCAAAATCTGCCCCTGGAAGTGCGCATTCTGCATCGCAGTCAGTGACTCATACGCCTTCGCCGGGTCTTCGCCAGCGCGGGCCGCCGACATGACAGCTTTCTGCTTAAGCAGGTTCATGTGGTTCCACTGATCCGGCGTCATCGAATGCGGAAGCTGTGACTGTTCAGGCGTCTTGTCAGGCACGCCTTGCTGCACTTCTTGGTTTGCAGCCACGGCCTTGGTAGCAACCTGGGTTGCTTGCTGCTGAAGGCTGGGCTGTTGCGGAGTTCCACCGGCTACCGGCGCTGCGCCATTCGGTTGCGCGCCCGAGGGCTGAGAAGGTCCAGCACCAGGTTGCGGGGGAGCGGAGCCGGGGGCGGCACCTGCGGGATTTGGGATGGGGCTGGGGGTTGCGGCGGCAGGGGCAGCGGGGGCTGCACCACCACTTGGGGGCGCACCAGCACCGGGGCTCGGCCCGTTAGTAGGTACGGGGCTTCCGCCTGGAGCGGATACGCCGCCA
>WNFQ01003873.1_pt2 | contig 10914 bp, 8 predicted proteins | sample 5400171 | NCBI WGS metagenome assembly WNFQ01 (sample SAMN13153356, study PRJNA577476) | soil metagenome | isolation source: 20 cm soil under Madrone tree | place: USA:California | collected 2016-06-14 | reverse complement strand
CAACCGAAACTGTTTCAAGCTACTCGTCAAGATGATCTCCGCTTTTCCGATTGCACGGTGTCCGTCATTCAAATTCTTGACGATGCAGATGCAGCCTTCCGCATCTTGGGCGCGGGATTACCGCATCATACCAATGCGCGCCATCATGGTCGGGCCGCCGAGCTCGACGACCAGGAGCAGGGCTTCGACCGCGGTTTGCCACGCTTCAAGATTTTGTTCGACCTTCGGAAGCTTCATGATGTCGGCGGCATCGCGCAGAGTCACAAGCTCCCGCCCACCCGGTAGCAGGACAGGATCATCGAAGGGACGAGCCCAGGCGGCAGCGGGCCTTAGATCGTGCGATCAGCTATCTGCCTTCAGGGATGTGCCGCGTGCTCAATTGGCATTCTTTTCCGCCGCTTCGATTGCCGCACTCTCCGAGCAGATTGCTGTGCTTTCGTGAGCTGCTCACGGAGTTCGTTCAATTCGGAGATTTGAATAAGGAGATTGGTCGAATTACTGGTGAAAATTGAAAGGTTCTCTTGAAAAGAGCGCATTTATGAACTCACTGATTGACGTTGACTCTCCATCGGTTGAGCCCATGTCGCGCCTTGGACGTGGGCCCTCGTGAGCACCGTAACGTGCACATGGTACCTTTGAAATACAGTATAAATACGGTTTCCTTCAGCGGAACACCCGTGAGCCGGAAGTGTTCCTATTTTTGATCATCGACAAACGACCGGTACGGCTCGGTCACCACAAGCTGATATCCGCGGCGGAAAAGGTCGACCATGCGTTCGCCGGCCGCAGCATTTTTCGGCGCGGACAGTGCGACCGATGGCCAATTTCGTGGCAAGGATTCGAACCACTACGGCGAACCACTATTTGTGCCGGCCGTATCCGCCGTAGGGCCCGTGGTAGGTCCCGCCCTTGTGAGACGAACCGGATCCACCCGAAAAATGTCCACCGTGGCTCGATGTGTGGTGCCCACCGCCGTAGTAGTGGCCGCCACCACGTCCGCCGCCGCGAGCTTCTGCCGGCAGGGTCCACGCCGCGAACGCTAGTGCCAGCATTAAGGCCATTGCCTTCATGTCATCCTCCCGAATCTAAGCTGGAAGGACTGTTGTGCAACCATAGGATGAACGTAAGCTATCTTTCGTTCAGTAGTTAGCTATCGCTCGAAGCGGCGAGATCGATTCACGGGGCCGCGTCGGAAGGCGCGCGACCAATCAGCATGATGCAGAGTATCCGCTGCTGCAGATCCCCAAAGGTCACGCCGTGGGGAAGGCAGCAACGATCAATATGGATTGGCTGATGTGGGCTTCAATTGCAGTTGACTGCAAATCTAACCTGCCAAAGTACGATAGATGCCCTTGCGCTCGCGTGGATGTTCATTCATGCACAGCGCGTCCCAGCGGCTGTAGATCCACACGTTGTACGAAATCGACGTGATCCAAAAATACCAGTTTGGATCATGGGTGCACCGAGCGATTTTGACTGTCAGCAGCTTCCAGCACGGCCACGCCTGTGTGCCAAGTGACGGATGATAAATGCGCCGGTCAAACGTGATGCTCACGCGGTGACCTCATTACTGTGGTCGCGCAAACCATCCCGGAAACGGTTTTCCAAATCACGTTTTGTCCCATCGGTTTCTATCGTGATTGGAGGGCGCGTTTTCCAAAAAAGGTGAGGACTTTCAAAGAGCGCAGAGAATTTTAAGTTCCTTGCGTCTACCAGTTCCGCCACGTCCGCGCCGTTGTTTCTTAAAGGGGTTTTCGCCCCGGGGCAACGAATGTTTTCCAGGTCGGCGCTCCCGTTTTCCCGTTTTCCGCGCGAACGGACCAATGATTGTAACGTAAATTTATCCCTGACTGGCTAGATGGGCCGAAGAGAGCCGCGCGGCCTACATGGGCTCCTCCCAACGTCGATCACTTAACCGAAAAATAAAAATCCTCGCCCGGCAAAGACCCGTACACAAAGGGCTCTTGTTGCCGCCGAGTGGCAGAACGAACGTCATCTCGAACGATACGAAAAAACATGCCTATCTCTAGGTTCGGCGTCTGCATGTGATTTAGAAGGCCGATCACAAACGGGCTATGTTGGCCGTTGCCATCAAAGGCGATTTGACCGTCTCGGGCTGCGTAAGCAACGAGGGTTCCGACGCCAGGCTCGACGGCTGCGAGTCCCCTGGTCAGCGAGCGTGAGGCTGTCGTTTGGCGCATTTTTGTCAAGAACGGATTGTCACGGCACGCATCCAATAGGAGCATCCGCAGTTTCTTAGCTCCTTCCGTTGCAATAAGAACGCGGTTCAGCGCTACTGCCTCGTCGAGCACGTCCCGATCGGAGAACAACTTTGCATCCACCGGCACCAGATAATTTTCACCATTAATGACAATACCGTGGCCACCATAATAAATTACCGCCCAATTTGCGGTCGCGGCCACGTCTTCAAATTTTCGTAGAGCCTTAGTCAATTGCTCTCGAGTTAGGTCGTGCTCAACTTGTACCGATTGAAATCCTACCTTGCGAAACGAATCGGCGATCGCGTCGGCGTCGCGGGCCGGATTTGGCAGGGCTTGGACGTTTTTATAAGCGGAATTTCCAATGACCAATGCGACCCGCCTTCCCTGGTCGATCACCGGTTTAGGAGGGACGTTCGCTAATTGCAGTTTCTCCGCTGCTTTTCTCCCTTGCTCTATTGCGGCTGCCTTTCGGATTGCTTCTTCCTCTGCTTGCTTCACAAGCAACTGCTGTCCGGATTTGGCCGCCAATAGTTTCTCGTTCGCCAACGCCGCCTGCTCTTTCTCCGCTTGCGCGCGCCGTTCGGCTTCCAGGCGCGCGTCTTCCGCCAGCCTGGCGATATGGGTGCGAGCGGCGCTCTGGGCCTGTCTGCCCGAGGTAGGGTCTGGATCCCTTTCGAGCGCAAGCGTGAGAGCTTTGTCGTATTCCGCCTTCGCTTCCTTTGAACTGCTCTTTTTCTCAAGAGTAAGACCCCTGCCGGTATAGGCACATATGGCGTTCGCTGAGACCGCGATGGCGGCGGAAAAATCATTGAGGGAACGATCGAGTTCTCCCCGTTCCCTGAGCGTGTCGCCGCGACGGCAAAGCGTTAGAGCTGAGTTCGGAATCAGGCTAACGGCCTTATCAAGATCAGTCATGGATCTGTTTAGGTCGCCCTTAAGGCGCCAAACCTCTCCTCGATTGCTGAGCGCCCGATCCTCCTTAGGGTTTAGCAACAGCGCGTCGTCGTAGTCAGAGATAGCTTGATCGAGATCGCCCTTATCTTTCCAAACGAGCGCTCGGTTGACGAGAGCATCGGTCGATTTCGGATTCAATTTGACAGCTTCATTGTGACTGGCGAGTGCCGCATCGAGATCGCCCCTTAACCTGAGGCTTTCCCCACGTCCGCTGTAGGCTCGCCAATCCTTGGGCTCGAGAGAAATCGCCCGTTCGTAGTCTTGAGTAGCGCGATCAAATTGGCCCTTGTCGATCCAGACTTGAGCGCGCTCGTTGACCGCTGCAGCGTCTTTGGGGGCGATCTTGATGGCCTGATCGAAATCCTTGACTGCTTTGTCAAAATCTCGCTTCCGGTACCAGGCATCGCCCCGATGCATGTAGGCGGCGTAATAATCGCCCTTAAGGGCAATCGCAGAGTCAAAATCCTTGATCGATCTTTCGAATTCGCCCTTGCTGTATAGCGCAAAGCCGCGAAGATAAAACGCAAAGGACGATTTGGGATCCAGCGCGATCGCCTGATTCAAGTCAATGATGGCGCGGTCAAATTCATTTTGATTGACGAGAACAAACGCGCGATTTCTGAAGGCTTCGACAAATCTGGGATTGCGTTCGATGGCTGCCCCGTAGTCCTGAAGCGCATTGGAATACACACCTTTGCGAAACCATGCGTTGGCGCGATTGTTGAAAACCGATTCCGGTTTTGGACTTTGGGAGTCGTTTATAATACGGGTGCAGGCTGGTATTCCCTCGTCGGGGTCATTGATGGAATTGTCGCAAAGTTGAACATCATCACTTGCTTTGACACTTTGCGGAAAAAGCGAAAGCAGCCCCATGAATCCGATGCAGGCGCAGACCAGGCCGAACGGACTGTTTGCGTTTTTGAGCATCAAGGTCCTCACCTCAAATGGTGAAAAATAGCTCAAGCCTCGGCAGATTCATAGGCTACGTAGCGCGCAAAACACCTCAGCTCCAGCTGAACGCTGGAGCATAGGTAATCACTTATACGGCTAGAACTGCATGCGTGCGCCGACACGTCCCCCGGCGCCGAACAGACCGGATCCGCCGCGAACGTCTGCCTGCACGAAGGTCGAAAACCCGCGCCCGTAGTCGAAATTGGCCAAAAATATGCCTAAGCCGCGCACTTTGCCCTCGTCGGACGGCAACACCGTGCCGCCGGCAAAAGAGCCGGTCGTCGCGCCCCCGGTGATAGGTCCACCGACGATTTTGACGTCGCTGTAAGCCAGGCCTGTGATGGTCGTCGTCACGTGCACCGCGTTCCAGAATGACTCGATACCGAGGCGTCCACCACCCTGGACGCGCCAGTCATAACCGTCTTGCAGACCCAGAGCCGCGCCACCGGCGTCGTAATGGGAATTGACATATCGGTAGCCAGCGGTTGGCTCAAACCAAAGTCCCGCGGAGATTGGAAAGCGGTACTGAAAATTCTGGGCCGCGACAAAATTCGTTACATTGGCCGAGCCGGCCCCAGAATTGAATTGAGGAGTTACGTTATTAGGACCGGTACCTGTAAAGGCCAGGATCTCGCTAAAGCTCTCGTTAATCGCGAGAAAATCGGCCTTCAATGTCGTATCGTTCGAGAAACCTCCATTGAAGTAAGTGTAGTAGCCACCTACGGAAGGCCCGGACACACGAATCTTACCGGTGCTACTGCCCGTCGGAAGGACATTAGCACCGTTGGGGGGCGGACCAGCCGGCGTCGTCGTCCCGCTTAAAGAAATATCGGTCGACACATAGCCGGCCAAGATGCCCACGATCAATCCGTCGTTTCCAGCAAGGAGATTGCGGAAGGTAGCATCCACTCCCCCAATCACGCCGCCTGTGGTCGCTTTTTGGATTAGATCGGTAGCTATAACTTGCCCGCCGCCGACACCATTAACAGATACCGAAGACGATCCAGATTCGGTCCGCCGTTCGTAATCGCCGAACCCATGGGCCCAGACCCCCCACCGCCATCCTTGATCAACCACGACCGGCGGAGCTTTGACCGGCATCATCGGCGCTGCTGTTTTCCGCCTTTGCGACGACGAAACACGCGGAGCTGGCTCGGAAACGACGATGCGCTTGCAGGTCCCGTCATTGGAGCGCTCGAATCCCTCCGGACAGCGCTCGGTCTCTTCCTTGCGGCGGGCCGAGATTGCATCGAGGGCGGCGGTCGTTGTCTGCTGCGTCATCGATTGCTGAATGTCACCAAGGGCTTGACTGGAAAGCGCCGCCGTCGAAAAGGCACCCGTGTTTCCGTCAGTACACAAGCCGTTGACCAATTGGAAACCGGGGGCTCCGTTAATCGTGGCAGGGCAAAAAATGGTTCCCTGCGCTTGCGCGGAGAAGCCAATCAGGCTTAAGAGCCCGGCAAGACAAACAGATTTTGATATCCTCAAGTGAACCAGAACATGATTTTCCAACATTTTGATCCCGAAAGTTTTGGTGGCAAAGCCAACTAGGTGAACGGCTATTGCTAAACTAGCTCGGCAGCGAAGGCAGATGTCGAGCCAAGCGCAACGAGAGCTGTCGCAAGAATAATCCTTCTCATGTCGGTTCAACCCCCATGTCATGGCCACCTTGAGATCCGAGACGTCAACCAAACAGTTGATCTCCATCTGGATGCAAACATGCACGACTCCTGCGCGCCGGGGCATCGACCAATCGGCTGATGTCGCGCGGTTTTCTCGATTCGGATCGCACTTGAATGGCGAATGTGGCGCGCCGGACACACCTGCTTCACAGCCGGGCTTTGCCGATCAGTATTGCGAATCCGCCGGGCTGCCGAAATGGTAGTTCACGCCGACGCGAACGATGCTGTCCTTGAAGCGGACCTGGGAAGAAGCAGCGACAGCAGCCACACCGGTGCTTGTACCAGGGTTTAGCACCGCTCCAATGTCGCTTGCGTGACCTCCGGTGGCGTAGGTTACGGAGCCCAAATCGTAGTAAAGGTATTCAAGCTTTGCGCTCCAGTTGGAGGAAAGCATCCACTCGCCGCCGGCACCCACGGCAAAGGCAATGTCTAAAATGCGTCCATTCGATTTGGTCTTCTGCATTCTCGCTTTCATTGCTTATTCGGACCAAGGGATGGCTGCAAGCCGCATGCGACCGGCGCCCGTGGGGGCGCCAAGCGGCGCGCCACGAGAGTATACTGCGTTCGACGAATCCGACCTTACATCAGGATTCCTGAGGCTCGCATTTGGATCGGACATGCAGCGTCTGGGCGGGAGCGATGACCGTATCCACAAATTCGATCACAGAATTGCTTTCCGCATTTCCAGCAGCGGGCACGTCGACCGTTCGGAAATGTACAAGCGCGTTTTGGATGATTTCATTGTTCGCGTGCCTCGAATCGACGCTGCCGTGGTCGACACCTCGACTGCACCGGACGTTATTGTACGTCTCGTCGACGCCAAAGATTTTGTTTCGGCGCTTGCGGCCGCTTTAGGGGATAGCACGGCAAGTGCATTCATCAATCAGACCAATCCGCGATGCACAACTAGGTCTCGCGCGGACGAACTTGGTCATCTCTTAAGAGCGGATATCTTCATTGTCGTCGATCGGGGTACCGACATCTTCCTGGACTGCGCGTACCATGAAACACTGCACGCACTTGGTCTGATGAACCACGCAGACGATATACCTTGGACAACACTCAACCAACGCCGCAGCGTCGGTTACTTGTCCGTTTACGACCGCGCCATGTTACAAATGCTCTATGACCCAAAAATTCGCGTGGGAATGAGCCGCTTTGACGTCCAAATGCTGTTGCCGCAAATAATACAGGGCTTAGATTAGAGAAGAAGAGGGAGTAGAGCGATGGGCACGCTATAAGTTAATAGCCGCGCAATGAGGCTGATGTTCCCCGAGAAGGTTGAGAGGTACGCATTTTTAACGTCTCGCAAGGCCATTGCCGCACCCTAAGGCGCTGGAACGTTATATTTTTATGCGCAGCTGAACTGGCGCGGCTTTCCTTACCTAATTGTTTGCCCCAAGTTTAACCTGTAGTATAGTACCCACTCCGGAATAGTTTACTCGTATTTGAGCCAAAATGACCCAAGCGAGGTTATCCAAGCTGCTCACCCTGGGAGGCGTTCTTTGCGGCGTTGCGTTTTGCGTCCCCGCCAGCGCGGCAACTGATTGCAAAAAGACAATCGACCGGTTCAACCTGGCCGTTGATGCGGGGCTTGAGAATGATGCCCAGGTCGAAATCGACAAAATCGCCGTAAGCGCTGAATGTGGACAGTTTCAGCTGGCTGCCCAGCGCCGGCTGGCGGCCCTGCGGCTGTCCGCCGCCCAGATACTGATGGCGCGCGGACGTCCGGTCGCCGACTACGATCGCCTGCTCGTTACCGCAGAAATGCCCGAAGTCATCTGGCAGGCCTCCGCGACCCTGGGCGAGGTGCGTTTTGGTGAGCGCCGTTTCGTTGACGCCGCACAAGCCTATGACCGAGCCATTGAAATCGTAAAGAACGAGACGCTGACGCCGACTTCGCCCGAAAAGTTCGAAATCGAAGGTTTGATGGCGCGATCCGCGCAGGCACGTTTGCTGGCTGCCAACGTCATGAGCGCTGATGGGCAAACCCGATTTGTCCAAACTGCGCACGATCACCGTGACGGCACACTCGGTGGTGTCTTCTCGCGCTCGGTGCGAGGAATCACGCCACAGGCGGTTCCGATTCCGATCACTTTCGACTATGCCAAGACTTCCTTCACCCCTATCGGCAAACAGGCAGCAGAAGAACTGGCGGCCGCGCTAAAAGAACAGCGTCCGGATCGCATCAAGCTGGTGGGCCACACGGATGTGCGTGGTTCCGCCGAAACCAACCTGAAGCTTTCGGCCGCTCGCTCTGAAGCTGTTGCCGCATATTTGAAAGAAGCCGGTGTAAGCACCACGATCGAGACGTCGGGTGTTGGCTCGAACGAGCCCCTGGCAATCCCTGATTCATCCGGTCTCAGCCAAGAAGATATCTACGCTTTAAATCGTCGGGTTGAATTCATTCGTCGATAGTCACGAGATGTGCGCCCATGCCGGCTTTGATCCCGAGACTTTGCCTTCTCGCTGCCATTCTAGCAACGACGCCGCTTGCTGCGAGCACGTTGGACAGCCTGCGCCTTCAAAATCCGGACGGTGGCGCAGTCAGAAGCCTCATAATTGGCATAGATGCCTATCAGCATGTGCGTCAGCTTAAAGGCGCAGTCGCCGATGCACTGGATATCGAAAAATCGCTGCGTTCAATGGGAATCGGCGATGTGACAACGCTCATCAATGCGGGCGCGAGTCGCGAGAACATTATGCAAGCGATCAAAGATCTGGTCCAGCGTACCGGACCGAATGATCTGATTGTCTTGTCGATCGCGGGACACGGTGCCCAAGAGCCGGAAACTGTCAAAGGTTCGGAGCCGGATGGTATCGAAAACGTTTTTTTGCTCCCGGGGTTCGAACTCACCGCTCGAGGATCAAAGCAACGCATACTCGGAAGCGAGTTCAATCATTTTATTCGACAGTTCGAGTCGCGTGGTGCCAAGGTTCTTTTTGTCGCGGATACCTGCCACGGCGGCGGGCTTGCTCGCGAGATAGATCCGCGTGCCGAGGAAATGAGTTTCAGGCAGGTGCCGACATACACTTTGTTGGTCGATATGCTGAAACCCGTCACGGATGACCGGGAATCGGTAACGGATCTTGACCTCGATAAGACCACCTTTCTTGCAGCCGTCGATCGAAATACCAAAGCCCCGGAAATTCGAATCCCCGGTATTGACGGTTTTCGTGGTGCGTTAAGCTATGCAGTTGCCCGCGCCTTTGAGGGCAGCGCCGATGACAATCACGACGGCAAAGTGACGCTGAAGGAATTGTTCGCCAATGTTCGCCAGGTGGTTTACCAACTATCCGATCAGCGTCAGAATATCGTAACGAAGACATCGCCCGGCCGCCCGATCGATCGTGATGTTCTGTATCAGCTGGCACGCGGAATAACTTCACCTGGCGAGATTTTGCCCAAGCCTGGTTTGCAGGCCCCCTCCGACGTGCAGGACAGTCCAGCGGTCCCGCGCGCGCAAGCGCCGATTCGACTTGCTGCCCTGGATGGGAGGACCGGTTATTTTGCAAACCTAAAGCCGCGCGACGTCATGATTGAAATTGTTCGACCGGTCGACAATCCCGATTTGATTTGGGACCCGAATTCTCACGATGTGATCGCTTGGGGCGATGTCGTTGCCTATAACGTCGATTCAACCGATCTTGCGAGCGTGATCGATCGAACGGCGGCCGTCAGAGAACTTAAAAAAATATCGGCTAAAGCTCCTCAGCTGCTTCGCCTTACTGCGGGCGATGAACAACACCACAACGATGACATGGTGCAAGTCGAATTGTCAGATGTCGCGCAGCGCTCAATCGTTCTGGTGAATGTATCTGGCGATGGGACGATTCAATTGCTGTATCCACTTGGAACAGACCAAAATACTGCCTCAAGTTTCCAGATTTCGCTACGCGTTCGCGAACCATTTGGGGCCGATCAGGTTATCGCGGTAACTTCTACGGATCGGCTTCCTGAGCTCGAACAAGTGGTATCCGAGCTCAATCGTCGGCGGGCCCCGGGCGCGCTGATCAAGAGCATGATGCGTTACATGCCGGCGGATGTTCGAGTTGGCTCGATCGGGATCTTCACGGCCCCTTGAGACATGGTCATGTTCAAAATTCAAAAGTTACTGCAGCCGTTTATTTTGAGCGGCGTGCTGTGTATCGGACAGTATGCGCGAGCAGAAGAAGACGTCTCGCGCTTCGTTACCATTATCGATGGCGCTTCCAATCCTGCCGCAGCCCCTGCTGCCCCCACTGCCTCGCCTCCAACGGACGCCCCAACCTCAACTGCGAAGTCTTCCAACTCATCGATCGAGTCGGGTCAAAACCCTCCTGTGTCTTCAACAGAACGACTTCAATCGGAGCCGATTATATCACCCTCGACGCCCCCGAAATCGGTTAACTCTGCAAATCTTGATACCCAATCACCGATCAAAATTGCGAACACCGCAGAGCTTTCCGTAGAAATGCTGCCCGGCAAGTCTGTCAGCATCGGCTCGCAAGTTTCATTTCGGATCAAGAGCAAGAAAGCCGGGTATGTGGTCCTGATAGATATCGACGCTAACGGAAAACTCACTCAGATTTTTCCCACTGTCGCCTCGCTGACCCGCAACTCCAGACCGAACGCCAATTATATCAAACCAGGGGTGCCGTTACTGGTGCCAAATCTCGCCAACGCCGAGGGTATAGCTTATGTTGTTTCGCCCCCCGCCGGTAACGCAATGGTCGTCGCGATGTGGAGCGAGCAAGCCGTACAAATACTCGATCTACCCGACATTCCGCCTGAGATGGCCGGCCAGGATGAAGCGCTTAACTATTTGACCAAGTGGGCGAGTCAACTCCGTATCCCGGAGAGCACGACCAACCGACTACACGAAGCCAAATGGTCATTCGACGCAAAGACCTACTCCATCCAATAATTACCAACGGCTTTTGTTGAGTATTCGCGGCGCCCCCAATCTGTTGAGCCGCCAGCCGACTTCGGTGTAGCGATCAACCGCATCGGCTCGTCATTTTCGCCCCGAAAAGTCCGACAACGCCTTTGGTTTACAAGGCATGTGCGCCTGGCCTCGCGAGCTTCCCCCGCCTGCGTAGAGGGTCCTGCCGTCCTTCGCCAA
>WNFQ01003871.1_pt1 | contig 10915 bp, 9 predicted proteins | sample 5400171 | NCBI WGS metagenome assembly WNFQ01 (sample SAMN13153356, study PRJNA577476) | soil metagenome | isolation source: 20 cm soil under Madrone tree | place: USA:California | collected 2016-06-14 | reverse complement strand
CGGAGCTTTATGGGGCGTGCAAATCCAAAGCTACCAAACGCCTCGCCATTGTCACCTGTCAAAAAGAACAGAAACGCACAGACCTCATTTAGCAGATACACAATTCCCGACCGTCCACCGTCGCTATTTCTGGTCAAGACCGTTTCGCTTCGGAGCGTCGCTGGTGCTACCCAGTCATGCGTTGCGGCTCAGTCGACTCAACGTCGGCCTTGATCGGCACCCGCGCTCGAATAGTGGTGCCTTGACCAGGTTTGGACTCGATTGCAAGTGCTCCATTCACCAATTGCAATCGCTCCCGCATACTGATCAGTCCCAGCCCACGATTGCCCAGGGCCTCTTGTTGGTCGAACCCGGTTCCAAGATCACTGATCGTAAGATAGATTTCGTCAGGTGTGCCCCGCAATTCGACTTTAAAAACTTGCGCGTGGCTGTGCTTCACCGCGTTCTGCAGAGCTTCTTGCAGGACCCGGAACAAGGCGAGCGAGATTTCACTCGGCAAGTTGCGGGGTACGTCGGCATGAGTAAACTCGACCCACACTTTGTGCTGATCCGAAAGCTCTCGGCAGAAGCTCTTGCTCGCTGTTGCCAGCCCCAGGTATTCGAGCTTTGAGGAGTGAAGACGGTGCGATAGCGCCTGAATATCCTTGGAAATGTCAAAAAGGCGCTTTCGCGCGTGCTCGATGTGAGTGCTGAAATCGGCTGATTCGGGAACCTGTTGCTTCCACTCTTCCAACTCGATTACCAACAGAGCCAGCCGTTGATTGATATCGTCGTGGAGTTCCCGCGCGATCCAGGTACGCTCCTGCTCGTGTGCGTCAATTAACCTGCGTCCCAGACTGCCAAGCAGATCCGCCGCAAGCTCACGCTCGGTAACGTCGTTACACGAACCGATGTAGCCGGCAAAAGAACCATCTGGTTCGAATCTTGGCACTCCTTTGTCCTGGATCCAACGATATTGTCCGTCCCGCCGCCGCAACCGGTACTGCATATCGAAGGACTCTCGCTTATCGAACGCGTGTTTGTAGGTATCCAAACACGCTGTCAAGTCGTCCGGATGAACACCTTCCGCCCAGCCGTTCCCAAGCTCAGCCTCAAGGGGCCGGCCAGTAAATTCCAGCCATTGCTGATTGAAATAGTTGCAAAGCTTATCCGGGCCGGACAACCAGATCATCACGGGCGCCGCATTTGATACGAGGCGGAAACGCTCTTCGCTCTCGCGCAATGATTGCTCTGCACGCTTACGCTCCGTTATATCCCGTAAAGCCGCCTGCGTGCCAACCAGCTTGCCGGTTTGATCGCTTATGGGAACAACATCCACTTCCAGCCACATTCGTGTGCCATTGCTTCGACTCCCTTCGTACTCAAAATGCGTGGCCGCGACCTCGCCTCGCATTCGTCGCTCGTGTCGATCTCGTGCTTCTGTGCGGTACTCGGAAGCAACGTAGTCCTCGATTTGGAGAGTTGGCAGTTGATCGCGGTGAAAGCCAAACAGACGCAAGAAATTCTCATTGGCAAACACGACATGGCCCGCGACGTCATCTACGATGACAGCGTCTCCGATGAGTTCCACCACTCGGCGGAAGCGCTCTTCGCTCGTGCGCAGTGCCAGCTCCGCCTGCTTTCGGTCAGTAACATCGGACACTACGCCTATCATTCGTAACAACCCGCCTTTATCATCAAAAAAGGCTCGCGCTCTCTTCTCCAGCCAAATCAAAGTGCCATCGGGTCGCAAGTATCGGTAGCTAACCTGAGCTGTGGGATGTTCGAGGGTAAAACCGGCGAAGAAGGACTCCAGTTGATCGCGGTCCTCAGAATGAACCTGTCCCAGCAACTCAAGGCGGGTGCTTTTTATAAACTGACTGGTCCCGAAAATATCCACACATTCAGGCGACCGGATAATGGCATCGCTGACCGCATCCCACTCGTCCACGTAAATCCTTCCCGCCTGCACGGCCAGATGCAGTCGTTCCTCACTCTGGCTCCTTGCTTCTTCGATCCTCCGGCGCTCCGTCATATCTCGAATGACGACGGTAAACAACTTCCCACTCTGGATGTCCGCGTGGGAAATGGACGCTTCTATCGGAAAAACATCACCGTTCGCGCCGAGACCCCATAAGGGCCTCGATGTACCCATTGCACGATCGGTGACCCCGGACTCGCCGAAGTGCAATATCGGCCTTGAGCATTCAGATCGAAAATGTTCCGGGATGAACCCGTCGATCGTGGTTTGAAGAACGTCGCCCGCGGAACACCCGAACATCTTCTCTGCGGCAGGGTTGAACAACACGATCCGTTGTTCCTCGTTGATAGCGATAATTGCATCCATCGCTGAGTCGATAACCCCGCTGAGACGATCCTGGCTTTCTTGCAGTTTCTTCTGGGTCTGCTTGCTCTCAGTGATATCCGCAATCACAGAGAGGATGCATGGCTCATTGGCAATCTCGATGAGTTCCGCTGAACCGAGGCCAAGTCTCCCCCTTCCGTCCTTGCACCGAAATTGAACTTCGTAATTGCGAACTGACCCCTCGACTTGAAGGCGTTTCAGAAACTCCAAGCGTTCCTGAGGATTTCTCCAGATCTGAATGTCATTTGGAGTATGTCCGATCACCTCGTCTCGCCGCCAGCCGGTGATTTGTTCAAAGGTTCCATTGATATCAAGATATCGATGGTCTTTCGCGCTGGTGAGGGTTAGGGCCATTGGGCTTTCGTTGAAAGCCTTTGAGAACTTCTCTTCCGATTTCCTCAGTCCCTCTTCTACCTGCTTGCGCTCGGTGATGTCCACCGCCATGCCCAACATGCGCTCGGGCTTGCCACCCTTCGCGTAGTGGAACGATCCCGTGGCTGTCACCCAGCGGACCGCTCCATCCTGGCGAACAACACGGAATTCCGCTTCGTGCGGCTTATGGTTGATCCGCGCATCCGTCACCGCCTGCGAAACGTGCTGGCGATCGTCGGGATGTACATAGTGAAAGAACTCGTCAAGCTGTCCGGACCATTTATCGCTTGGTATTCCGAACATGGTCTGCAAGTCGCCATACCAGTAGTCCCGACCACTCGCGAGATCCCATTCCCAACCCACCGATCTTCCGGACGCCATCACCACTTGCAAGCGCCGGTTCGCAACATTGGCGTCGGCCAGCAACCGGCTTGTGGTGAAGTACTCGGTTACGAGCGCAATGATCGCAAGTGAGAATAAGGCAATGAATACGACGAGCAAACGACTCACGCGAATCGCAACCGGGCGATCGGGCCGAAGCAGTTCCCACATTCCCACGATCGGGACTGTAAACAGTGCGAAGGCCAGGATCGGAGACCACAGCTTCCGCAGACGAGCAGAAAGTGAGCCCTTCGTTCCGTTCTTCATAGCCCGAACCGTCCAAAACAGCGGCGATGGGTCGGCAATTCAGTTGCTGGGACTTCCTTGCTGTACAACTTCAACGACTACGGCTGAGACACGTTGGCGAAACACTCAGAGCTGGACCAAGCGAATCATGAAGACAATGCGTGGCCTTGGGCAGGCGGCAGGAGTCTTGTCGTGCCGCCCACTTCACATTATTCAACCCCGCATGCGACAAGCCGGTTAAACTCTCGGCAAAAACGCCAAATAGAGCTCTAACAGGGAATAGCAGGCCAATACGCTGGCAAAAGTGACAGTGGCTGTCGTGCCGTCCCCATCCTGGGCGGGCGAATACTACCGCAATCGTTGAGGCGTACAACTAGAACCTGCGCAGTGGGGGAAGATGTCTCAGGGTGAGACATGCCTTCTACGGAGGGTGACAACGGACGTCGGAATGCTAATCAACCTTATTATTACTACTACTATTATTGTTTTCGTTTATGAACCGCTCTCCTCGCGAAACCGCGTCCACCGCTGGCAGAAGCTCAGTTCCAGCATGCACCTTCGTGATGTAAGCCAACGCGCCTAGGTCAAGAGCTTCTTTTACCACTTCGGGAGAGGACTCCTGAGTCAGGAAAATGATTCGTGCTTTATTGGCAATATTGGCAATTTCGCCGATTTGGCGGGCGGCTTCAATACCATTGATCCCCGGCAGGCCAATGTCGAGAAGAATCACATCGGGTTGCAGAGCCTCGGCTTGCTTGACTGCTTGCAGCCCATCTTCCGCTTCCGCAATGATCTGCACATTCGCTTGCTCCTTGAGCATGGAGGACACATAACGACGAAACACTTCATGGTCGTCTACTAGCAGAATTCGAATGTGTCCGTTCTTTTCCATGGAGTTCAATTTCTTAAACGTTGCATCACAACGGTCACGTCTACGAAAAGTGCGGAAAGTCGGGACAACACACCGCACCCTTCTCTAGCAACTGTGATGCAGAATGCACCTCAAGAAGCCGCACCATCATATTCTTGCTGGAAGAGTATCGGGATACACTGCAAAGCTCTATAGCCACGGAAGTGTTGGACTATCTGTACGTTCGAGGGCACATGCCCCCCAAGCCACACTGGCGTCCTTCGGGAATAGCCTGATCCATCCTCAAGAATTTGTTAACTAACACGGAAGCTCGTGCCCCCGTACTGCGAAAACACTTCCCTCAGTACTTCTGGGGAATCCAACGGTAGTTCCAGTCGGGAGCTTTGTATCCTCTCGGCTTCTGTCGTTTCGGGAGTGTCACCTTTTCCATCGGGATCTTTTTCCATGGCACCGCACTGAGCAAATGAGAAATGCAATTCAACCGAGCCCGCTCTTTGTCATCGGTCTGGACCACATGCCAGGGGGATTGCGGCGTGTCGGTGGCCGCAAGCATTGCATCACGCGCTCGGGAATAGTCGTACCAGCGGCGATGCGATTCAAGGTCCATGGGGCTCAGTTTCCATCTCCGCATCGGATCCTCAATACGCCGCAGAAACCGCCTGTGCTGCTCCTGCTCGCTGACCTCAAACCAGTATTTGACGAGAATGATGCCATTATTTTTCAGGAGAGACTCAAACCCGGGACACAAACGAAGGAAGTCAGCGTATTGCTTGTCCGTGCAAAAACCCATCACGTGTTCGACGAGAGCACGGTTGTACCAGCTACGGTCAAAAAGCACCAGTTCACCCGCTGCCGGCATCTCCTTCATGTAACGCTGGGCATACAACTGTGATTTCTCGCGGTCTGTAGGGGCTGGCAGGGCTACATGGTGGAAAATCCGGGGACTGACGCGCTCCATGATGCGATGAATTACTCCACCCTTCCCCGCTGCATCCCGACCTTCGAATACAATAACAACCTTAGAAGCACTGTTTCTTATCCATTCCTGCATTTCGACAAGCCTAGTCTGCAATTTACGAAGCTCGCGCTCGTACTTCTTTTTCTTGATCGGCGTTGTTTTTGGATTGTTTTCTTCTTCGTTTTTCTTTTCTGCCACTGGCGCCTCCCTATGAGCACCGCACACAACAGTTTCGTTGCATAGTTTGCGGTTCGGCCCACAGACACGTTAACTGGCAGTTCTATCAGTTCTCCGGAGTGGGTACCCCAGGGAAGATTCACCTCGTAAGCTTCGGATGGCAACCATGATTCGTGGATCTGGATGTGCGCCGGTAGGAGTGTTTTCTGCATGAGTGCATTGGGTCACAATCTGACGCATCTCGCCAGGGCATCCGCCGTTTTTCTACTGATGCTATTGTCTCTAGCTGCGTGGCCTCAGGTTGCCGTACCCAAAGCCCCTGTCGCCGAGGCGCAGCCCGAACTCCCAAAGGATACCCTTGGCCGAAACACCCCTCGGGGTGCCGTCCTGGGTTTTCTGAGCGCTGCCCGGAAAGGCAATGCGGAAATTTCTGTCCTGTACTTGAATACTCCCCTGCGCGGAGAAGAAGCCGAGGCTTTGGCGCGTCAACTCGCCATCGTCCTCGACCGTCGTCTTCCTGCTCGGCTCAACTCGCTCAGTGACAAGCCCGAGGGCTCCATACCCGACCCTCTCAAGCCCGATGAAGACCTGGTCGGAACCATCCCCACAGCCAACGGCGATCTCGACATTTTGGTCGAGCGCGTCGATCGCGGGAAGTTGGGCAAGATCTGGCTCTTCTCCCAAAAAACTCTGAAGACGATTCCCGATGTTTTTCCTGAACTAACCATGTCAACCGTGGAGAAAATTCTCCCGGAATTCCTGGTCAAGCATCGACTGGCGGATATCCCTATCTTTGAGTGGCTGGCGCTTTTTGTCGGCATGCCATTTCTCTACGCGCTGACGGGCCTTCTGGATCAACTCATGAGCTTGGCTGTCAGGGCATTTCGTCGCCAGCTTCTGCGAAACGCCAGTGCGCAGAAACCTCGACTCTTACCGACGCCACTTCGCCTTCTGCTTCTTGCGATCACCATCCGCTGGCTATTGTCAACCGTTGGCCTCCCGCTTTTAGCGCGGCAGTTCTGGTCCACTATGGCCCTGATTATCGCGATTGCCGCCTGTATGTGGCTGCTGATTCTCATGAACGGCTGGGGCGAACGTTATCTTGTGAGTCGTCGCCCAAGTATGAGCGGATCAGCAGCGGTCCTGCGCCTAGGGCGTCGGCTGATCGACGGGTTGATCCTCTTCGCGGGCTTACTGTTCACGCTCTACCACTTCGGCGTTAACCCAACTGCCGCACTCACTGGGCTCGGTGTCGGAGGCATAGCGGTAGCCTTAGCGGCCCAGAAGACTCTGGAAAACGTTATTGCAGGTATCTCCCTCATCGCCGATCAGGCCGTGCATATAGGGGATGCCTTGAAAGTGGGGGACACTGTGGGAGCGGTCGAGGACATCGGCCTCCGCTCAACCCGCATTCGCACAAACGATCGCACGCTGGTCTGTGTACCGAATGGTCAGATTGCGAATATGAGCCTCGAGAACTTCTCGGCACGCGACCGATTCTGGTTTCATCCCATGGTGGGACTACGCTATGAAACCACGGCGGTTCAAATGCGTTCAGTTACAGGAGAGCTCCACAAACTCCTCACCACCCACCCCAGCCTTGACTCTTCGTCCGTGCGTGTCCGGTTTGTACGTCTCGGTCCTTCTTCTCTAGACGTCGAGATTTTCGCCTACCTGTTCGCCCGTGACTGGAACCACTTCTTGGAGATCCAGGAAGACTTGCTGTTGCGCGTTATGGAGATCATCCAGCAGGCAGGAGCCGAGATTGCATTCCCATCGCAGACTACCTACCTGGCGGCGCATTTGTCCGACAAGGCGACCGGTGCGATTCCTGATTTCGCAAAACAACGAAGGTCAAAGAAGCTTCAAGATGAACGTACTGTCCCCCAATAAAGGAAACGTGAGGACTGTGGCCCCGACAGGAAAGGAACATGTCCAACTTTAGAGTGCTTCTGGCGATCGTCTCAGCAGGTGGCGGGGCATATTGTTAGGCGCCGCCGCGACCGCGATTGTCCAGTCTAGTAGCGCTGTCACATCACTTACAGCATCCCTGGTAGACACGGGAGCTATGTCCTTTCAGTCGACCTTAGGTGTACTACTCGGGGCCAACGCGGGAACCGCCCTCAACGGCATGGCTGGTCTCACTCAAGTTGACATCGATTGGCCCCTTCTTCATAGTTCTGGGCGCTCTGCTGAGCGCACTCCCGACCCGGTTCAAGATGGTGGGGAAGGTGGCTTTCTATTTTGGTTTTATCTTTTTCAGCCTTGACGTGGTCAGCTTCACGATGAAGCCACTCGCGCATAGCCCAATCTTCACGGAGATGCTCAGCCGATCGAGCGGGCCGCTGATGGGGGCGCTTGCGGGAATGCTGATCACCGCAATCGTTCAATCGAGCAGTATCACGACAGGGCTCTCCATCCCGCTTGTGCAACAAAGCCTCATGCCGGCGACGGCGACGATCCCCATCGTGATTGGGGCGAACATTGGAACAACAGTAACGGCGCTAGTAGCCAGCACCAAGATGCACAAGACCGCCCGCAGCGTGGCGGTGGCAAATCTGTGCTTCAACGCATTCGGTGTGCTGCTGTTTCTACCATTTCTTGGGTCGTTCGCAGAAATAGCGGTAGAGTGGGCCGCCAACCCCGGAATGGCGGCGGCTTGGGCCCAATTGATCTTCAACCTAGTGATGGTTTTAGCCGTGCTGCTGCTTCTGCGTATTTTTTGTGGTCGTCTGGAGTCCCTTTCCACAAGCGCATCGCACGCCGCCGCAGCATGATGCAATGGCGGGCAATAACGGCTGCACAGATAAAGCGCCTCGTCTCTGTCAGTTGTGACAGTTCCTGCGATAGCCCTGCGACCCCTACCATAAGTTTCGTGCTTCAGGCGAATCCAGAACTGTGTCTGCCTGGCCGCCACACGGCGGACTCTCGAGGCAGTCCGCTCTCGATCTCACAACCGATCTGGAAATTGGAGGATAGGATGAAAAGGATTCGATTTTTATCGGTGCTCGGCCTTCTTCTGGTAGCGACTGTCGCGTTTAGCCAGGACGTTCGATACAACTTCGATAAGAACGCCGACTTCTCGAAGTTCAAGACGTACAAGTGGGTAGCCCTTAAGGACGCACCAACCGTCAATGATTTGGTGAGCAAGCAAATCGCGGATGCGGTGGATGCAGAACTAGCGACCAAAGGACTAACCAAAGTGACCGATGAGAGCGCCCACCTTTATATCGGATATCAGGTTGGTATCGGCCAAGAGAAAGAGTTTACGTCTTTTAACTCTGACTGGGGATACGGCGGAGGCTGGTACCGGGGTGGGTGGTACGGTGGTATGGGTGGAATGAGCACAACTACAGGGCAGACTTCGACTATCTATATCGGCCAGCTGGCTTTAGACATGTACGACTCCGCGAACAAGGATCTCGCGTGGCGGGGCGTAGCGAGCAAAACTCTCGATCCCAAAGCCAAACCCGAGAAACAGCAAAAAAATCTGGCAAAGGCCGTAAAGAAACTGTTGAAGAACTATCCTCCACAAGCCAAATAGCCATCCTCTGTCAACAAAGGTCAAATGTTCCGCGGTTTGCTGAGTACGAGCATTCTAAACGCACCGAACGGCGGCTCGGGGCCACACGCACCCGAGCCGTTCGCACCTTCGAGCGCCGCGTCAAGTTGGTTGTGTCTGCAAACTCAGCTTCTATGTCGGCCGCTAAGACATTAGCTGGATCTATGGTCGCACGCGAATCGATCAGAATGCCTCGCCTACTCCCATGCCCCAGGTCCACGAATCCTTGCCTCGGGCGATATCCGCGCGAAGATTGACACGGTACTTCTTGCTCAGTTGGAACCTCAATCCGCCTCCCCCGGCGGGCAGGAAATTGGTGCTCCTGAAGATTTGTGAGCCGCCCGGCACTACCTCACCGATTCCTCCAAACGCAACCGCTCCGAACCTCTTGGGCAGGCTTAGACGGTACTCCAATTGTGTCGCGAACATGTAACGATCGAGGTATCGGCCGGCCGTGTATCCTCGTAATTCGTTGTTCGATCCATAAACGCAATTCCCATAGAATGGGGGATCTCCTCCCGTCCCACAAACAAACAGATTGTAGGCAAGGACCTGGTTCTTGCTCAGGCTTACGTACTTGTTGAAAGTGAATCTGTATGCCTGGAAGGAATATTTGCTTCCAATGGCTTCAGAGAAGAAGTCGGACGTAAGATCGAGCAGCGTCCCGCTGGTCGGATAGAAGCGATTAGGAGAAGTGTCGCGGTTCAACCGCAGTCCAAGAGCTCTTAGAGTCGTGTGGAGTCCCAAATCACCTGGCGGTGTGACTCCAGGTGGAGTCGCCCCGTTGAGTCTGGCCACAATTTCCGAACTTCCGGTCCAAAATCGCACTCCCAGAAAAAATTCCCACCCCACCCGGCGCAACACTTCAGCGCGAAACACTTGACCTGTTTGTTGGAGTGGAAGCTTGCGGCCTACGCGGCCCGCAGAAGCTCCGACGCCGTACAAATCGTAATTAAGATTGCCACGTACATACAACGACGTGATCCGGTAGGTATCTTCTCCGAAGAACAAATCTCCGTAGGCGGCGAAACCGCGAGTTCCATTGTTTGTTACAAGGCCGGCGGCTCCGACCACCGAAGGCCGGGATAGCTTGTCGTCTTTGCGAAGCGGGAATATGTAGCCAAGGACCGGTACCAGCCCAGTGCCCAAAGCGGGGCTGGAAATCGGCATGGGCGCGACAACAAAAGTGCCTCGACCGCCGGAAGTTTTCTCCTGCTTAGATTCCACGACCGTTTGCGAGCTCGACGGCATCTGCGCCGATACGTTGTCAGCTTGGGAATCACGTACAAACTCGTGAGGCCTCACATGGTCTTGTCTCTGCCACTCCTCTTGAGCGATAGCCACGTTACCGAAGAAGATACACACTGGCAGCATCGTAAGGGCCACTCGCAACCCAAAGCAGACATGAGCACGCGTTGCACCGAACGCTTGACACGAACTATTTGCCGCGTCCCTGGGTTGTGTGCTCACTGCCTCATCCAATCAGCAACGCGATCTCTAAAGAACCAGCCCCTGCTATTCGTGACCCACAGCTAGCCGCAAGTCAGACACAGCCGGCCCTCCGCGCATCGCGCCGAGAAATACGGTGACGGCAGAATCGACTCCCCGGAACAAAGGTCCGTCCAACTGTTCGAGGAACCCGCTCCTCTCGAAAAGGTCACGAACCGGATCAGCGACTCGCGCGAAATGGAGATGAATACCCGATTCGCGTAGCTCGTTCCTAAGCTGGCCAAGCATTTCAAGGCAGGTAACGTCGATTTCCGGACTGGCTTCGAGATTGATGATGACTGCCCGGAGTGGCGGCCCGGCAGCCTTAACCAGTTCACGTAGCCGGCTGTGGATCCGATTGGCAGTTGCAAAAAACAGGACTCCATGGGGGCGGAAAATTAGGAGACCCGGAATCTGCTCCGCCTCTGTGTGCCGCGCGACGTCTACGAAGTTCTCCGATCCCGGCAGTCTGCCCAAGACCGAATCCTGCGGAGAACTGAGCCTTAGCATCAATGC
>WNFQ01012832.1_pt2 | contig 10916 bp, 10 predicted proteins | sample 5400171 | NCBI WGS metagenome assembly WNFQ01 (sample SAMN13153356, study PRJNA577476) | soil metagenome | isolation source: 20 cm soil under Madrone tree | place: USA:California | collected 2016-06-14 | reverse complement strand
TTCGCCACCTCGCCAGCCCGCGAACGGGTTCCTCCGTTCAGGTCTCTTTAACCCCCATGCCGGACACTGGCGTTCCTTACGCGGGTTGGGATCCCTCTGTAACAGATGGACGTGTGAAGACAAAGGCCCGCATCGCGGTCGTCGCGGACCGCGCGTGAGCCAATCGGCAGCATGATTTTTCCGGCGCCCTGAACCGATGAATTCAAAGCGCAGTTGGCGGATCGTGCGGCGCGCGCCGGTGACGGCTCTCGCCTTGATCGCGGCGCTGACCTGCGCCGCGACCGCGCGTGCCGCGGGCGAGTTCGGCACCGGCCCCAAGAGCGGCCTGCCGATGCCGCGCTTCGTCAGCCTCAAGCCTGATCGCGTCAATGTGCGCGGCGGCCCGACGCGCGACCACGACGTGACCTTCGTCTATACCCGCGCCGGCTTGCCGGTGGAGATTACCGCCGAGTCGGACAATTGGCGGCGCATCCGCGATTGGGAAGGATCGGAGGGCTGGGTTTACCACTCACTGCTCTCCGGCCGGCGCACGGCGGTGGTCACGCCCAAGGACAAGAAAGAGCTGGTGCCGCTCTATGACCAGGGTGACAGCAGCGCCACAGTGATCGCGCGGCTGCAGGCCGGCGTGCTCGCCGCAGTCAAACGCTGCACCGGAAGCTGGTGCCGCATCGCCGGAGCGGGCTTCGACGGTTGGGTCGTGCAGGAGCAGCTCTGGGGCGTCTATCCGAACGAGAAGGTCGAGTAATTCGAAAACGTCAACGGCCGGCAATGCCGGCCGACACGAGCGCGCAATGATGGAAGAAAGAAAGCCGCTCAGCGCGCCTTGCGGCGCAGCCGCACCACCACATCGATGCGCGCGACCTCGTAGCCTTCCGGTGGGATCGGCGTCCTGCCCACGACTACGTCCTTGTCGGGAATGTCGAGCAGATCGTTCTCCCCCTCGATGAAGAAATGGTGGTGCTGGGACACGTTGGTGTCGAAATAGGTCTTCGAGCCGTCGACCGCGACCTGGCGCAGCAGCCCGACATCGGTGAATTGGTGCAGCGTGTTGTAGACAGTGGCAAGCGATACCGGCACCTTGGCCTTGGTCGCCTCCTCGTAGAGCATTTCGGCGGTGATGTGGCGGTCGCCTTTGCCGAACAGGATCCAGCCGAGCGCCATGCGTTGGCGCGTCGGACGAAGGCCCACGTCGCGCAGCATGGACTTCACGTCGTGCCAGGGACAGCCGGTGAGCGCGGAGCGCGCTGACGTACTCGGCAACCGCTCGGCGTCCTCGGCGGCCTTGGTGAAAACGATGGTACGCGACGGCGTCATGGGCACAACTGAACCTTTAGACACTGATCCGGCAATGATTGTTGCATTTGTAACATATGGCGCCGAACATGCAACTCCCTCGCAACAACACTCGGACTATTCTAATCTGGGCGATATTCGGCAGGGGGTAGCAGGCTTTGCCCCCCGAGCCGCCTATGTTAGGAGTTCCTCGCTTTGGGCATTCACCAGGCGGCCACAGACAGGACGCGGATGGAGAACCGGCGCACCAGCTTCGGCTACGATGACCTATTGGCCTGCGCGCGGGGCGAATTGTTCGGCGCGGGCAACGCCCAGCTGCCGCTGCCTCCCATGCTCATGTTCGACCGCATCTCCGAGATCGCGGAAGCCGGCGGCGAATACGGCAAGGGCCTGGTCCGCGCCGTGCTCGAGCTCAAGCCGGACCTGTGGTTCTTCCCCTGCCATTTCAAGGGCGATCCGGTCATGCCCGGCTGCCTGGGCCTCGATGCGCTCTGGCAGCTGCTGGGCTTCTTCCTGGGCTGGCTGGGCGCTCCCGGCAAGGGACGCGCGCTCGGGCTGGGCGAATTGAAATTCTCCGGCCAGGTTCTCCCCACCGTCAAGAACGTGGTCTATGGCATCGACATCAAGCGGGTCATGCGCAGCAAGCTCGTGCTCGGCATCGCCGACGGTTGGCTGTCGGCGGACGGTTCGATCATCTATCGGGCGATGGACCTCAAGGTCGGTCTGTTCCGCGACGAAGTGATGCAGCCGAGCGGAGGTTGACGGCGGCCGGAGCGCTCGCTCTGCGCATCGAGATGCGGACGAGGCATGCATGAGACGGGTCGTCGTCACCGGGATGGGCATCGTCTCATCGATCGGCAACAACACCCAGGAAGTTCTGGCGAGCCTGCGCGAGGCCAAGTCGGGCATTTCGCGCGCCGAAAAATATGCCGAGCTCGGTTTTCGCTGTCAGGTGCACGGAGCGCCTACCCTCAACGCGGAAGACGCGATCGACCGTCGCGCCATGCGCTTTCTCGGCGGCGGCGCGGCCTGGAACCACGTTGCCATGGAGCAGGCGATCCGCGATGCCGGGCTCGAGGAGCGCGAAATTTCCCACGAGATGACCGGCATCATCATGGGCTCGGGCGGGCCGTCGACGCGCGCCATCGTCGAGGCGGCCGACACCGCCCGCAACAAGAGCCCCAAGCGTGTGGGACCCTTCGCCGTGCCCAAAGCGATGTCGTCCACCGCCTCGGCGACGCTCGCCACCTGGTTCAAGATCAAAGGCGTCAACTATTCGATCTCGTCGGCCTGTGCGACCTCGAACCACTGCATCGGCAACGCCGCCGAAGTGATCCAGATGGGCAAGCAGGACGTGATGTTTGCCGGCGGCTGCGAGGAGCTCGATTGGACGCTCTCGGTGCTGTTCGACGCCATGGGCGCCATGTCGTCGAGCTTCAACCGGACGCCACAGAAGGCGTCGCGCGCCTACGACGTCGACCGTGACGGCTTCGTCATCGCCGGCGGCGCCGGCGTGCTGGTGCTGGAGGAGCTCGAACACGCCAAGGCTCGCGGCGGGCGCATCTACGGCGAGGTCGCCGGCTATGGCGCCACCTCCGACGGCTTCGACATGGTGGCGCCATCGGGCGAAGGGGCGGTGCGGTGCATGAAAATGGCGCTCAAGAACGTCAAGGCGCCGGTCGATTACATCAACCCGCACGCGACCTCGACCCCGATCGGCGACGTCAAGGAGATCGAGGCGATCCGCGAAGTCTTCGGCGAACAATGTCCGCCGATCGCGGCGACGAAATCACTTACCGGCCATTCGCTCGGCGCGGCCGGCGCGCAGGAAGCGATCTATTCGCTGCTGATGATGAACAACGGCTTCGTCTGCGAAAGCGCCAATGTCGAGAATCTCGATCCGGCTTTCGCCGACGTGCCGATCGTGCGCGAACGCCGCGACGACGTGAAGCTCGGCTGCGTGCTGTCGAACTCGTTCGGCTTCGGCGGCACGAATGCCTCGGTGGTGCTCAAGCGCCTCGACGTTTGAGGGACGCATGACGGTCAATTCGGCCCGCGCGAGGAGCGGGCGGCAGAGCGGTGAAGTTTGGGCGCCATGACGCAATTGATGCAGGGCAAGCGTGGGCTGATCATGGGGGTCGCCAACGACCACTCGATCGCGTGGGGCATCGCCAGGACGCTCGCCGGTCAGGGCGCCACGCTTGCCTTCAGCTATCAAGGCGAGGCGCTCGGCCGGCGCGTCAAGCCGCTGGCAGATTCCGTGGGAGCTTCGCTGCTGCTGCCGTGCGACGTCGAGCAGATCGCCTCGGTGGAGGCCACGTTCGCCGCCATTGCGGAGAAATGGGGCTCGCTCGATTTTCTCGTCCACGCCATCGCCTTCTCCGACAAGAACGAGCTCAAGGGCCGCTACGCCGACACCACGCGCGAGAACTTCGTGCGCACGATGATCATCTCCTGCTTCTCCTTCACCGAGGTGGCGAGACGCGCGGCGACGCTGATGCCGGCTGGCGGAGCGATGCTCACGCTGACTTACAACGGCGGCCAGCGCGCGATGCCGAACTACAACGTCATGGGAGTGGCAAAGGCTGCGCTCGAAGCCTCGGTGCGCTATCTCGCGGTCGACTTCGGGCCGTCCGCCATCCGCGTCAATGCCATATCGGCGGGGCCGATCCGCACGCTGGCCGGTGCCGGCATCGGCGACGCGCGGCAGATGTTCGCCTTCCAGCAGCGCCACGCGCCACTGCGCCGGGGCGTGACGCTGGACGAGATCGGAGGTGCCGCGCTCTATCTGCTCTCGGACCTCTCCACCGGCGTCACCGGCGACATCCACTTCGTCGATTCCGGCTACAACGTCATCGCCATGCCGCATCCCGCCTCGCTCAAGGACGAAACCGCGGCGAACGAGAGCGCTATCGCCAAGGACGCAGCGCAGTAGGTCCGCCGGGGCCGAAGCGCACATGCGGCTCAATTTGATCGCAGAAGAATGAAAAGGCGGCCTCTCGGCCGCCCGTTCAATGTCACAGCGCGGGTTTCAGCTATTCCGCGCCAGCCGCCTCGCGCTGCTGGTCGGTGCGCTGTTGCTCGGCCTCGGCCTTCTGCTTGGCCTCCAAATCCTCGCCGGTCGCCTGATCGACGACCTTCATGGAGAGGCGCACCTTGCCGCGCTCGTCGAAGCCGAGAAGCTTCACCTTGACCTTGTCGCCTTCCTTGACGACGTCGGTGACCTTCTGCACCCGGCGCGGCGCGAGCTGGCTGATGTGCACGAGGCCGTCCTTGGCGCCGAAGAAGTTCACGAAGGCGCCGAAATCCATCACCTTGACCACGGTTCCCTCGTAGATGTGACCGACCTCGGGCTCGGACGCGATCGACTTGATCCAATTGATCGCGGCCTTCATCGCGTCGCCGTTGGCGGAGGCCACCTTCACGGTGCCGTCGTCGGCAATGTCGATCTTGGCGCCCGTCTTCTCCACGATCTCGCGGATCACCTTGCCGCCGGATCCGATCACCTCGCGAATCTTGTCGACCGGGATGTTGAACACCTCGATGCGCGGCGCGTGCTCGCCGAGCTGATCGCGGTGCTGCGTCAAGGCCTTCGACATCTCGCCCAAGATGTGCATGCGCCCGTCCTTCGCCTGGCCGAGCGCGACGCGCATGATCTCCTCGGTGATGCCGGCGATCTTGATGTCCATCTGCAGCGAGGTCACGCCCCGCTCGGTGCCTGCCACCTTGAAGTCCATATCGCCCAGATGGTCCTCGTCGCCGAGGATGTCGGACAGCACGGCATAGCGCTTGTCCTCGAGGATGAGGCCCATGGCGATGCCGGCGGTCGGGCGCTTGAGCGGGACGCCCGCGTCCATCAGCGCCAGCGACGTGCCGCATACGGTGGCCATCGAGGAGGAGCCGTTCGACTCGGTGATCTCCGACACTACGCGCAGCGTGTAGGGAAATTCGTGGTGCGCCGGCAAGATCGGATGGATGGCGCGCCACGCGAGCTTGCCGTGGCCGATCTCGCGACGGCGCGGCCCGGCCATGCGTCCGGTCTCGCCGACCGAGAAAGGCGGGAAGTTGTAATGCAGGAGGAACGTCTCCTTGTAGGTCCCCTGCAACGCGTCGATCCACTGCTCATCCTCGCCGGTGCCCAGCGTTGCTACCACCAGCGCCTGCGTCTCGCCGCGGGTGAATAAGGCCGAACCGTGCACGCGTGGCAACACGCCGACCTCGGAGACGATGGGACGCACCGTTTGCACGTCACGGCCGTCGATGCGACGACCGGTATCGAGGATGTTCCAGCGCACGATCTTGGCTTCGATCTTCTTGAAGACGCTCGCGACCTGCTGTTGGGGATAGGGTGGGTTCTCCACGCCTTCCGGGCAGAAACGCGCCATCACCTTGGTCTTGGCGGCATCGACCGCCTTGTGGCGCTCCATCTTGTTCGCGATCGCGTAGGCGGCGCGCAAATCCGGATCGATCAGTGAGAGCATCTCCTTTTCGAGCGCGCCGTTGTCGGCCACCTCCAGCTCGCGCGGCTCCTTCGCCGCCTTTTCCGCCAGCTTGATGATGGCGTCGATCACCGGCTGGAAATGGCGGTGGCCGAACATCACCGCGCCGAGCATCACGTCTTCGCTCAGTTCCTTTGCTTCGGATTCGACCATCAACACCGCGTCCTGCGTGCCGGCCACCACGAGGTCGAGTTGGCTCTCCGTCATCTCGTCGAGCAGCGGATTGAGCACGTATTCATTGTTGACGAAGCCACCTGCGTCTCGTTGCGCCAGCCCTCGGCGAACAGCGGCCGCACCGGGCGATCGATCAGCCGCGAGACCAGTGTTTCCTTTTCCGTCGGGCGGCCTTCGCGCTTGAAATAGCCGCCGGGGATGCGGCCCGCGGCGTAGAATTTCTCCTGATAGTCGACGGTGAGCGGCAGAAAGTCGACGCCTTCCCGCGGCTCCTTGGCGGCGACCACGGTCGCCAGCACTTTGGTTTCGCCGTAGGTGGCGACCACGGCGCCGTCGGCTTGGCGCGCGACCTTACCGGTCTCTAGGACGAGCTTGCGCCCTCCCCAGTCGAGTTGAACACGATGGATATCGAACATTGCGATCGTCTTTCATGGTTTTGCGAAGGGGCGAAAGCCATGAGCAAGACGGCGAGAGGCTGCCGTCCGCGGCCGTGCCGCAAACCGAAACAGCGTCCGGCGATCCTGCCATGGCCTTCGAGCCTTCCATTGAACGGACGGGCGATCATTCGACCCGTCTTCCCAAATCGGCAGCGGTCTCGCTGCCGGCTGAACGGCGGATTTATTCCGGTATCCGCTTCAAAACGCGCGAACCCGCCGCGCATAAATCTTCAACGGCGAATACCCAGCCGTTCGATCAACGACTTGTAACGCGCTGCGTCGATACGGGCGAGGTAGTCGAGGAGTTGGCGACGCTGGGACACAAGCTTGAGCAATCCACGCCTGGAATGGTTATCCTTGACGTGGGTCTTGAAATGCTCGGTGAGGCTGTTGATGCGCTCCGAGAGGATCGCCACCTGCACTTCCGGCGAACCGGTATCGCCGGCCTTGGTCGCATAGGTCTTGATGACTTCGGCCTTGCGGCCGGCCGTTATCGACATCGGGTTGTCCTTGTTGTTCGGGGTCACGGTCGGTGGCCGAGCCGGGATGTCGTCCAGCGCGGTCACCACAAGTAGCGTGCGCGGGCCACGCCCGCGCAAGCGGGGCAATATCGCAAAACGCCGGCCGACGCCAGCGAAAATTGCAGCCCGGAACGTGGCCAGCCTGGAAGCTCCGTACGCGCCCATCCTGCGTCAGCCGCGCGGCAGATTGAAGATGCGCCGCGGCCGCACCTCGCCTTTCTCGACCTCGGCCAGCGCGATCAGCGCGCCCTGGGAGAAAACCGCCACCCAGCCGCCGATGACCGGCGCGTCGCGCCCCCGCAGCAGCACCGCCTGCCCGCGCGCGAGGCGCCCGGCGTCGCCGGTGCTCACCCGCAGCGCCGGCAAGGCCGCCACCCCGGCCTCGACCGGCAGGAGGCCCGCCCGCTCGGGGACATCGTCCCGGCCCGAGCAGATCCGTTGCAATGCGTCGAGGCTCGAGGCGACGTCTTCGCCGAACGGCCCGACCGCCGTGCGCCGCAGCGCCGCGACATGCCCGAGGCACTTGAGCGCGCGGCCGAGGTCGCGAGCGAGCGCGCGCACATAGGTTCCCTTGCCGCACTCGGCCACGAGCACCGCGTGATCGGGATCGGGCGTCTCGATCAATTCGAGGCGATGAATCTCCACCGGGCGTGGCGCGATATCCACCACCTCGCCGTCGCGTGCGAGGTCGTAGGCGCGCTCGCCCGCGATTTTCACCGCCGAGAAGCGCGGCGGCGCCTGCGTGATTTGGCCGGTAAAGCGCGCCAGCAGCGCGCCGACGGCCGCGGCGGTCGGGCGCTCGGCGCTGCTCTCGGTGATGCGGCCTTCGGCGTCGTCGGTATCGCGCTCCTCGCCCCAGCGCACGGTGAAACGGTAGACCTTGCGCCCCTCCATGACGAAGGCCACGGTCTTGGTCGCTTCTCCGAGCGCGATCGGCAGCAGTCCCGAGGCGAGCGGATCGAGCGTGCCGGCATGCCCGGCGCGTTTCGCCTGGAACAAGCGCTTCACCACGCTCACTGCATGGGTCGAACTCATGCCTACGGGTTTATCGAGGACGACCCAGCCGTGCACGTCGCGCTTCACGCGCTTGTGCTTCGGCGGCACGGACGGCGTCTCAGCGTCGAGCCTTGTCAACTGTGATCGTCCGTCTTGTCGTCGAGATCGCGCTGGACCGCAGGTGTTCGCAACAGCTTCTCGATTCGTTCGGCTTCATCGAAGCGTTCGTCGATTCGAAACCGGATCTCGGGTGCAAATTTCAAGTTGATGTGCCGCGCGATCTCGCCCCGCAAAAAGCGCTTGTTGCGCTCGAGCGCGGCGAGCACCGCTTGCGCATCGCGGCCCCCAAGGGGCACGACGTAGATGGTCGCTAGCCGCAGATCGGCCGTCATCCGCACCTCGGGGACCGTGATCAGATGACTTTGGATCACCGGGTCATGCACGGCCCCGCGCGTCAGCATCTCCGCCAACGCATGGCGCACGAGCTCGCCGACCCGCAGCTGACGCTGCGAGAGCATCTGGCTCGTGCCAGGATCGCGCTGATGCCGTCGGCGGGTCATGATCGTCCTGCATGGCCTTCATGCCCGGATTGGTCCGCGTATCCGTCGGCTTGCGAAGGAGATCGCGGTGACGGGCTGAATGCGATTGCGCGCGTGAGATTCGAACTCACAGCGAGCGTTGCACCGTCTCCACCCGGTAGCATTCGATGACGTCGCCGACCTTCATGTCCTGGTAGCTCTCGAATGCCATCCCGCATTCCTGGCCGGCGACGACTTCGCGCGCGTCGTCCTTGAAGCGCTTGAGTTGGGAGAGCTTGCCCTCGTGCACGACGACACTATCGCGAATGAGACGCACATTGGCGCCGCGTTCGACCACGCCATCGGTGACGCGGCAACCCGCTACGTTGCCGACCTTGGAGACCTTGAAAATCTCCAGGATGGTGGCGTTACCCAGCATGGTCTCGCGCACGGTGGGCGCCAGCAGGCCGGACATCGCCTTTTTCACGTCGTCCACGAGGTCGTAGATGATGTTGTAATAGCGGATCTCGATGCCGGCGCGTTCGGCCGCTTCGCGCGCCTCCTTGTGGGCGCGCACGTTGAAGCCGAGGATCGGCACGCCCGACGCCTCCGCCAGCGTCACGTCGGACTCGGTGATGCCGCCCACACCGGAATGGATCACACGCGCGCCGACTTCGTCGGTGGCGAGCTTCTCGATCGCACCGATGACCGCTTCCAGGGAACCCTGCACATCGGCCTTGATGATCAGCGCCAAATCCTTGCGGCCGGCGGCTTTGAGCTGGCTCATCATCTGCTCGAGCGAACCGCGCATGCCGGTCGCGCGCGCGGCTATCTTGTCGCGCCGCTGGCGGGCACGATAGGCGGTGACTTCGCGGGCGCGCGCCTCCGTCTGCACGACCGCCAAGCGGTCGCCGGCCTCGGGCGTGCCGTTGAAGCCGAGAACCTCCACCGGCGTAGATGGCCCCGCGGTTTCCACCGGGGTGCCGGTGTCGGAGACCAGCGCGCGCACGCGGCCCCAATCGGCGCCGGCCACCACGAGGTCGCCGACACGCAGCGTCCCGCGTTGCACCAGCACGGTCGCAACCGGTCCGCGGCCGCGGTCGAGCTTGGCCTCGATTACCGTGCCTTCGGCCGGACGGCTCGGATTGGCCTTGAGATCGAGGATTTCCGACTGCAAGCCGATGGTTTCGAGCAGCCGGTCGATGTTGAGCTTCTTGGTCGCGGACACCTCGACGTCCAGCACCTCGCCGCCCAGCGTTTCCACCTGCACCTCATGCTGCAGCAATTCGGTGCGCACGCGCTCCGGCTTGGCGTCGGGCCGGTCGATCTTGTTGATCGCCACGATCATCGGCACTTTTGCCGCCTTGGCGTGGTTGATGGCCTCGACCGTCTGCGGCATGACGCCATCATCGGCTGCGACCACGAGCACCACGATGTCGGTCACCTTGGCGCCGCGCGCGCGCATGGCAGTGAAGGCGGCATGACCAGGCGTGTCGATGAAGGTGATCTTGTTGCCCGAGGGCGCAGTCACCTGGTAGGCGCCGATGTGCTGGGTGATGCCGCCCGCCTCGCCTGCCGCTACATCGGTCGAACGAATGGCATCGAGCAGCGAAGTCTTGCCGTGGTCGACGTGGCCCATCACGGTCACCACCGCCGGACGCGGGATCAGCGAGGTCGGATCGTCGGCGACGTCAAACAGGCCCTCCTCGACGTCGGATTCAGCCACGCGCTTGACGGTGTGACCCAGTTCCTCGGCCAAGAGCTGGGCGGTGTCGGCGTCGATCACATCGTTGATCTGCGCCATATGGCCTTGCTTCATCAGCAGCTTGATCACATCGACGCTGCGTTCGGCCATGCGGTTGGCGAGCTCTTGAATGGTGATTGTTTCCGGAATGGTGACCTCGCGGACGAGCTTTTCTTTCGGCTCGTCGGCGGTGTGTCCCTTCAGCCGTTGGACGCGGCGGCGGAAGGCGGCGACCGAGCGCTCGCGCTCCTCGTCGGCGCTGAGCGCGGTCACGAGCGTGAGCCGTCCGCGGCTTTTCTGCCCGCCCCCGCGCGCCGGTTTCGGCGCCGGTGCCGGCCGCGCCGCGCCGGGACCGCGGCGTGCACGTGGCGCCTCGTCCTCGTCGGGCTCGAGCGCAGGCCGCGCGCCCGGCCTTGCCGCCGCCGCGGTCTCCTCGCCGAAGCGCTTCTTCGCCTCCTGCTCGGCCTTGAGCTTGGCCTCGAGGTCGTGTTTGCGGCGCTTCTCTTCATCGACCTTGCGCGCCTCGGCGGCCTCGCGTTCGGTGCGCTCGGCGGCCTCGCGCATAGTGCGGACAAACGCCTCCTCTTCCGCAATCTTGCGCTCCTCGGCTTCGCGCAGGCGCGCGTCGTTGAGCGCGTGCACGCGCGCCTTCTGTTCTTCCTCGGTGAGGCTGCGCAGCACCATACCGCCCGCCGGCTTGGCGGCAGGGGCGGGAGCGGCCGGGGTCGTCGCCG
>WNFQ01023562.1_pt1 | contig 10918 bp, 11 predicted proteins | sample 5400171 | NCBI WGS metagenome assembly WNFQ01 (sample SAMN13153356, study PRJNA577476) | soil metagenome | isolation source: 20 cm soil under Madrone tree | place: USA:California | collected 2016-06-14 | reverse complement strand
CGCCAGCTGGTGCAGGGCTCGTGACCGCGCCCGGCGCTGCTGGCTGTCCCACTGCTGCGGGTTGCCCAGGCGCTGCTGGCTGTCCTACCGCTCCGGGCTGTCCAGGCGCTGCTGGTTGCTGTGCGGCAGGTTGCCCCGGGGCTGCAGCCTGCCCTGGCGGAACGTTTGTAGGCGGCGCCTGCTGCGCGGCCGCAGGATTTGTCGGTGCCCGAGCAGCCGGATTCGTGCCTGCTGCAGGCGGAGCTTGTGCCGAGGGTGAGGTTTGCGCGAGCGAAATCGCTGCAAACGCGAGTGTGCATAGACAGGTAGCAAGTAATGTTTTCATAGTTGAAGCAGGAGTTTGAACTGACCAGTTCGATTTCGAGACAGGTTTTCTCTTATCGCAGACGAGTTGGTCGCGAGTCGAGCAAAACTTTTCATTTTTTTCCGCGACTCTTGCATCGAGGTCGCATCTATCATTCGAAATATCTCTACTGCTGGGATGTAAGACAAGTGTTTCAAGTTGAAATAATTGAGCTTTCTTCAGCACCGCGGCCCGAAGCGCGCTCGGCGATCGAAACGCGATTGCGCAGACGCGGCCAATTTTCGATTGCTGCTTCCAATTGATCTCCATCATGGATCGGGCCGACACCGGCAGGTGTTCCAGTCAAAATCACGTCGCCTGGCAGAAGTGTAAGCGACTGACTCGCGAACGAAATAATTTCCGGAACCGAATAAATCATTCGGCTCGTGCGCGTGCTCTGGCGTAGCTCTCCATTCTGCCATAGCTCCAGCGAAACATCGCTTACATCGACATCGGCATACACAAATGGACCGATTGGCGTGTACGTATCGAACGATTTGCTGCGGCCAAACTGTTTCTCGCTCTTTTGTAAATCGCGATCAGTGATATCGAGAGCGACCGTGTAACCGAAAACAAAATCGAGCGCGGCTTCGGCAGCGACGTTTTTCGCGGTCCTGCCAATAACGACCGCCAACTCCACTTCGAAATCGGTTTGATGTTCGGGAAACGCAATCTCGATCACCCCGTTGTGCGGCAGAACAGAGCTCGGCGATTTGAACCAAATCAACGGCGTTCCCAGTTCAGTCCTTTTCATCTCCGCGACGTGATCGGCGTAATTCAATCCGACGGCGATTAATTTCGACGGCGCAATGGGAAGACCGACGCGCACGTTTGCAAGCGGCAACACTTGGCCAGTAGCTCGGATGTCAATCCAATACGGTTGTGCCAGCTCGTGGACTTTCTCGCCGCGCAATTCGCCGTAGAAAAAACGATCGCCTGATCTGAATCCGGCAAACGTTCTCATCTACTCTATTGGTAACCTGTCATGTCGAGCGAAGCGAAACATCTCTGGCTATCGCTTTTTGCGGGTTTCGAACATGAGCCATTAGAGATCCTTCGCTTCGCCTCAGAATGACAATTCAAGATTACTTCGACACTATCGCCACAAAATCGCGCACAGGTTTTTGCTCCGGAATCGAGAACACGCTGCCATTCTCCCGCACATACCAGAATGCACTCGATGAACCGCCATCAAGGTTTATTACCCGTTGAATTTTCGATTCCCCGATAATTGCGGTCGTCGCAAGAATGTTTGCCAAGTCTGCGAGCGAAACGCCCGAGCAAACGCCGAGCAGCGCCCGGTCATTGCTGACTGTTGCGGCAAAAGTTCGACGCGCCAAAGCTGAATCATTCAAGCCACGAACGGGCCGGGACGCATCGACCAAAAACGGTCCACACTGAATTGCAGCAGCAATTTTCTGGCGCGGCGAGAATTCACGGGCACGCACGATTTGGATTCCACGCGAGGACGCGAGCAAAACGCCGGTAATCAACCGCGCGCGCCGCAGCGGGGCGATAGTTTGCCCATTCACAATTCGCAACCCGATCGGCTTGAAGTCCGCATCGAAGTAGCCGCCGTTCACGGAGCACAGGCAGTTTTCGCGCGTCATGACGCTGCCGAGTTTTTCGCCCTCCGGATTATCGATGACGCGCAACGTGCATGATTTGGCAGAGAAAATTGCAAAATGTACATCGACCCGCCGACCGGCTGCTGTCTCTTCAACAGCAACGTGCCGATGCTCAATTCCGCCGCGACCCGGATCCGATTCAACTGAAAGAACCTTCCAGTCCGCACGCGCGACAGAGGCAACGGCGAAGAGAAGGACAACGGTCCTAAGCTTTAGCACCGTATTTGTCGATCAAAGCTTGAAAACGGGGGTCACCTCGCAGCGGGTCCCAAATCGGATTTATCCTTAGCATTTGTGCAGTGACGCCGCTGGGCCGGCTCAACAATCCTTCAAGAATCTCGATCGCGCGATCGTTGTTTCCCAAGACCGCGTGAACTTCGGCGACTCCCTCCATAATCTCCGGGCCGCCGAATGCGTCCTTACTTTCGGGACGCAGTTCAGCCGCGCGTTGCGCCTCTGCGACGGCAGCATCTTTTTCGCTAAGAAACGCGAGTGCTTTTGCCAACTGAATGTGCGCGTCCTCCGAGTCGGGAGTTCGCTTCAATTCGTCCGCGGCGGCGTCTTTCGCCCTGAGAAAAGCTGCGCGGGATCCTGCCTCATCTTGAAGCCCCTTTCGTGCAAAGCCGATGTAAAAATATTTGCTCCACAAAGCGCCAGGAAAAATGCCGAGCTGGCCATCGGGCAGACTTTCCGCTTCGCGCAGTCCGTCACTGTATTTTCGCTCCAAGAGAAAGATGTTCGCACGTGCGTAAGCGGTCTTGAGTTTCTGCTCCTTCGTCAGCTGCATGGACTTGATTGCCTCGAACGCTCTCTCTGCGACACTAAAATCGCCTTTTTACTTGAGCGCGCGATCGATTGTTTCGTTGGCCTTGGGAAAGTTTCGAGCCATCTGGTAGTTGTCGGCGAGATTTTGTAGCGCCCAAGTGTCCTTCGGATTTAAACTGGCAGCCTTCTCCAAGTTTGCAGTGGACTCTGCCCATTTGCCCTGGCGGCGCTGGATCGCGCCGATGTACAGATACATTTCTGATTCGTTAGGCAATCCCCGCTGCGCGGTCTGGAATTCGTTCAGCGCCGCTTCGTAGTTGTTATCACCGTAGTAATACGAGCAGCCAAGCGCGAGATGTGCTTCGGGCAGGTCGGGCTGCAGTTGCAAAGCGCGTTCTGCAAGCGTGCGCGCTTTTTGACGTCGTTCGGCACTGCGGTCGAATGTATGCATGATCCAGCTTTCCAATTGCGAGTAGCGCGCAATGGCGAGGGCAAAGTTTGGGTCCAGCTCGACGGCGCGCGCGTAAAGCTGCTCGCTCTGTTTGAGTTTATCGAAATCCTCAAAGGCGCAGGAAAGATCGTGCGCCTGTACGAAAGCGAGATAGGCCTCTCCATTTTCAGTGGGCTTGCGTGTCATTTGCGACTTTTCCCCGGGCGACAGCCTTGCCTGGAGGGCTTCGGCGATCTTTTGCGCAAGATCGCTTTGGATCGCAAAAACGTCAGTCACATCGCGGTCGTAATCGTTGGCCCAAATGTGCTCGTCCGTGTTTGCGTCGATCAGCTGCACGTTCACTCGCACCTTGTTTCCAGAGCGGCGCACGCTGCCCTCGAGAATGTTGGAAACACCGAGAGCTTTACCAATTTCGCGAACGTTTGGAGTCTGGCCGCGATACTGCATGACAGACGTGCGAGAAATCACCTTAAGGTCGCCAATCTTGGATAAATTTGTAAGCACGTCGTCCTGAACGCCGTCTGCGAAATAAGCGTTCTCTTTATCATTGCTTAAGTTCGTAAACGGCAGCACGGCAATCGACTTGTCCACTTTGCGCGCGGATGCGCGAGGCAAAAGAAAGAATCCTGCTATGAGCAATGCTGCCAGGCATGACCCGGCAAGCAAGAAAGCGTTGCGGCGGCGGCGCCTCCGCACTTCGATTCCAGTTGGCTTCAACCGCGGAGGATTCGGATTGCCGAGCTCTTTCGTATACAGGTTGACGATGGAGATCATTTCCTCGTGCTTGACCTCGCATTGACCGACGTCGTGCAGGTCCGGTCGCCATTCCGAGTAGTGCTGAAGGTCTTCGGCGACGTGTTTCGAAAGGAGAATATGCCCGGCGTCTCCGCAATCCATTACCCGCTGCGCAATATTAATCCCGGCTCCCGCTATGTTCGCGCGCTCATTTACATCGGCGACCTCGTTAACAGGTCCGCTGTGGATGCCCATTCGAACCTGGAGCTTCGGGTATTCCTTAAGCGCCTGACTAATCTCCAAAGCGCAGCGCACCGGTTGTTCCGGGCTGTGTCGAAAGACCAGAGCCATCCCGTCACCTGTAGGTAAGCGCACCAATTGACCATCCGCTTCGGCCGAACGGAACTCTCCTGCCTCTCGAACCGCATTATTCAACGCGCCCAGCAGCTCGCTTTGCTCGCTAATTAGCAGCTTGGAGTAGCCTACGATGTCGATGAACAGAACGTGTCCAATTTCGAGCCGAACTGCGGCTTTGGTTTCACCAGGCATAGGGCAACGGGCGAATACACGTTCGCTAACAATAAGACAACGGCAAGACCAACATGTTCGCTAAAAAATCTGTGTAACCGGCTCACTGACCAGATTGTAACACCATTGTCACTTGGGCAACGGATTGATGGGCGGCGCAGCGAGCTTCTCGGAGCAGGCACTGACACTGGCTCCTGCCCGAACAATTATTTTATTCCCGTCGCGAACACCGTTTGAAAATGCGGGCTTTGTTTTTCCCGCGAAACGACGCTGACTTCGATCTCCCGGAACCCGCTTTTTTCCAGTAACTGATGCAACTGCACTTCGCTGAAGCCGAGCCAGTGATCTGCGTAGAGCTCGCGAGCTTTTTCGAACCGATGACTTAACAGGTCGAGGATGACCAGGCGACCGCCGCGCTTCAACATCCGGTGCACTGCATCAATAGCGCGGTCAGGGTGAATGGCGTGATGCAACGCCTGGCTCAAGATTGCAAGATCGATACTGTTTTTCGCAATTGGCGGATCTTCAATATCGCCAAGCCGGTATTCGAGATTTTTAAGTCCATGTTTCTTCGCGAGATCTGAGCCAAACTCAACCATGTTCGGCGAATTATCGACCGCGATGACTTTGCGGGCTTTTTTTGCCAGCAACTGCGAAAGCGTCCCCTCACCCGCCCCGAGGTCGGCCACGTTCAGCGGCGGGAGCAACGTGATTAGCGTGTGCGTCAGCGCTTTCCACGACCGGCCCGGCACATAACCTCGGCCGAATTTGCCGGCAAGTTCATCGAAATATTTGCGCGCTTTGTCCTGACGCTTGTGCAGAACAAGTTTGAGCCCTGTGCGATCGCGGGATGTCTCCGGCAATTCACGCGCAAGCAGGCGCGTGATTTCCGCCACACGCTCTCGCTGTGCGCTTCGCCCGTTATGGCTCGCACCGTAATAAACATTTTTACCGACGCGCCGATCAGCGACGACGCCAGCGCGTTTCATCTGAGCAAGATGACTGGAGATCCGCGACTGGCCCATACCCAAAACTTCCTGCAACTCTGCGACGGAAAGCTCTTCCTGTTCGAGCAGAAGCAACAGGCGCAGTCGAGTAGGGTCTGCCAGCAACCGCAACAAATTAATGGTTGACGCCATGATCGTGGCCAACGATATATCGACGCATCATGATTGGTCAATATGTCTGTCGACAGCGCTGAAGCGTTGAATCGTTGGACTGACCGTGAATAGAAATCTCTTTAACGCTTCAACGATTCCACGCTTTAACGTTTGATCATGTCCCGCCGTTACATTTTTTCTTCCGAGTCGGTCACCGAAGGCCATCCAGATAAAGTTTGCGACACCATTAGTGATTCTATTCTCGATTCCTGCCTCGAACAGGATCCATTGAGTCGCGTGGCGTGCGAGACGCTTGCCAAGGGAAACCTCGTCGTGCTGGCCGGCGAAATTACCAGCAATGCGAACGTTGACTTTGAAGAGCGGGTTCGCAGCGCTATCCGCGACATTGGTTACGTAAACGGCGATTGTGCCTTTCACGCCGACACCTGCAGAGTGATTTGGGAGATGAGCGAGCAATCGCGCGACATTAAACAAGGTGTCGATGAGGCGCCGGCGGATGGAAAAGCTACTGCCGAGCAAGGCGCTGGCGATCAAGGGTTGATGTTTGGCTTTGCATGCAATGAAACGCCGGAACTGATGCCGGCGCCGATCTCCTTCGCTCACAAACTCGGACGCGAGCTAACGCGCTTGCGAAAGTCTGGCGAAATTCCCTGGCTGCGTCCCGATGGCAAGACACAGGTTTCGATCGAATACGATGGCTATAAGCCGGTGCGAGCCACAACGCTCGTCGTTTCTTCGCAACACAGCGAAGACGTAAAACAAAAAGAAGTACGCGAGACGTTAATCGAACTTCTCATTAAGAAAGTCATCCCCGCCGAATGGCTGGATGCGAAGACAACGTATCTAATCAATCCAACGGGCCGGTTCGGCAGGCATCACGGGCCGCAAAATCATCTGCGACACCTACGGCGGAATGGGACGGCACGGCGGCGGCGCGTTCTCTGGAAAAGATCCAACCAAAGTCGACCGCAGCGCGGCTTACATGGGCCGCTGGATAGCGAAGAATGTCGTGGCCTCCGGTTTGGCGGATCGATGCGAAGTTCAGTTTGCGTACGCCATCGGTCATCCCGAGCCCGTTAGCGTCAGCGTCGATACTTTCTGTACCGGCAAAGTCGACGAAGAAAAACTTGAGCGGGCAATCTGGGAAGTTTTCAACTTCAAACCGGCGGAAATCATTAAGCAGCTGAATCTCCTTCGCCCGATCTATCGGAAGACAACCAATTACGGCCATTTCGGACGCGTGGACGACCTCGACGCGCTGACGTGGGAAAAAACGAACAAGGCGGAAGCGTTAAAGCAGGCCGTAGCATAGAAACCCCGAACAATTTTATGAGCACAACAATCACTGAATCAAAAGCCAAACAGGATTACAAAGTCGCCGATATTTCGCTCGCCGACTTCGGCAGAAGAGAAATTTCCATCGCTGAAAAGGAAATGCCCGGGCTGATGGCGATCCGGGAAAAGTATGCGCCGCAGAAACCGCTTGCTGGGGTGCGAATCACTGGGTCGCTGCACATGACGATCCAGACGGCCGTGTTGATTGAGACGCTGACCGATCTCGGCGCGAACGTGCGCTGGGCAAGCTGCAACATTTTCTCCACGCAAGATCATGCGGCCGCGGCGATCGCCAAACGCGGCATCTCCGTCTTCGCATGGAAAGAAGAATCGCTGGAAGACTACTGGTGGTGCACTTACCGAGCGATTTCGCACCCCGCTGGCAAGGGTCCGCAGCTGGTGGTCGATGATGGCGGCGATGCGACGCTGCTCATCCACAAAGGTTATGAGCTCGAGGAAGGCAGCGATTGGGCCAAGACGAAATCGTCGAACAAGGAAGAGCAAGTCATCAAAGATCTGTTGTTGGAAATTCATCGCGAAAATCCTTATCGCTGGCACGAAATCACAAAGGACTGGCGCGGCGTTTCGGAAGAAACCACAACCGGCGTGCATCGCCTTTACAAGATGGCGCAGGAAAATCGGCTGCTGGTTCCGGCCATTAACGTGAACGATTCCGTCACCAAATCGAAATTCGATAATCTCTATGGCTGCCGACATTCGCTTGTTGATGGATTGAATCGAGCGCTCGATGTCATGCTTTCCGGCAAGGTCGCCGTGATTTGTGGTTACGGCGACGTCGGCAAAGGCTGTGCGCAGTCGTTGCGCGGCCAGGGGGCGCGCGTCGTCATAACTGAGATCGATCCGATTAACGCATTGCAGGCTGCGATGGAAGGCTATGAAGTCACGACCATCGAAGACACGCTCGGTCGCGGCGACATCTACATTACGGCCAGTGGCAACGTCGACGTGATCACGCTCGAGTACATGCAGCGGATGAAAGATCAGGCGATCGTCGCCAACATCGGCCATTTCGATCACGAGATTCAGGTAGAAGCACTAAACACCGCCAAAGGCGTGAGGAAAACCAACATCAAACCGCAGGTGGACAAGTACACATTTCCGGACGGTCACGAGATTTTTCTGCTCGCCGAAGGCCGACTGGTAAACCTGGGCTGCGCCACCGGTCATCCGAGCTTCGTGATGTCCAATTCATTTTCCAATCAGGTTCTCGCGCAGCTTGATCTCTGGAAGAACCGGGACACTTACAAAATCGGCGTTTACGTGCTTCCGAAGAAGCTCGACGAAGAAGTGGCGCGCCTGCACTTGGAAAAAATCGGCGTGAAACTAACAAAGCTTTCCCAAAAGCAAGCCGACTACCTCGGCGTCCCAATGGACGGCCCGTTTAAGTCCGAGCATTATCGATATTAATTAGTCCGCGAATCAATGGAGACGGCTCGCCCACGAGCCGTGCGCGACGAGGGCGTCGCGACTCCAACGGTGGGCTGCGCCGTCCGGACATCGCAGCGCGATGTCCCTACCCCTGCTCCGGCGTGATCATTGAGTCCGTCACGTGCAGGCGAGTTACTCTTAGCTCGCCGATTTCGAGACGTTTGATTTTCGCACGTCCAATTACTAGTCGGCCAATTACGACCAGCCCAAGCGTCACCGCGCCAATCGCGAGCGCGCCAGCGGCTATCGCGCCGATGGATTGCGCGCCGACGGCCAGAGCGCGAATTGCAATCGGCCCGAACTTGTTCGCCGCTGCCTCAATATCGTTTGATTTCATCTGGTTAACTCCGCACTAGTGACCTCAACGTAGCTACAGTTCGATTGTCCGCCATGTCGCCATTTTCCCAAGACATGAACGCGCCGGTTTTTCTTTGCCGCGTCGGTGAGGATGTCTGTTTCACTCCTTGGCGCCGCCAGCCAGGCCGTTGATCGTGTTCCATGAAAATCGAACATGATTTGCGGCGTACACGGCTCGCCGGCAAATAACGTAACCCGCCCGATTTGGTCGAAACGCAGGCCGGCCGGCGCTGCCCTGGCCTGCGGCGTCGGTTTCTTTATCTGAGCGCAACCCGCTATTCCGGCCATAGCGATTCCTGTGATAAGCCAATTGAATGAAAAGTTTTTCATACCAAAGAACATCCACATTCGTTAACGCCTATTCTTTCAACCGCGAAACATGACCGGCAGCGAGGCGCCAGCGGCCGTTCTGTTTTACAAAGGTATCCGTGAACTGAACAATGATGTCGAGCGGTTTACCCTGAGCGTGGCCTTTTACTTTTGTCTTGCCGGTCACGATCGCGGTGTGATCGCCGTAAACTCGCACCTTCATATCGTAGTTTTCGAAAACGTCGTAATGAACTCTGCCGGTTTTGGCGTCTTCGATATCGTCGGCCGCTGTGGTGATATCACCTTTTGAGTTTGTGAGCGTGTAATCGTCCGTCAAAAACTTTGCGATTGTGTCCGCGTCACCGCGCAAATACGCAACGCATCCGTCGCGCTCGGCTCGCAGCACCGCCGCGCTCTCATCCGTCGCCGTCTCGGCGAGGGCCGCTGCGACACAGGCCAAAGAGAAGGTCAGGAAGAATTTCATCCTTCGAACATAACCATAAACCGAACAATCTCCCCCGTGGTCCTGAACGGAGCCACTAGCCACGCCGTAGCTGAGACTGCGGCTTTGCCGCCTAAAGTCGCGCCTTCGGAGAAGCCGATCCACCATAACGCTGTCGCGGACTTCCGCCTTCCGGCGGTTGACACAACCGCCGCTACAACGTTGCGTTCATGCTCCACTCCGCATGAAATCTCGACCTGCTGCGGTCATTTTCATTCTCGTCACGGTGACCCTCGACATTCTCGCGATGGGTTTGATCATTCCCGTTCTGCCGAAGCTGATTCTGGATTTTCTCGGCGGCGAGATGACGGATGCGGCGAAGTGGAGCGCGCGGTTCGCGGTGGTCTTCGCGCTGATGCAGTTTTTCTTTTCACCCTTGCTCGGAGTTTTGTCAGATCGATTTGGAAGACGGCCAATCATCCTGCTCTCCAATCTCGGTCTCGGATTGGATTACATCGTTATGGCGATGGCGCCCACGTTGAGCTGGCTTTTCCTCGGCCGAATTATTTCAGGAATCACGACTTCAAGCATTCCCACCGCGATGGCTTACATCGCCGACGTTACTCCGAAAGAAAAGCGAGCTGGAGCGTTCGGGCTGATCGGCGTGGCATTCGGCGTCGGATTCACGTTCGGACCAGCAATTGGTGGATTGGCGGGCGACGTCAATCCGCGTCTCGCGTTTTGGATTGCAGCCGCCCTTAGTCTGGCGAATTGGCTCTGGGGTTACTTTTTCGTTCCGGAATCCTTGGCGCAAAATCAGCGAAAAGAATTCAAGTTACGGCGTGCGAACCCGGTCGGCTCACTTACGCTATTGCGTTCTCATCACGAACTTTGGCGACTGACCACAATCCAGTTTCTCGCCTATCTCGCGCACAATGTTTTTAGCGTCTGGGCGCTTTACGCGATTTATCGCTACAGCTGGAGCCAGGGAATGATCGGACTGTCGCTCATGGTTGTCGGAATCGTCACCGCCGCGATTTCCGGCGGACTGACTGGCCCAATGGTGAAACGTTTCGGCGAAAAACGCACGCTTTACATTGGCCAGTTTTTTGGATCCAGCGGAATGCTTGTCGCCGGCCTGGCCAAAACGGGCGCGTGGTTGCTTGCTTCCGTTCCCATCATTTCACTTTGGAACATTTCCATGCCAGCCGCACAAAGCATGATGACTCATCGGGTCAGCGAGCGCGAGCAAGGCGAATTGCAAGGGGCGCTCCAGAGCATGCGCTCAATCACGTTCATTATCGGCCCGTGGGTATTCCTTCGAATTTTTGGATGGTTCATCGATCCGAAGAATCGCATTCACCTTCCAGGCGCGCCGTATTATCTCGCAGCCGCTCTTCTTTTTAGCGCGATGCTGATGTCGACGCGCATCAAGCAAACACCACTCGGATCACA
>WNFQ01007000.1_pt1 | contig 10921 bp, 9 predicted proteins | sample 5400171 | NCBI WGS metagenome assembly WNFQ01 (sample SAMN13153356, study PRJNA577476) | soil metagenome | isolation source: 20 cm soil under Madrone tree | place: USA:California | collected 2016-06-14 | reverse complement strand
GCCATGCCGAACTTCGCCTGCAGCGCGCCGAGCAGCGTGAGGATCTGGGCCTGGATGGTGACGTCGAGCGCGGTGGTGGGCTCGTCGGCGATGAGCAGGTCGGGCTCGTTGGCCAGCGCCATCGCGATCATCACGCGCTGGCGCTGGCCGCCCGAGAGCTGATGCGGATAGGCGTCCAGCCGCCGCTCGGCCTCGGGCAGCCCCACCAGCCGCAGGAGCTCCAGCGTCCGCGCGCGCGCGGCCGACCGGGACAGCCGCTTGTGCACGCGCAGGACCTCGTTCACCTGTTTGTCGATGGTGTGCAGAGGGTTCAGCGATGTCATCGGCTCCTGGAAGACCATGGCGATGCGGTCACCGCGCACCCGCTGCATCATGGCCTCGGAAGCGCCCACGAGCTCCTCGCCCGAAAAGCGGATGCTTCCGCTCGGATGCCGCGCCGTCGGATAGGGCAGCAGCTGCATGATCGACAGCGCCGTGACCGATTTGCCGGAGCCGCTCTCGCCCACCAGCGCCACCGACTGCCCGCGCTCGATGTCGAAGGAGACGTGCCGGACCGCCTCGGTCTCGCCGCCCTGCACGGCGAACGAGACCGAGAGGTCGCGTACGGCGAGCAGCGGCGTCACCGCACCTTCCGGGGATCGAAGGCGTCGCGCACCGCCTCGCCGATGAAGATGAGGAGCGAGAGCATGACGGCGAGCACGACGAAGCCGGTGAGGCCGAGCCAGGGCGCCTGGAGATTCGCCTTGCCCTGGGCGAGGATCTCGCCCAGCGAGGCGGAGCCGGGCGGCAGGCCGAAGCCGAGGAAGTCGAGCGACGTCAGCGTGGTGATGGCGCCGTTGAGGATGAAGGGCAGGAAGGTCAGGGTCGCGACCATGGCGTTGGGCAACAGGTGGCGGGCCATGATGACCGTGTTGCGGACGCCGAGGGCGCGCGCGGCGCGCACGTAGTCGAGGTTGCGGGCGCGCAGGAACTCGGCGCGCACGACGCCCACCAGCGACATCCACGAGAAGAGCAGCATGAGGCCGAGCAGCCACCAGAAGCTCGGCTGCACGATGCTGGCGAGGATGATGAGCAGATAGAGGACGGGCAGCCCCGACCAGACCTCGATGAAGCGCTGGAAGAACAGATCGGTCCAGCCGCCGAAGTAGCCCTGCACCGCGCCCGCCGCCACGCCGACCAGCGAGCTCGTCAGCGTCAGCACCAGGCCGAAGAGGACGGAGATGCGGAAGCCGTAGACGAGTCGCGCGAGCAGATCGCGCCCCTGGTCGTCGGTGCCGAGCCAGTGCCGCGTCGAGGGCGCGGCCGGCGCGGTGCCCGGCAGCTCCCAGTCGATCGTGTCGTGCCGGTAGGGCACCGGCGGCCACAGGATGAAGCCGCGCGCCTCGATGAGCCGCCGCACGTACGGGTCGCGGTACGCCGCCTCCGTCGGCAGCCGGCCCCCGAACGCCGTCTCGGGATAGGCGCGCAGCACCGGGACGTAGACGCGGCCGGCGTGACGCACGAGCAGCGGCCGGTCGTTGGCGAGGAGGTCGGCGCCGAGCGAGAGCACGAACAGCGCGAGGAAGATCCAGAGCGACCAGTAGCCACGGCCGCTGGCGCGGAAGCTGGCCAGCCGGCGGCGCGTCAGGGGCGAGAGACTCACGCGTCCCGCCGCTCGAAATCGATGCGCGGATCGACGGCCATGTAGGTGAGGTCCGTCACGATGTTCAGCACGAGCCCGATGAGCGTGTAGACATAGAGCGTGCCGAACATCACCGGGTAGTCCCGGTTGACCGCGGCCTCGAAGCCCAGCAGGCCCAGGCCGTTGAGCGAGAAGATCACCTCGATCAGCAGCTCGCCGGCGAAGAGGATGCCGATGAACGCGCCGGGGAAGCCGGCGATCACGATCAGCATGGCGTTGCGAAACACGTGGCCGTAGAGCACGCGCCGCCGCGAGAGCCCTTTGGCCCGCGCGGTGGCCACGTACTGCTTGTTGATCTCGTCCAGAAACGAGTTCTTCGTCAGCATGGCCAGGCTGGCGAAGCCGCCCACGACGAGGGCGAGCACGGGCAGCGCGATGTGCCACAGGTAATCGGCGATCCGCTGGGGCCAGGACAGCAGTGCCCACGTGTCGGAGGTGAGGCCGCGCAGCGGGAACCAGTGCACGAACGACCCGCCGGCCAGGAGCACGACGAGGAGGATCGCGAAGAGGAAGCCGGGGATGGCGTAGCCGACGATCACCACCGCGCTGGTCCACACGTCGAACGGGGTGCCGTCGCGCACGGCCTTGGCGACGCCGAGCGGGATCGAGATCAGGTAGACGAGCAGGGTCGTCCACAGGCCGAGGCTGATCGAGACCGGCAGCTTCTCGAGCATGAGGCCGAGCACGGGGCGATCGCGATAGAAGCTGCTGCCGAGGTCGAACACCAGGTAGCTGCGCATCATGTGCACGAAGCGCTGCCACGCCGGCTTGTCGAAGCCGAACTGCTTCTCGAGCTGGCGCACCAGGTCGGGGTCGATCCCCTGCGAGGCGCGCGTGGCGCCCTCCTCGCCCGCCGGGGAGCGCGTGACCCGACCGCCGGCCGTTTCGCTGGCCCCGGTGGCGCCCACGCGCGCCGTCGCCTGGCCCACGTGCCCGCGCAGGCGGGCGATCATGAGGTCGACCGGGCCGCCCGGCGCCGCCTGCACGATGAGGAAGTTGGCGAGCATGATCCCGAACAGGGTCGGCACCACGAGCAGCAGGCGGCGGGCGATGTAGGCGAGCATTACGCGCGGCTCCCGCCCCGGTGAGGGTCGATCCACCAGCTATCGAAGCCGAGGTCGTACTTCGGCGAAACGGCCGGTCGGCCGAAGCGATCCCAGTAGGCCACGCGGAATGCGGTGATGTGCCAGTGGGGGATGACGTAGTGGCCCCACAACAAGATCCGATCGAGCGCGCGCGTGCGCGCGACCAGCGCCGCGCGGTCCGGCGCGGCGATGACCAGCTCGACCAGACGATCCACCACGGGATCGTGCACGCCGGCCAGGTTGCGGCTGCCCGGCGTGTCGGCGGACGCGGAGGCCCAGAAGTCGACCTGCTCGTTGCCCGGCGAGAGCGACTGCGCGAAGACCGCCACCGTCATGTCGAAGTCGAACTGCTTCATGCGGTATTCGTACTGCGCCGCGTCGACCGTCCGCACGCGTGCCGCGACGCCGAGCCGCTCGAGGTTCTTCACGAAGGGCAGCGTGATGCGCTCCCAGGTCGGGTCGTCGATCAGGATCTCGAACGTGAGGGGCTGGCCCGTCTCGGCATTCACCAGCCGCATGTCGCGCACGATCCAGCCTGCTTGCTTTAGAAGGTCGAGGGCCCGGACGAGGTTGGGCCGGATGCCGTCCGCGCTCGTCGACGGCGGCTGGTACTCGCGCGTGAACACCTCGTCGGGGACGCGGCCACGGAACGGGGCGAGCACCGACAGCTCTGCCTGGCCGGGGAGTCCCCGCGAGGCCAGCTCGGAGTTGGAGAAGTAGCTGCGGGTGCGGGTGTAGGCGCCGTAGAAGAGGTGGGCGTTGCTCCACTCGAAGTCGAAGGCGTTGGCCAGGGCCTCGCGCACACGGGCGTCGCGGAACAGCGCGCGGCGCGTGTTGTACACGAAGCCCTGCATGCCGGTGGGGATCTCGTTGGGAATCTGCTCCTTCCGGATGCGCCCGTCGCGCACGGCGGGGACGTCATACGCCGTCGCCCAGCTCTTCGACGAGTTCTCCGAACGGAAGTCGTAGGCGCCCCCCTTGAACGCCTCCAGCGCCACCGTGCCGTCGCGGTAGTAGTCATAGCGAATCGTGTCGAAGTTGAAGCGGCCCACGTTGACGGGCACGGCGGCCGCCCAATAGTCTTTGACGCGGCGATAGGTGATCGAGCGGCCGGGCTCCACGGACTCCACCTGGTACGGCCCGCTCCCGAGCGGCGGCGTCAGGGTCGTCTTGGCGAAGTCGTGAGCGGTCCAGTACGCCCTGGAGAGCACCGGGAGCTGGCCCACGATGGCCGGCAGCTCGCGGTTGTCGCCCCCTTTGAACGTGAAGCGCACCGTGCGCGGCCCCACCTTCTCGACGCTCGCCACCTGCGCGTAGTACGACCGGTACACCGGATGACCTCGCGTCCGCAGCGTGTCGAACGTCCAGATGACGTCGTCCACGGTCATGGGGCTGCCGTCGTGAAAGCGCGCGGCGGGCCGGAGCGTGAACGACACCCACGAGCGATCCGCCGGTGTCTCCATCGTCTCGGCGACAAGCCCGTACTCCGACGACGGCTCATCTGTCGAGGCGACCGTGAGCGTGTCGAACGTCGTGGCGATGCCGGCCGCCGGCACGCCCTTGAGGATGAACGGGTTGAGGTTGTCGAACGTGCCGACGGCGGAGAGCGTGACGCTGCCGCCCTTCGGCGCTCGCGGGTTGACGTAGTCGAAGTGCGCGAAGCCGGGACCGTACTTCAGGTCGCCGTGGATCGACAGCCCGTGGGCCGGGCCCGCCCCGGGCGCCGCGCGGGGCCAGGCGGGAGTGGCGGCGGCGGTCAGGGTCAGCGCGAGGACGACGGCGAACGCTCTCATACCAGACAACGCTTTCATGATACCTGCGGCAGGAATACCGCCCGCGGTCCCGCCGCGCTCCGCGCCGTCCTAGCCCTGCAGGCCGAGCGCGCGGCCGGTCTCGGCCGCGAAGCGCTCGAGCGCACCGACGTCCATCTCGGGTCGCGGCCGCAGGATCAACCGATCGACGCCCGCCGCGGCGTAGGCGTCGACCATCGCCTTGTCGGGCACGTCGAAGCCCGGCGGCGTGATGCTGATCTGAAGCCGGCCGAGCGCCGCCGGCCGCCGTGACGTTTTTTCCGCGTCGCGCAGCGCCGCCACGGACTTCGTCGTCTCCGGGACGTCGAGGCCGAAGCCGTACCAGCCCTGTCCCTGCGTGATCGCGCGGCGATACGCGGGCGGCGTGCGGCCGCCCACCACGATCGGAATCGGATTCTGCACCGGCCGTGGCATCGCCTGCACGCCCTCGAAGGCGACGTACGGTCCTTTGTACGACGGCCTGGGCTGCGTCCACACCGCGCGCATCGCCGCGAGGTAGTCGTCGGCGACGCGGCCTCGCTCGGCGAAGGGCGCGCCGACCGAGCGCATCTCCGGCTCGCACCAGCCCACGCCGATACCGAAGATCACGCGGCCGTTGCTGAGCACGTCGAGCGAGGCCAGCTGCTTGGCGATCACGAGGGCCTGGCGCTGCGGCAGGATGATCACGCCGGTCGCGAGCTTCACGCGCGACGTGTGCGCGGCGAGGAACGTCAGTGCGATCAGCGGATCGAGCAGTCGCATGTCCGGAGGCATCGGACGCCCGGGGACCGGCGGATCCGGCAGCACGACGTGGTCGGCGACCCAGAGCGACTCGAAGCCCGCATCCTCGGCGGCGCGACCGAGCCGCGCGGCGGCGTCGGGATGCGCGCACGTATGCAGGTTGACGGAGTGCAATCCGAACTTCATGGCGCCACCGCCAGCGCGCGCAGCGGCGAGCCGGTCCCGCCCTGGATTTTCAGCGGCGTGATCACGAGCGCCACCGTGTAGGCCTTCGCGGCCGACAGCGGCTCGAGGTTCATGTTCTCGACGATGTAGATGCCGTTGTCGGTCAACAGCATCATGTGCACGCTGAACAGCTCCTTGCCGTACGCCGCGGGGCGCTTCTCGAAGGTCGCCGTGTCGTCGCCGGCGAGGCGCGCGCCCTTGCCGATGATCCACTTCGCGCCGTCCTGCCCGGGGCCGGGCGACTGCTCCCCGAGATATCTGGCGTTGTCCTTGCCGAAGTACTGGCCCCAGCCCGTGCGGATCAGCACGCTGTCGCCCTTGCGGACGTCGACGCCCTGCGCCTTCGCGGTGTCGTCGAGGTGCTTCGCCGTGATCTCGTAGCCCGGCGGCAGCGGATCGGCGGCGCCGGCGGCGACGTGGCGCGCGACGTCGAGAAACACGCCGCGGTTGATCATGAGGTCCACCGGGAAGCTGTCGATGCCGAGGTTCGCGCCGATGCCCCCGGGCGTCGAGGTCGCGGCGACCGCGTCGACGCCGCCGTGCAGCTTGAGATCGCGCCCGATGTGGCCGATGGCGTCGATGGTGGGCGCGCCGTGCTGGCCGCTGAAGAACATGATCTCCGACGCCCACGACACACGGCTGCCGGGCACCTGGCCGAAGATCTCGTGCGTCATCTTGTGCGTGCGGTTCAGCGCGAACGAGTACGGCGGGTTCAGGTTGAGCACGGGCGACTGATCGCTCCACGTGAACGACAGGTCGAAGACGCGCGCCGACTTGAGCGCGGCCAGCAACGACTCCGCGGAGCCGGCCTGGGCGCTCGCCACCGCCGGGCTCCGCATGTCGGTGCCCCCTGCGGCCGCCAGCGCCGCCAGCCGGCCCGCCGCTCCAAGCCACTTCCGCCGTGTGAGCTCGCTCATGTCTGTCCCTCCGTCGGCTTCCGAGGCTGCGTCAGCCCGCGTGCGGAGTCAAGCGAGCGTGGTAGTGTAGGCGCCACCGGCGTGGAGGCGCGCATGACCCGAAAGCAGATCAGCCTCAAGGATCCCGGCCGCTTCAAGGACCCGGCGAACCTCACGTGGGAGCGTTACGTCGCGCTGCAGGCGCGCGAGCGTGAGCGCTATCTCGCCGAGCGCGCGACCATTCCGGCCGAGGCGATGGCCTATCGGACCGTCAGCCCGCGCTATCTCGAGCGCGCCGTCGACCAGTTCGCGAACAACTACTACTCGGAGCTGTCGGCTACCCACTACATCGCGACCGCGGCCGCCAACGCGCCCTTCGACGAGCTGAAGAAGTGCTGCCTGTTCCAGCTCGCCGACGAACAGCGCCACCTCGAGATGGACCGTGAGGTCTTCGAGCACGCCGGCATCCCGGAGCGCGACTGGCTGCCGGCATGGGAATCGCCGGGCACCACCTGCCGCTTCTTTCGCCATCTGCTCGAGCTCGAGGACACGATCGAGATCCTCGTGAAGGGCAATTTCGTGGCCGAGGGCGCCGCCGGCCCCGGCACCTTCGCCGTCCTCGCCGACGGCGCCGAGGCGCGCGGCGACGTCTTCTCGGCCGTCAACCACCGCGCGCGCGTGCGCGACGAGACACGCCACATCAGCTTCGCGCGCGTGCTGGTCCGCGCCCTGATCGACGACGATCCGTCCAATCTCGACGTGATCCAGCGCTGGCAGGACGAGAGCCTGCAGCTGTTCGTCGAGGTCGCGCGCGGCGGTGAGCGGTACCAGTGGTGGGAGGGCTTCCTCGCCTCCTACTACAAGATCGCGCTGCCGCTGGGTCTCAAGCCGTCGGCGCTGCCCCTCTGAGGCTCAGCGCCCGAGCGCGACGTAGAGGTCGTCTCCCTCCGCCTTGAGGGGATAGCGCTTGAGTCCCTCCTCCGCGTCGCCGACGGGCGCGCCGGTCTTGAGATCGAACTGCCACGTATGCTCCAGGCACGTCAGGAGGCAGCCGTCGTGCACGCCCTGCTCCAGCGGCACCGCCTCGTGCGGGCACATCGCCTGGAACGCGACGAACTCCGTGCCGGTGTGCACGACCAGCACGCTCGTGCCGTTGACGGCGAACTCCTTCATCCCGCTGGCCGGGACGTCGCCGGCGCGGCACACGCGCGTCCACTCCGGCGCCTGCGGCGCGCGCGGCGGCTCCGCCGGCTGGCGGCCCGTGCCCACGTCGATCTTGTTCGCGCCTTTCACGCCGGGCTCGTAGCGCAGCCGCTCGACCGGATAGCCGCCGATGATGTGCGAGGTCAGGATCTCGTCGAGATCGGACTCCCGCACGCCCGCGTACCAGACGTTCTCGGGATAGACGACGATCATGGGACCGTGACCGCACTGCGAGAAGCACCCGGCCTTGTTGACCCGCACGTCGGCCTGGCGATTGGCCTTCTGCACGCCGGCGCTCGGCCGGGGCCAGTCTCGCCTCGCGCAGCAGCAGGCGCAAGCTCGCGTCCACCATCGGCGGGGGGCCGGCCACCCAGGCGCGCACGTCGGCGTACCGCCCCTTCATGGCTTCGCCGGCCACGGCGTGGACGAAACCGCGCGCAAACACGAACCCCGGATAGGCGGCCGCCAGCGCGTCCGGCACGTCATCGTCGGAGAGGGCGACGGTCACGGCCAGCCGCGCGGGGAACCGGGCGCGAAACGCCTGCAGCTCGTCGAGGAAGAACCCGTCGCGCGCCGTGCGCACCCCGAAGAAGACGTGACCGTCCCAGCCCACGAAATGCTCCGCACCGCAGGCCCGCGACAGGATCGACATCATGCCGGCGATGCCGCTGCCCCCGGCGACGCACAGCACGTGTTTCTTGACGTCGGGATGGAACGTCGCGCGGCCGAGCGGCGCGACGAGGCCGAGCCGCGCGTCCTCGACGCCGCCCGCGAAGAGCCACTCGCTCACGCCGCCGCCCGGTTTCTTCTTCACCACGAACGAGAGCCGCTCGGCGCCGTGCTCGAAGTTCACCATCGAGTAGGCACGCGCGCCCGGGATGCCGGGCACGGTGAGGAGCGCGAACTGGCCGGCGGCGAAATCGAGCGGCGCGTCGACCTCGACGTCGAAGGCGGCGACGTCGTGCGTCAGCCGACGAAACCGCTGGAGCACCCCGCCCATCGCCCGCGGCATCGACGTGTCGGGCTCGCGCGTTTTCAGCGGGCCGACCTCGAGGGCGCAATCCTGGCGGGCAACGCTCTGGCAGGTGAGCAGATCGCCCTCCGCCTTGAAATACTTCCGGCCCGGCGCCTCGGGCCAGGCGCTCTCCGCGCGCCCGCTCATGAGCCGCGCCTTGCACGTGCCGCACGTCCCCGTGGCGCACTCGTACGGCAACTCAACACCGCTGCGCAGGCCGGCGAGGAGGATCTTCTCGCCCGGCTCGCACTCGAAGTCGCGCGCGCCGTTGCGCGCGGTGACGACGATCTTCATACGACCATGATCTTCGCGTGGCGCTCGGGTGAGGCCAGCGCCTCGAACGCTTGCGCGACGCCGTCGATCCCCACGCGCCCGGTGATCAGCGGCGTCGTCGGGATGCGGCCCTCGGCGATGTGGCCGAGCGTGGCCGCGAACTCCTCCTGCGTGTAGCCCAGCACGAACTGCAGACTGAGCTCCTTCACGATCCCGAGCATCGGATGGATCGCGTCGGCCTCCATGCAGACGCCGACCACGACGATGCGCGAGCCGCGTGGGGCCGCGGCCATGATCTGATCGAGCACGCCGGGCACGCCGACACACTCGAAGACGACGGCCGGCCGTGCGGGCGGTCCCGGCAGCCAGGGTGGCGCCTGCGGCGCCCGCGACGGCTCGCGCCAGACGGTCGCGACCTGCCGCCAGCTCTCCCACGGCGTCGTCTTGGCCGGGTCGACGACGACGTCGGCGCCGAGCGCGCCGGCCAGCTCGCGGCGGCGCGCCGAGAAGTCGGCGGCGACGATGGGCCGCACGTCCAGCAGGCGCAGCGCCGCGATCACGGCCAGGCCGACCGGACCGCAGCCGATGACGAGCGGCGCGTCCTCATGCTCCAGGCGCGCCTTCTGCACGGCGTGCAGGCCGACGGCCATCGGCTCGGTGAGGGCGGCCTGCTCCGTCGGCAGCCCGTTCGGCACCGCGAGCAGCAGCGCCTCGCCGAGCCGCATGAATTCGCCGTAGCCGCCGGGATGCTCGTTGGAGTAGCCGATCGTCTGCGGGCCCGTGTCGCGGATGAGCACCGGGCGCGAGCACACGCGCGCGCCGACGGGCAGCGTGCGCGCGGTGCCCGGGCCGTGCTCGACGATCTCCGCGCAGAACTCGTGGCCCATCACCACGTCGCGGCGGAGGTCCATGGGCCTGCCGCCCGCCCGGCGCGAGGTCTCGACGAACTGCTCCGCGTGCTTGAGCGCGTGCAGGTCGGAGCCGCAGATCCCGCACGCCAGCGTGCGCACGAGCACCTCGCCGGGCCCCGGCGTCGGCACCGGGACGTCGGCCACGATCAGCTTGCGATCACGCATGACCGCCGCGCGCATGGCTGGGGGCTCAGTCGAACATCAGGACCGTGCGCGCGACCTCGCCCGCCTTCATCGCGCGGAAGGCCTCGTTCACGTCCTCGAGCTTGCCGCGGCGGCTGACCATCTCGTCCAGCTTCAGCCGGCCCTGGCGGTAGAACTCGATGTAGCGCGGCATGTCGACCTTGAAGCGGTTGCTGCCCATGCTGCAGCCCTGGATCCTCTTCTCGCGCAGGAACATCGGCCCGTCGAGCTCGATCTTCTGCCCCACCGGGATCATGCCGATCACGGTCGCGGTGCCGCCGGGTCGGAGGCAGTCGAAGCACTGCTCGGCGGCGATCTTCAGACCGATGGCCTCGAACGAATAGTCCACGCCGCCGTTGGTCAGCGTGCGGATCGCCTTCACCGGATCGTCGGTCCTGGCGTTCACCGTGTGCGTGGCGCCGAGCTCCTTGGCCTTGGCGAACTTCGCCTCCATCGTGTCCACCGCGATGATCATGCGGGCGCCGGCGATGCGCGCGCCCTGAATGGCCGCGAGACCGACGCCGCCGGCGCCGAAGACGGCCACCGTGGAGCCGGGCTCGATGCGCGCCGTGTTCAGCACGGCGCCGACGCCCGTCGTCACCCCGCAGCCGATGAGCGCCGCCTGGGCGAACGGCATCTGGTCGTCGATCTTCACGAGGGCGTTCTCGTGGACGAGCATCTTGTCCGCGTACGCGGACAGATTCGCGAACTGGTTGACGGGCTGGCCGTTCCACGTCAGCTTCGGCGGCTCGTCCTTCTTGCGGACCGGCCGCGTCTGGCAGAGGTGCGTCTTGCCGGTGAGGCAGTAGTCGCACGCGCCGCAGAAGACCGACAGGCAGGCGATGACGTGATCGCCCGGCTTGAACTCGCCCACCTGCGGCCCCACGGCCTCGACGATGCCGGCCGCCTCGTGGCCGA
>WNFQ01006938.1_pt1 | contig 10922 bp, 9 predicted proteins | sample 5400171 | NCBI WGS metagenome assembly WNFQ01 (sample SAMN13153356, study PRJNA577476) | soil metagenome | isolation source: 20 cm soil under Madrone tree | place: USA:California | collected 2016-06-14 | reverse complement strand
GGAGGGCGGCTCGGTCACCGCCGGTAACGCCTCGGGCATCAACGACGGCGCGGCCGCGGTGGTCGTCATGTCGGACCGCAAGGCGAAGGAGCTCCGGCTGACCCCGCTCGCCACCATCCGCGCCTACGCGTCCGCCGGCGTCGATCCGTCGATCATGGGCATGGGCCCGTGGCCGGCCTCGGAGAAGGCGCTCGCGCGGGCCAAGCTCCGCCGGGAAGAGATCGATCTCTGGGAGCTGAACGAGGCGTTCGCGGCGCAGTCGCTCGGCGTGCTGCGCGAGCTCCGCATCCCCAAGAACCGGGTCAACGTGCACGGCGGCGCGATTGCCCTCGGGCATCCCATCGGGGCGAGCGGGGCGCGCGTGCTGGTGACGCTCCTCCACGCCATGGCGGACCGCGACGCGCGGCTCGGCGTGGCCTCGCTCTGCATCGGCGGGGGACAGGGGATCGCGCTGGTCGCCGAGCGCGCCTGATTTGCCGTGGCCGTCGCCGCTTTCTTCGACATCGACGGCACGCTCATCGCCTGCAATTCGGCGCCTCTCTACATCCGGCACCTGCGCCGGACAGGGCAGGCCCGGGCGCACGACCTGGCGCGCACCCTTTACTACGTCTGGCGCTACAAGCTCGGGCTCCTCGACATCGAGCGCGCGGTGACGATGTCGCTCGGCTGGGTCCGCGGGCGCGACGAGGCGGCGGTGCGCGCCGACTGCGAGGCGTGGTACCGGGGCATGGTCCGGCGCCACCTGCGCCCGGCCATGGCCGCGACCGTCGCGGCGCACCGGCGGGCCGGCCACCTCCTCGTCATCCTGACCAGCGCGACCCGCTACCTGGCCGAGCCGGTGGCGGCCGATCTCGGGATCGAGCACCTCCTGGTGACGCAGCTCGTCGTGCGCGACGGGCGCTTCACGGGCGAGGCCGTGCGCCCGGTCTGCTACGGCGCGGGCAAGATCTACTGGGCGGAGCGCTTCGCGACCGCCCAAGGGGTTGACCTGGGACGCAGCTACTTCTACACGGACTCCATCACCGACCTGCCCGTGCTCGAGCGGGTCGGCGAGCCACGCATCGTGAATCCGGATCCGCGGCTGCGCCGTGTGGCGGCGCGGCGGGGGTGGCCCGTGCTCCAGCTCGGGCCACGCGACGAAGCACCGACGTTCGGGGAGGGGAAGGGCTCATGGCGAACCAACGGATGCGGGGCGGGAACGCACCCAAGCGCGCGCTGATCGGGCCGCTCGTCATGCTGGGGAGCGGGATGGTGGCCGGTGTGCTGCTGTGGCGTTCCCTGATGCTCGAGCCGCCGGGTGCGGGGCTCCGGCTCGACGCGCCCCGGCAGCTCTCGCACCAGGATCGGCAGGCGCTCGATCGTCTGTTGGCGAACCGCCCGCGCCCATAGCACGGGCGCCGCTGCCGGGGGGGTAGGGCGATGGCGACCATCGACGAGAATCTGCGTCGGGTCCCGCCGCAGAGCCTGGAGGCCGAGGAGTCGGTGCTGGGCGGGATCATGCTCGACAACACGGTCATCGACCGCGTCATCGGCGTCCTCCAGCCCGACGACTTCTACCGTGGCGCGCACCGCAAGGTCTTCCGGGCGATGGTGGATCTCACCGAGCGGAGCGAGCCGGTCGATCTGATCACGCTCTCCGAGACCCTGAAGGCGCGCGGCGAGCTCGCCGAGGTGGGCGGCGCCGCCTACCTGGCCGAGCTGACCGAGCGCGTGCCCACCGCCGCCAACGCCGCGCACTACGCCAAGATCGTCCGCGAGCGCTCGATCCTGCGCGGGCTGATCGAAGCGTCCACCGAGATCGCGACGCGCGGCTATCAGGCGCCCGCCAACGTCGACGAGCTCCTCGACCACGCCGAGCGGCTCATCTTCAGCATCCAGGAACGCAAGGTGAAGCAGGCGTTCGCCAAGCTTTCGGAGGTCCTGGTCGACTCCATCAAGATGATCGAGCGCCTCTACGAGCAGAAGCAGGCCGTGACCGGCGTGCCGACGGGCTTCGCGGACCTGGATGCGCTCACCGCGGGGCTGCAGCCGTCGGATCTCATCATCGTGGCGGGGCGCCCGAGCATGGGCAAGACCGCGTTCGTTTTGTGTATCGCCGAGCACGCCGCGCTCCGCACCGACACCGGGGTCGCCATCTTCTCGCTCGAGATGGCGAAGGAGCAGCTCGCCATGCGCATGCTCTGCTCCGAGGCGCGCGTCGACCTGGCGCGCGTGCGCACCGGCCACCTCTCCGACCGCGAGTTCCCGAAGCTCGCCATGGCGGCCGGGCGGCTCGGTGACGCGCCCATCTACATCGACGACACGCCGGCGCTCTCCGTCCTCGAGCTACGCGCCAAGGCGCGGCGCTTGAAGCGCGACGCCGCTGCGAAGCTCGGGCTCGTGATCGTCGATTACATCCAGCTCATGCGGTCGAGCGAGGGCAAGGACAACCGCGAGCAGGAGATCTCGGAGATCTCCCGCTCGCTCAAAGCGCTCGCCAAGGAGCTCAGCGTCCCGGTCGTGGCGCTCTCGCAGCTGAACCGCCAGGTCGAGAGCCGCACGCCGCCCGTGCCGCGGCTCGCGGATCTTCGGGAATCCGGCGCGATAGAGCAGGACGCGGACGTCATCTGCTTCCTCTACCGCGACGAGTACTACAACCCCGAGGACAGCGAGAAGCAGGGCGTCGCCGAGGTGCACATCGCCAAGCAGCGCAACGGCCCCATCGGCAAGATCGAGCTGACCTTCCTGAAGGAGTACACGCGCTTCGAGAATCGCGAGGTGGCGCGAGAGCCCGAGACGGACGGCGGCACGGGCTCGGCGCTGCACTGAATCTCAGTTGCCGAGCCATGCCGCGCGGCTCCAGGACGTGGCCGTCCGCGTCGATCACCGTGCCGTTCGCGTGTCCTGTCGTCATGGAGCCTCCTGGCGCGCGAGACGGGCGAGCACGTCGCGTACCGCGGCCTCGGGGTCGGGCGCGCGCACCAGCGCGCCGATCATGGCGACCGCGTCGGCGCCCGCGGCCCGCACCGCCGCCGCCGTCTCGGGCGTGATGCCGCCGATCGCCACCAGCGGGCAACGGACGGCGGCGCGCACGGTGGAAACCAGCGCCAGGCCGCGCGGCGCGAGCGCGTCGGACTTGGTCGCGGTGGCGTAGACCGGGCCCACGCCGATGTAGTCGGCGCCCGCGGCCTCGGCTGCCCGCGCCTGCTCGGGGTCGTGGGTCGAGACGCCGATCCGGCGTCCCGCGCCGAGCACGCGGCGCGCGGCTGCGACCGGCAGGTCGTCCTGGCCGAGGTGCACGCCGTCGGCCTCGGCGGCGCGCGCGACGTCGGGACGGTCGTTCACCAGGAAGAGGGCGCCGGCCGCGCGTGCCAGCGGACGGATCGCCAGCGCCGCGGCGAGGAGCTCGCGCGCGCTCGCCTCCGGCCAGCGGAGCTGCACGACCCGCGCCCCGCCCCGGAGCAGCGCGGCGGCGAGCGCCGCCGGATCGCGGCCCGTGTCGAGCGGGTCGACGATCGCGTAGAGCGGCGGGAGACGCATCGACCGCTCAGCGCGACGCGGTGCCGCGGCGGATCTCGATGCCGAGCTCGGTGATCTTCTTGCGGAGCGTGTTGCGGTTGATGCCGAGCATCTCGGCCGCCTTCACCTGGTTGCCGCCCGCGCGCTCGAGCACGACCTCGATGAGCGGCCGCTCGACGGCGCTGATCAACAGGGCGTGCAGGTCGCTCGGCCGGGCGGCGGCATCGGCCGCGAGCAGCTCGGCCAGGCGTCGGCGCACGGCCTCCTCGAGCGGCAGGGCGTCGCCCGCCGCCTGCCGCGGCTGCCCCGCGAGCGCGAAATCCTCGGGCACGAGCGTCCGCCCGCCCGCTAGCACGGCGGCGCGTAGGAGCGCGTTCTCGAGCTCGCGGACGTTCCCGGGCCAGCTGTGGCGGAGGAGGAGGTCCCGCGCCTCGGCGCTCACCCCGACCAGCGCCGTGCCGAGCTCGCGGTTCACCTTGTCGAGGAAGAACTCGATCAGCTCGGGGATGTCCGCCCGCCGCTCGCGGAGCGGGGGCACGGCGATGCGGACGACGTTCAGGCGGAAGAAGAGGTCCTCGCGGAAGCGGCCGGCGCGCACCGCCGCCTCGAGGTCCTGGTTGGTGGCGGCGATGATGCGCACGTCGGCGCGGATCGCGTCCCGGCCGCCGACGCGCGTGAACTCGCGCTCCTGGAGGACGCGCAGCAGCTTCGTCTGGAGGGCGAGGGGCATGTCGGCGATCTCGTCCAGGAACAACGTGCCGCCTGCGGCGGCCTCGAACTTGCCGATGCGCCGCTCGACCGCGCCGGTGAATGCGCCGCGCTCATAGCCGAAGAGCTCGCTCTCGAGGAGCTCGTTCGGGATGGCCGAGCAGTTGAGCGCCATGAAGGGCCCACCGCGCGAGGAGTGGTAGTGGATGGTCTTGGCGATCAGCTCCTTGCCCGTCCCGGTCTCGCCCTGGATGAGCACGGTCGCGTCGGTGGGCGCGACGCGACCGATCAGCTTGTAGACCTCCTGCATGGCCGGGGTACGGCCGATGACCAGGTCGTGGCGCTCCTCGAGCTCGCCGCGCAGGCGCTCGAGGTCGTGCGTCAGCCGCCTGAGCTCCATGGCGCGCGCGATGAGCGTCGCCACCTGCTCCAGGTCGAAGGGCTTGGTCAGATAGTCGTACGCCCCCCGCTTGGTCGCCTCGATGGCGTTCGCCATGGTGTTCTGCGCCGTCATGATGATGAAGAGGGTGTCGATGCGCGCCTCGCGCGCCTGCTGGAGCACGTCGAGGCCGGAGAGGTCGGGCATCTTGATGTCGATGAGCGCGACGTCGAAGGGGCGGGCGCGCAGCTCCGCGAGCGCAGCCGCGCCGTTCCCCACCGCCACCACGCTGTGCCCCTGCTGCGTGCAGGCGCGCTCCAGGACCCAGCGGATCGACTCCTCGTCGTCGGCGATGAGGATCGAGCCGGCGCCGGCCGCCCTGGCGTCGCCGGTGCTCACCGGTCTGCGTCCTGGCTCACGGGAAGGGTCACGCGAAAGCGGGCCCCGCCCGCCGGCCGCGGCTCGTAGCCGATCGTCCCGCCGTGCTCGCCGACGATGCGCTGGCAGAGGGCGAGGCCCAGGCCCGTGCCGCGCGCCTTGGTCGAGAAGAAGGGCGAGAAGAGCTGTGCCTGGTGCTCCTCGGGGATACCCGGCCCCGTGTCCTCGACCAGCACGGAGAGGAAGCGCCCGCGTCCCGAGCGGCGGCGGATGTGGAAGCGGGCCTCGAGGCGGGTCGAGAGCAGGAGCTCGCCCGTCCCGCCGAGCGCCTCGAGGGCGTTCTTCACCAGGTTCAAGAAGACCTGCGTCAGCTGCGCGCGGTCGCCCCGCACCGGGGGCAGGCTCGGGTCGAAGGCGGTGCGCAGCGCGGCCGCCCCCCAGGCCGGCGACTGGCGCTGCAGCTCGACGACGTCGTTCAGCACGCGGTGGATGTTGACCGCCTCGAGGTGGAGGCGGGGCGCGGTCGAGAGCTCGCGCAGCTGCTCGACCAGCCCGTCGAGGCGCTCCACCTCGCGGATGATGATGTCCGTGCAGCGCACCAGCTCGGGATCGCTGACCGCGCCGCGCAGCAGCTGCGCGGCACCCTTGATGCCGCCGAGCGGGTTCTTGATCTCGTGCGCCAGGCCGCTCGCCACCGTGCCGAGCGCGGCGAGGCGGTCGGCGCGCCGGGTGGTGGCCTCGAGCGTGTGCTGCAGCGTCAGGTCGTGGAGCACGAGGACGGCGCCGCGCGCGCGTCCCTCGCCGTCGACCACCGGGGCGCAGGCGGCGCTCACCGGCACCTCGTGCCCGCGCGCGGCGAGCATCCCCTCGCCGCGCCGCCGCGCCGCGCCCTCGACGAGCGTGCCGCGCGCCATCTCGCCCACCCACGGGCTCGTGCGGAAGAGCGTCCCGACCTCGCCACCGACCGCCTGGGACGCGGCCATGCCGGTCAGCTGCTCGGCGGCCGGGTTCAGGTCGGTGATGCGGCCCGTGCGGTCGAGGACGATGACACCGTCCTCGATCGAGGCGAGCACATCGGCCCACGGCGGCCGCGGCGCGACGCTGGGCGGGGCGAGCGGCGTCGGTTTGGCGCCCACGGCCACCGCTAGAGGTCGTCTCCACCCGCGGCGTCGTCGCTGCCGTCGTCCGGCTCTCCCCCGGCCTCGAGCTCGTCGACCATCTCGTCGAAGTCCTCGCCGGCCTCCTCGCCGAGCTCCTTCCCCATCTTGCGCATCCAGCGCGCCATGCTCTTGGGATCGTTCTCGTCGAGCCCGGCGAGGGAGCTGTCGTCGCCGAGCGAGTCGAGCCGGCTCTCCTCCGAGCGCCCGAGCGCGAAGCGCGACATCAGGCGCGTGAGCGCGCGGCTCCCGCAGTGCTCGCACACCGGCTCGACCGCCTCGCTCACGCGCAAGGTGAGGATGGTGACCTTCCGCTTGCACCCCCCGCAGCGGTACTCGTAGATCGGCATCGCGAACGGATTATAGCCGCCCGCCCCGTATGGCAACCAGCGGCGCCTTGGGGGATGGGTTGCCGGGCGCGGCTTCGCCGCGCCCGGCACGACCCGAGCGCCCGAAGGGCGCGAACAGCTACGAAGGGAGCCGCGCGCGCCAGCGCGCGGCGACGGGGGGTCCGGGGGAGCGCGGCGAAGCCGCGCTGGCGTTGGACCCGGAGCCCGCGAAGCGGGCGAGCACCGGACGGGCCCCCCGGATCACCAGAATCACTTACTCGCTTTAGCCGAGAACCCGCGCTCCCCGTAGGTGAGCACGGTGCGCTTGCCGTTGACGACCGACTCGAGGGCCACCTCTCGGCCCCACAGGCGGTGGACATAGGCGAGGGTCTTCTCCGCGTACTCCAGCTGGAGGTCGCGCCCGTCGTGCAGGTGCGCGAGGAGGAGCGTGCGGTTGTGGTTGTGGTCCGCGTCCTCGACCCGGATCACCGGGATCGACCCCATGCCGACGGTCTTGACCAGCGTCTCCTTCACCTTCCGCCAGCCCTCCTCGTCGGAGACCTCGCTCACCACGAGGTCATCGCCCTTGGCCTCGTAGCGGAAGAGGTCGAGGTCGCGCATGAGCACCTCGTGGAGCCAGCGGCGGAGGAAGGACGAGTCGCGGTCGACCTCGCGGGTCTGGAAGAGGAGGTCGCGCCCGGTCTTTCCCGGCGGCAGGTTCTCCTTCTCCTCCGGTGTCGGGTTGTCGCCGCGGCGCTCGATGTCCTCCCAGACCTTGAGGCCGAGGTGGTACGGGTTCAGCTGCCCGGGGATGGGCCGCACCACCTGGTTGTGGCGCACGACGAACTCGAGGTGCAGCTCCTGCGGCAGCTCGAGGGCGTCGAGGATCCTCTTGTGCCAGAAGCTCGCCCAGCCCTCGTTCATGATCTTGGTCTCGATCTGCGGGATGAAGTACTGCGCCTCCTCGTGCACGATGGTGAGCAGATCCCTCTCCCACTCCTGCAGGAACGGGTTGTGGTCGCGGACGAAGAGCAGCAGGTCCTCGTCGGGCGTGGGTGGGACGCGTTTCAGGTCCGGCTCGGTGGCCTCCTGGCGCCGGTGGATGCGCTGGAAGGGATCCTCGCGCGGGGTCGCGACCGCGATCAGGCGCTCGCGCTCCGCCCCCTCGGAGAGCTTCTTGACCGCCAGATTGCGGCGGCACTGGAGGGAGAGCGAGTGTGCCGCGTCGAGCAAGGTCTCCACCTTCTCGAGGCCGATCGAGGGCGTGTCGACGTAGTGACGCACGCGGTCGGCGTGCGCCTTGAAGGTGCCGAGGGTGAACTCGGGCCGCGTGGTGCGGAAGGTGAAGTTGTTCCTGAAGAAGTCGTTGTGTCCGTAGACGTGCGCGATGGTGAGGATGTGGAGGCAGAGCGAGTTGTCGCGCATGAGGTAGGCGAGCGCCGGGTTCGAGTTGATGACCATCTCGTAAGGGATGCCCGACACCCCGTAGTCGTAGAGGGTCTTCAGCTTCTCGTAGGCCTTGCCGTAGGCCCAGTGCGGGTAGTGCGACGGCATGCCGGAGTAAGCCATGTAGCCGAGCATCTGCGCGTGGTCGCAGATCTCGAACTCTTGCGGGAAGCAGTCGAGCCCGAACTCGCACCTGCTCGCGGATGCGCGCGTCCCAGTACTCGAGGTCCTTCAGCGTATAGGCCGCCACGCTACGCGCCCTGCTCGCGGCCCCGGTCCTTGGCGAGGAAGGCCTTGAACGAGGGCCAGATGTCCTCCTTGCGCTCGATGAGGACGGTCTGGAAGTTGTCCGCGTCGAGGCGGCGGAAGATGTTCAGCATCGAGCTCTCGTAGTAGCGCGAGCCGAGCGGCTTGATCTCGCCGTAGCCGAAGAGGTTGCACACCTCGGCCAGCTCCTTGGCCGTTCGGAGCGCAGCCGGATTGTCCGAGTCGAAGTTGTCGCCGTCCGAGCAGTGGAAGGAGTAGACGTTCCACAGCGACGGGTGGTAGCGCGCCTGGATGATCTCGAGCGCCTTCGCCTCGGTGTGGTGCGCGATGAAGACGATCTCCACGTTGCGGTACTTGGTGCAGATGAACTGGTAGAGGAGGAAGAAGAAGCTGCGCGCCAGGTACTTCTTCATGGTGTCCATGGACCCCGAGGTGTCCATGATGCACACCACGACGGCGTTCGACTCCCGCTTCACGTCGGTCACCATGTGGCGGTAGACCAGGTCGTCCTCGTGGAAGGGGAAGCGCTCCGGGGAGGCCGCCAGCACGGCCTCGGCCGGCGCCTCGAGGGCGTGGGCATGGCGGCTCGCGAGCTTCCGCTTCACCCGCTCGCGGACGGTGCGGCGCTTGTCGAGGCGGACGCGGATGCCGACCGCACGGTAGCCCTTGCGCTTGGCGAGCCGGTAGGCCTCGATCTGGCGGAGGGCCTTGCGCTCCAGGTCCGGGAGCTCCAGGTCCTCGAACATAATGTCGATCAGCTCCTCCAGCGTGACGTCGGTCTCGTAGTAGTCGCTGCCGGGCTGGTCCCCGGCCTTGTCCTCGCCCTTGCCGGCCTGCTTGGCCTTGCCGACCACCTGGCCGGTCTGCGACTCGCCGTTCCCCTGGCTGACGCCCGGGGTGTTCTCGCCGTAGACGAACTTGTACTCGCGGATGCCGCGGATGGGGACCTTGATGATCTTCTCGCGGTCCTTCCCGATGATCGACTCCTCCGCGATGATGTCCGCGATGTTCTCGCGGATCGACTCGCGGACCTTGAGCCGGTGGCGGGCCCGGTCGCCGGCCGAGCGATCGCTGCGCTCGGCGCCGAGTCGAGGAGGTTCTTCACCATCGCGTTGTACTTCTGCGTCTGCTCCTCGTCCCGCGTGCGCGCCTTGGTGATGATGCGGCTGATGTCGCGCACCGACGTCATGAGCTTCTTCTCGATCGCTTCCTTGAGCGGCTCATAGGAGCGGTAGGAGACGCGCTCGCCGCGGCGGCTCGACGCCCAGAGGTAGGCGATCACCTCCTGACGGAACCCTTCGGCCGCCGAGCCGATGATCGCGATCTGCTCCTCGATCGACTTCAAAAACCCCTCGTCGGGTTGCAGCTCCTCCTTGGTGTTGCGGTCCTTCACCCGCGTCTTGTTGACGAACGCTTCGGCGTGGTCGAGGTAGTTCTGGAAGAGCGACTCGGCCTGCTCCTGGTAGGAGTAGACGAACGCCTTGGTGATCTCCTTCTCGAGCAGCTCGAGGTACTCCTTGTGGAGCACGTCCTGGAGGAACTCGAGGAACTGCTTGCGCGCGTCGTCCGGGAAGTCGCCTTCCTTCACCATGTTGATGAGGGCCTCGCGGACGTTGATCGGGTTGATGCAGTTGCCCTCCACGTTGTCGGAGAGCGCGTTGTCGAGCGCCTTCATGATGAAGCGTGTCGAGATGCCGCTCATGCCCTCGCGCTTGGCGTCCTCGCGCAGCTCCTGGATGTCGATCTTCTTGGTCTTGCCCTTCTCGACGACCTCCTCGCCGTTGTAGAGCTTGAGCTTGGTGACCAGGTCGCACTTCGCGTTGGGCTCGAGGCGCGAGAGGATGGCGAACATGGAGGCGATCTCGAGCGTGTGTGGGGCGACGTGCGCCCGGAAATCCGAGAGGCGAATGATCTTCTGGTAGATCTTGACCTCCTCGGACAGACGGAGGTTGTAGGGGACCTTCACGACGACGATGCGGTCGAGGATCGCCTCGTTGGTGTGGTCGGCCTTGAACTTCTGCCACTCGGCCTCGTTGGAGTGGGCGAGGATCACGGTGTCGACGTAGACCAGGCCGTGCCGGCCCGGCGCCGGGATCACCTTCTCCTGCGTGGCGGTGATCATGGCGTGCAGGTACTCGGTCTCGTTCTTGAAGACCTCGATGAACTCGCACATGCCGCGGTTGCCGACGTTGATGGCGCCGTTCAGGTCGAGCACGCGCGGGTCGCCCTCCGAGTACATGTCGAGCTTCGAGATGTCCTCGCTGCCGATGAGCACCGAGGTGTCCTGGTTGTTCGGGTCGACGGGCGGGACGACGCCGATGCCGATGCGGTTGCGCTTCGAGAAGAAGCGCGTGTTGATCGGCACCTCCTCGTACCGGCCGCCGTACTCCTCCTTCAGGCGGAAGCGGCACACCGGGCAGAGGTCGCCCTCGATGTGCACGCCGAGCATCTTCTCGAACTCCTTCCGCAGATGGCGCGGAATGAGGTGGAGGGGCTCCTCGGCCATCGGGCAGTTCTCGATCGCGTAGAAGGGCTCGGAGGCCTCGAGGCCCCGCTGGAGGCGCTCGACCAGCGAGCTCTTCCCCGAGCCGACCGGGCCCATCAGGTAGAGGACCTGGCGGCTCTCCTCGCCCTTGAGCGAGGCGGAGTGGAAGTAGCGCACGATCTGCGCCACCGTCTTCTCGATCCCGAAGAACTCGTCGCGGAAGAAGTTGTAGACCTTGAACGACTCGTCCTTGTAGAGCCGCTTGACGCGCGGGT
>WNFQ01010577.1_pt2 | contig 10926 bp, 7 predicted proteins | sample 5400171 | NCBI WGS metagenome assembly WNFQ01 (sample SAMN13153356, study PRJNA577476) | soil metagenome | isolation source: 20 cm soil under Madrone tree | place: USA:California | collected 2016-06-14 | reverse complement strand
CGATGGTAGGGGTCATTTGGATCATAAATGACCAACGGCCCACGCAGGCCATCACAATATTGAGCCTGGTAATGGCTGTGATACCAGTATGTACCCTAAAATGGCAAGAAATGAGCTATCGAGGATGCGATGAGGGCAAAGGAAGCTATACCGTTTGTTCCTCCGCGTTGAACTCGTAGTTGAAGCTCTCGTTAGGTACAATAGGGCATTGGTTGACCATGGCACCACCGTCGGCGTAGTTGGTACCCTTTTGGAACAGACCGTGCCAATGCTGTGGAGGATAAGCGTGCTTCTATCCTTAAATCAGAGAAAGAGATCCCCACAATGGAGGTTACTACGTCCATGGAATTGTCCTTCAGTTGATTAATGACATTGATTCCGAAATGGTCGCCCTGAAGAGTGGAGCTCCAGAGAATGTCGAAGGAACAGCTTAGAGGAGTTCACTACCTTTTTTCCCGTAATGAGTGGACCGGGGAAGGTATCGCCAGCGAGGGTGGCACTGTAAACGGTAGAGGTTAGCGTACTCTTAGAAACTGTGGTAGCAATTACAGGTAACCTACGAGCGAAGATATCCATCGGGGGCTATTTGTTTATTAACAATCGGAAGATTAGCTCTGGGCCCAATGACGACTGCAGATACATTCGCTGAAAAAGTGGCCAGAATCACAGCGAGAGAGAAAAGCCGTATCATCTTGGCGAGCGAAGAGTGGGAGAGAGAATCGAGAGAGACCCCAAATCAAGGCCTTGGGAGCTCTGCACTTTGCCTCGTATTCAAAGCCCTTTTATAAGAGAATCGTGGGACACTCACCCATGACGCTCATCTGGCAGCAGTGTTCGAAACTGGCAAAATACCTGCCCAAGGAAGAAAAGGCTCGGACGCGGTAGTCGGGAAGCCAGAGGATGTGACGTGAACGACACTTGGCTCGTGAAGCTTGTCTTCTGTTCGCATTCGCAGTAGCGTGGCACGCCAAGCCACAAGGTCTTCAATTTCTCCCTGGCTCATCCTACGATACCAATTCAATCAAAGCTTTCTTGCCGATGTGTTACTTCCCGTTGTGATGTTTCAACTTCAAGGTTGCCAGGATGGCCCGGGCCGGGCCGGCAACTCACATCGATCCGATCTGTGCAAGACAACCAGGCAATAAGTTAGACTCGGAGTTGCCCCATCTTCCATGCTCTCTGGCCACCAGGTGGGCAGTTTCCCGTCGATCTGAGGCCAGATTACGTGTGTCCGCGATTCGATTCTTTGGTTGGTCTGACAGCCTTGACAGCCATCCCTTGAACGGCTATTACAATAATTGAGGCATTTGCGCCAAGGCAATATGAAGTTTCGTCGACCAAGATGATTCCACAGGTCATGAATATTCCTTTGCATCTATTCTGCGTATCATAGGCTATGCTATACCAAACTCGAAGCTTGAATCCTCAGGCCCTGGCCGGTCAGTGGGGGTCCCGCCGTCCACTGCCGGTGACTCAGCGTGATACTCGCTATCCATCCCGTAACAATGTTAGACTCTCATTGTGTCAAATAGATTGACGGCTTCTCTGCTCGAACCACTGCGTATCGGCGTATTGGTCATGACATCGTCCTTCCCAATGCACCGCGGCGTATTATTTCTCCTTGGCGGGCGAAATCGGTGAATCATTGGTCCTATCGTTGTATAAACTCCGAATCTGACGTCTTCTCTGCACGTCACGGCAAAAAGAGACAGCAATCTACCCAGCACAGAGAACTACAGTACCTCCTCTGGGTGATGAACATCCTCAGGTGTTGTATAAGAACCGCTTTCAGTTGTGTCGGAGCACCGGTCAACGCAAGTGATCATGGAGACAAAATTTCCGGACCTGGACGTACACTGGCAATGCTAGATGGGAAGATCCGAACCAGTACCTCTTACCCTGCTAGCGGCACGCGCTACGCCTCAAGCCCGGCGGCGATTATATTCTCAAGCTGCCTGTAGTCGCACGGCATAGCATCGATCCTCGCCCAGGTCGAAGATTCGTCTATCCTTCTCCTTAGTCAGAAGAAACGGGCATGGCTTCGCTTCGATGTTATAGTACTTGGACAGAGTGAACATATTGGAAGCAATCCGGGACGATCGAGTACTGATGATCACCGGCTTCAGGTGAGTTGGGCTATGGCACCACCCGTTTAGAATCGATCTGTGAGAATACACGGACTAGGGTACCTCTAAACAGTACTAGTAAATACTCCGCATCAGCGACAGCATCCCAACTACATGTTCCCCAATATAATGGCAGCTGCATAACCCAATCAGGTCTACAGCATGATTGACTGCAGTTCATGCTTTGAGGTGCTCAGTACCAAGTATCGAAGATGAGGTTCTCCATAACATACTGTACAGATCGAATGGGCCCACCGCAGATCGGCGATTCAAGAAATGTCTGCGCTGCGTATAGTCACGCTCGTTAGGGTGTTTAAGCAGCAAACAAAACCTAGCTTGTTGAGACAGCAAAGGCGTTGTCTGTCTGTGGCGAAATTGTGACTGCAGTCAGTCCTTTGCGAGCAAGCCGATGATTCTTCTAGGGGTTGGATGATGATAGTTACTTGAGGATGTTCTCTTGCGATATTTTCCCACCTGCCAGATAGTCTCGGCGATCCTAGTCAGCTATTGCGACATTACAAAGTGACTGACGCTTCGATTGTTCAGGTAGCTCACGACTCGATACATGATTTCCGATGCTCGGTCAGATATAGAGCCAAATTCACTTGATTGCGGCCCACAAGACATACCGAGGGCATCCCTCACATAGTCGGTCGATGCGTTGCCGTCTGGTGGGTCTTGAGCAAGTGACAAGCTTAGTTGATCTGTTCATCATCCATTACTACCTTTGCATTCTGGACAAGAGACTTGTCTAGAATACCAAGGTAGTACTGTAGACAACTCTGAAAGTCTGCGCTGTGGTGATTCGAGCCTTGTCATGGGTGAGTCAATCTAGTCTCTGAAGCACCACTTCAATGTGCCCGTCTCCAAGAAACTTCTTGGCAAGATTTCTGTATTGCATTGAGTCAGGTAATACAATACCTCACGGACAACAGACGCACTTAATCACCCCTGCTGAATCTGTTTGGTTGCCAACGCGAGGACGGAGAGCACTTCCGCGGGTATCTTGCCAACGACCTCAGTTATAGCGACTGTAGGGGGGATCCTGATGTTGAGGTGACCTAGAAAGTGTTCTATCGATTTGGACAATTCGACTAACGCATCCGAGTCAGCGGTCAAAATTGTGAATAGATAGCTTATGTAATAACCAGTAATAACCGGCACGTCCCTTCTCCCAGTCCGCCCGATGAGGTACTGTACCGCTCGCGCATCGAACGCTCCGCCCACGGACGAAAAGAAGTAGCATGTGGTTCCAGTACGTCTACATGTGGTATCTTCCTCTTCTTGTTCATAAGAAAGATGCAACACGATTATGAGTAGGAGGTACCACATGCTGGGCCACGGTACCCCCCATTAAATCCTGATGTTCAGTTTGTAGGCAGTATTCATTCCCGAGACGAGCCTCTCCGATGCTGAGTCAAATGATAGTCGCAGGAACAATCCGAGCTGGAACGTCCTGATGATGTCAAGAAAGAGGAACGGTCGATTGTTTGTTGAGACCGCTATAGAGAACTGACACGAAAAGCACAGCCGACTCACATGGCCATTGAGTAAGAAAGGAATTGAGACTGGCCAGGACAAGTTGCAAGATGCCACGGGAACTTTCATGTGCGAGATCGAATGGCGAGGGATAGTTCCGGCCACGGCTGTGCGGCCTCCAGTGACAATGGTTTGGTGAACTCTTCAACAGACGTAGCTAGTGGAGATACATCGAGCTTATTGGGGAGCACAATCTGGGCACTACATTGCCGGGTGCATGAGTAAAATAACTAGAAGGTGAACAAGTAACGAACCGCATGCGCCACTGTCCTACCATGTCATCCCCGCATGGCGACCACCATCGCTTGGCTATCGAGATTGTCGTGGTTGGTTACGCGGAGAAACGTGGGAGACGAAAGTTCCTCGAGAAGCCAGATATCCAACGTACGAGGAGACCCACATGAATGATAATAGTACACAGTCGCGCTGGAGTCCTGGTACTATTCTGTGCACCGAGAGTACGATAAAACAGGCGAGTGTGGTAACAGCCCCGAAGCCGAAAAGATACACGTCAGGGCAGTTCTGGGGCAGGTGAGAAGATGGGGGTAAGTCGAAAAGCCTCGGCGCTAGAGGCAGAACCTTCACGTACTTATTAATACCCGACAGGATCTGACTGTTTGCTGACGCACGGCGGCTCGAGCCAGGCGTCGGCATCAAGTGGACTTGATAGCTAAAGGCACAGCGAAAGTCATGAAAATTTCGTGAAGGTGAGCTTGTGGATCAAACCATGAGAAAGAGTATATCGTCGCTGGATGTCCTGACGAATAGCGGGTGTCGCACCTTGAGGATGTACGCACAGAATTCCGCTGTTCCGTGCGTCACCGGTCCCCAGTGGTGGATGCCTTCGAACATAAGTGACGCTGATGGTAAGCACGGACTTGGAGGTGGCGCGTGTGTGCGGCGATCGCGGTTGAAAAATATGAGGTAAGCATCTGAAAGACCTCGTTGTCCCTTGAAGCGCAATCATCCCAACCCTTGAGCCAAAATCAGCCATCCAACTTGCGCCGGGCGCTGTGAATATAGTAGTACAGTATCGTGAGCAAGGAATCTGCCTGGGAGTGTTGTCTCACTGGCACGGTCTCAAGGTGACCCTCCGGTGCCTTCAGCAAAGGTAAACTTATCGAGACAGGACAACGAAGGCGCTGTCTCTCTACGTTAAGAACGACCGAAAGTGGTGAAGGCTGTGTTCAAGGGTACAAATTGCATGTAACTATTGCTGGTAGGTGATGTAGAATGGAAAGGGATTGGACTTGCGCAAGGGAAAGGAGAATGCAAGTAGATGTGAGTACCTAGTGGCTCACTCAAGTATGAAACCGAGCGTCGTAACCAAATCATGGCCATCATACTCCAACTAACTGATATTTTACGCATGCTCTATAAGTGTAGGGGGGACGAAGGCAAAAGAAGCGACTGGATGCCTTCGCCCATTGGCATGGCATGTGGCTGACTAATAGTCCCACATGTACTGGGCTACGCTTGATTTTTTTTTACCTAGATATGTGTGTGAGCAAATAATTCGCTCCCAGTACGGCAGTGCACACTAACCAAAGGTTATCACGCACAACAAGAAGGTATCAACCACCAGGAACGCCACTATGCTGGAGAAGGATGCGTTTAATCTCTGCAAACCCGGGCCCATCTCGCTCCGATGCAAGATCAAATGGGGTCAATCCATCCCGGTTCTGCGCTGTCGCCGGCGCGCTGCACTCGATAAGCATGCGAGCGACTTCAACTTGTCCCTCTTGTGCTGCGAGATGCAATGGTGTTTCCCCGTCCCAGTCTTGTGCCGTTATATCCGTACCGGATTCAATAAGCAAGCGAGCGACTTCAACTTGTCCCTCTTGCGACGCCAGATGTAATGGTGTCAATTTGAACTTGTTCTGGGCTGTCACACCCGCGCCATGCTTTATGAGCACGCGAGCAACTTCCAGTCGTCCGAAAAATGACGCCAGATGTAATGAGGTCTCGCCCTCTTTGTCCTGGGTTGTTACACCTGCACCGTGTTCGATAAGCATGCTGGCAACTTCAACATGGCCCTCCTGCGACGCAAGATGTAACGGAGTCTCCTTGTCCTTGTTCTGGGCTGTCACGTCCGCGCCAAGTTCGACAAGCATGCGGACGACTTCAGCTTGTCCCTCTTGTGAAGCTAGATGTAATAAAGTATCCTTGTCCTTGGTCTGGGCTGTCAAATACATGCCATATTCGATAAACATGCGAACGACTTCAAGTTGTCGCAAAGTCAGGTGTAGTGGGGTCTCACCATCCTTGTTGGGGACTGCCATATCCGCACCGCGCTCGATAAGGACCCGAGCAACGTCGACTTGTTTCTCTTGCAACGCCAGATGTAATGCTGTCTCCCCGTCCTTGTTTTGGGCTGTCATATCCGCACCGTGCCTCCAAAAGCATGCGAGCGACTTCCGTCTGTCCTGCTTGCGACGCCAGGTGTAATGGAGTCTTCCCCTTCTTGTTCTGAGCTGTCACATTCGCGCCGCGCTCGATAAGTTCGCGAGCAACTTCCAGTCGTCCCCGACCTGACGCAAGATGTAATGGTGTGTTCCCGTTCTTGTTCTGGGCCGACACGCCCGCGCCGCGCTCGATAAGTGCGTGAGCGATTTCTAGTTGCCCTACTTGCGACGCTAGATGTAATAGAGTTTTCCCGTGCTTGTTCTGGGCTGTCACATCCGCGCCATGCTCGATAAGTGTGCAAGCGATTTGCCTTCCTCCCGCATACACCGCCAGATGTAATGGGGTATCCCCATCCTTGTCCTGGGCTGCTGCATCTGCACCGTGCTTAATAAGCATGCGAACAGTAACTTCCAGTCCCCGATACGATGCCACATGTAGTGGAGTCCACCCGTCCTTGTCTTGGACTGTCACATCTGCACCCCACTCAAAAAGGGTCTCAATGGTTGCTGATCTTAGCCGATTCGAGGCTAGATGTAATAGAGTCCACCCGTCCTTGTCCTTGTCTGTCACAGACGCACCGTGCTCGAGGAGCATGCGGGTGACCTTGGAATTTCCCAATTTTGACGCCAGATATAGTGGAGTCTTCCCATCCTTGGTCTGAGCTGTCACATCCGCGCCGCGCTCAATAAGCATGCGAGTGACCTCTAGATGATCCCCGTCCGACGCCACGTGTAATGGAGTCCACCAATACTTGTCCCGAGCTGTCATCTTCGCGCCGTGTTCGATAAGCATGCGAGCGACCTCTAGTTCTCCCACATTCGACGCAAGATGTAATGGAGTCTGACTGTTCTCATCCTGGGCTGTCACATTTGCGCCATGCCCGATAAGCGCGCAAGCGACTTCTAGTTGTCCACCTCGTGACGCCAAATGTAATGGAGTAAATCCGTTCTTGTCCCGGGCAGTTACATCCGCACCATGCTCGATAAGAAATTGGGTAACATTCTCGTGTCCGTTTTTTGATGTCAAATGCAACGGGGTGGCATTGTCGGCGAAGTCTCGGGAGTGTACATCCTGTGAATATTCAATGACGAGGAACTTCACAACGGAACGTAAGCCCCAAAATGCGGCGTAATGCAAGGGGGATCCGCGGATTGGCAAGGGCCTTTCAGCTCGTTCTCGTCTCCTCGGGCGAACGTCGGGGTCATGTATCCAGACACAAACCACAAGATGGTGTTTACTCGGGCCGAACAGTTGTTTCAGGCCATCATCCACATTCCGCGACACGTCCTCGAACCGGGCATGGTCAACCCAGTGCTCCGCGGCATATTCAGCAAGAGGGAACTTTTTCAGACTGTCGCGGGTGACGACGTCCTTGTCCAGGTATAGCAGAATGCCCATACAGGCCTTTGCCGCGAGGATATGAGCAGAAGTCATGGAAAGATGATAACGGTAGGAAATAGTGTCACTGTTTTCGGCAAGGCGGGAGGATGACAAGAACTCTCTCACAGAAAAGTGAGAGAATTGTATAATGGGTGTACCATTGACGTCGACAACAGCAAGCAAGCTGGAACATGTAGACAGCACCGCGTCTATTGGATCTTCCAGGCGCCAATCCTCATAAAATTTCGGAATTGGTCCTGCATTGAAATCGAATGCGAGCAACTCGGCGAGTTCTTCGACTCGAAGTGGGCGGGAAGCCACTGCGACGAACTGAAACAGGCGATGGGCGAATTCCCACTGGGCGTTCTTGATTTCTCGTAAGGTGCGCTGATATGTCTCGTCCAGCGTCTCTGGTAACTCGGCAAGTGCCCGTCGGATACGTGCTGGGATGAGGCCGCAAATGTAGACAATCTGACAATACACCCATCTGAACCTACACCACGAAAATGAGCGAGAGTTCATAAGAATTTGAAATTAACACCTTACATGCCATCGGCTTTTTCTGTGAGGACATCGATGACCAATTGCTTGTCGTTCTGTCTCCACCTCCTGTTTTCTGGATGCGTGTTGATGACCGACTTGATGTATTCCTCAATGTCCCTCTTCTGTCCGCTTTCGTCGTGCAAGGAAACAGAGCGGAAAATCAAAGGACCGAGAACACCCTTGATATCGGTCTCCGGTCGGCTAGTGACGCATATGCGAAGATTTGGGATCTGTGATCCAATAAGCTCTTCCATGAGGTTTAAGACCTTAGCACGTGGCGATGGGAAGGTTGTTACGTTTGGACATTCGTCCAAAGCGTCCAGAACGAGATAGACGGGGGCTTGTCCAGGGAGTTTGAGTAGATCCCTTAAACACCCGGCAAGTGCACCGTCGCTCGGATGACGCGAACCGTTGGCGTGTTCCTCATAGAATTTGAGAAGCATATCGCAGTAAGAGTCGGATTGATGACAAAATTGGACTAGGAGGGACGAGAGGACCCCACGCAGGTCCTTCTTTTGATCCTCCCTAAAATCACAATAAAAGAATCCTAGTGACGCTAGCCCAGCTTTCCGCATGGCATCGATGTCCTCGATAATTGTGGAGCTGGCCAACACGATAAGTTACCGAGAAAGGAATGTCGAGAGTTTGACATACCAAAGAACACTCTTTCCAGCACCCGCTATGAAAAGAAACCGTTTCAGTATTTGGAGAAGGGCAAGAGCTGGTAGTTAACAGACGTTTCCCATGAATCCATAGAAAGGAGCCCAGGGCATCGGATCTTTTCCATTCTGAGAACGTGTGGCCTTCAATGAACCACGCCGCGGACCCGCGGTGGCGTGAGTCGCAGGCAAGGTGGTGATTCTTCCAAGGATCAGGTGGTGATAGCCACCTGCGAAAATCGTCTTCCAAGCTGTCACCTATCAAATGATCTCAGTGATACCGGTCAACTATCGTGAAATCGAAATATTACTAACGCTTCGACTTGTTCAGTTCGCTCGCGACTTGTTGAATGGTTTCTAATGCTCGGTCAGACAGAGTCGCCCGATTGGCCCGCAAAACATACTGAGGGCATCCCTCACACCGTCGACCGACGCCTTGCCGTCTAGGTGGAAGGCTCATCAACACCCAGTGAGCTACAAGCTAGTCCATTTCCTCACCGTCCATTACCGCCTTCATATTCTGGACAAGACCATGAACGACTTCTAGGGTTTGCGCTGCGGTGTTTCGAGCCTCGTCCTGGGTGAGTCGGTCTAACCTCTTGAGAACCGTCTCGATGTCCTTGTCTCCGAAAAACTTCTTAGCAAATTTCTCTGCAATTCATTGAGTCAGGTAATAGAATATCTCGCGAAAAACGGGCTTACTTGTCTTTCCCTGCTTAATCTGTTTGGTCGTCAATGCGAGGGTGGATAGTAGCTCCACGAGTATCTTGATAACGATCTCCGTCAGAGCAAGAGTAGGAGGGACCTTGGTATAAATGTCGAGGCGATTGAGGAACTGTTCAATCGACTCGAGCAACTCTCCCAGTGCATCGTAGTCGTCAATGACGCCCTTGACCGTCTGATGCGCTTGAATGTCACGAAGATGCGCACTCGGGGACAAGGAAAAGGTACATACGGAGAGCAGGATACCGAGGCCTGTGTGTATTGCTGTCACAGGCGAGAAATGCTGGAGGATGGGAATCAGGGATGTTGAACACCAAGTCAGCGCCTACGGACGTACCAGGCCGATATCATGACCAAAATTGGCAGCAGCAGAAAGTTTATGCAAAATTGTCAAAGTATTTTTGAGCGGTTTCAGGACCTTGTCCCTTCCCAAAAATTCATTGAAGGCTTGTGTTTGATTGTTAAGAACGGCAGTAACGGACTCGGCGGAGTCACAGCTTTGGAGCTCCTCGGCGAATGGATGTTTGTCCAATGCTATGCCTGTCTTCGTCTCGTAGTCCTGTAAGGCAGCATAGAAAAGCGCTTGAAAACGAGACAATCCTGACTGGTCACTCATGTCAGAAGTAGCGGGGAAAATGTGGGGAGATGGTTGGTTGGGAAGAAATGATGGGAGATGGTGCGGTGCGGTGGTAGAGCGTGGAACGTGCACTGCCACACTTATCGATTCGAGGGTCTACGCAAGTTAATTGCCCGAAAAAGATGGGCACAATGGTGGATGATTGATGAGCGCTGAGGATGAGCGCCCGACCATGTCCATGGAATGTTCGTTCACGGGACTGCGTACTGTAAATGCAGATGTCAAGACACGAACGGGGCACGATGATACACGAGGAGAGGGACGAGAATGTCGACGCGTGGCAGCCACAGACGACCAGGAGCAGGGGAGAGAGGGGGGCACGCGGGAAGAGACTTTCGAGGGCACAATGTACAGATGAATCGATAGTATTTGGTAGTACACATCGTGCTACTTAAGTACCAGAAGCTGTAACCCAGGTCTCAGTCAATATAGTAACTATGTCATCAAGTGGATCAGAGGGTCGCTAAGAGATAAATGAGACACGAGACATGTGAAGATGAAAGTATGAGGGATCGGTCAACACGAAGTGCTATGGCAGTCGCGTTTGCATATCAATATCATAGCACCGATGAGTCCAAAATCCGCCAGTAGATTGCCGTGCAATTGCAGTAAAGTCATCTAGAGAGGTCGTGGAAGGCGTGGTTTGAGGCGTGGACAACAATGGGACTGCGAGGAAACTTTTTGGCTGCTTTGCTGCCAGTGAATGGAGGTCCTAGTCGCTTAGAATGCTATAAAAACAAGAGAAAACAAAGGTGCAGATGTGTTCAGATTCATCAACTTGACCCTCATGACAACTGGCATCACCGCGCCGAGACGGACCAGGGTGGCCTGGGACAGGTTGTCTTTTGCGTCTCCCCTCCTACACGCCATTTGCCAGTTAAGATGCCCAAATTACCCGTCCTGCTTCTGGATG
>WNFQ01012415.1_pt1 | contig 10927 bp, 8 predicted proteins | sample 5400171 | NCBI WGS metagenome assembly WNFQ01 (sample SAMN13153356, study PRJNA577476) | soil metagenome | isolation source: 20 cm soil under Madrone tree | place: USA:California | collected 2016-06-14 | reverse complement strand
CGGCATGGGTACGCGAAGCGCTTCCGCCGCGGCGAGGGCGAGGCGGATATCCTTGTGTCCCAACGGCGCGGCGAAGCCCGCAGGCTCGAACCTTTGCTCCGCGATCAGCTCGCCGTACGTTCGGTAGAGCGGCGCGGTGGAGAGCGTGGAGGTCAGGAGGTCGAGATATCGGTGGGGATCGACGCCGGCCTTGCCGACGAGCGCCATGGCCTCGCCCAGCGCCTCGATGACCGTGGCGCTCAGAAAATTGCCGCTCAGCTTGACCAGGTTCGCGGCCGGCGGCTCGTCGCCGATGGAGAGAGTCTTCTGACCCATCGCCGCGAAGAGCGCGGAGCAGGCGTCGAGCGCCTCCGGCGCGCCCGCGGTGACGATGAACAGTTTGGCGGCGGCGGCCGCGTCCGGGCGACCAAAGACCGGCGCAGCGACGAAACGCTGCCCGGCGTTCATGTGCGCCGCCGTGAGTCGTTTCGAAAGCGCGACGCTGATCGTGCTCATGGAGATGTGGATCGCGCCCTTGCCCAAGCTGCCGACGACGCCGTTCTCGCCGAACGCGACGCCTTCGACGGCACCGTCGTCCGCCAGCATCGTGATGACGGCGTCGCCCTGGCAGGCGTCCGCCACCCGTGTGGCGCCGCGCGCACCTCGCTCGACCAGTACCTTCACCTTGCTGGAGGTCCGATTGTAGACGACGATGTCATGACCGGCCCTGAGCAGACTCGCCGCCATGCCGGCTCCCATGCGCCCGAGCCCGATGAATCCGACTTTCACACGTCACCTCGCATTCTAGTGCTGTCCAATCGGTAAGGCTGCGTCTCGCCCGAACCCGTCAGTTCGACCTCGCGAGTCGACGGCCCCAACACGAGGTCGCGACACGAGGACTGGAACCAATGCTGAGATCGCCATGACTCCCGCGATCACATGGAGCGGCCCGCGGTACGAGCCGGTCGTCTGGCGCATCGAGGCGATGAGCAGCGGCCCAACCGCGCTGGCGGTGCCCCAGGCCGTCAGCATCAGGCCATAGATCGGACCGACGTTCTTCGAGCCAAAATAGTCAGCGACAAACGCCGGCATCGTTCCGAATCCGCCACCGTAACACATCAGTACGACGAAAGCGGCAATCGTCATCAATGAGACCGTGGTGATACTGGGAAGGACCCAGAACAAGATCACTTGAACGAGGAACATGACGACAAACGTTGCGGGCCTCGTTATGACGTCAGAAGCCCATGCCCAAAAGACTCGCCCGACCGCGTTGCCGATGCTTGCGAATCCGAGCATGCTCGCGGCGCCGACGGCGCCTACCCCGACGAGTTCCTCGAAGATCGGCGCTTCTTGCGAGATCATTGAAATGCCCGCCAACGTATTCAGAAACAGAAGCAGCCAGAGGGCATACCACTGCCAGGTCCTGAGCGCCTGGCGGAGTGTGTAATCGCGTTCGGTACGTTGCGACGTTTGAGAAGCGGCTGGAGTCCAACCTTCGGGCCTCCACCCCTCGGGTGGATTCTCCATGAATAACGCAGCAATGACGGTCACGATCAGATATGCGATGCCCAGATAGGCGAACGTGTTCAATACACCGACGCTCTGGATGAGTCGCGTCGCGATGGGCGCCGTGATCAGAGCGCCCGCTCCGAACCCACCAACGGCGATCCCGGTGATGAGTCCTCGGCGATCCGGAAACCATTTCACGAGGACCGCAACCGGAACGATGTACGAAAAGCCCACACCGATCCCGCCGATCACGCCGTAACTCAGATAGAGCCACCACAGTCTGTGCGCGGACAAGCTCGCCAGAAATACTCCGAGTCCGTAGAGGGCGCCTCCGGTGACCGCGACGACACGCGGCCCGTTACGATTCAGCCACAGGCCGCCGAAGAACGCCGCGACGCCCAACACGAAGATGCTGAGCGTGAACGTCAACGTCACCTCGGATATGCTCCACCCGAATTGCTCGACGAGCGGGACACGAAATACGCTCCAGGCATACACCGCGCCCAACGCAACCTGCATCACTACTCCGGCGGTAGCTATGGACCATCGACTAGGAGTTTGCATGGATCGCCCTCTGCCTAACGCGGACGCGTCTTTTCCGTCAGGTTTCTCCCGAACGCCACCAGCAAATCATTGAAGGCAGCCAACCCGCGGCGAAAATTCGGGTTCCGGAACGTGCCGAGGAGCTTGAAGAAGCCGGGCGGTCGGGATTCTTCTGCGTTGGCCTGCACCAACGCCGTGGGAATTGCGCGGGTGAGGTCGCCGAGCAACGTCGGCTCGATCTCTCCGAGGGCCTTGACGAGCAAGAGCAGGTTGCGGGTTGCGCGAATGGCGTCCGGTCCTCTTGCCACCTCGACCATCTGCTCGAGGATCGTTCCGCCTCCGCCCAACGAGGCACGCAAAACCTCGAGCACGCCGCTGTCGTGGAGGCTCTGCAACACCTCGTACGCGGCCAACACGGCCTCAGCGTGCTCCCGGGGCGCCTGCTGAAGTCGCGACTCGAGCTCCCTCTCGGGATCCCGTGGCGGAAACTCCAAAGGAATCGGTCGAGCCATGTTTGCTCCTACGTGGCCTGCCGGGCCTGGATCTGTACGAGCTGACTTCCCGGCGCGCGATAGTCCGGACGCTTCCACTTCCGTTCCACCTCGACTCCACGCTGCGGCGTCGGATGACCCCAGCGCGAGTTCGTCCGCGGGAGCGGGTCATCGCCGATGTCCGGCAACACCGTCAGCCTGACCGAGGTATCCTTGTAGGCCGGGGTGTGAGTCACGGGATCGGTGTGACTGCTCGTCAGGCGATTGACGGGAATCTCGACCGAGTTCATCGGCATGTAGAGCTCTTTGCCGTGAACCCGATCGGTCACGACTGCGCGCACGCGGACTTTGCCGTAGCGCGACGTGAGCTGCACCCAGGTTCCACTTTGGATCCCGCGCTCTCGGGCGAGTTGCGGCGACACTTCGAGAAACGTGTCCGGGGTCTTCTCGCGAATTCCGTCGGTGCGGTAGGTCAGGTTGCCTTCGTGGAAATGCTCGAGCAGTCGGCCGTTGTTCAGATGTAGATCGAACTCGGCATCGGGTTGCTCGGGCGCTTCGACCCACTGCAAGGGAAACAGCCTCGCTTTACCGTCGGGGAAGGCGAACTCCTTGGTGTAGAGCAGCGGTTCGTCGTTGCCGTCGGCGGCGACCGGCCACTGCAGCGTCTGGTAACCCTCCAGCCTTTCGTAGCTCACGCCGGCGAACATCGGAGTCAGCGAGGCGATCTCTGCCATGATCTCCGCAGGGTGCTGGTAGTGCCAATCGGCGCCGAGGTGGTTCGCAACGTCTTGAATGATCCGCCAATCGGGACGGCTTCCTTCCAACGGCTCCAACACCTCATAAAGCCTCTGGATCCTCCGTTCGGTGCTGGTGAATGTCCCTTCTTTTTCCAGACTGGGAGCGGCCGGCAGCACGACGTCAGCGTATGCGCACGTGGCGCTGAAAAAGATGTCCTGCACGATGAAGAACTCGAGCTTGGCGAATGCATCGCTGACGTAGTTCGCGTTCGAGTCGACGATGCTCATCTCCTCGCCGGCCAAGTACAGTGCCTTGAGCTTGCCCTGGTGGATCGCTTCCACCATCTCGTGGTTGTCCAATCCTGTGCTCGAGGGGAGAGGCACCCCCCAGGCCGCTTCGAAGCGCGTGCGGACGTCGGGATCATCGACCGACTGGTAACCGGGAAGACTGTTCGGCATCGAGCCGTTATCGCTTGCTCCCTGGACATTGTTGTGACCGCGTAACGGGTACGCGCCGGTTCCGGGGCGCATGTAGTTCCCGGTGATGAGCAGCAGGTTGGAGATCGCCGTCGAGGTATCGGAGCCCTGGCTGTGCTGCGTCACGCCCATCGCCCACAGGATGCAGACCTTCTCGGCGTCGGCGATCATGTGGGCTACTTGCTTCAGGGTATCGACCGGCAGTCCGGAGCGTTCGCTCGCCATCGCGAGCGTGAAAGGCTCCAGACTCTTGCGATACTCCTCGAATCCGTTCACCCACCGATCGATGAAGTCGGTTTTCGCCAGCCCGTTCTCGATCAGATAACGGCTGACCGCCGAGAGCCAGATGAGATCGGTTCCCGGTCGCGGGTGCAGGAACACATCGGCGCGGCGTGCCATCTCGTTTTCGCGGAGATCGGAGACGATGAGCTTTTGCCCATGCAGCTTGTGCGCGCGCTTGACGCGCGTTGCCAGGACGGGGTGGCTCTCCGCAGTGTTGCTGCCGACGATGACGACGAGATCTGCCTGGGCGATGTCGCTGATCGAACCCGAGTCTCCGCCGTAGCCGACGGTTCGAAAGAGACCGACCGTCGCCGGTGATTGGCAGTAGCGCGAGCAGTTGTCGATGTTGTTCGTGCCGATCACCGCTCGGGCCAGCTTCTGCGTGAGATAGCTCTCCTCGTTCGTGCACTTCGAGGACGCGATCACGCCGATCGAGTCCGGTCCGTGTGTCGCTTTGATGTCGGTCAAACGACGCGCGACCAAGCTCAGGGCTTCTTCCCAGGTGGCGTCGCGAAATCTGTCGCCCTCTCGGATGAGCGGCGTCGTCAATCGGTCGCCGCTGTTGATGTGGTCCCAAGCAAACTTGCCTTTGATGCAGGTGGAAATGCCGTTCGCCGGGCCGTCGAGCGGCGCGACCTTCAGAATGTGGCGATCCTTCGTCCACACATCGAAGCTGCACCCGACCCCGCAGTAGGTGCAGACCGTCTTGGTACGGCGGATGCGCGACTCGCGCATCGCTTTCTCGGCCTCCGAGACGCGCATGATCGTTCCGTAGCCGGTTTCCGGCTCGATCGCCTTGACGACGTCGATCATGCCGCTCAACACCGGCTTGGAGAGTCCCGTGAAACAACCCGCGTGGCCGAGCATGGATTTTTCCATCAGTGCGTTGCACGGGCAGACGGTTACGCAGTGGCCGCACGACACACAGCTCGATTCGCCGATCGTCGCGCCGCCGTCCCACAACACACGCGGATGCGGGTCTTCCCAATTGATCGAAAGGGTTTCATTCACCTCGAGGTTTTGGCAGGCCTCGACGCAGCGGCCGCAGAGAATGCATTGCTGGGGATCGTAGCGGTAGAACGGGTTCGTATCGTCGACGGCGTAGGGCTTGGGTTTGTAAGGGATGGTCTGATGTTCGACCGCCAGGAGCTTGGTCGTGTTGTGGATCGTGCAATTGCCGTTGTTGTTGTCACACACCGTGCAGTAGAGGACGTGATTACCGAGAATGCGGTCGAACGCTTCTCGCTGGGCAGCGCTCGCGCCGGCGGAGCGCGTCTGCACGGTGAGGCCGGCTGCAACCGTAGTGGCGCATGCCCTCACGAGACGGCCGTCGACGTCGACCATGCAGGTGTCGCACGTCTGAACGGGGCCGAGCTGAGGGTGATAACAGACCTGGGGAATCTTGCCGCCGGTGCGATTGATGACGTCGATGAGGCGCTCACCCGCCGCGGTTTCGTGGATTGCTCCGTCGATGGTGACTGTGGGCATGGGTCCCCCCGACCTCAGTCGCAGTAGCGCTCGTTTTCTGTGTCTTGGCAGACGGACGTGCCGGAGTCGATGTCCTGCAGCTCGAGCGCGAACGCTGGCGCCGGTGCCACGCGCTCGCCGGCGACGGGATCAGTGCCGCGCAATCGCGGTGGCCGCAGCGACGTGGAGTTCGTGGGCGCGACCGGGGCTTGCGTCCCGATCACGATCTGCCTCGCCGCGAGGTCGCAGTCGAGCTGCGTCCCGATCCGTCGGCACGCCGCAGACGCGTGAGGCGCCGCGACGAGGACGCCGACCATGAGCAGCAGAGACAACACCTGGCGGGCCCTCCCGATCAGCCTCCTGAGCTCACCGGCGATCACGATGCCACCCGGGCGCCACGCCGCCAATCACCCGACAGGGCGTTTCGCGATTCGATACGCATCGGCATACCTCCGCTGCGCGCGCGTCGGCTTCGACGCTGATCGATCTTTCGTCGCGTTGGGACGAGCCGGCGTGCGCCGACGTGTCGGCACGACGCCGAATGGTGGGCACGGGGTGGACACCACGCGCATCACGGTGCGAAACGCGGACCTGTCCCAAGGTACAGCTCCAGCGCCTGTCCCAAGGTACAGCTAGGAGCACGGCGACGCGCGTGGTCTTCTTGGACCATGAGTGAAGCGCCGCTCGTCGCGATCGTGGACGTCCGGTGCTCGGCGGGCAGGCTCATCCGCTCGGTCGGATATCGCGCACAAGCGTTCGGCTCGGAGGGACCGTGATGACGACTCGTCTAGCTGATCCATTCGAATCTCATCGCTCCGCTCCACGTGGCGTCCATCCCTTCGCCCTCGGTGGACGGGACGAGCTCGGCAACGACACCACGTTCGACGACGTCGTTGGCTCGTCCCCGGCGTTGCGGGCGATGCTCGCGTGCGTCGCCAAGGTCGCCCCGACGGACTCCACCGTTCTCATCACCGGCGAAACCGGCACGGGCAAGGAGCTCATCGCACGCGCGATCCACAAACGATCGCGGCGCTCCATGCGCCCCATCGTCAATGTGAACTGTGCCGCGATTCCCCCGTCGCTCATCGCCGCGGAGTTGTTCGGCAACGAGCGCGGCGCGTTCACCGGCGCGCTGCAACGGCGTCCCGGTCGTTTCGAGGTCGCGGCCGGTGGGACGCTCTTCCTCGACGAGATCGGGGAGCTTCCGGCGGAGACTCAGATTGCGCTGCTGCGGGTGCTGCAAGAGCGCGAGTTCGAGCGCGTCGGCGGAACGACGACGATCCGTGCCGACGTGCGCGTCGTCGCTGCCACCAATCGCGATCTCGTGGCGGCGATCGATGCCGGCACGTTCCGCAGCGACCTCTACTATCGCCTCAACGTGTTCCCCATCGAGCTCCCGCCGCTGCGTGAGCGGCGAGAAGACATCGGCGCGCTGGTGGAGGTGTTTGTGGATCGCTACGCGCGTCGAGCGAGGAAGACGATACGCGGCATCAGCGACAGGACGCTCGCGCTTCTCGAGGCGTACTCGTGGCCGGGCAATATTCGAGAGCTGCAGAACGTCGTCGAGCGGTCGCTCATCATGTGTGAGTCGGAGGTGTTCTCGATCGACGAGGGTTGGCTCTCGGGCGCGGCTCGGGTGCAGGCACGCCCGTCGTTCCCGGTGCCCCAGTCTCGAGCGTCCGCATTGCCGCTTCGGGAGTCGAGCCCATCGAGCGTCACACTCGAGGAGATCGAGCGCGAGGCGATCGTGCGCGCACTGCGGTCGGCGAACTGGATGGTCGGAGGCGCGGAAGGTGCTGCCGCGATTCTGGGCTTGAAGCGGACGACTCTCCAAGGCCGCATGCGAAAGCTGGGTATCGAGACTCCCAAATCCGGTGGTCGCCTACGGCAGGTGCTGACCGGGAGCGCGGCGCGGTGTCTCGCGAGCTGACGAACGCGCTCCGACTGAGCGACGGACGCTCGCTCATCGGCCGTTTGCGGCTCAGCGAATCGAGTCTCCGTGCGCTCCTCATCCTGCTGACGGACTGTCCAGTCCGCCTACGTCGCTCGGCGCTCCGTTCGCCCCGATCTGGCGCGCGCTTGGCGCTCTCGCGACGTGGACCTGGTGAGAAATCCGGGCTGGCGCTATGCCGCTTTCTTCAAGGACAGCGTGAGCGTGAAGCGGGCGACGGGCTCGGCGCCGCTGGCGCTCGGGCACATGGCGGTCACCGTTACGGGTCGTTCGATGCGGCCGGACGTCGTTGCGACCTCTGCGATCATCTCGCGGATCAGCGGGCCGTCGTCGCACGTGAACAGCGTGTCGCCTTCCGCACGGCGCAGGAACGACGCCTTCATGTCCTTGAACACCAGCGACATCTTCTGACCGGCGAGCTCGATCGACCGTATGGCCAGCGACGCGGCGGTCACGTCCGCTCCCGTGCAGAGCACGCCGCAGTACATGCTGCCGATGTGATTGCGAGTGCGGCGCCGGAGCCGGATGCGGAAGACGACGCGATCAGCGCTGAGCTCGACGACCCGCGGCGCGACGTAACCGATGAGCGGCACCTTGACGAGCCCGAACGCCAGCACGCGCAGGTTCTCCTTCAGGTATCTCGGACGTCGCACCGACGGGAACGTGCGCGCGCGTGATCCTTCGACGAACCGCCGGTCGAATGGAACCGTCGCCGCGTGACGGAGCTGCATCGTGGTCCTCATGGGTCACCCTCCGAGGACTGCCGTGCCTCAGGCGGGCCGAGCGCCCGCGGCGGCATAGGTCGCCTTCCAGCGCTCGACGTAGCCGTAGTCGTCCCGCTGCCAGGGATGAAAGTCGCGCCGGAAGTACGCGAGCCACGCGCGGATGAGCCGCGGCATGCCGCCCGGGTTGATCCAGAGAAACCGCACGAGCTTCCACCAGCCGCGCAGGTCCGTCGCCGCACCGTCGGCGCGCACGAGATCAAAGTGGTAGCGAAAGACCTGCATCCAGAACGTCAGTGTGGTGGCGAGCATCGTGCGGACGCGTCGTCGATACGCCGCGCCGCGCTCGCCCACCGTTTCGCGGTACACGTCGAACGCAACCGCCTTGTGCTCGGTCTCCTCGATCGCGTGCCAACGCCAGATGGCCGCGAGCGCGGGGTCGGCGCCGGCGAGAATCCGATCGTCGCCGAGCAGCTCGTGCGCCATGATCGCCGTGAAGTGCTCGAGCGCGATCGTGATCGCGAGTGCGTCCTCCGGCGTGATGAGATTTTGGAGCTTCGCCAGCTCGTCGCTGAGGCCCGCCTCGAGCTCCCGCGCCGGGAGGCCGGCCTCTGCGAGCGCGACGTTGTACCGGCGGTGCTCGCGGCTGTGCGTCGCCTCCTGGCCGATGAACGCCTCGACTTCTGCCCGGAGCTTGGGCGACCGCACGCGATCCTGGAACTTGCGAACGCTGTCGATGAAGAACCGCTCACCTTCCGGAAAGAAGAGCGAGAGCGCGTTGAAGAAGTGTGCGACGTGGAGCCCTTCCGGATGCCACGTGCGGACGTCGTGGCCGTCCAGCTCGAAGCGGACGTCGCGGCGGACGATGTTCACGGCCTCGGGGGTGCGACTCGACGTGACAGTCATAGCGCCACTCTCATTAGCGTTACACTATTCAGTGTCGCACGGATACGAGTCTCGTCAAGAGGTGTTGCAAAAAATTTCCCCGCTGGGCACGCTCGGGGCGATGGCGCAACGCCCACGCTCTGACGGGTGGATGACGATCGAAGAATTGTCGTTCCGCTCGGGGGTTACGACGCGCAACATCCGCGCCTACCAAAGCCGGGGATTGCTCGCGCAGCCGGTGAGCCATCCCGGCTCGCGCGCGAGCTTCTACACCGCTGCGCATCTCGCGCGGCTACGCCTCGTCGATCGCCTGCAAGTGCGGGGATTCTCGTTGGCGGGGATCGGTGATCTGCTGCGCGCGTGGGGCGCCGGGAGGAGTCTCGAGGAGGTTCTCGGGATCGAGGGCGAGATCGCCGACCGCGAGGAGCAGGACTCGGTTCTGATCAGCGCCGCCGACCTGCGGCAGAGGATCGCTGGGCAAACGGAGCCCGCGAAGACGATCGCGAAGCTCGGCGCGCTCGGCCTCGTCGAGCGACACGCCGACGGCTACCGCATCCGCCTGCCGAAGGTCTTCGATCTCGGGGTCGATGCCGCGCAGGCCGGAATCCCGCTCGACGCGTTGCTCGAGGAGTTCGTGCGACTCCAAGACGACCTCCATCGAGTGGCGCTGCGATTCGTCGCCCTCTTCACCTCACACGTGCTCGGGCCGTATCTCGAGGCCGGCATGCCGCCAGGTCGCCTGCCGGTGATCGTCGAGCAGGCGAAACGCCTGCGGAGCCTCGCGGTGGAAGCGACGTTGCCGCTGATGCGACAGGCGATCGCCGACGAGATCGACTCGGTCTCGCATAAGACCGTGCCCGAGGCGCTGGATGCAGGCCGCAGCGCCGTCGCTCCGCCGAAGCCCGAGCCCAAGCCGGCGCCGAGCGGCCGTCGCGCCGCTCGCGACCGCCGGTCGACTCGCGCTCCTCGAGCGAAGCGCCGCTGAGCGCGAGCTTCGCGAACTGATCTCGGTGAACCGGTGACGGCGATGCAGCCGCTGCCACGACGTCGCTGTCCGCCGACGCATCGCACGACCGACGGCGGTCCGACGTCAGGGAATCGGAGTGGGCGGCGTCGCAGCGGGCATCGCCGACGGCGGCCCGCCGCCGTCGGCGAGCTCGAAGTTCGATTGGTAGCTGCCGAAGCTGCCACAGCGGGAGCAGAAGCCGCGCCACTCGTCGGCCTCGACGGCGCACACGCGACAGCGGAACGCGCCGACGCCGCCGGCGGCGAGCGCGTGACGGAACGCGGTGACCGCGTCCTCGTGCGCGCCGCGGCGGACGTGCAACTCGGCGAGCAGGGCGTGGTAACCGGGCAGTGAGCTCCACGGCGGCGGCACCTGCGCGAGCTCCGCCGCCGCGTCGTCGATGCGGCCGTCGCGGACGAGCTGGCGGGCGCGAAAGAGACGCGCAGTGCCGTCGTCGGGACGGCGCTGCACGAGTCGTCGCGTCAGCGTGTCGAGGCGGCGGACGCGCGGGCCACCGCGCAGGAGGCGCTCGAGACGGTCGAGGATGCCGGCGCGCGCGCCGCGCGCCAAAGCGCGCCGCCAGACGCGCTCCGCTTGGCGCGCTTGTCCCATGTCGATCAGCACGTCGCCGAGGCTGACCGCCGCCGGCTCGAAATCGGGATGACTGCGGAGCAGATTGCGCAGCTCGGCGGCGCGGCCGGCGGGATCCTGCACCGCGAGCGCGCTCTGGTAGCGCATGCCGACGAGCCGGCGCTCGGCCTCGGCGTGCGCCCGCGGCTCGCGCATCGCGAGGAGATACGTCTCCTGCACACGCGCGGCGTCGGGCCAGCTGCCGACGGCAGCGTACGCGTCGCGCAGCGCGGTCAGGACGCGCG
>WNFQ01003862.1_pt1 | contig 10929 bp, 10 predicted proteins | sample 5400171 | NCBI WGS metagenome assembly WNFQ01 (sample SAMN13153356, study PRJNA577476) | soil metagenome | isolation source: 20 cm soil under Madrone tree | place: USA:California | collected 2016-06-14 | reverse complement strand
GCGGTCCCACACTTTCACCGCACGGAAATTGCGGTTCTTCTCCTGCCCGATGCGGATGCCCTCGGGATTGTAGCCCTCCGCGCCGAACGGCGAGGTTCCGGCGGTGCCGATCCACTTGTTGCCGCCCTGGTGCCGGCCCTTCTGTTCTTTCAGGCGCTGGCGCAGCGTCTCCATGAGCTTGTCCCAGCCCATCGCCTCGATCTGCTTCTTCTCTTCCTCGGTGAGATATTTCTCCGCAAGCTTCTTCAGCCATTCGGCGGGAATGTCCGCCTTCTCCATGGCATCAAGCAGGCTCTCCAGCCCCTTGAACACCGTGCCAAACACGCGATCGAACTTGTCGAGATTGCGCTCGTCCTTCACCAGCGACGCCCGCGCGAGGTAGTAGAAATTCTCCACCGTCTGCTCGGCGAGGTCGGCGTCGATCGCCTCCATCAACGTCAAATATTCGCGCAAGGTCACCGGGACCTGAGCGTCGCGCAGCGATGTGAAGAATTGCAGAAACATGCATGACAGATTGCCCGATGCCCGGCATCCGTCAAGGGCTTCTGCCGCAGACCAGAGCAGCTTGTTCCGATGAAATGATGCCCGACAGCCTAGACCTGCCGGGTTTTTCAATTAGAATTGACGCCAGAGGGCTTTATCCCCGCCAACCTGGTGTCGGGACGCTAGCTGTCGTTGCCTGCACAAGCCAAGCCGCACCCATGCTGAAAAAGAGACAAGGCAATACTCGATGAAATTTACCGGCACCAAGGACTATGTCGCCACCGATGATCTCAAGATCGCCGTCAACGCCTCGATCGTGCTCGAGCGCCCGCTGCTGATAAAGGGCGAACCGGGTACCGGCAAAACCGTATTGGCCGAGGAAGTCGCCAAGGCGATCGGCGCGCCGCTTCTGACCTGGCACATCAAGTCCACCACCAAGGCGCAGCAGGGCCTCTACGAATACGACGCGGTGTCGCGGCTGCGCGACAGCCAGCTCGGCGACGCCAGGGTTTCCGACATCTCGAACTACATCAAGCGCGGCAAGCTGTGGGACGCCTTCACCTCCGAGAAGCGCCCGGTGCTCCTGATCGACGAAATCGACAAGGCCGATATCGAATTCCCCAACGATCTCCTGCTTGAGCTCGACCGCATGGAGTTCTTCGTCTACGAAACCGGCGAGAACATCAAGGCAAAGCTGCGCCCGATCGTGATGATCACCTCGAACAACGAGAAGGAATTGCCGGACGCATTCCTGCGCCGCTGCTTCTTCCATTACATCAAGTTTCCCGACGTCGAGACCATGCACCGGATCGTCGACGTGCATTTTCCCAGCATCAAGAAGCGCCTGGTCGAGGAAGCGTTGCGGATTTTCTTCGAGGTGCGCGAGGTGCCGGGCCTGAAGAAGAAGCCTTCGACCTCGGAGCTATTGGACTGGCTAAAACTCCTGCTCAATGAGGACATGACGCCGGAAATGCTCAGGGAGCGCGATCCGCGCAAGCTGATCCCGCCGCTGCACGGCGCGCTGTTGAAGAACGAGCAGGACGTGCATTTGTTCGAGCGCCTCGCCTTCCTCAGCCGAAGAGAGGTGTGAGGGGATTCAATTTTCAAACATTGTTGGGCGATGTTCAGCGCGACCTCGGCGCGCACGTATCAAAGTCCCCAGCATTTCCGAAATGGTCGGCTCCAGTATCGTCAAGCGTACGGCACAACGGTCACCTCTTTCCTCCATGAAAACCGATTCGATGTCCTGCCGAACTCAGAGGGTTCGGCTCCTCTGCCCGTCAGACCGACTTCACTTCGCCGCCATCCATGCGAAGCACCGTGCCGGTCATCCAGCGCGCCGCAGGCGAGACGACGAACGCCATAACGTCGGCTATCTCCTCGGCTTCACCGAAGCGGCTAATGCCGGCTTGCTTGAGGAACTGCTGCTTGGCTTCTTCGAGAGTGATCTGCTTAGAAGTCGCCGCCTTTTCGAGCATGGACAATCGGCGGCCCGTCATGATCGCGCCAGGCGAAACGCTGTTGACCTGGACCCTGTCCTCGATGCCCCGTTCAGCAAACGCCTTGGCCAATGCTTCGATTGCCGCATTGATCGCTCCGACTGCCGCTGCACCTGCCTGAGGTATCACAGCCGCATTGCCTGAAATGAAGACGACAGCTCCCTTTGACTCTCTTAGGGCGTCCCATGCGTGGATTGTCAGCCGACGTGCGCCATGAAACTTGAGTTCCATGCCCGTATTCCACTGTTCGTCGGTCATCTGGAACACATCAAGTCCGACTACGGCGCCTGCGATGTTGACCAAGGCATCGATACGGCCAAAGCGATCCAACGTCTTTTTCACGACAACCTCGGCTGCCGTGGGTGCCATCAAGTCGAGTTCAAGCACAAGCGGTTCGGCGCCGATCGCTTTGACATGCTGGCCAACCTCGCTCAGTTTCTCTCCACTACGAGCCGCAAGGACGATAGCTCCGAAATCGCGAGCCAGGCGAAGAGCCGTAGCCTTCCCAATACCCGAGCTTGCGCCTGTGACGATCGCGACAGATTTCGACATATACTTCTCCGGCGGTTCTAAAAGTGGAAGAGGTCAGGCGTCCGCTGTCCCTCGCTCAATTGAGCGCGCCCCCGGTGCCGTTTCGCGGCGATCATTTCAGAAGATCACGGATGCTTTCAGCGATCTCGCGGGCATGCGTTTCCAGGGCGAAGTGGCCGGTGTCGAAAAAGCGGACAACCGCGCCAGGATTGTCCCGCTTGAACGCCTCGGCGCCGGCCGGCACGAAGAACGGGTCGTTCTTGCCCCACACCGCCAAAAATGGCGGCTTGTGGGTGCGGAAGTATTCCTGGAATGACGGATACAGTGCGACGTTGCTCTTGTAATCGCCGAAGAGGTCGAGTTGCACTTCATCCGCGCCGGGACGGGCCAAATAGAAGTTGTCAAGATTCTGACCATCCGGCGACACCATCGTTTGGTCGGGCACGCCGTGCGTGTACTGCCAGTGGGTCGTCTCCGGCGTGAGGAAAGCGCGGAGCGCGTTTCGGTTCGCCTGCGACGGGTCTTGCCAGTAGGCCTTGATCGGACTCCAGCCCTCGCTAAGACCTTCCTCGTAGGCGTTGCCGTTCTGTGAAATGATGGCAGTGATCCGCTCAGGGCGGCGGACCGCGAGCCGGAAGCCTGTCGGTGCGCCGTAATCGAAGACGTAAACTGCAAACCGATCGAAGCCGATGACCTCGGTAAAGCGGTCGATCGCACGGGCGATGTTGTCGAAGGTGTAACGGAAGCTTTCTCGTGGCGGCATGTCGGACCGACCGAACCCAGGAAGGTCCGGCGCAACGATATGAAATCTGTCGGCGAGGAGCGGGATCAGGTCACGGAACATGTGGCCCGCGCTCGGGAAGCCGTGCAACAGCAGCAGCTTCGGCGAATCTGTTGGCCCCGCTTCGCGATAGAAAACCTTGAAACCATCAACATCGGCCGTGCGGTACCTGATGGGCGCCATCAAACTCTCCTTTGCTTCCGACCTCATCCATGACATCGAGACGTTCATCGTGCGAGCGGCGATAACCCACCAATTGCAGCCTGTAAGGGGCTTGCTTCAGTCGCCGGTTATGGAGCCGATTGCGTCGCGGATAATGTCGACAACAGCCGCTGGAGCGGTGACGCTGGGCGTGTGGTCAACAGCGTGCGCCTTTATCTTCGCCTTCATCCGCTCCGCCATGTACCGCTGCGTTTCGGGCACGATCATGCGGTCGTCTTCGGCAACCAGAAACCAGTTCGGAACGTCCTTCCAAAGCGGGCGCCCGGCCGGAACAGTGATGCAGTCCAGCGAAATCGGCCGCTGGACGGCGGCGAGCACTGTTCGATCTTCCGCGGACGCGTTTTGCGCGAACGCCGTCGCGAAGGCTGCTTCGGGCAGCCAAATCAAACCGTTGCTGTCTGGTGCAAGCTTTGGCGCTTGCGGATGGGGTTCGAGGCGGTAGAACACGTCCGCGACCTTCTCGCCCTCGTCGGGTGCAAGGGCGGTCACATAAACCAACGCCTTCACTCGCTCGGGGCGTGCGAGAGCTATCACTGCTCCGGCATAGGCGTGTCCCGCCAATACGATCGGCCCTACCGTCCGGTCCAAGCTGCGGTTAAGGGCAGCGACATCGTCAGCAAGAGAAGTCAGCGGAAGCGGCGCCGCCGACACCTTTACGGCCTCTGCCTTGAGTGCTGTGATCACCCGTGCCCAACTCGATCCATCCGCCCAAGCCCCATGGGCAAGCACTACGCTCACATCCTTCATTGCCATCCTGTTGCTCCGGAGATCGCGAGGCCGCCAGCCCATAACCTGTTCAATAGCACTTGACAGGTTATGAAAGCCGCAGCATAACTTGTCAAGAGACGTTTGACAGGTTATGCGGTTGGAACTTTTTGACTGGCTCGGGGGCCAATCGTGCAACGCAGACCGCCTGCAATTTTCATTGCCGACTCGCTCGGCCTCGATTTCCTGAACTCCGTCGCGACACCGGTCGATACACCGATCGACTGGCTCGACAGCGGCGATGGCTTGCTGGAGTGGCTGGCGCAGGCCAAGCTTGTGCCAGCGGATGCACTGGATGGGTTGAAGGCGCGCGCGATGGCGGGTGAACTGGACAAGGTTGCAGATCAGGCGCGTGCGCTACGCGAATGGTTCAGGGGCTTCGTTCGCAAGCATGCGGGCCGGCCGCTGAGTTCCAAGGTGTTCCGCGAACTGGGTCCCCTGAACAGGCTGCTGGAGCGTGACGAAGCGTTCAGCCAGATATCGCGACATCACGCCAGCGATGGCGATCGCCTCGAACTGCGCATGATGCGGCGCTGGCGATCCCCGGAATCCCTATTGCTGCCGATCGGCGAAGCGATGGCGAAATTCGTGTGTGAAGAAGACTTCGCCGACTTGAAGGCGTGCGAGGGACATCGCTGCACGCTGGTCTTCGCGGACCGCACGCGGAGGCGGAGATGGTGCAGCATGGCGATTTGCGGCAACCGCGCCAAACAGGCTGCGCATCGCAACCGGCTCAAGAGCAGGCACTGACAGGCTGAGGAACTCCAGACGAAGTGTAACAAAAGGAGTGCCATAACATGGCCGTTCTTCCCCTGATTGTCTTTGATGTCAACGAGACGCTTCTCGATCTTGAAACGATGGAGCCGACCTTCGAGCGCATTTTCGGCGACAAGAGCGCTATGCGTTTGTGGTTCGCCAACTTGATCATGTATTCCGCCGCCCTGACCGTGGCCGGCTGCTACGTCCCGTTCACCGATATCGGATCGGCGGTGTTGAAGATGCTGGCGGATACGCGGGGCATCAGAATCGGCGACAAGGACAAGAAAGAGCTAACGGAACGGTTTTCCACGATGCCGCCCCACCCTGAGGTGCCAGCGGCGCTACGCAAGCTGCGCGATGCAGGTTTTCGGCTCTTCACTCTCACCGACAACCTGCTTGAAGTTCAAACCCGGCAGCTCGAACATGGCGGCATTGTCGATTTGTTTGAACGGAGATTCAGTGCAGACGGCGTCAAGCACCATAAGCCTTCACGCCAAGCTTACGCTTATGTGGAGAAAGCGCTCGGCGTTGAACCCTCCCAGCTCTGCCTTATCGCCTGCCACACATGGGACACCCTCGGCGCCGTCGCAGCGGGCTGGGAGGCAGCTCTGATCAAGCGCGTCGGCAACGATGTTTTGGGGGTCGGTCCTCAGCCGCAGATGGTGGGCAATGACCTGAACGGCATTGCCGATCAACTCATCGCTCGGCACGCGGGATAGATGTAATTAGCCACTCACTGCCGTGCACTTCGACATAGCGCATCGTAGACCTTGCCAAACTTTCCCGGCTTGACCGGTGGCAGGTATGGAAACGGCGCATAGCTGTCCATCTCCAGGCCGTTGAGCACCTCGGCAGCTCCGAACGGATTGGCGCTGAACAGCGCTCGCTTGCGCTCCGCCGCCAATCCGGCGGCGCCGGCAAATCCGCGCAGAATGAAGCAGAGTGAACATGCGGCCGCGAGCCGATATCGGTGATCCGATGATCTAAGAGCTGGCCCTTGGCCTCCGTCGCGGTCACATAGGCCTCGGCACCGGCCGTTGCCTTTCCGGCAGGCAGGGGTGGAAGGAGAGCATGTCGCATCATAAACCATGAACGGTTCGTCGTTCGGGATGCGCGGTAGTGATCGGGCTAGGCTGCGGGACTGCGGCCACGAATGAGATCCGAGGCCTTGTCGGCGATCATCATGGTCGAGGCATTGAGATTGGCCGAGATCATCCGCGGCATGATCGAGGCATCGATCACGCGCAGGTTTTGCATCCCGTGCACTCTTAGTTGATCGTCGACAACCGCCCATGTGCTATCGGCCGGGCCCATGCGGCAGGTGCATCCCGGATGAAACGTCGTGGTGCCGCGTTGCGTCGCCGCCGCCAGGAATTCGTCGTTGGTCTGCACGTCGGGCCCCGGAAAATCCTCATACGCGTAATACGGCGCGAGTGGCGCCGATGTCAGCAGCCGCCGGGCGAGCTTCATGCCAGCGACGACGACGCGGCGGTCGAGCTCCGCGACCAGATAGTTGGTCTGGATGATCGGCGGCTCGAACGGATCGGCCGAGCGGGCGCGGACATAACCGCGGCTTTCGGGCCGCTGCTGCCAGGAGGCGACCGTCATGCCGGGCTCGTCCTCGAGCTCCCCCTGCACGCCCTCCTTGTAACTTGCGGGCGTAAAGGTCAGCTGCAGGTCGGAACTCTCGGTGGTCTCGCCGGAGTGCCAGAAGCAATAGACCATGGTCGGCGACAGCGAGAGAAGACCGCGCCGCGTCGTGGCCCATTTGATCGCCTCGACCCACAGATGGAGACCCCGTCTGAGCTCGTTGATGGTCTTGATGTTCTTGACGCGGGCGACCGAACGCGGCGCGTAGTGGTCCTGCAATCCCTCGCCGACGCCCGGCAGCGCGTGGCGCACCTCGATCCCGAGCGATCGCAGCAGCTCCGGCGATCCGACGCCCGACAATTGCAGAAGTTGCGGCGAGTTGTAGGCGCCGCCGGCGAGGATCACTTCCTTGTTGGCGCGCACTTCGGTCGCAGCGCCGCCCCTGCCGCCTTTGACATAACGCACGCCGACCGCACGCTTGCCTTCGAACAAGATTTCGGTCGCATGCGCATGTGTTCGCACATGGACATTTGGCCGCTTCATCGCGGGCCGCAGAAAGGCGGTCGCCGCGCTGACCCGCAGGCCATTCTTGATCGTGCGCTGGGCGTAGGATACGCCCTCCTGGATCGCGCCGTTGTAATCGGGGTTGCGCGGAATGCCGAGGCTGATCGCGCCGGCCATGAACGCCTCGCAGAGCGGATCCTTCCAGTCCATGGTGGTGACGGTCAGGTTGCCGTCGCGCCCGCGATAGGCGTCCTCGCCCTCGCCGACCCGCCGCTCCAGCCGCTTGAAATATGGCAGCACGTCCGGATAGCCCCAGCCGCGATTGCCGAGTTGTGCCCAGGTGTCGAAATCCTGGCGCTGGCCGCGGTTGTAGATGTGACCGTTGATCGAGGAGGAGCCGCCGAGGGTCTTGCCGCGCGGCGCGTAAATGCTGCGGCCACCGGTCCAGGGACCCGGCTCCTGCTGATAGGCCCAGTTGATGCCCTTCATGTGAAAGGTTTTTATGAAGCCCGCCGGCAGGTGAATGTAGGGATGCCAGTCGTGGGGACCTGCTTCGAGCACGCAGACGCTGGTAATCGCATCTTCGCTGAGCCGATTGGCGAGCACGCACCCGGCGGAGCCCGCGCCGACGATCACATAGTCGAATCTATCCGTCATCTCAGGCTCTCGCGGTGTGCTACCGCGGCTTTTCGTTGAGTTGATAGTTCAAATGCGCCTTCACCGTCGGCCATTCGCTGGCAATGATACTGTAAACCACGGTGTCGCGCAGGGTTCCGTTTGGCGCGATCTGATGGTTGCGCACAATGCCATCAAGCTTGGCACCCAATCGCTCGATGCCGCGTCGGCTCTGGTGGTTGAAAAAATGCGTGCGGAACTCGACCGCGATGCAATCGAGTTTTTCGAAAGCATGTGAGAGCAACAACAATTTGCACTGGGTGTTGAGGGCGCTGCGCTGCACGCGCTTGGCATACCAGGTCGAACCGATCTCAACGCGCCGGTTCGGTGCATCGACGTTCATATAGGTCGTCATGCCGGCGATCTTGCCGCCGGCGTCGAAGACGGTGAACGGCAGCATCGACCCCGCCGCCTTCAGCCCAAGCCTCCGTTCGATCTCCTTGCGCATGTCTTCGGCCTTGGGAATGAAGGTGTACCAGAGCTTCCACAGGTCGCCATCCTTCACCGCTTCGATCAGCCCGTCGCAATGGTCCTCCGATAAGGGTTTTAGCTGCGCATGCGGGCCGCTCAGCGAAACCGGTTCAAGCCATGGCATTGAAACTCTCCGTTCCTTAGGCCATCATTACGAGGAGCGTAAGCGACGAAGCAATCCATTCTTCGTGCTTGTGGCCTTTTGGATTGCTTCGCTTCGCTCGCAATGACGAAATCACCATCATTACTTGTTCAGAAAATTCAGCGGAAGGCCGGGCCGCGCCCAGTCCATCGCGACGAGCTGGCCCTTTCCGGACAGGGTGATGTAGGCGGTCCTCAGCTCGGGCCCGCCGAAGGCGATGTTGGTGGTGACGCGGTCGCCGGTCGGCACCTGCTCGACGACCGTGCCATCAGGGGCGACCACCGAAATGCAGCCCGAGATCAAGGTCGCCACGCAGACATTGCCGGATGCTTCCACCGCGAGCGAATCGAACATCTGGTAGCCGCCAAGCCCCGCGATTGGATTGCCGCGCTCGCCGCGATAGATCACGTCGCGCGGCTTTACGTGGCCCGGCGCGGAAAGATCGAACGCCCACAGACGCGCCGTCGGCGTCTCCGCGACATAGACCGTGTTTTCATCCGGCGACAGCCCGATGCCATTGGCGGGCAGCATGCCGAACACGCCCTCGACGATTTCCTTCATTCCCGGCTTGACATAATAGAACGCGCCGACATCCATGTCGCGGGCCCGGCGCTTGCCGAGATCGGTGAACCAGAGACCGCCGTGCCGGTCGAACACCAGATCGTTCGGGCCCTTCAGCGGATGCTCGCCGCATTTGTCGAACAGGGTTTCGACCTTGCCGGTCGCAAGATCGACGCGCTGGATCGAGCCGCCGATATATTCATGCGGCTCGGGAGCGCCCGGCATCATGGTGCCGCGCGAGGGGATCCAGCTGAACCCGCCATTGTTGCAGATATAGCATTTGCCGTCGGGTCCGATCGCAGCGCCATTGGGGCCGCCGGGAATTTCCGCGACCACCTCTTTGCGTCCGTCCGGCCAAACCCGCGTCAGCCGCCGGCCGCGGATTTCGACCAGCACCACCGATCCGTCCGGCATCACCACCGGCCCTTCCGGAAATTCGAGATCGGTGGCGAGCACGCGGACATCGGACATGAAATCCTCCCGGCTTTTCTTGGGCGCCGGCGGATTTCAAGCCCGGTCCGCACGCGCAACAATTTTCGTTGCGCGATGTTATGGCAAAGTCGATATCGCTTGCCAAGCAATCAGCCGGCATGCGCCTATGCAAAGCGGCCGCGTCGCGGGCTAGAGTCTCTATATGACGCGTTTTCTTCACGCGAACCGGTATCCACTTCGCTCGAAAACGCTTTAGTCCTTCACCGCTATCCAGATTTCGAGGCCGCCATTACCGGTGAGCGGATCGAAATTTTCGTCGTAGCGCTCGAAGTTGGGCGCGTCGGCCGCTTTCAGTCCCGAAGCCGGCAACCACTGATTCCAGATCGTGTTGACGGTGCGGCGAATGGTCGAGACGTGGTCGCGGTGGGTGAACACCGCATATCTCTGTTCGGGAATACGGACGCGGCTGAATTCACGCGGCAGATCGGAAAAATCCGACACTTCGACGCCGGCGATATAATCGAAGTTTCCGGCATCGTCGCCGTTGCAGCAGACACCGTAAGCCACCTTCCCGATCCGGCAGGGAATGTTCTCCACTGTTTGGTGAAAGCGCTGCCACTGGCCGGGAATGCCGGCACTGCTCTCGCAGGTGTAGCGCTCGCCAACGCCGGCGACGAGAAATGCCTTGCCGGTCTGGAAACGCGGCGCTTGAAGATTGTCGATAACAGTTGAGTCCATGACGATCGCCTCCTGAAGTGTGAGCTTGTCAAGGCACGTTGAGCGGCGGACTATTTCGGGCGTCACCCCGAAATGATCGCGGAACGCGCGGGTGAATGCTTCGTGAGAGCCGTAGTCCGCATCCAGCGCGAGGGTGAGGATATCGGGCGCGCCGCCGGCGAGCGCCCGCGCCGCCTCGCTGAGGCGTCGCGCGCGCACGTAGCGCATGACCGACAGCCCTGTCGCGGCGGCGAACGCCCGCACCATGTGGAAACGCGAGATTCCCGCGACGCCAGCGATCTCCTCGAGAGTCAGCTCGTCAGCGAGATGGCTTTCGATATACCAGAGCGCCTTCTGGGCAGGATTCATGAACCATGGCCTCCATTCGAAGTCCGCGCATTGTGATCGCTTGCCGCGCGCCGCATTTGACAGTCCTTGCTCTCGTTTCGCCGTTTCGCGGAACTGGAACCGGGCGCAGGAGCGCGTGATCATATTGCAAAATCGTCATGCCCGGCCTTGTGCCGGGCATCCACGTCTTGACAGTCTAGCAACAGGACGTGGATGGCCGGGCTTGACCCGGCCATGACGGAGAAGCTGGGCCATTTATTTCGCCCCGTCCTTTGCCGCCGGCGCACCGTCCTTGGCTAGCGGCGTGTCCTTCGCCGGCGGGGCGGCGGACTTCTTCTGATCGTCAGCCGCTTTCTTCTGCGCCGCCTGCAACTCGTCCACGATCTTCTGCAAGGAAGCAGTGGTGCTTTTCAAGTTCTCGATCTGCCGGTTAGCGGCATCGAGCTTCT
>WNFQ01028349.1_pt1 | contig 10930 bp, 13 predicted proteins | sample 5400171 | NCBI WGS metagenome assembly WNFQ01 (sample SAMN13153356, study PRJNA577476) | soil metagenome | isolation source: 20 cm soil under Madrone tree | place: USA:California | collected 2016-06-14 | reverse complement strand
CCAATTTCGCCGCCCTGCCTCCTAGTGCGCAGCCCGAGCAGATCTTCGCCTCGAAAAAGATCTATAAGCTGCTCGTCAACATGCCCAACCTGAACAGCGCCACTGGAAGCTGGATCCTGAATTTCTCCGAGCTAAGCGCGAACACCCAGGGCCCACATCCAGCCTCCTCGGACGTGTCCGCCCCCGGCCCTCTGAGAAAAGTCGACCCCAAGTACCCGCCTACCTTAATAAAGGAGCATGTCGAGGGAGAAGTTGTCCTCTACGCGGTAATCCGCAGCGACGGTTCCGTCGACAGCATCCAGTTAGTCCGCGGCATCGACGACCAGCTCGACGCCAACGCCATGCAAGCCCTCAGCCAGTGGAAGTTCCGCCCCGCCACCAAGCAAGGCACCCCCGTGGACCTCGAAGCCATCGTCCACATCCCCTTCCACGCCCCTCCCGACCGCTAAGCCACCAAAATTGTCACCAAAATTCCCGTTGACTTTTCTCTAATTTATGCTATACTTAACGTTGTATAAAACTCCATCTGGAGTGCGGGACCTCGCTCCCGCTTTTCTTTTTTCGCCCCACCATCCCATTCTCGATCTCTAAGTTGTTTAGAATCAGCACACGTAATAGCCCATGTAAATGGAGCGTAACTACCTTTAGAATCAACACTTCCAAAAGTGTATCAAAACAAAGGGCTTCAACTGCCTTTAGAATGAACACTTTTGAAAAAGAGGGGAGGGGGAGGGCGGTTATTGTTAACCAGAAACTTTCCGCCGCTGAGGAGCGCGCTGCTCGGGTTAAGAGCGCCCTTCCGCCAGCTTCACCAATGCGTACAGCGCATGGTTCACCGGCGTGGGGACCCCCAGTTCCGCGCCGCGGCGGGAAATGTACCCATTCAAAGAATCGATCTCCGTCCGCTTGCCACGGTTCAAATCTTGTCCAGTCGAGGAAAGCGCCTCTGCCATCTGCGTGGCAATCTTGAGAGCCCCTGCCAGCGCCACTTTTGGATCTTCCAGCCCCGGGGGATGAACGCCAGCAGCCCGCGCCACCGCCAGCACTTCATAAACTGCCGTCTCGACCACTTTCCACGCGTCTGGGCTGGCGGCGATCAGTCCATATTTCGCGTGGCCCAGCGCGGAGACGGCGTTCAGCGCGCAGTTCCACACCAGCTTGGTCCAGAGTTCGCCCTCGATATTTTCCGAAATGCGGCAGGGCACGCCGGCACGCGAAAAAAACGCTGCGATGCGCTTGGTCCTCTCGTTTTCCGGCCCGACGACCAGATCGCCCCGGCCTACATGCTTCACTCGCCCCGGTTCCGGAACCGATGCCGCCACATAAACGACCGCCGGCAGCGCCTCGATCGCTGCCGCCGCGCGAATCTGTTCCACGTTGTCCACGCCATTTTGCATGCACAAGACAATCGCACCGGGAGCCAGCAGCGGGACTAACTCTCGCGCCGTCGTCGCATTGTCCGTCGTCTTCACGCAAAAAAGGACCATCTCCGCGCCGCGCACCGCGCTGAGTTCCGTGGACGCCTCGACTCGCACACTCTCTTGAAATTGCAAAGTATCCAGGAATAGTCCGCTCTTCTTAACGGCTTCGACAAACGCTGCCCGCCCGATCATCACCACCGGCGCACCCGCACGCGCCAGCAGCCCGCCGAAGTATCCGCCCACGGCCCCCGCGCCAACGACAGCAATCTTCGGCCAGCTCTCCGGTTGGCTCACGGAGTAACCACGCTGATCAGCCGGTCGATGTCCCGTTCGGTGTTATACAAATAGGGCGAAACGCGAATATTTCCTTCGCGCAAACTGACCACCACATTTTCCTTCCGCAGTCGCTGATAATACTCCTCCGTCTTCTCCAGACTCCGCGCCCTAAAACATCCGTAAGTGCCGCGCCGCGCCGCATCTGGCGGACTCGCGATGACAAAACGATCTTTCGGGAGCCGCGCGAACATTAGCTCGATCAATTTCCGGTTGTGCGCCGCGACAACTTCCGGTCCTGCGCGCACCACAGAATCCACGGAAGCGTCCATCGCCACCAAATTTAAATTGAAATAACTGGCCGCTTCCGGCGCATCCCACCGCTTCGCGCTCGCCTCAGGTTTCGCATCCTCGAAATTCAGCGCCGCAAAATTGTCCGACCCCGCCACCGCCATCCAATAAAACGGCCCCGGCCGCACCATCGCAAGGTGCTCGCTCTTGGCCCAGAAAAACCCCGTCCCGAACGGGCCCAGCAGCCACTTATATCCAGCCGAAACAATAAAATCGGCCCCGAGTTGCTGCACATCCATCGGTATCGCGCCGCAACTCTGGCTGGCGTCCAACAAGAGCAGCGCGTGATAAACCGCTCGCGCGGCGAAACGATTTTCAATTTCACGCCCTCGCGTTCTTCCATCGGTTTCCACGTTGCATACTGCAACGGAAACTCGCCTTTTGCGGTGATGACTTCGTCGCCCGGCTTCCACGTCAGCGCATAAGCCACGGCCACCGCGCCCGCGCTGGCTCCGCTGGTCAGCGCAATCTCTTCGGGTCGCGCACCGATTAGTTTCGCGAGCGACACGCGGATGCGGTTGGGTACTTCAAAAAATGTGGAGTCCGTCTTGAGGTGTGGATTTCTCTTTGCTTCGAGTGCGGCTTGTACCGCGCGAATGGAGACTTTCGGCATTGGTGATTGGCTCGCCAAATTCAAATACGTCGCGTCTTCGATCTCGAACCACTCCTGCCGCCAATCGGTTTGCTGAGAAATTGCTGTGGTGGACATGGGCAGCTCCTTTGAGGAAATTTCAAGAAGCTAGATTGGCGCAATCAAACGCGGATGCAACGTCCAATTTGGGCAGTATATTCGGCCCGCGAGCGCCCAAAACTAGCGCTAGAAATGACTGCGAAGTTCGCGGAAAGCCGGCAAGATCACCAGTTTCCCGGATCCTGCCATTACAGGTTCGTGCTCCAAAGTCCAGGTATGCTGGTGCGGGATGTAGACGGCGTTGAGGCCGATCTTCATGGCCGGGTTGATGTCGCTGCGCGGGCTATTGCCGATCATCCAGCCGTGGGTTTTCACGATTTTGTGTTTATGAACTAGTCCGCCGTACGTCTCCGGATCTTTTTCCGGAACGATTTCAATAAATTCGAAGAATCCTTGCAGCCCCGATCGTTCCACTTTCGCGGCTTGCTCCGCGGGCTCGCCCTTGGTAAATAAAATCAGCCGGTGCCGCTCCGTGAGATACGCCAGTGTTTCCGGCACGCCGTCCAGAATTTTTGGCGGGGTGCGCTCCAAATCAATCACGCGGCTATGAATCAGCGCCAGCGTCTCGCGCTTGGCCATCTGATCCGCAAGTTTTATGTACGTCTCTTCGAGCGAACGCCCGAAGCTGCGCACGCCGTAGCCGTACTGCCGGATATTTTTGCGTTCCGTTTCATTGAGGATATGGCGAATGTAAGCGCGGGTGTAGCCGTACGGCTCAACGATGCTGATGAAATCCTCGATCAGCTTTTCGAAGAATACGTTGTTTTCCCAGAGCGTGTCGTCCGCATCAATCAGCAGTGTATGGCGTCGCATCGAACTTGGCGATCCGCGGCGATCGCGCCGCGAGTCGTTTTCCCCCAGCTTCATTCCCTTGAGTCTTCAGTCTAACAGCCGTAAGGCATCTTCGGCGATGGCCGCGGCGGCGCTGGGCCGGCCGAGGTCTCTCGCCGCCTCCCGCATTCTTGCCAACCTTGCGGAATCATCGAGCAGCGCGGCAATTTTCCACGCCGCCGCGGGCAAATTATTGCAGCGAATCGCCGCTCCCGCTTCCAGCAAATGATCAGCGTTGCGTTCTTCCTGCCCGGGAATCGGTTCAATCAGCGCCATCGGCAGACCTCTCGCAAGCGCTTCCGAAGTCGTCAGCCCGCCGGCTTTGCCCACCATCAAGTCGGCCGCGGCCATATACTTGTCCATCTCTGTCGTGAAGCCGATGGGACAAAGCCGCGGTGATCCTGACGGCAAGTTGCCCGCTTCCTTCGCCAATTCTTCCAGGCGCTTGCGAGTTTTCTCGGATTTTCCTGCGATCGCGACGATTTGCCACGGCCGTCGCAGCGCCAGCAAATCTTTCACCAATTGCTCGACAGGACCGATGCCGTAGCCTCCCGCCGAAATGAGAATCACGGTTACGTCCGAATCGAGCTTCAGTTGTTTGCGTGCGTCGGATCGGTTCACCGGCGTTGCGAAGAGGGGATCAATCGGAATACCCGTCACGCGCAGTTTTTCCCGAGGCACGCCGATACGCGCCAGATATTCCGCGGCTTCATCGATGGCCAGGTAGTAGCGGTCCACGGTGCGGCAAAGCCACATGGCATGCACATCGTAGTCTGTGACGACAATCGCGTTGTGTGCGTGCAACTTTTTCTTGGCAATCAGCCAGGCGATAATCTCCGCCGGCAGAAAATGCGTGGCCACGCAAAGATCCGGTTGAACACGCTTCAACAGGCGAATCATCGGGCCGGTGTTCAGGCGGTCCAGTGCCAGGCGCCGACGCGGGTGCAGCCACGGCTGGTCGGTGCGTTCGTAGAGCAGGCCCATCAACTCCGGCGCGCGCCGCACCATGGAAATGTAAGCCTTGTCGTAAATACGCTGGAAAAACTTGCTGACATATTGCAGGGCGTCGATGTGCTCGACGGCGCAATCGCCCCGCGAGAGGAAAGCCTTTTCAAGCGCTTGCGCGGCCCGAACGTGTCCGGCGCCAGAAGTTGCGGAGAGCAACAGCACGCGCGGCTTCGTTTTCATTTTCGGGAGATTCCTGCGAAGGCCATCGGCATCAGGGTTTCTTGGGCTGGCCCGCGGCGATTTTTTCCAGAATTACACGCCCGACTTTTTGCAATTCGCCGAAGCGCGTCAGGTAGTCCTGAAAATCGTGGTTGAGGAGTTGTGCGTCTTGCGGGCCCAGTTTCGTCCGCAGGATCATGTCCCGCAGTCGTACCGGATGCGGAAGCAGCGCCTCTTCCTGCAATTCTTCGAGCGCAATTTTGGCGTCGTAGTGATACATGGCTTCCCCCAGCGGAAAAATCCATCCACCGTATTGTACTCAGTTGTTGGCGCGAGAGGGGAAGCTAACCAAAAAAAGCGGGAAGAAAAACCCCTACGCAGCGTTTGCTGTTGCCGGCATAAACTCATAGCGCGCGATTTTCGCGGCAATGCCCACTCGGCCATTTTCCGTGGGCTCGATGCGGACAACTTCGCCCAGGCAACGGATATTAACGTCACCCGACTGCGTGACTTGCTGCGGAAGAGTGATAACGAATTCGATTTCGTTGCCAATTTCGAAATTGGCGTCTGTCAAAAAGTAGAGTCCGCGGTAACTGACATCCCGCGTGTGCGCGTCCAGTTCGTGTCCTTTTGATTCCCGCGGTAAAACCCGCATGGGAAGACTCATCGTGAATCGCCGGGCTTCGCGGCGGTCCGCTCCATCATCCATCAAGACCCCCTGGGGCTGTAGAACTGGGCGCAAACCTAACATCGGGACCGGTAAGTTGCAACGCGAAAATCAGGCATTTTTGTCCTAGTACGAGGTTTTGGAGATTTCGCTGCGTGGCGGGCGGTCTCCAGCAGTGCCGTACGCCCCGGCAGTACTGATACCCGCATGGGACAAGCGCCAGCATCACTTTGGCAATTCGGTCCTTTTGCAGCGATGCGTTACACTGCAAATTTGTGCCGGGGACATCCATGACCAACACTCACGAGACGCGCAATTTTTTTTTGAAAGGACCGGCAGGACAGCTTGAGGCGATTCTCTGGACACCCGTGGGCGCCGCGCATCCGCCGCTTGCCGCGGTTGTTTGCCATCCGCATCCGCTTTTTGGCGGCACGATGCACAATAAAGTGGTTTACCAGACGGCGAAGACCCTGGATGCTCTTGGCATTCCTGTTGTGCGATTTAATTTTCGCGGCGCGGGACTCAGCGCCGGCGTACACGATCGCGGCGCGGGCGAGCAAAGCGATGTTCGCGCCGCTTTGGATTTTCTTGCTTCGGAGTTTCCCGGCGTACCGCTGCTGGCGGCGGGATTCAGTTTCGGCGCTTGGGTCGGCCTGCGCGTGGGCTGCGAAGATCCACGCGTTTCCCATCTGATTGGCTTGGGGATTCCGCTCAACAGCACGGATTTTTCATTCCTGCACGAGTGCAACAAACCCAAATTGTTTGTGCACGGGAGCAACGACGAATTCGGCGCCATCGAAAAAGTCAAGGCGCTCATTGGTTCACCGACGAAGTCTTCCGTCTACGCCATTGATGCTGTTAGATTTTCTCTTTTATCTGTGAACTCTGAGTTTTTTGAGTCCTCTGCGTTAAATCTTTCCTCAAGCCCCTTCGCCGCGCGAAAAAAGTTTAGTGAAGTCGTCCGCCGTTGCCGGTGCAACGCCCACCAGCCGCGCGTTGGCTTTCACGTGTTCCACGCGGGACATTCCTACCAGCGCCGTCGTGATTCCAGGAGAGGAGCGCACGAATTGCAGCGCCCGCTCCGCGTCGTTCTCCAGGCCAAGAGCTTCCGCGACAAAACCCGGCAAATTCTTTGCCACTTGGCCCTGCAACAGCGAAGCGCTGGCGATGAATGTAATGTCGAGTTCGCTCGCTGCTTCCATGATCGTTCGGTGATGCCCTCGCAACGATTGATTGCCAAGTGTGAGCGCTTCCGTCATCCCCAGGTTGAAAGGTACCTGCACGAACCGGAAGTGATGCCGGCCGCCCGCGATTTCCTGCGCTACTTGCGAGATTTCGCCGAGCTGCATGGCATCGCGTACGCGCGCATCCTGCCGAAAGCCGTTCCACGTGGCCATGCCGTAATACTGAATTTCGCCCGCCTCGACGGCTGATTCGAGAAACGTAAATGCCTCGCGGACGCGGGCGAGAAATTCTTCCTTCGTGACTTCCGAAAGCTGCGTCTCCGGATTATGCAAGTAGTAGACGTCGACGCACTCGACGCCGAGATTCCTCAGGCTACGTCCCAGCTGATTTTTAAGAAATTTCGGCGTCATGCAATGACTTCCTGCCGCAATGTCATTCGCGGTGAAAATTCCAGGCTGAATGTATTCGCGGAAAAAATATTCGTTCGGGTCGGCAGGCATGGCTCCATCTGGAGTCAGGTAGCCGCCTTTGGTGCACACCACGATTTCTTCGCGTTCGAATCCGCGCCCCGCGAGCTGCTTGATGGCTGCGCCAAGGCTGCGCTCGCTGCGCTGAAACCGGTAATTGATGGCGGCGTCCATCACGTTGATGCCGCTTTCCACCGCTGCGACGGCCGCCGCTGTGTAGCTCTCATCAGTTTCGGTGTCCGGTTGGCCGAGATACGTGCCAATTCCCAGCGAGGAGAGCACCAGCCGCTGCGAGTCACGAAAATGACCTGCGGCGGCGCGTCCGGCAAATTTTTGCGCGTAGCGAGTTGTAGCTTCTTTGGTTGCGGATTTGCTCATGATGCTCCTTCGGGCGGTTGCGTGGGCCCGGGTGCGGGCTTCGAATCGGCTTCGCTGCTCTTCGGCGTCAGAAGCCGCGAGCAGGCTCGAAGAATCCTACGATACGGCCAGTCTTTTTCGCGGAAGAAAATTTCGCCCTCGCGCGGATTGCTGTAAAACCAGCGCGCTATCAGCCAGAGGTGCTCGCCGAGATCGCCGTCAGTCGTTGCGGCTTGGGATTCAAACTGCTCGCGAAAAATATGTTCGGCGGAGCGCGGCTGGCTGGCAATTTCCGCGAAGCGAAGGAAAAACGGCTCCGCCAGCCTTCCGCCATTCACGCGATAGACGCCAATCGTTTGTTCTTCGGCGGCGGGCTGGAGAATCACGGCGTCCAGGTCTTGGATGCGCCGCGTGAGTTCCGGCCTGCCGCGCAAGACCTCATCGAGCTTTTCCACTTTTTTGTGCAGCGCGGCGGCGCGCTCGAAATCCAATTGTTCGCTGGCTTTCTCGCGCTCTTCCTCGATCGTGGAGCGCATCGAGCCGCCGCTCGTTTCGAGGAATTGCACCAGCTTTTGTACTTCGACGTCGTACTCTTCTTTCGTGCAGCCCGCGAAGCACGGCGCGAGGCACATTTTCATTTCGGAGGCACATTTTCATTTCGGAGTAGATGCAGCCGGGGAAGGTGGGATCACGCCGAATTTTAATTTGGCAACGGCGCACTTTGAACAAATCGAGGATGCGTTCGGCAAATGCTTGCGCGAACCGCCTCGATGGGAAGGGACCGTAATATGCGCCGCCGGTGGGCACGCCGCCGTCATCGACGGGAATCCGGCGAGTCACGTAGCAGCGCGGATAAGCATTGCGCAGATTCACCTTGAGCACCGCTGCAGGGCGCAAGCGCATCAGGTCGCGGTCGCGGTAGCGCTTCGGAAACAACTGTTTCGCGTGCTGATAGTAAGTGAGGGTTTGTTCCAAGGGCGAGCCAGTCAAGCGGTAACGAATGCCGCGCGCAAAATCGCTAAGGTTCAGCCGCTTGCTTGCCGGATCGACCGGTCCTAGCAAACGCTGCAATCGCCGCTGCAAGTTCTGCGTGCGAATCAGGAAGGGCTCGGCATTTTCCTTGCGCGGCTCAATCAGGCAGACGGCAGCCTTCGTCGGGAGGGCAGGGAAGAAGTCTTCCTCCGCCCGCATCGCATCAAATTCGAGTCCGCAGTCCAGTTCCAGCACGCACTCAGGATAACCTTGAAATTGTTTTAGTTCCTAGGCTTGGTGTTCGCTTCGAGAATTTTTATTACATCTGTGTTTTTATTCTTGCGGGCGTAGTCCAAGGCTGTTTTTCCATCGAAATCGCGGCGCGTCGGATCGGCACCTTTTTCGAGCAGCAGTTTCACAATTTCGATGTTGTTGTTTCCGGCCGCATAAACCAGCGCCGGAGCATGACCATCAGGACCATACCCATTCGGAGAAGCGCCGCGTGCTAACAGTCTTCGTACTTGGGAGATGTCTCCCTCTGCGGCTGCAATTGCCAAACTCTCGTTGGCATCAACGAAATAGAGTCTTCCTCCAAGAAGGATTAGGACCGCAGCGAGTATCGCCAAGCTGCGCAGTTGCGACTTGCTAAATTCTCTGCGTTTCGCACGGTGGGACAACGCGTAGATCGCATACAAAACGAAAACGAGAGAAATCAAGCCAAAGAGAATATAGCCGCTGGCATCCATACCAAAACTAATCTTCCACCATAAATCAGGACTTCAGAACCCAGGAAGCGATAACCAGGCGCTGGATTTCGCTGGTGCCTTCATAGATTTCGGTGATGCGGGCGTCGCGGTAGTTGCGTTCAACGGGATACTCGCGACTGTAACCGTTGCCGCCGTGGATTTGAATGGCTTTGTGTGTGACGCGGGTAGCCATTTCGCTGGCGAAAAGTTTGGCGATGGCGGCATCCATGGTGAACCGCGCTCCGGTGTCCTGCTTCCAGGCGGCCTTTCGAATGAGCATGCGGGCCGCGTCAATTTCTGTGGACATGTCCGCGAGCATGAATTGAATGGCTTGGAACTGCGAGATCGGGTGGCCGAAGGCCAGACGCTCCTGGGAGTATTTTAGTGCCGCTTCGAACGCGCCTTGGGCGATGCCCGTGGCTTGCGCGGCAATGCCAATGCGTCCGCCATCCAGCGTCGAGAGAGCCACCTTGTAGCCTTCGCCTTCGTTACCGATGCGATTCGCGGCCGGCACGGCGCAATCGGTGAAAACAAGCTCGCTGCATGCCGTCGCGTCGCCCTTCTTGACGGCTTTCGTTTGCAGCGCGGCGGCGTTCGAACCGGCTTGCGGCTCGGTCAGCGCGTAGCAGCCGATCTTTTCCCCTCGCGCGTAGGGCAGCAGGAATTTCTTTTTCTGCTCGTCGGTTCCGTAGCGATGGATGGGATCGCAATAGAGCGAATTCTGCACAGAGAGAATCACGCCGGTGGAGGCGCAGCAACGCGAGATTTCTTCGATCACGATGCTGTAGGCGATGTGGTCGAAGCCCGCTCCGCCCTCGGATTCCGGGAACGACACTCCCGTGAGACCGAGTTCGGCCGCTTTCTTGAAAAGCGCGCGCGGAAAATGGCCCGTCTCGTCGAGTTCCTTGGCCAGCGGACGGACTTCGGATTCCGCGAACTCGCGCACGCTTTTCTGCAGCAATTGCTGTTCTTCCGTCAGTTCCAGGTCCAATGTCTCTTACTCCGTGCAGACAAACACTTCATTGAATTTTGTATTCTATCCCGGATAACTGGTTTCGCGAATCAGGCCAGCGCCTTGGAGAGACGCTCGTAGGTGGTCTTTAAATCTTCCGGGTGCACGCGTGTTTCGCCCGTCACGGTCATGAAATTCGAATCACCGAACCATCGCGGCAACATATGCAAATGCAAATGTCCCACCACGCCAGCGCCCGCCGCGCGGCCCAGGTTCATTCCCAAGTTCATGCCATCGGGCTTATAATTGGCGCGCAAGGCGGTCTCCACGCGTTGCGCGAGCCGCATCATTTCGTCAAGCGTTCCGATTTCGCACAAATTCAATTCCGCGACGTGCGCATACGGCACGATCATGACGTGCCCGGAGGTGTAGGGGAAGCGATTGAGGATGATAAACGTTTTCTCGCCGCGATGGATGATCAGCGTCTCAGCGTCATTGTTCCGCGCCACGGCTTCGCAAAAAATACATTCCGGCTGATTCCCGCTTGCAGCATCTTTCATGTACTGGTAGCGCCAGGGAGTCCAGATATAGTCCATCGCACCGCTTCCTTATTCGCAAGAGCTGCGGGCACAGCATAACGCAGAATGGGCCAGCGAGTACCACGCGAGCGCTAATTGGGGCACTGCGTAGTCGCAGGAATATTTCCAGATTTCTGATGTGAAGGGAAACTTTTCGAACGGGGATTCTTTCGGCCGGCGGGTGTGCGTCTACTCGCCGCTCGCAGGCGCTGCCTGGGCTTCGGAACCATTCACAAAATCTTTCAACTCTTTGCTGGGCTTGAAGAAGGGGA
>WNFQ01011014.1_pt1 | contig 10931 bp, 9 predicted proteins | sample 5400171 | NCBI WGS metagenome assembly WNFQ01 (sample SAMN13153356, study PRJNA577476) | soil metagenome | isolation source: 20 cm soil under Madrone tree | place: USA:California | collected 2016-06-14 | reverse complement strand
CCAAACGGCGCCGGAAAAACCAGCACCGTGGAAATTCTGGAGGGTCTGCGAAACGCGGACAGCGGCACCGTTTCCGTGTGCGGCTACGATCCACAGCGCAATCCCGACGAACTGAAGCGCGAAATCGGCGCCGCGCTCCAATCTACCGCTCTGCCGGACAAATTGCGCGTCATGGAAGCGCTGAAACTTTTCGCCGGATTTTACAAGCGGCGGCGCAATCCAGAAGATTTGCTGAAGCGATTCGGGCTGGAAGAAAAACGCGATGCATTTTATAGTCAGCTTTCCGGCGGACAGAAACAGCGGCTCGCTTTGGCCATCGCGCTGGTCAATGATCCCAAAGTAGTCTTTCTGGATGAACCCACCGCGGGCCTTGACCCGCAAGTACGCCGTGAAATTTACGACGTGATCGAAGAACTCCGCCGCGACAAAAAGACCATCTTGCTCACCACGCACTACATTGAAGAAGCCGAGCGTCTCTGCGACCGCGTGGCCATCGTGGACCACGGCAAAGTGATCGCGCAGGGCACGCCACGCGAATTGAAACAGACTTCTGCTGACAAAACACGCATCGAAGTGCGCCTGGCTCGTGAGGAATTGGAGGCTACTCTGGGATCGCTCGAAGGCGTTTCCGATTGCCGGTCGCTGAACGGTCTATACGTCTTGCACTGCCTGCGTCCTCCGCAAGCCATTGTTTCCTTGGTGAAATATCTCGAAACGCAGAACAATGAACTGGTCGGCCTGGAAATCGCCACACCTTCCCTGGAAGATGTTTTCATCGAACTAACCGGAAGGAGGCTGCGAGATTGACGAACCTACTCACGTTAACGCGCATGCGCGTGCGCCTCGCTTTGCGTAACAAAATGTTTTTCTTTTTCAGCATCGTCATGCCGCTGGGATTTTTCTTTCTGTATGCAGGAGTCTTTGCCAGGGGCGAACCGACAGTAGTCGCCTATCTCCTCGGCCCGGTTCTTAGCCTAAACGTTATGGGCAGTTTCTGGGGCTTGAGCGCAACGCTGGTGATGTTCCGCGAACAAGGCATTCTTCGCCGTTTCCACGTTACCCCCGCGACGGCTACCGACATGCTCGTCTCCAGCATCCTGGCCAATTACGCGCTCACGCTTCCGACGATATTGGTGGAACTCCTTCTAGCGCGTTTTCTGTTTCACGTTCCAAGCCTCGGCGATCTTCTTTCGGTTTTTCTGCTGGTTTCCATCGGCACAGTTTCCTTCGGCTCGCTCGGGTTGGTCATCGCCAGCGTCACCAACACCATGCAGGAGACTCAGGTTCTCAACCAATTGCTATGGCTCCCGCTGATTTTTCTGTCCGGAGCCACCATTCCCTTTACCTCCCTCTCAAAGACGGTTCAACATATCGCGCTGTTTCTTCCTGCCACTTATTTGGTGCACGGTTTGAAGAACGCCATCGTCAACAATTTTGGCCCGGCGAAAATCCTTCTATCGCTCGGTTCTCTCGCAATCTGGTTCATTCTTACGTTGTTTCTTTCGTCTCAGCTCTTCCGCTGGGAGCCTGAAGCGAAAATCGGCCGCCGCGCCAAGCTTTACGTCGCCGCAACAGCAATTCCTTTCATTCTTCTCGGCGTCTGGGAAGCGCGCTTCGGCCGCGTGATCGCGGAAGAGAAGGTGACCATGCAGCGCGTGGACGACTCGGAAAAATCGGATATGCATGGAAAGCCGAAAGACAAACAACAAAGTACCGACCCGTCAAAACTGGACGACTCCAAACCGCAGCAGTAGTCACTCCAGCTTTTCTGCGTTGGCATGCGCCAATTTGGTTCTGTTTGGGCGCAATTTTCACGGCACACTCAGTTGACCGCTCTGCGGCCGCATACGAAAATTGACGCTGTGGATGCCGTACCGTATTCTGCAAACTGAGTGGCTTTCACCGCAAAGGGAGCTTTTATGCCGGTTCAGAAGACCGAAAAAATTTGGCACAACGGAAAATGGATCACCTGGGACGACGCGCGCATTCATGTCCTTTCACACGTAGTCAGCTACGGCTCTGCGGTCTTCGAAGGTATCCGTTGCTACGACACCAAGCAGGGCCCAGCGATTTTCCGTTTGCGCGAGCACATGCAGCGGCTCGTCAATTCCGCGAAAATTTATCGCATGGAGCTTCCCTTTTCCGTCGAGGATTTCGGCAACGCCGCCTGCGAACTGGTGCGCCACAACAAACTCAACGCCTGCTACGTCAAGCCGATCGTGCTGCGTGGTTACGGCGAAGTCGGCGTCAATCCGCTCAACTCGCCCATCGAATGCTACATGGCCTGCTGGACTTGGGGCGCGTATCTCGGCCCGGATGCGCTCACCAAGGGCGTTGACGTCGGCGTCAGTTCCTGGTCGCGTATGGCCCCGAACACGCTGCCGGCAATGTCCAAAGCCGCCGCGAACTATATGAACTCGCAGCTCATTCGCATGGAGGCTACCTTCAACGGCTACGCGGAAGGCGTCGCGCTCGATAAAGAGGGCCACCTCAGCGAAGGCTCCGGCATGAACGTCTTCTTGGTGCACGACGATGTCCTCTACACGCCGCCGCTCTCCACCAGCATTCTTCCCGGCATCACCCGCGATTCCGTCGTAAAAATGGCGCAGGACATGGGCATCACCGTAAAAGAAAGCGTTATCCCACGCGAAATGCTGTACATCGTTGACGAGGTTTTCTTCGTTGGCACCGCCGTAGAAATTACGCCGATCCGCTCGGTAGATCACATTCAAGTCGGCAAAGGCGTCGCCGGCCCTATCACGCGAAAACTGCAGGAAGAATTTTTCGCGATCACCAGCGGCTCCAAACCCGACAAGCACCACTGGCTCACGCCGGTCAACGCTCCAGTGGCCGCCGCAACTCGTTAGCCGCCAATTTCGGCATGGAAAGCTCGCTGACAACTCCGGGCGCCACAGCGCCTGCCTTTCCTTGTTTCCATTTTTCTGTTTTCCATTTTCTTTTTCTCTATGCCTTTGTGGCAATCCTGTTATTTCTTTCTTTTCATTCCCGACTAAACATGTAGCATAGCCGTGGCGCGCCAGCTAAAATCCAATGGTTTGCACTTCCCACTTAGCCCTGGAGATGCCGGTGTACACCACCTCGCAGAAGCTTGTCGCTGAATTTCTAGGTACCTTCGCATTGGTTTTTTTCGGCGCCGGAGCAATCTGCACCGAACGCTTCCTGCAAGGCGCCGGCAGCGGATTACTAGCGACCGCGTTGGCATCAGGACTTGTGATTGCCGTCATGTCGGTGGCGTTCAGCCACGTCTCCGGCGCGCATTTCAATCCAGCGGTAACCATTGGCCTCTGGATCACCAAACGCATGAGCACGATGGAAGTGCTGGGCTACTGGATTGCGCAAATGCTCGGCGGGATTGTTGCGGCATTCTGCCTGAAAGCGATTGTTCCGCGCGAGGACGCCTGGCAACCGGTGCTCGGCGGTACACCCGATCTGGTGCGCGATTTCACGCGGCTGCCGGCAATGGGGTTGGAAGCGCTAATCACTTTTTTTCTGGTGCTGGTTTATTTCGCGACCACTTCGGAAGACAACGTCGATTCGCGTTCACTCTCCAGTTTCGCCGTTGGGCTCGTCTACACCATCGGCATTCTGGTCGCCGCTCCCTTCACTGGAGCCGCGCTCAATCCAGCGCGCGCCTTTGGCCCCGCGCTTGCCAGCACCCACTGGTCAAATCAGGGCGTGTACTGGGTCGGTCCTCTTGCAGGCGGCTTTCTGGCCGGTCTGATTTACGATGCGATATACGCCAGAAAACAGTCGTAACATTTCACCTTAAAGAGCTAGACTGCTGGCGCTCACAGGAGGAATTCCAATGTGCGCATCTTCCCGGCTTAGTGTGTGCAGTATTCTCTTTGCGCTGGCTCTCGCCGCCACGGCTCTGCCCGTTGCGGCGCAAGTCAATCCTTACAAGGACGGCACGCCTGGCGTCACCGGCTATCGCTCCGACGTGCTCGCCGAAGTTATCGTGCAGGAAGACAAGTTCACGCGCCTGGCCGAAGCGATTCCCGCGGAAAAATACACCTGGCGTCCATCACCCGACGTTCGTTCCTTCGCGGAAGTCTTCATGCACGTCAGCGCCGCCAACTTCAACCTCTACAAGCTCGTTGGAACGCCGCCACCGGCGGGATTCGAAGTGAAGGGATTTGAAAAATCGGCGACCGACAAAACCAAAGTCATCGCCACTTTGAAAGAATCTTTCGCGCACGCCAAGAAAGCGATCACCGCGATGCCCGACTCCAATCTGGAAAACAGCCTGGACTGGTTTGGCGGGAAGAACACGCAACGCGGAATTCTGCTGTTCATCGTGCGCCACGGGGCCGAGCACCTCGGACAATCCATCGCATACGCTCGTTTTGCGGGCATTACTCCCCCCTGGACCGAGGACATGCAGAAAAAACAGCCAGAAAAGAAATCGCCCGCAAATTTGCTTTAACCTCATCCCTATCCACTACTCGCTATTCACTCCTCATGGCTCCCTGTCCCACCGCGCAGGGTTACTAGCCCGCTACCGCCCCTGTACGACTTTCTTGCCGGCCCCCTCGGGCCGATGCTACTTTCGCGCTAGGCCGCTTACGGGAAATAAGGATTCGCCGAGCTGTGCTTTGCTGTTTTGTCTTTTACTGACTACTTAAAACTTAGAACTGAGAACTCCTTTCATGGCCCTGAGCATTGACGATCTTCTTCGCCGCGCCGTAGAGCAAAAAGCTTCCGACTTGCACCTCAAAGTCGGCAACCACCCGTACCTGCGCGTGGACGGCGTGCTCAACCCCATCACCGACGTTCCCCGCATTACGCCGGAAGAAATGCTCTCCATGGCTTTCAGCATGATGACCAACCGGCAAAAGCAAAAGTTCAAGGAAACCGCCGAGCTCGATATGGCTTACGGCGTCGCCGGTCTCGGGCGCTTCCGCGTAAACGTTTTCCAGCAGCGCGGCAACGTTGGCATGGTTCTCCGCGTCATTCCCACCAAGATTCGCACCTCGGAAGAGCTGAATCTTCCGCCAGTCATCAACAAAATCTGCGAAGAGCAGCGCGGCCTGGTCCTCGTCACTGGAACCACCGGTTCCGGTAAGTCGACCACGCTTGCCGCGATGATCGATCGCATCAACGCCACACGCTCCGATCGCTTAATCACCATCGAAGACCCTATCGAGTTTCTGCACCGCGATAAGCGCAGCTTCATCAACCAGCGCGAAGTCGAGGTGGACACCGCGAATTTCTCTACCGCCTTGCGCGCTGCGCTGCGTCAGGATCCCGACGTCATCCTCGTCGGCGAAATGCGCGACCTGGAAACCATTTCCACCGCTCTGCTGGCAGCGGAAACCGGCCACTTGGTTTTTTCCACTTTGCACACTCTCGACGCCACGGAAACCATTCAGCGCATCATTGCGGTGTTTCCTCCGCCAGAACAAAAGCAAATTCGTTTGCAACTCGCCGCAACTCTAAAAGCAGTCGTCTCCCAACGCCTCGTCCGCCGCGCCGACGATCAAGGCCGCGTACCCGCCGTCGAAATCATGATTGCCACCGGCTACGTCCGCGATTGCATCATCAACGCCGACAAAACGCGCCTGATTCACGACGCCATCGCAGCCGGCGGCTCGCAATACGGCATGCAGACTTTCGATCAATCGCTCTTCGATCTCTACAGCAAGCAGCTAATCACCCTCGATGAAGCCCTCATCCGCGCTTCCAACGCCGACGAATTCAAGCTGCGCATCCAGGGTGTACGCTCCGCCGCCGACGCCGCCCGAGAAGAAATGGAAAAGCAAATGGCGGACTTCGAACGCTTCGCCCGCAAATAATTTCTGCTTTTCTCTTTGTTTGGTTTGTGTAGCAGCGGCTTTATTCCGCTGCTCTTTCTGCGCCGTTCCCCGTATGGTGCGGCAGCCTCAAAAATACCTGCCTTCTTCATCCCAAGCTTTGATTTCCTGTTCCACAGAAAATATATCTGTGGGATTCTCCACGAATCGCGCGTCGAGCTTGTACGCCTGATCCTCCAACGGAATCTGCAGCCACGAAAGATTCTTCACAAAGCCGTGCACGTAAAGCTCCATGTATCTGTCGAATCCCAGAACCGCCATCTGCGTCGCGTGCACCACGCCGTGGAACAACCCGCGCACATCGATTTCGTCATGGAACACAATCACATCAATGTACGTAATGGACCTCATGTGCACGAAGTCCGGAAACCTGCCCGCGCTCAATTCCTTCGCTTCGGCGTAAAACGGCGGCGGCGGAATTCGCGCTCCTCCCGTCAGCGTGATCGTCTTCAAGCGTCCCAGCAACTCCTGCGGAAAGAAACCGTGGATTGTTTTCTTAAGATGGATCGTCAATGGCTCACTGTGCCGAACGTACATATCTCGTTCTTGCCGCATGTAAGCCGAAACTCCGGCAACCATGTCTCCAATGCGCGCTTCGGTGAATTCGCTGGGATTCATGCGGGCCAGGACTCCTGCTCGTTAGCCAATCTACTATCCGCGTTTGCAGCTATTGCTAAAGCTCATCTCTGCCTCTTTTCTAATGAACCTGCAGCGATCTCTGCTATCTTCTAGTGGTGTTCTCCCGATCCAGGCCGCGCAAACTCGACACCGAGGACGAACTCTACGACGTCGCCCTTCGCGCATTAATGCGCCGTGCCCACTCCGTCCACGAAATGAAACAAAAACTCGCTCGCCGCACCGACAACGAACTCCTGGTCCGCGTGGTGATGGCTCGTCTGAAAGAAAACGGCCAACTCTGCGACGAGCGTTACGCCCAGCAGTTCACCCGCAACCGCACGCAATCCCGCAAGCAAGGGAAATTCCGGATTCAGCGCGAATTGCGTGCACGCGGTGTTCCCGACGGCGTTATCAACTCCGCGCTGGAAGGATCCGCCACGCAAAATGATCAAGCGGCCATGGTTCGCCAGCGCATCGAACGCAAACTGAAATCCTATCGCGGCCCCAAAAGTGCCGAAAAGATCGACGACAAAAAAATCGCGTCAATTCATGGATCGCTCCTTCGTGCCGGCTTCCCTTCCGACCTCATCCGCAAAGAGCTTCAGCGCATCACCCACGAAGCCGTCCGCGAAGTCGAAGACCCGTCCGAGTCCACGTAGCGGCTAGCTTTAGGTAGCCATCTTGACTCGTTGGCACCCGTAGCGGCCAGTCTTCGGACCGGTGCTCTTTCTTAACGTAGTGCCGGGCTTCAGCCCGGCTTCACTCGGTTCTAACCAAAAAATCTTCATTTTACTCTCACATATACAATGCATACCTCATGTACTGTACTCCTCGGCGAACTCGTCGCTCATTTCCGCTAACCAGCCATTGCCACACTTACAAAAATTGCGCCCTTAATATTGCGTCCTTTAGCTGGCACACATCCGAAAAACGTGTCTGTAACTCCTTTGCTTGCCACACCTCCTTTTCTGCCGATCCTTCGCCACAAAATAGGCACTATAGTTCTGGTTCCTCCAGTGGCACAGCCTTCAGGCTGTGTGCCGTGTCAGCTTCAGCACCATTGCACCTCTCGCTCGCTTGCAGTCGGCTCGCCACTTTCTACCGGGGTCTGCGATAATGAATGGCTCTAACTCATTTCCTGTGAGGCCGCCCGGTAAGGGCGCAAATAACTACATGAAGGTAGAAGCTACCAAAGCGAAATTCTGGTCCGGCAACGAGATCCGCGAGACTTTTCTGCGCTTTTTTGAAGGCAAAAAGGGCGCCGACGGTAAGGGCCATCGCCGGGTACGCAGTAGCTCCCTGGTACCGCACGGCGACCCGACGCTGCTCTTTACCAACGCGGGGATGAACCAGTTCAAGGATGTTTTCCTCGGCCTGGAAAAGCGCGATTACACCCGCGCCACCAGCGCACAGAAATGTGTCCGTGCCGGCGGTAAGCACAACGACCTCGAAAATGTTGGCTTCACCAAGCGCCACCACACTTTTTTTGAAATGCTCGGCAATTTTTCCTTCGGCGATTATTTCAAGAAAGAAGCCATCGCTTACGCCTGGGAATTGGTTACTTCGCCCGAATGGTTTGCCATCGACAAAGAAAAACTGTATGTCACCGTCTTCGGAGGAGCGGAGGTCGCGCCCGGAAACAAGCTCGGCGTAGATGAAGAAGCGCGCGGTTTCTGGTTCGTGCAAAACGTCCCGGCGGATCGCGTGGTTCCCGTTCCGGGCCTCAAGGATAATTTCTGGGCCATGGGCGATACCGGACCATGCGGTCCGTGCAGCGAAATTTTCTATGACATGGGACCTGAAGCATCCGAGCAAGGTCACTCCGATTGCCGAAGCCAGCGGAACGCTGACTCCGCTGCCAAAGCCATGCGTGGACACTGGCATGGGCCTCGAACGCGTCGCGGCTGTCTTGCAGGGAAAAGTCTCCAACTACGACACTGATTTATTCGAGCCGCTGACCAGGCGCGCCGCGGAGCTGTGCGGCGTCGACTTCAATCGCGAGGACCAATTTGAAGAAGGCAAGGGCGGTGCCGCTTCGCTGCGGGTGATTGCTGATCACGCGCGCGCAACAACATTTCTGATGACCGACGGCGTTCAACCATCGAACGACGGACGCGGCTACGTGCTTCGCAAGATTATTCGCCGCGCCATTCATCACGGCCGCCTTCTCGGGATGGAGAAGCCCTTTCTCGCCGAGATGGTTATTTCTGTTCGCGGGCTAATGAGCGAGGCATACCCTGAACTCCTCGATGCGAGCGCAGCGCGCGTGCCGGATATCGTCCTTGCAGAAGAGAATCGATTCGCGCACACGATTGAAATCGGACTACGGCAATTGGGCAATGAAATTCGGCGACGCCTAGAGTCGAGAGAGCTTCACAGGGATGTGGCCTCTTCCCCAAGGAGCTTTTCGGTTACCGATGAGGAAGCAAGTGCTCACAAGAGCGAAGCGCTCGCGAGTCTTTATTATCCTGGCGAATTAGCGTTTCGGTTGCTGGATACCTACGGTCTCCCTCGTGACTTCATTGAGGACGTTTGTCGCGATGCCGGGATTCCGGTCCGTTGGGAAGGATTCGATCGGGCCATGCAGGAGCAACGGACTAAGGCTCGGGCTTCCTGGAAAGGTACGCACAAAGAGGCGGCGAATCCGGCGTTTGCGAAATTGGGGGAGACGTTCAAGACGGAGCCGGCTTTTTATTACGCGACCTGCGCGAAGGATTGCCACATCGAAGCTATCATCACGAAAAATGGCTCGGTGAGCGAATTGAAGGCCGGCGAATCAGGCGAAGTGGTGCTGGATCGAACGGCGATTTATGCGGAGTCGGGCGGGCAGATTACCGATACTGGCGCGTTTTATGATGCCTCGGAATCCCAAGTGCTGGCTGAAGTTTCCGGCGCGTATTACCCGGTCGCTGGACTGGTCGCGCATCGCGTCACCGCGAAAGAAACTTTGCGCGTCGGCGATCGCGTAACCGTAATTGCCGATGCCGACCGTCGTTCCCGCGTGATGCGCAATCACACTGGCACGCATCTGGTGCATGCGGCGCTGCGCAATATTCTTGGGCCGCACGTCAAGCAGGCTGGCTCGCTGAATGCGCCTGACAGACTGCGTTTCGATTTTTCTCATTTCGCTCCGGTGGATGCGGAGGAATTGCGCGACATCGAGCAGCAGGTGAACGAAGAAGTTCGGCTGAACACAGAAATCGAAACCAATGTCACCTCGCTGGACGAAGCGTTGGCTTCAGGCGCGCTGGCCTTCTTCGGAGATAAATATCCGGAGCACAACGTACGCGTGGTGACCATTCCCGATCCGCACGCGCCACGCGGCTTCTACTCCAAGGAATTGTGCGGCGGTACGCACGCCAAACGCGTCTGCGACATTGGCATGGTCAAGATCGTGGGCGAAGAATCCGTCGCCGCGGGCGTCCGCCGCATCGAAGCGGTCACCGGCATCGGCGCGCTGGAACATTTTCAACATCAAGCGAGTGCCCTCTTATCCGTCGCCAAGCAACTCAACGTCGGCGAGGACGCAGTTCTCGCCACGGTCGAAAAACTGACCCAGTCGGCACGGCAGCTCGAAAAGCAGCTTGCCGATCAGCGCCGCAAAGGCGCCCTCAACCAGCTCGATGAGCTGGCCGCGAAAGCCCAAACCATCAAAGGCACCAAAGTAGTGGTCAGTCAAGTCGAAGGGCTGGACCGCGATGGCATCCGGCAGCTAGTGGACAGCCTGCGCCAGAAGCTGGGCTCCGGGGTAGTGGTGCTAGGGCAGGCTGAAGACGGCAAAGTGGCCTTGATCGCCGGGGTCACCAAAGACCTCACCGCTAAAGTCCATGCCGGCAAGGTGATACAGACGCTGGCCCAACAGGTGGGCGGCCGGGGCGGTGGCCGACCTGACCTTGCGGAGGGTGGCGGAGAGGACACAAAAGCCCTAAATAGTACCCTTGGGGGAGTGCCCGCCCTACTGGAGGCGTTGCTATAATCCCACAAGTTTCACGATCCCTTACCGGGATCAACAGGTGCGGCCCTTACCGGGCCGCATCAGATTCGCGGTCCCGCAGGGCCGCAGTCCGCCTGGTCAAAGTAGGCCAGCGCAGCGCCAGAAACTGGACGACCGGCCACACGGCTAAGTCGCCCGTTTGCAACAGCTGTACGAGCACTGACACAGAGCGCCTTCCCCAAGGCAGGCCGTCCAATCGTTCATAAAATTGGCGGCCACAGTAAGAGTCGATGGGTACACGAAGATCCAACCCGGCCTACTTCGCGATCATGGTATCTGTATTTTGCGTGGGCGCTTTCACTCCAAGTTCCGCGCAGGCGCAGATTACCAGGTTCGCCAACAATGACGGCCGAACGCTCTTCGTGAACGCCGAGCCGCCGATGCTACTGAAAATCGCATCGCGGCGACGCAGCTCCATCTTCCTGCCATCCGAACCTTCGTTTACGGGCAGAAATCGTCCCGCTATGAATCTGGACCGCGACGGG
>WNFQ01008638.1_pt1 | contig 10931 bp, 10 predicted proteins | sample 5400171 | NCBI WGS metagenome assembly WNFQ01 (sample SAMN13153356, study PRJNA577476) | soil metagenome | isolation source: 20 cm soil under Madrone tree | place: USA:California | collected 2016-06-14 | reverse complement strand
CCGAGCCTCCGAAGTCTTCGACCGCGAGCTTGACCGCTACTACGTCGCCTGGTCCTTGAATATCGGCGTAGAGCCCGGACATATCGTCCAACACTCCGATCTTTACGACGTCGTCCGATATTTGCGCCCAGCCGTCGACTGATGATGACGCTAATACGGCGATGCAAATTGCTGCGGTTGCGAATACTTTCATTGTCACGACCTCCTAATCGGTGTTGAACGCAGGTCAGCAAGATCAGTGCCAATGCTCCGCCTACTGCCATACAGCCATTGATTTGCTATGCAAGTCTGGGACAGAGAGTTCGAATGACTTTTCAAAAGTCATAGGTGTCTTCTAAGGATACATGTCCAGCTTTCGCGCGCGAAAAGAGAGCTTCGCGCCGCGCTTCCGAACCCAAATTCCAACCTCAGGTCGGGACCGCGGAATGCGACTTCCAACAAGCTATATCCGCTTTCATGGATTGTGACGTGTTGGAGCGGGAACTAGGCACGGCAGTACGCGCGACAGCCCAATAGGCCGGAACGCCAATCGCTCGACATTCGGCTAGGTCCGAAATCCGGACGAATTCATAAACTGCCTTCATAAGTCCATGCGAATTCAGCCATCTAATCGCTTGGCGAACTGTCTCATATAACAAGCCTCGTGGAACGGCGGTCACTCGATCGACGCGTGACGCATAACTGTTTTCTTAACGACAGGGAGTTTCGTTCGGTGAAAACCGAACGTGATCGATCATGCATCAGAATGACAATGCACGTGGTGCGATTGGCCGCGCGGCCGGCCCAGACCGACCGGTCGCGGCGCTGATACCGATCATGGCCGTGGTCTTCATTGCGTATCTTGTCATCGGCCTGGCTATTCCTGTGCTCCCGCTTCACGTGCATCTCGACTTGGGGCTCAGCACGTTCGTCGTCGGACTTGTCTCCGGCAGCCAGTTTGCGGCTTCGTTCTTTTCGCGAATGTGGGCTGGGCATCACGCGGACAAAAAGGGCCCCAAGCACGCCGTCGTCACCGGCCTTACGATCGGTGCGGTGTCGGGGCTGCTCTACCTGTTATCGCTTCGCTTCACCGCATCCCCGGTGATCTCGGTCGGTATTCTTCTGCTCGGCCGCGCCGTGCTCGGCGTCGCGGAAAGCTTCATCGTCACGGGTGCGCTTAGCTGGGGGCTGGCGCTCATGGGCCCGCAGAACACCGGCAAGGTCATGTCCTGGGTCGGCACGTCGCTCTACGCCGCTTTTGCGGTCGGCGCTCCGGCTGGTACGGCCCTCTACACAGGTTACGGCTTTGCGGCGATCGCGCTCGCGGCAACGCTGATCCCGCTCGTCGCATTACCGCTAGTCGTGTCCATGCGCCCTACATCAGCGACCTCTCATACCTCGGCTGCCTTGGTCAAGGTCGCGGGGGCCGTATGGCTGCCGGGACTTGGCGTCGCCCTCAGTGGGGTTGGTTTCGGCGCCATCATTACATTCATCGGGTTGTTCTTCGCCCAGCGAGGCTGGACCCCGGCATGGCTTGCGTTCACGGCATTAAGCGTTGCCTTCATCGCAGGACGCGCGCTGTTCGGCCATCTGCCGGACCGGATCGGCGGCGCGAAGGTCGCGTTGGTATGCATCCTGATCGAAGCGGTGGGCCAGGCGCTGATCTGGTTAGCGCCATCGTCCGCAGCGGCTTTGGTAGGCGTTACCCTAAGCGGCCTCGGTTATTCGCTGGTCTATCCCGGACTTGGCGTCGAGGCGATCCGCCGCGCGCCGCCGCAGAACCGCGGTCTCGCGATGGGCGCTTATACGGTCTGTCTCGATCTCTCCTTGGGCCTTGCCAGTCCGGCGCTTGGACTTATCGCAGGCAGGGGATTGGGTTCGGTTTATCTCGCCAGCACGCTGGTCGTGCTTAGCAGCGCCTTCATCGCCCTACGCCTGCTCAATGCGACGGCGCCAAAGCAAGGCGTGCCCCCCACTTCGTGTCTACGACAGGAGATCGCCCATGAAACTTCAGACCGCGGCAATCGCATTGCTTTCGCTGATGGCGATGCCATTGGCTCGCGCAGAGGAGGCCACTACCATGTCCGGATCAAAGCCGATGCTAACGTATGAGGATGTGCGGAAGGTCGCTCCGGCGCTGGAGGCCTACACACAAAACCGTCTCCTCAGCGACGTATGGAAACGTCCCGGCCTTGCGCCGCGCGAGCGCAGCATCGTCACGCTGGCGGCCCTGATCGCCCGCAATCAGACGATCGAGATGCCGTTTCATCTTAATCTTGCGCTCGATAACGGCGTCAAGCCGCGCGAGATTTCGGAGATCATTACACACCTCGCCTTCTACTCCGGCTGGGCCAATGCGATGTCGGCAGTCGCTGTCGCCAAGGATGTCTTTGCCGCGCGCAACATCGGCGCTGACCAGCTTCCTGCTGCCTCCGTCACGCCATTGCCGATCGACGAAACCACCGAAGCGCAGCGCGCGACGCGCGTCCAAGAACAGTTTGGCTCGTTCTTTCCGGGAGTCGTGCAGTACACGACGGACGTGCTGTTCCGCGATCTCTGGCTGCGTCCGGACCTTGCGCCGCGCGACCGCAGCCTCGTCACAGTCGGCGCTCTGATTGCGTCAGGCCAGGTCGCGCAGATTCCTTATCACCTCAACCGGGCGATGGATAACGGCCTCAAGCAAGCTGAGGCCGCGGAAGTCGTCGCGCATCTGGCTTTCTACGCCGGATGGCCCAACGCCTTCTCGGCGCTGCCGGTCGTCAAGGACGTCTTTGAGAAAAGGCCGAAGTGAACATGATAACTCTTCGTACTCTGGTCACGTCGGCGACCCTTGATCGCATGAAGAGCTCAAAGTGACGATGAGGAAAGAGAATTCGTCTGCGGTCAGCACTGGGAACCCTGCGGCGTGTTGGCGTTAGCTCGCAGCATTCATAAAGCCGGCTCATAAGTCCATGCCGATACGGCATCTAATTCGGATGCCGCACCGACCTATCATCTACTAAGACATTCTCCAGGACCAGAAGATTGGACACTCATGCGAAATCCAGGCGAATTTGAACTATCGAGGCGCAAGATGCTGATTGGAGCGGTCGCGACGACAGCAACGGCGGCGGCACCATCCGTAGCCAGCGCCCAAACACCCCGAGCCGCGACGGCAGCAAAGCCCGCCGCGGCATCGAAGGTTTCCTTCACCGTGAACGGCCAGGTCCGTTCGCTCGACGTCGATACCCGAACCACCTTGCTCGATGCCTTGCGCGAGCATCTTCACCTGTCAGGTACGAAGAAAGGCTGCGATCACGGGCAGTGCGGCGCTTGCACGGTGATCGTCGATGGCCGTCGGATCAATGCATGTTTGACGCTCGCCGTGATGCATGAAGGCGACCGTATCACCACAATTGAGGGCCTCGGTACCTCCGTGAATCTCCATCCGATGCAGGCCGCTTTCATCAAACATGACGGTTACCAATGCGGTTATTGCACGCCCGGTCAGATCTGTTCTGCCGTGGCTGTGCTCGATGAGGTCAATGCGGGCATCCCGAGCCATGTCAGCACCGATCTGCTTTCGTCGCCTGAGGCGACAGCCGCCGAACTGCGCGAGCGCATGAGCGGTAACATCTGCCGCTGCGGCGCCTATTCCAACATTATCGACGCGATGACCGAAGTCGCCGGGAGGAAAGTATGAAATCCTTCACCTACGAACGAGCCAACTCACCCGCTGAGGCCGCAGCCGCGGTCGCAAGGGTCTCAGGAGCCAAGTTCATTGCGGGAGGCACGAACCTCCTTGACCTGATGAAGCTAGAAATAGAGACGCCGACGCATTTGATCGACGTAAACGGACTGGCGCTGGACAAAATCGAGACGACGCCGGAAGGCGGGCTACGCATCGGCGCGCTCGTCCGCAATACCGATCTTGCCGCGAATCAACGTGTGCGGCGCGACTACGGTCTGCTCTCACGGGCTCTTCTTGCCGGGGCGTCCGGGCAGCTACGAAACAAGGCCACGACCGCGGGCAACCTGCTTCAGCGCACGCGCTGTCCGTACTTCTATGACACCAACCAGCCGTGTAACAAGCGCAAGCCCGGCAGCGGCTGCGCGGCTATCGGTGGGTTTAGCCGTTCTCATGCCGTGATGGGTGTCAGCGACGCTTGCATCGCGAGCCATCCGAGCGACATGGCAGTCGCGATGCTCGTGCTCGAGGCTGAAGTGGAGACGGTCAAGCCCGACGGCTCGAAACGGAGCATCCCGATTGCCGAACTGCACCGGCTGCCGGGTGACACGCCTCAAACCGAGACGACGTTGATGCCCGGGGAATTGATTGTCGCCGTCACGCTACCCAAGCCGATCGGCGGCAAGCATATCTACCATAAGGTCCGCGATCGGGCGTCCTACGCCTTCGCGCTGATCTCGGTCGGCGCCATTGTCCAGCAGGACGGCACTGGCCGGGTCGCCTTGGGAGGCGTCGCGCACAAACCCTGGCGTATCGAAGCGGCCGAAGCTGAACTGCCCAACGGCGCGAAAGCCGTGACGGCGAAGCTGCTCGCCGGCGCGAAGACCACTCACCAAAACGCATTCAAGGTGTCACTGGTCGAACGCACGCTCGCGGCCGTTTTGGATGAGGCGAGGAACTGACGATGAAGTTTGACACTTCCGCCACTACAAATCCGATCGATCAGCTCAAAGTCATTGGCAGGCCGACCGACCGCATCGATGGCCCTCTCAAGACGACGGGCTCGGCGCGTTATGCTTATGAGCAACACGATGTCGCGCCGAACCAAGCCTATGGTTATGTCGTCGGCTCCGGGATCGCCAAGGGACGGATCGCGTCCATCGATCTAACCGAGGCCAAGCCTGCACCCGGCGTTCTCGCCGTCGTCACCGCGGCGAACGCAGGCAAACTCGGCAAGGGCAGCATGAACACCGCTAAGCTGCTCGGCGGTCCTGACATCGAGCACTACCATCAGGCGGTCGCCGTCGTTGTCGCTGAAACATTCGAACAGGCGCGCGCCGCCGCGGGCTTAATTCGAGTCACTTACGCGAAAAGTGAAGGCAAGTTCGATCTCGCAGCCGCCAAGGATACGGCGGCCCCTTCGAAACCCAGCGCCTTCAACGGCCCCCCGGATACCGCGGTCGGCGATTTTGCGGGTGCATTTACCGCGGCTCTGGTTCAGCTCGACGCGACCTACACCACGCCTGATCAAGCGCACGCGATGATGGAGCCGCATGCATCGGTCGCCGCATGGGACGGAAACAAACTGACGCTCTGGACATCGAACCAGATGATCGACTGGGGTGTGAGTGACATCGCGAAGACTCTTGGCATGCCGAAAGAGAATGTGCGTCTCATCTCGCCCTTCATTGGAGGCGGTTTCGGCGGAAAGCTGTTCGTACGTTCGGAAGCCTTGCTTGCCGCCTTGGGTGCACGCGCGTCCAAGCGGCCGGTGAAAGTTGCGCTGGCACGTCCGTTGATCTTCAACAACACGACGCATCGGCCGGCCACGATTCAGCGCATTCGCATCGGTGCGACGCGGGACGGCAAGATCACCGCGATCGGTCATGAGGGATGGTCCGGGAATCTGCCGGGCGGCTCAGCGGAGACCGCCGTCAACCAGACCCGCTTGATGTATGCCGGCGCGCACCGGATGACGGCAACGCGCTTGGCGCAGCTCGATTTGCCCGAAGGCAATGCCATGCGGGCGCCCGGTGAAGCGCCCGGCCTAATGGCACTCGAAATCGCTATGGATGAAATGGCCGAAAAGCTCGGGATGGACCCGATCGAGTTTCGTGTCCTGAACGATACGCAGGTGGACCCGGAGAATCCGGCGCGGCCCTACTCGCAGCGCCGTCTGAACGAGTGTTTCCATGCGGGCCGGCAACACTTCGACTGGAGCAAGCGAAGTGCAGGCCCTGGCAAAGTTCGGGACGGACGTTGGCTCGTCGGCATGGGTGTCGCCGCGGCCTTCCGCAACAATCTCCTGATGAAGTCTGGCGCGCGTGTTCGGCTGGATCGCGGCGGCATTGTGACGGTCGAAACCGACATGACCGACATAGGCACGGGCAGTTACACCATTCTTGGTCAGACGGCTGCCGAAATGATGGGCGTGCCGCTCGACAAGGTCGTAGTGCGCCTTGGTGATTCCGCGTTCCCGGTTTCGTGCGGCTCGGGTGGACAGTGGGGCGCCAACAATTCGACCTCCGGCGTCTATGCCGCCTGCGTGAAGCTGCGCGAGGCGGTGGCGCAGAAGCTCGGCTTCAATTCACCCCACGTGAGCTTCGCCGACGGCATGGTTAACTCCGGCAACCGCAGTGCGCCATTGGCCCAGGCGGCTGCCGAAGGTGACCTCGTTGCCGAAGACGCGATCGAGTACGGCAAGCTCGCCGAGTCCCATCAGCAGTCGACCTTCGGCGCCCACTTCGTCGAAGTCGGCGTAGACGCCGCGACAGCCGAGATTCGCATCCGGCGAATGCTTGCGGTCTGCGCGGCTGGCCGCATTCTCAATCCGAAAACCGCGCGCAGCCAGGTCATCGGAGCCATGACGATGGGTGCAGGCGCCGCGCTGATGGAAGAACTGGTCGTGGACAAGCGCAGCGGCTTCTTCGTCAATCATGACCTCGCCGGTTACGAAGTGCCGGTCCACGCCGACATTCCGCATCAAGACGTGATCTTCCTCGACGAAACTGATCCGATGTCGTCGCCGATGAAAGCCAAAGGCGTCGGGGAGCTCGGCATCTGCGGTGTCGGCGCGGCGATCGCCAATGCCATCTACAACGCGACGGGCATTCGCGTCCGCGATTATCCGATTACGCTCGATAAACTTCTCGACCAGTTACCGAGCATCGGATGAGCGTTCGCGGCGCAGATCGCAATCGTACTGGCCGACGGACACGATGGTGGATAAGTACGGCAACAGTCAGTGACATGTACTAACGCAAATGAGTTTTCGTCTGAGAGAAAGGTAGTTTCTTATGACTGCGAGCTTTGAAAACAAAGTCGCGCTCGTTACAGGCGCCGGTTCCGGCATGGGTTTAGCAACCGCGAAAGCGTTCGCCGAGGCGGGTGCGGCAGTGGTGTTGGCGGACAATCGTGAGGAAGCCGCGCACGCCGCAGCAAAGAGTCTACTCGCCGCGGGCCACAGGGCGCTCGCCGCCATGGTCGAGCAGACCGTCGCCTCCTTCGGACGGATTGATGCCGCGTTCAATAATGCTGGTGTGCAGAGTCCTGTAGCCGAGACCGCCGATGCGAGTGGCGAAGAATTCGACCGCGTCAACGCGATCAATCTCCGCGGCGTTTGGAACTGCATGAAATACGAGCTGCGCCAGATGCGCGAGCAAGGGAGCGGCGCGATCGTCAGCAACTCGTCGCTTGGTGGTCTCGTGGGCGTCGCCGGTCGGGGAGTGTATCACGCCTCCAAGCACGGTGTGCTTGGGCTCACGAAAAGCGCTGCGCTCGAATATGCCGCGCGGGGCATCCGTATCAACGCTGTATGTCCGGGTATCATTGAGACGCCGATGGTCGAAGGCATGCTGACCAGTGAAGCAGAAGCCATGAAAGAGATGATGAAGGACGTACCCATTGGGCGACTGGGTCGGCCAGAGGAGATTGCCGCCGCCGTTCTTTGGCTTTGTAGCCCTGGCGCAAGCTTCGTCATCGGTCACGCACTCGTGGTGGATGGCGGCTACACGATACGCTGAGGGATGGGCCCTCAATGGGACAAAGCGACGGGCCCGACATGCCGGTCAAAACGATGGACCCCGCACATGAATAGACTGGATGCCTGTTTCCCTCGTTGCGAAGGTGAGGCCCCGGCAATCCAGCAGAGGCTCACGCGCAGAAGCTTGCTCGCGAGCGCTAGGGGATTGGCCGTACTGTCGACGTTTGTCGCCTTGATTCTCGGAACGGCGCTGAGCGGCATCATCGCTCATGCCGAACAGAGCGGCCCGACCGCTCCCACCACCTCGCGCGAACAAACCCATCAACGGACAACTGCGATGAAGATAAGCATAAGAACGCAGCACAAGGTTATCACGGCCACGTTGGCCGATAATGCAACATCCAGGGATTTTGTCTCGCTCTTGCCAATAACTTTGACGTTAAAGGATTACGCAGCAACTGAAAAAGTCAGTGACCTACCGCGAAGGCTATCTACTGAGGGTGCGCCTGCAGGCAGCGATCCTTCAATCGGAGATATTGCCTACTATTCGCCTTGGGGCAACTTAGCCATATTTTACCGAAACTTTCGTTATTCGAGTGGACTCATCAAATTAGGAAAGATCGATACGGGCATCGAAGAACTGAATGTACCCGAAGGGACGAAAGTGATGATCGAGCTTATCGAGAAACCGCGATGAAGAAAAACGCACCCATGAGCACGTCATATCATCGCCGCCATGACCATGGGCGCAGGCCCCGCGCGCTGATGGAAGAGCTGGTCCCGGCGGGCCTCTTCATCAATCATGACCTCGCGGTTACGAAGTGCGACATTCTGGACAAGCGCGACGGCATCTATAAGGAGCCCGGTACAATCCATTTCGATAGGCGTTAAGGCCGATAACGCAAGGTATCGACGACGAGCGCAAAGGCTGCCGAGGGCTGCCGCCGGCTCGGGTAATAAAGATGGTAGCCCGGATACGGCGGGCACCAATCCGCCAGCACACGCGTAAGCCGGCCTTTAGCTATATGCGGTTGCACCAATCCCTCCGGTACGTAAGCCAAACCCAATCCGGCCAGCGCCGCATTCAGCATCGGGCCAGTGGAGTTAAAGGTAAACTGGCCCTCGACACGTACCTTTAGCTCACGGTTACCTTTTTCGAATTCCCACGCGTACAAGCCGCCATGCGTCGGCAAACGTAGATTGATGCAGTTGTGACCGATCAGGTCCTGCGGCTTCTTCGGTTCCGCCCGGCCCTTGAAATACGACGGAGCCCCCACGACCGCCATGCGCGCATCGGGTCCGATACGCACTGCGATCATGTCCTTGGCGACCTGCTCGCCGTTCCGGACGCCTGCGTCGTAACGCTGTGCAACGATGTCGGTGAGGCCGTAGTCGATGACAATCTCGACCTTGATGTCGGGATAGGCACGCAAAAGCTTCGCAAGCTTGGGTACCAGTATCGAGTCTGCCGCGAATTCGAGGGTGGTGATCCGGATCGTCCCAGCGGGTTTCTCGCGCAGTTCGCCCAACGCTTCGAGTTCCGTCTCGATCTCCTCAAGCCGCGGACCGACATTACGCAACAGGCGCTCTCCCGCTGCCGTCGGCGAGACGCTGCGCGTGGTGCGCGTCAGTAGGCGCAGCTTAAGACGCGCCTCAAGTTCCCTGATGGTGTAGCTGAGCGCAGACTGTGAAACGCCAAGCCTGGCAGCCGCTTTTGTAAAGCTGCCCTCGCGGGCGACGATCAGAAAGGCCGAGAGGTCGTCGAGATTTCCGCGCTGCATTTATCGATCCTGCTTATAAGTCTATGCCGATTATAGCGGCTAGTCCCTATAGCCGCACGCGCTAAATCTAGAACAGGCAATTGGCCGCCGATAGGAACGTCCCGCGAGTTAAACCGAGTTCGACATATGGATCTATCGGACGCTTGTTTCCTGCGTTGCAAAAACGGTGCAACGAAAACGCATCGCGTGGTCACGCGAAGGAGTTTGCTCGTAAGCGCAGGCGGATTGGTCATGCTGGCAACGGCGCGTCCAGGTTTTGCAGAAACTCCCGCAGCGAATGACGAGAGAAGGAACGGAACAATGGATATCAAACGGAACGGCTCACGGCCTTCGGGCAAAGGTCCCGAGGCCTATTTCACCGGCACGGTCCGCGTGGACCCGATGTTTCAGGTGGGCGACCCGGCACGCGTCAGCGGTGGTCACGTCACCTTCGAGCCCGGGGCCCGCTCCGCGTGGCACACCCATCCGCTCGGTCAAACCCTCATCGTCACGTCCGGCCTTGGCTGGGCGCAATGCGAGGGCGGACCGATCGAAGAAATCCGTCCCGGCGATGTCATCTGGTTTCCACCCGGCGAGAAACACTGGCACGGCGCGACAGCGACGACCGCAATGACGCATATCGCTGTAACGGAATCGCTCAACGGCAAGAACGTCGACTGGATGGAAAAGGTCAGCGACGACCAATACCGCAGCTGATTCGCTTCGCGGAACCGATACTCACTTGTGGTCGCGGGGTCGCATTCCGATGTAATCGGAGGAATCGGCAGGTGGACCTGTGGTGAACACTCGTGTGCTTTCTACACTACGCACACGAGGCTGCGGGTCACGCCGCGACTGCTCAAGGCCCTCGGTGCCAGCATACGACCGGGCGACGTTTTGCCCTTGTTCTGAAGGGCACCCTCGCCGATGATAGCGCCAACAACAATAGTCCAGGGAGAGCGCCACGATGCCCATTTTGCATGGGATTCTCGTAGCCGTGTTGCTGCTGGCCGGCGTAGCGCCATCATGGGCGCAGGGATATCCCAACCGGCCAGTGCGCGTGGTCGTCGGGTTTCCGCCCGGCGGCCCTACCGACGTCATCGCGCGCCTTATGGCGCAAAAACTTTCCGACAGTCTCGGCCAGCAGTTCTTTGTCGAGAACATCGGTGGCGCGGGCGGTAACACCGCGGCCGGTCAGGTCGCGCGCGTGACTCCCGACGGCTACACCATCATGGCGATCAGTACGGGCTTCCTGGTGAACCCAAGCCTCTACGCCAAGGTGCCGTACGATCCGATCAGGGATTTCTCTGCCGTGACATTGGTTGCGATTTCGCCAAACGTCGTGGTGGTCAACCCGTCTGTTTCGGCCAAGACGCTGCCGGAGCTTGTGCAGCTGATCCGGAATAATCCCGGCAAATACAGCTATGCCGGCCCCGGCGTGGGTTCGACGCCACATCTCGGCGGCGAGTTGTTTCGTCTGACGTACAAGCTCGACCTGGTCCACGTCCCCTTCACCGGCGCGGCACCGGCCGTGCAGTCAACC
>WNFQ01007161.1_pt1 | contig 10931 bp, 12 predicted proteins | sample 5400171 | NCBI WGS metagenome assembly WNFQ01 (sample SAMN13153356, study PRJNA577476) | soil metagenome | isolation source: 20 cm soil under Madrone tree | place: USA:California | collected 2016-06-14 | reverse complement strand
CCCATCGACGTGACGCATCACGCACAACGACGCGGCGTCGATGATATTTCCCGTGGCGAATTCTTCGCGGGCCGGACTTATTCAGGACTTGGCGTGATGTCCAGAGTTGGCACGAACGCGAAGTGTTTCCATGTCCGCTGCCGAGGTCCGCAAGGCCTCTCTTCGAGCAACACGTGCTGCGGTGTCGTCAGCAACGGCTGCTGTGATGTGCCGATGCTGTCTTGCGCGCGCCGACGAGGTAATCGAATAATAAGGACAGATTTTGCTGCGCTGCGTTCGGTCGCGATGGCACTAAGCGGACATGCCCGTCGCGTCGGTCGATGTCTACTTTGAGGGGTGAAGCGGACTTGGCCTAAGCGGCGGCGTAAGGAATGGGTAAGGAAGTCATCATGCTGGAGCACCTCAATCCCACTCCACAAAAACCGAGCCGGGTGGTCGTGCTCGGCGCCTACGGCTTCGTCGGCGGCACCTGTGCGCGCCGACTGGTGGCGCGCGGCGTTCCGGTGCTTCCGCTCGACAAGGATGACATCGACCTGATGGCGTCCGGGGCGGCCGAGCAACTGCAGACGCGGCTCGCGCCCGACGACGCGGTCCTCGTCGTCTCCGCGCGCGCGCCGTGCAAGGACACCGGCATGATGGTCGACAACATCCGTATCATGCATGCGGTCTGCACGGCGCTCGAGCGCTCGGACGCGCCTGTCCCGCTGACCGAAGAATCGCGGACCGAGCCCGGCTCCATGCACGGCACCATGCACCTCGCGCGCGAGCTGATGCTCAAGGCCACCGTCAAGGCGCCACTCGCGGTGGTGCGTTCGACCTTGATCTACGGCGAGGGGGATCCGCACAACGGCTACGGGCCCAACCGCTTCCGCCGGCTGGCGGCGGCAGGGCAGGAGATCGTGCTGTTTGGCGAAGGCGAGGAGCGGCGCGATCACGTGCTGGTCGATGACGTGGCCGAAATCGTCTGCCGCGTGATCGAGCATCGCAGTCGGGGGACGCTCAACATCGCAACCGGCGAGGTCTACAGCTTTCGGGACATCGCCGAGCGCGTCGCCGCCATGGCCAAGCCCGTGGTGGCGGTGCGCGGCACGCCGCGGCAGGGAGAGATGCCGCACGGCGGCTACCGACCGTTCGACATCGCGGCCTGCCGCCGCGCTTTTCCGGATTTCCGCTATACGTCGCTCGCCGACGGCTTGAACCAGGTGCGCGACGGCGGGCAGCGAAATGCATGACGCCATTCCATCATCGCCCGCCTCCGCAGCGAATCGCGTCAGAGCAACGGAAAAGACCGCCAAGGCGCTCGGTCCCACGGTGCCGATCTCGCTACTCGGCCGCGCCGACGAGGTCATCGAATAAAAGAGGGGCTGTTTGTTGCGCTGCTATGGCCGGTGATGGCGGCGATCTCGGGTATGGTGCAGCCGATTAGCGGGCAGTCGTGTGTAGGATCATCAGAGGGGCCGATGATGAAACAGATCGTACTTCTGCTTGTCACGGCCGGAAGCCTTTCATTCGCGCCAAATCCTTCTCACGCGCAAAGTCTCATGTCGCCATGTATGCTTGTTTGTGAGCCGCCAGCTAAGCTTAATACGCAGAATTGCTCTTGCGAAGAATCAACGCGCACTCAAACCAAGCACTGCGCTGTCGTTTGCCCAAACCCAGACCAAAAGTTAGATCTCAAGCGATGTCGCTGCATTAGGAAGTAATAGCGTCAATTCCGGCAACTGGGTGATTGCCGCCTAAACCCGACATTAGGCCGCCGTTGGAACAGATTTGTGGAATATCGGCATCTGAAGCTCAACCCGCCTTGATGTTTGCCTCCCGAATAATGCGGCCGAACTCGTTATATTGTTTCCTTAAAAGAGCGGCGAAATCAGCGCCGCACATCCAGGCGGGATAGAGGCTCTGAGCGACCAGCTTCGCCTTGACTTCAGGGATCTGCATTGCCGCCGCAAACCAGCCGGTGAGTTCCGAAACTGTTTCGTTGGGCGTCTTCGCCGGCGCGAACAACCCGTTCCAATTGTCGGCCTCATAGCCCTTGAAGCCGGACTCAGCAACGGTCGGCACGCTTGGCAATGATTCGCTCCTGGTTCGCGAGGCGCTAGCGAGTGCGCGCAACTTGCCCGCCTTCAACTGCGCCGCAACGCCTGAGTAGGGCAAGAAGACCGCGGTCACATGCCCGCCGAGCAGCGCATTAACGGCAGGAGCATCGCCCGGATAGGGGATGAACGCAATTTCGACGTTGGCAGCGCGCTTGAGCATTTCGAATGCGATGCGCGAAAGGCCCGCCGGAATACTCGCCAGCGTCAGGGAACCGGGCTTGGCACGCGCCGCGTCGAGCCAATCGGCGAACGTACGGTAGGGCGATTCACTGTTGACGACGACGATTATCGGCGTGCTTACGAGTTGGCAAATTGGCTCGAAGCTGGTTAGCGGATCGTAGCTCAGCTTTTGCAGATGCGGGGCGATAAGAAATGCGGTTGAAGTGATCAGCAAGGTGCTGCCGTCGGGTGCAGCGCGGGATACAGCTTCGGTTCCGATGACTGCACTCGCACCAGGGCGGTTCTCGGTCAATAAGGTGACGCCCTCAGTACGGCTGATCTGCTCACCAAGAATACGAGCAAGGATGTCGGCGGTGCCGCCAGCCGGGTATGGAACGACAATCTTGACAGTTCTCGCAGTTTGCGACCACGCACCGGTCAGTCCGAGAAGGATAGAAAGAGCGCCAGCCGCAACCAGACAGGGAGATCGACGGCTGGGAAGTTTCATGATGATGCCCCCTAAATGCGTTGTGAGCCTACCAGTGTCCCGCGGACGGTTCGAGAGCTTTGCCTCTGGACGCCGCGACCGCCGGCGCCGTATCGATCCGACGCGACTGACCCAACTGCGACATAGGCCAGATTGAAATCCCGCAGTGCAGCGGTCTCCCGTCGCATCGTTTGTGCTATCCTTGGTCGGAAGCACCGAAGACGCCGCAGCGGCCGATCTCGATTCAGAACGATTCAGGTCTGGCCCAAAGACTTGCTGGCTGGCCTGCGGCAGGCTGAGCGTCGGTAAACCAAGCGTCGTGACAGGGGAGGAAATCCCGATGTTCCGCATAAGCCCGGCGCGACTTCATTACCTGCGGGCGCCCCTGCTGCTATTGGCTCATGCGCCCGCAGCTCGGCCACACAGTCGCACATCTCGGAGGACTGCCATGACCCTCAATCGAGCGTGGTTGTTGCTTGCCGCATGCCTCATGACCCCAATCACCACCGCGTCGGCGAATGTGGTGACCGATTGGGACGAGAAAGCCGTCGCCTTCATTCAGCCGCGGATGGTGCCGCCGGTGGCTTACCGGGCAATGGCGATCCTGCATATCGCGATGTTCGATGCGCTGAATTCGATCGAGCCGCGCTATCGGCCCTATTACGCCCAACTTCCGGCAACACAGGGCACATCGAAAGACGCCGCGGCTGCGGCTGCGGCAGGCGCCGTGCTGATAAACTTTCTTCCCGAGATCGCCTCCGATATCCAGGCGGCGTTGCAAAGCTATCTGGCGGCAATCCCCGACAGCGAGGCCAAGTCGAACGGCATCAAGCTCGGCGAGGTGGTCGCCGCGAAGACGCTGGAGGCGCGCGCCAGCGACGGATCGTCGGCGCCGGATGCCTATCGGCCGGTGACGAGGCCCGGCCTCTATATCCCAACCGCGTTCACCGTTACTCCGCAATGGCCGGACCTCACGCCGTTCGCGATGACGAGCCCGTCCCAGTTCCGCCCAAAGCCGCCGATCGCGCTCGAGAGCGAGCAATGGGTCAAGGATTACAACGAAATCAAAGAGCTCGGTGCGAAGAACAGCAGCAAGCGGTCGCCGCAACAGACCGAAGACGCGCGATTTTGGCTCCTGACCGGGCCGCTGAGCACGCATCCGCTGTACCGCCAAATCGCAATTCGAAAAGAGATGTCAGTCATCGACAGCGCTCGCTTCATGACGGTGACCACCGCGGCGGAGGCGGACGCCGCGATCGCCGTCATGGATGCCAAGTACAAATACGCGTTCTGGCGTCCAATTACCGCCATCCGCAACGGCGATATCGACGGCAACGACGCGACCGAGCGCGAGGCAACCTGGCAGCCGATCGACAACACACCGATGCATCCCGAATATCCATGCGCCCACTGCATCATCAGCTCTGCTGTTGCGAGCGCCACCGAAGCGATGCTCGGCACGGCCGACATTCCCGAAGTAGCCATGACCAGCCCGACGGCGCCTGGGGTGACGCATCGCTGGACGAATCTTAATGCCTATGCGGACGAGGTCGCTGCCGCTCGCATCTTTGCGGGTTTCCATTACCGGTTCTCGACCATCGTGGGTCAGGACATGGGCCGACAAATCGGCGTCCATACGGTCAAGACGATCATGCAGCCGCTGGGAGCAACTCGGTGATCCGAGCAAGTTTGTCAGACCCGGTGTAATGGGTTTCGCTGCGCTCGACCTGTGAAGTGGTGGGGTTCCGTCTCTATCTAGCGCGCAGTAAACCGACCGGCGTCCAGGGCGGGATGGGAGAAGCCATGTCCCACATGAGGCGACGCGAGTTCATCACCCTGCTGCGCAGCGCAGCAAAGGTATGGAGAAGACGATGAGGCGCTTCACGCTCTTGCTGTTGGTGGCGCTGCTTGGCGGAACAGACCGCGTGGCGGCTCAGGAAACCGTGGAGACACGAGGCATCACGTCGGTAATAAAAATCGACGAGGTTATCTTCGGCCACCTGACTGAGCTTAACGGTAAGTTCAAATTACGCGCCACCGAACTCACGTTTGCCCCAGACGGCTATGTCGGAGTCCATCACCACATTGGGCCCGGAATTCGATATGTGATTTCCGGCGAGCTCACATTCGCTGAGGGAGGCCAGGAGACGGTCTATAAAGCTGGCGAGTACTATTTTGAGACCGGGAACCTCGTCCACACCGCGCAGAATAAGACAAACCTGCCGCTTCGCCTATTGGTCGTGGAGATCCTTCCGAAAGATTGGACGGCCCCCGCGATGATTGCACCTAGGTCACAATGAGTACGCCTTTCGAACGGCCAAAGCGCTCGGGCTGAGGATCCCGGAATAGTTTCTGTCACTCGCCGACGAGGTGATCGAATAGCGCTGGCTTTTTTTGCTGCGGTGCGTTGCGACGCACCAATTCGGTCGCTGTCGGACGTAAAGCGGACATGGGGAGCGGATGGCTCGGCGCGAGTCCCGCGCGAGAGCCCCCTCCTCCATTCCATAACCTGTCATTCTGCGAATCAGTCGAGCGCTGTTCTCCCCGCGTTGGCCTTCGTCGTCGCTTTCCGTGCCAAACCGGACTCATGCTGGCTTGCCAAGTCCCTCCTCCTTCAAATCAAGTAGCTTGATCCCAATCGTTTCCGCCGAAGTGCCTCAGCACGTCACGCGATATATCCGCCATCAATCGTCAGGCTTGAGCCGGTAATGAAGCCGGCTCTTGCGCTGGCAAGATAGGCGACCAATCCAGCCACCTCGTCCGGCTCACCCATGCGTCCGAGCGGCACGAGGGGTTTCACCATCTCGACGTGACCAGCTGTCATGTCGGTGGCTGTAGGGCCGGGCTGGACGTTGTTTACGGTAATCCCGCGAGGGGCAAGATCGATCGCCACTCCGCGGACCAGGGACGCAATAGCGCCCTTCGTCATCGAATAGACGCTAGACCCAGGAAATGCGGTCCTGACGGCTGTGTTGCTGCCGATGACGATGATTCTTCCGCCGTCTGTCAGATGGGGTGCGGACGCCTGGATCGCGACGAAGACGCCGCGCACATTCGTCGCCAGCATCCGGTCGAAGTCTTCAAGGGCAAACGTGTCCACCGCGCCGCGTATCAAAATACCTGCGTTGACGACCAGAACGTCGAGGCGGCCGAAGCGTGCAACCGTCTGCGCTACGGCGTCCCTCACCGCCTCCGGATCCGCGCTGTCGGCCTTGATTATGATCGCCGAAACGCCCAGCGCCTCTGCTGCTCGGGCGGTCTCAGCTGCCTTATCCGGCGATTTGACATAGGTCAGGGCGACCGACGCGCCGTCCGCAGCAAGTTGTTTCACGATCGCAGCGCCAATGCCTCTCGATCCACCGAATACAAGCGCGACTTTATCCGTAAGCCGAGGTTCCTTACCCATCATTCTCTCCATTATTGATCGATTAGTCCAGAACAGTTCATGCCAGCCCCCCACATCTGTGTCAACGACCTACCGGCTTCTCAATCCGGCAATCGCGAAGGCGACCGTGTCGCGAAGAGTGCGGGCGCTTTCCCCGGCTTTTGCCGCGACCTGAAGCCCCAACATCGTCGTCTCCACGAACCGGGCGGCACGCTCGACGTCGACAGTCTCGCCGATCTCGCCTGCGGCCCGTGCGTCTTGCAATCGTTCAACCAGCGCCTTGTGCAGCAAGCCGCCGCTTTTGACGCGAAGCGCGGCCAACTCCGCGTCGGCGCTTCCAAATTCACAGATGGCACCGACACCCATGCAGCCCTTTTCGCGCGTGGCCCTATTCGAGGAAGTCACGCCGATAAGCAAAGCTTCGATTCCGGCGAGGGGCGACGCGATCGATCGGAGCCGCTTAATGTGCCCGGCAACGCTCTCCAGTTGATATCTCTCGAGCGCTTCAACATAGAGGCGCCGTTTATCGCCGAAAGTGTCGTACATACTTTGCCTGCCGATCTTCATCGCCTGCAGCAGGTCATCGGTTGAAGTTGCAGCGTAGCCTTTCGACCAGAAGACGGACATTGCCCGCTCCACGGCTATACCGCGATCGAATTCCTTCGGTCTCGCCATGAGGCATGGCTAGGATAATTTGGATTTATCTGTCAAGAACTCGATTGCGGCTCGATCAAGCGATCAAGTGTGATCGGGAATCTGCGCACGCGGACTCCGGTCGCATGCCAGACTGCATTCCGGCGCGCTGGCACCATGTCGGGGTCGAGCAGCCAACGAAATTCGATCTCGTCATCAATCTCAACACCGCGAAAACATTCGGACTGACGATTTCGCCTGCCCTACTCGGACGCGCCGACGAGGTGATCGAGTAACATTGCGATTTTGCTGCACTGCATATGTCGCCTAATGGCACGAAGCGGCGGATTTTCGCGGCGCATCGATTCGGTCGCTATCAGAGCGAAGCGGACATACACAATCGTGTGGCTTCGACCTCCTCGTCGCGACTGACCCACTGCGGTCATAGGCTGGATCGAAATCCCGCATTGCAGCGATCTTCTGCGCCACCGTGGTGTGCCATCATTGGGTTTGGAAGCAGCGGGGGCCGGCAGCGCCCCACGCAGATTCAGAACGATTCAGGTTTAGGAAAAGTTCTTCGAGAAGGGCCAGCCCACGAAGGAACGTTGCGTTCGGCCGTCGTCCTATTCCGCGGCAGCGGCTAACATCCCGGCCATCAAGAATGTGAATCCCAGAGCCAACCAAAGGAGTTCAGGTTGATTTAACACGAACATAACGCGACACCCACTTTCGGATTAAACGCCGCCTGAGTTGCCCACGGGCGCGCCCCAACGCGCCCCCGGCCGCGCGGAGTACCCAGGGTCAAGCCCCAACGCCGCATTTGGCGTTGCCGAAGGCGCGGGGCTTGACTGCAAAAGCGCGGACCGAGCGATCATCAATGTTGCCCGATACACCTCCTCGCGGTTCGTCCCGATCACATTGCAGGCTGCGAAGAGTCTCAGTAGCCGTGCCGCACTGCCCGCCGGTTGGCGCGCCTATGCACGCCGGCAACGCTTCCAGCGCTAAGTGGCTGCCCCACTCGGGCATCCGCACTGTCTAGGGACAATGACAAACCTTTATTTTGGGATTGATGAAGCGAAATAGGAGCTGCGCACAGTACAGCAGCACCCAGTAGAGTTGCTCCAATCATGCTCATCTTTTTCATCACGTCCTCCTGATTAGAAGCGCCCCTTAGAGGTACAATGCCCGCTTGTACGGCCGCGGTCTGAGCAAAATTGCTCACTCGGAGGGCGCGCCAGCTGACAAAAGCCGGCGGGGTCACCCGCCGTAATGCAAGGGGACATACCCATGACGCCCGAAGCGCTCGCGTCGTGCCGAACCTCAAGACCGCGAAGCTCCTCGGCATGACGCTGCCACCCTCGATCCTGTTGCGCGCCAACGAGGGGATCGAATGACCGCTACTGGCACACCGCGTCGTTTCGCTGCGCTGCCAATGTTTGGACGCTATCGGAGTAAAAGCGGACATTGCGCGTGCATCGCGGGCGTGTCGATCCGAAGCGATTGACCCGAAGCGGTCATAGACAGGGCGAAATCCCGCAGTGCAGCGATCTCCTCTGCAACGTGCTATCGTCTAGGTTGGAAGCACGGGCCTCGGCAGCGCCCAGGAGCGTGGAGGATACCATGACCATCCCACGCCGACACTTGCTCTCACGTCGCGGCTTTTGTCTGTGCTGCCTCGCTCCAGCGGCGTTCGCCGCAACGGGAGGCTGGCTCACGCCGCGGGAGGTCTTCGCAGAGGCGCGCGGCATCGTCAGCCTGATCAAGGACAGCGCCGCGGTATCGCCCATCGTTACGCACAAGCTGCGAAACGATATCAGCGTGCTCGAGGGCTCCGGCGGAAACATCGCCGTCTTGACCGGCCCTGACGGCAAAGTGCTTATTGATGCCGGTATTGGCGTATCGCGCCCTCAAATCACCAAAGCTCTTGCCGGTCTTGGCGCCGACCCGATCACGCACCTGATCAACACGCACTGGCATTTCGATCATGCCGACGGCAACGTATGGCTGAATTCCGTCGGGGCAAAGATCATTGCTCATGAAAACACGCGCAAGCATCTGTCCGAGGTGCAACGCGTCGAGGATTGGGACTATAATTTTCTTCCGCTGCAAACAGGCGGGCTTCCAGGCGAGGTTTTTTCAAGCGAGCACAAACTAAAGCTCAACGGCTCGTCCATCAGCCTGAAATATTATCGCCCCGCTCACACTGACGGCGATATTTCCGTCACTTTTGGTGAAGCGGACGTCCTACATGCGGCCGACACGTATTGGAACGGTATTTATCCGTTCATCGACTATTCGACGGGCGGCGGCATCGACGGCATGATCGCGGCATCCGACGCTAACCTTGCGGCAACGACGGACAAGACCATCATCATTCCAGGACACGGGAAGCCCGTCAGCAACAGAGGCGAACTCAAGGAATTCCGCGACATGCTGGTCGCAATCCGGGAGAACGTGGCCGCGCTCAAAAGGCAAGGAAGATCGCGAGACGAGACGGTCGCAGCAAAGCCGACCGCTGCCTTCGACGCTAAGTGGGGCAACTTCGTCATCGACCCCGACTTCTTCACCAGGTTGGTTTACCAAGGCGTGTGAGCATGGCGGGTCGTCCCGCGGTAGCACCGGAGCGGGTGCTTTGCGTCCGCTTTCGGATGCAAAGCGCACATGCGGCGACCGCCGGCACCGTATCGATCCGACGCTAATGACCCTGGCTGTGTAAAAACTCATACATCCGCGAAATGTAGAAAACACAATTCTCCAGCAAGGCATCGAACCTCGCGCGTGCAGTATAATTTGACTCTCAGAGATGCAATTGATCAAAGATATTTCTACGTGTGGCGCGCGCGCTGGAGTTTTCGCACAGCCAAGACCCAACTCGGTCATTAGCGGATCAATTTTGCTGTGACGCACAACGCCGCCGTTTGCTAGGCTTTGTCCTCGACGGGCAATGTTGCATGAGACGGCGCAACTTCATCGCACTCCTGGGCAGCGCGGCCGCCGCATGGCCGCGGGCGGCACTGGCGCAGCAGGGGGGGTGCGCGTGCGGCGGATCGGCATCTTGATGCCGTATCCTCCGACCGACGCCGACAATCGTGCCCGCGTCGACGCCTTGCGACAGGAACTGCAACGGTTGGGATGGACACGGGGCGGCAACATTGAATTCGACGAACGCTGGACCACCGACAACATGGACCTAGTCCGAGCCAATGCAGCCAATGTGGTGGAACTGAAGCCCGACGTCATCGTCGCGACCGGCGGCCGCGTTATTCCAGTACTCTTGCAGCTCACGCGCGCGGTTCCAATCGTGGTTCCGGGCGCTGTCGACCCGGTCGGAACCAGTTATGTCAAGAGCCTGGCGCGACCCGGAGGCAATATCACCGGCTTCACACTCATGGAATTGTCCATGTTCGGCAAGCTGCTCGATCTGCTGAAGCAGATTGCGCCGGGCACTGTCCGCGTTGGGCTGGTGTTCAATCCTGACAATCCGAGCAGTCTCGTATTCAGACGCCAGATTGCGACCTTTGCCAGCCCGCTAAGAATTGAGCCTCTCGCCTTTCCGATTCACGGGCTCGCCGACCTCGAGCGCGCGATTGCCAGCCTCGCCGAAGAGCCCAATTCGGCGGTCTTTTTCCTACCCGACATCACGATTCTGGCGATGGCTGCGCAGGTCGTCGAGCTGGTTCGACAGCGCCGCCTGCCTACCATCTATACCGACCTGATATATGTCAGACACGGCGGATTGGCATTCTACGGCGTCGATCGCGCAGATTTGTATCGGCGAGCGGCCGGCTATGTCGACCGTATTTTGCACGGCGAAAAACCAGGTGACCTGCCATTCCAACAGCCGACGAAATATCAACTCGTGATCAATCTAAAGGCGGCCACCGCGCTCGGCCTAGCCGTGCCGCCGACGCTGCTCGCAAGCGCCGACGAGGTGATCGAATGAGGCCGGCCACTCTCTGAATTGGGCGCCTAAGCGCCCGTCTCCGGCAGAGGTGCTCCGAATTCACCGGGCTGAAGTTGACCCCAGCGGCTGCATGATCGTCTTGCCCGCATGGACCCCGATTTGTCGGCCCATGTCCTCACCCACGACGGTCGAGAACCGGTAGTGGAAACCCGCGGCGATGCGAGCGGCAGAGACCTCGTCCGCATAGGCCTGCAGGTTCGTCCA
>WNFQ01003859.1_pt1 | contig 10931 bp, 10 predicted proteins | sample 5400171 | NCBI WGS metagenome assembly WNFQ01 (sample SAMN13153356, study PRJNA577476) | soil metagenome | isolation source: 20 cm soil under Madrone tree | place: USA:California | collected 2016-06-14 | reverse complement strand
GTCGAAGTTGACGTCGTCCGCCGTCTGCGTGATCAGCTGCCGGATCTCGTTGGCGGTGAGCGGCGATCCGAGCACGTGATCGTCGACCGCGTCACGCCCCGCCGAGACGAGCAGCCCGGCGATCCCCGAGCTCCGCCCCGTCGCCTCCGACGAGCACGACGTCGACGACACCGACGCCGCGACGTTGGCGCCGAAGTTGGTGCAGCCGTTGAAGTAGAGCCACGACTGCGGCTGCACCGGATTCGCGCAGACGCCGCCGACGCCGCAGTCGCTGTCGAAGTTGCAGCCCTGGCCGGTGCGGGAACCGCCGACGCACGTCTTCAAGTCGAACTCCTCGATCGAGTTCACGACGATCGTGTGCACGTAGGTCGAGGGGTAGTTGTGGTGCCACGCGTCCTCGTCCGCGGCCGACGCCATGACCGGCACACCGTGCGCGTACGCGTAGTCGACCGCCTCCTGGCCGAACGACGAGTTGTTGTAGGTGCCGAGCGCCTCCTGGATCACGGCGGCGCCGCTGTCGATCGAGAAGACGACACCCTGCGCGAACGAGTTCACGTCGGCGACGAAGCTGTCGCCGACGCGCACCGGCATCACCATGCAGTTCGGGCAGGTGCCGAGCGCGCCGCCGTTGTTCGCCTCCGCCGTCGAGTCGCGCGCCTCGCCGGTGCCGTGGCCGTACTGCACGTCGTCGAAGGGATCGTTGTCGAACTCGAAGAAGTCCCAGCCGCAGATGTCGTCGACGTAGCCGTTGCCGTCGTTGTCGACGCCGTCGGAGAAGATGAGGATCAGATCCTCCGGGTCGGTGATGCCGTTGCCGCTCACATCGGTGACGCGCGGGTCGCCGTCGTAGTCGGGCATGTTGAAGACGCCGTCGCCGTTGCAGTCCCACGGATCGCCGCCCGGCGGCGCGTTGCAGCCGCCCGCGGGCTGCGGCGCCGGCAGCTCGCCGCGGTTCAGGTGGAACTTGTTGCGGAGGTCGTTCATCGCGTCGAGGTTGTTCCACTCGATCCCCGAGTCGTGGACCGCGATCAGGACGTCGGGACGACCGGTCTCGACGCGCCACGAGATCTCGATGCTCATACCGGTCACGCCGAAGAGCTCGTTGGCGCTGCTGTTCACGCTCGCGTCGGTGCTGCAGAAGTTCGTGCTGGCGTACTTCCACTTCTCGCCGTTGCACGCCCCGGGGATGCCGCTCATCTCGTTCGGCAGCGCGATGCAGCCCGGCGGGTTGGCGCCCGACACGTCGCAGCGGTTGGGATTGGCCGCGAACGGGAACTCGGCGCGCGCCGCGGGCGCGACGCCGAGGGCGCACGCCACGATGAGCAGCGCGCGTAACGATCGATGCATGAAAGGCCTCCTCGCGATGGGCATCCGCGACGCGGAGGGGGCCCGGTCGCTCCCGAAACTGGGTGACCCGCAGAATCGAGGAGGTACGGCGCGGCGACAATCGCCGGAACTTGGGTCTGCGCGCAGGAAGGGCGGGGAGAGCGCGGCGGAAAGGGCGCGAGAAGGGGCCGCGAGGCACGGGGAGCGGGCGGCTGATCAGGCGTGGGCGCTGCGGCGGGCCGCCGAAGATCAACTGCAATGCGGAGCGCGGCGCCGATTAGCTGTGACGGTCACGCCGGGAAATGAAGCCGAAGTTGTAGGGGAAGCTCGCCCCGACCGAGAGGACGTGTCCGAGCTTGAAGAGCCCGAGCTTCTCGTCCCACTTGTACTTGTTGCGGCTCCCCTTCGGCGTGTCGACGATGACGCTGACGGTCGCCGCGTGGTCGTTCTCGATCGCGGGGATCGCCGCGAAGGGGTCGCGACGTTCACCCGCCGACGAGCGCTTATACGCGACCGCTCCCGACGCTTCGGAATGTGCCATACCTTCACCGTGATCGGCGGTCGCGCGATGGGAAAGTGCCCGGCGTTGCATTCTGCGCCCGCTGGCCTCGCAATGGTTGAGTGGCACGACGAATGGACGTAGCAAAGAGGCTCGCCATGAAGGACATTTCACAGGTCTCGTCGCTGAAGAGCGTTCCACGCGCGGGGTTCCGCTCGATCACACCACGCATCTTCGTCGCCGACGTCGCAGGACAGATCGCGTTCCTGCGCTCGGTGTTCGACGCCACAGGTGCGCATCACGCCGATCGACCCGCCGAAATGCGCATCGGCGACTCCGTCGTCATGGTGGCGTCCGCCGACGTTCGCGCGGCGTTTCCGGCGTTCCTCTACGTGTACGTCGACGATGCCGATGCCGTGTACGCGCGAGCGCTCGCCGCGGGCGCGACGCCACTCGAGGCGCCGTTCGATACCCCGTACGGCGATCGGCGCGCGATGGTACGCGACCCGTTTGCCAACGTGTGGCAGATTGCGCACGTCATCATGGCCGCCGAGTCGGCGCGTCGTTGAAGCCCTGATCGCGCCGACTTCACGCTGACTGCGTTGCGGCAGCCGCGAGAAACGCGCCGCCGACCACGTCACCGCTACGAGTGACGGACGCGTTGGCGGCCGAACGCGTCTTGTGACTCGACGAATGGCGCCCCAAACGCTTCGCTGCGTGCGCCAGCCAGCGTAGATGCGCTTCGGCGTGGAAGATCGCCGCATCGATCGCGAGCGCCTTTAGTATACGATCGCCCGGCGTCGTTTCACCTGCATATAATTTCCGCTCGGCCGCGAGCTGATTGACGTAATCGCGGTACACCTGTTCCTGGCTCTCCAGCTGCGCGAGTCGTGTCTGGTTATCCTTACCGTCGAGCACGAGCAGCCGGATGAAGATCTCGTCGCGAACAGGTTGGGGCCGACGCGGCGGGCGCCGCAGCCACGTCTCCAGCGCGCGTCGTCCCTTCGTCGTGATCGCGTACATCCACCGGCCGACGTGCCCGGTACCGCGATCGAACCGCCCCTCGACGAGCCCGCGCGCGCGCAGGTCCTTCAGGGTTTGGTAGATCTGCCCGTAATTCGGCGACCAGAAGGATCCGACCCGCTCCTCGAACTCCGATTTGATTCGGTATCCGTGGAGCTCTTGCCCATCGAGTAGTCCGAGAATCGCGTAGCGAAGCACCATGACGGCTCCTTTCGAGCGGCGACCGGCCGCGCAACCGAGGCCTCTGGTGCTTGCCAGAGCAGACGATCGCGGATCAAGGCAAAAGTGGATACCGGAACGGAATTCAGTTCCGAGGCGAAATACAACCAGGACTCCGCAGCGGAATGAGAACGGCTATTAGTCTGCGCCGGAATACGAATGCATGCCCCAACTGCTTCAGATTGACACGCTCGTCAAACGACGGGGGCGGCGGCACGAACGGCAGCAGACTAGAACGTAAACAAAGCGCAGCCGATTGAGACCCAGAGCTGGCGGCAATCACGCACCCGGTTGCCCCTCCGCAAGCGGCCTTGCTTGGCGGCGAGACTCATGTCGAGCGCACAGACGAAGAAACGGTATTGCCAAGTTGCGCGTGCGTCACGAAGGATTTGTCGGGTGGAATCTCTAGCGCCCGTGCGATCAAATCGGACGCGTTCGCGCTAGTCTCGTGTCCAAAGGCAATATCGTAAGTCGCGGCTCGGAGATGACGGTCCGCCCGAAACAGCTCAACCACCTTCGTGACGCCCCACTTTAACAATTCACTCGACAGTGCGTAGAACTTGATCGCATCATGTCGCGGCCCCTAGCCGTACGTGGGCGACGCGCATGAGGGTCGTCACGCCCGGCAGGCGGCGGATGACACGTATCCAGCCCCAACGCTCGAGGTGACGGTCGTAACGCCACTCCGCGATCGGCTCGACCGCGGGCAGCCGCGCCGCGAGGCTCGCGAGGCCGCGGTACCCCCAGCGTGGACGGACGCCCGCGCGTCGCAGCGAAGGGAGAACGCGCGCGAGTGCGATCGCTGCCGGTGACGAGGCGTCGAACAGCATCTCGGAGCCGGGGAAGCGCGTGCCTATCGTCGTGAGGAGCGCCTCGACGTCGGACCCGTCCAGGTACTGGAGCACGCCTTCCGCGATGAAGAGCAGCGTCGCATCGGGACGAAGCTCGAGTCGGTCCGTCCAGCCCGGGTCGAGAATCGATGCCGCCACGATGCGGTAACGGTCGGTCTCGGCGACCAGCGCGCGTCTCACCGCGACGACCTCCGGCACGTCGATGTCGACCCAGCGCACACGCCCGTCGTCGACGCGCGCGAAGCGCGTGCAGAGGCCCGCGCCGAGATTGACGACCGTCGGCTGCGCCGCGCGGGCGAAGAACGCTCGCGTCGCGTCGTCGAGGATCTCGGTACGGACGGCGACGCCGATCTGCGTTATCCAGTCGTCGTCGAACCGCCCCCAATCGCAATCGAGTCGCTCCACGATATCGACCGCGGCCGGATCCCGCCAGAGCGCGTCCGGCCGTCGCGACTCGACGGCGCGCCCGTAGAGCGTCATGAGGCAGGTCGCGGCGACGCCGCGCAGGGCGTCGGCCCGTACGCGCGCAGCCGTCGTCAGTGTCCCGCGGTCGGTCAGAAGGTGAACGTCGCGAACGCGACCGTGATTCCGGAAGCGCCGATGATGACGAGCACGCGCTGCCCGCGCAGGAGCCGGCCCTCGTCGAGCGCCACGCTCATCGCGAGCGGAATCGAGGCCGCGACGGTGTTCCCGAACCGCGAGTGGGTCGCGGCGTGGATCGGCAAGGGAATGCCGAGTCGCCGCGCGACGAGCTCCGACGCGCGCTCGCTCGCACCGTGTCCGAAGCAAATGTCGTAGCGGCCGGCGCGCAGAACCGGGTCCGCCTCGAACACCTCGATGATCTTCCGCGTCGTAGTGCCGAGGAGCTCACGCGACCGCGAGTAGAACTTGAGGGGCGTGCACCGCTCGTCCAGTGGGCGCGTCGAGAAATTCGCCGCATTCGCGAGCGGCAGCATGCAGAGGTCGTAATATTCGCCGAACGTCTTGAAGACGAAACGGAAATCGTCGAGGGCGTCCGCGGCGACGACGGTCGCCGTCGCGGCCTCGCCCATCGTGAAGGTGGCGAGCCGGACGTCGGTCTCGTCCGAGTCGGGGAGATTCCATTCGGCGTAGCGCTCGAAGTCGCATTCGCAGTTGACGATGAGGCCGGCGCGGTACGTGCCGGTCGTGATCAGCGCGTGCGCCATCTGCAGCGCGCGGAGCCAGCTCGCACACGCGTCGCCGACGTCGAAGCACGTGGCGTTCACGAGACCGAGGTCGGTTTGTAACGCGCTCGCCGTCGAGGGCTCGAGCCAGCCGCGGGCGACGCCGGCGTAGATCACGAACTCGATCTCGCCGAGCGGCACGCCCGCGACATCGAGCGCGCTGCGTGCGGCAGCGAGGGCGAGATCGACGGCGCGCTCGCCCTCGGCGACGGTGTATCGGATTCGCGTTCCCGCGTGCTCCAAGTACGTGGCGACCCGCGAATCGAGCAGCTCCGATTGCTGGTTCGACAGACCGGAATTGCGCCGCTTCACCTGCTCGCGAATCCAGTCGTTCGTCATCATCCGCGCGGGCAGCGCGTGGCGGATGGCCGCGAGCCTCATCGCGGCGCAGTATAGCGTGGGCCGGCGCCGGAAACGAGGACGTCAGTCCTGGCGAATACCGTCGAGGATGAGCTGGCGAACCGCCTGCGCCGACGCCGCCCAGCCGGCGAGCGCCGTCGTGACGAGCGCCAACGCGACGAACCACAGCGTCGAGCGCCATGCGAACTCGAAGTCGATGTAATAGCCGAGCAGGTAGCGAAAGTTGATGCGCACCCAGACGAGCGCGGTGACGAACCCGATCGCGACGCCGAGCGCGGCGCCGACGGCGCCGATCGTTCCCGATTCTACCAGCACGGAGCGGCGCACCGCGTGCTCGTCGGCGCCGACGAGCCGCCAGAGCGCCAGCTCCCGGCGTCGCTCGAGGATCGCCGAGACCAGCAGGTCGAAGACGCCTGCGATGGTGACGATGATGATCAGGAGCTGGATCGCGTCGACGAACGCGAACGCGTGATTGATCATGTCGGCGTGGTACTTCACGACGTCGCGCAGCTGCAGAATCTTCAAGCGATAGCGTGCGCCGACCGCCTGCGCGATGCGGCCGCGCACGTCCTCCACCGACACGGTGGGCTCGACGAACAGGTTGACGCGATTCACCGAGTGGTCGTCCCACCAGCGCGTAACGACGCGGCGGTTCACGATGACGCTGCCGCGGTCCGACGTGTAGTCGGGAACGACCCCGACGATCGGCAGCGCGAGCACGCCGGTCGGGGTCGCGAGCTCGATGCGGTCACCGACGTGCAGCCCGAAGCGATCGGAGAGGCTCGTCGAGACGTTGGCGCCTTCGCCGGCGATCAATGCCGCGCCGGCGCGAACCGGATCGCCCTCGTGGTACCAGCCGGCCGGGTAGCGTGCCGGATCGCACAAGCCGTCGCTGCCGCCGACGACGGAGATGCGCTCGCCGCGGTAGAACTGGCCGGGAAGTACGCGGAGCGACTCGGCGCCTCGCACCCCGGGGATCGCGGCGAGCTCCGACACGACACTTTCCGGTAGCGGCGTCTCGAGCCAGCCGCCCTCGGTGGCGACGGCGCTCACGACGAGGTCGCTGGCGAGGAATCCGCCGACGAAGTACGCGGTCACGGCGCTGCGGCAGCTCGTCAGGAGGGACGCGACCGTGATCGCGACCGTCAGCACGAGCGCGATCGCGGCGATCGTCGTTCCGGTGCGCATCGGCGCGCGAAAGAGGCTCTCGGTCGCGAAGCGTCCCTCGGCGGAGAAGAGACGGGCGAGCAGGCGCGAGATCGCGGGCCGCAACCAGCAGATGAGCGGCGTCGCGATCACGATCGACGACGCGAACCACAGCGTCGACCCGAAGTTCCCCCACGCGACGGATTTGAAGCGCACCTCGAGGACGAACGCCGCGACGCTGACGGCAACGAGGACGACCCACCACGTCGCGAGGCTCCGCACGGGCACGCGCGGGCGCACCGAGAGCGAGCCGTCGCGAATGACGTCGAGCGGCTCGATCGCGGTGACGTGCCGGGCGGCGAAATACGACGCGAATAGCGCCGCGACGACGCCGATTGCGCCGATCGCCGCTTGCTGCGACCAGTCGATCGTCAGCGTGTGCGCCGGGAACCGCATCTGGAAAATGATTCCCATCGAGTCCGTGACCATGCCGATCAAGAGACGCGCGAGGAGGAGCCCGCTCGCGACGCCGAGCGCGGCGCCGACGAGGCCGAGGACGAACGCTTCCGTCATCAGCAAGCGGAACAGCTGATCGGCGTCGCCGCCGATCAGCCGGACGCCGGCGACGACGAACGCGCGATGTGCGGCGCCGGTCGAGGTGGTGCTGTAGATGATGTACACGCCGGCGACGAGGCAGAGCAGGCTGAAGGCGGTCAGCATCACCTGGAACGAGTTGAGGACGCTCTCGTACTGCGAGCCGCGCTGCTGCGGCGGCGCGACGTCGAGGGTCGGGGGAAGCGCCCGTACGAGCTGCGCGCGCGCCGCAGCGATGTCGACGCCGTCGCGGAGGACGACGTCGATCTGATCGATCTTGCCGTCCTTCGCGAGGTAATTCTGCGCCGCTGCCAGATCCATCACCGCGAGCTGCCCGCCGAACGCGGCCGCCAGTCCCTGCGGCTCGAGAAGCCCGCGAACGGTGAACTCGCGGACGCCGCGCGGCGTGGAGAGCGCAAGCGTGCCGCCGACGTGGAGTCGGTGGCGCTGGGCGAAGCTCGACGTCACCAGGATCGCGTGCGGGTCGGTGAGCGCCGCCGATGCTGCGCGCCGGTCCGTCACCGCCACCAGATACCGTTTCAAATCTTCCTCGGCCGTCAGCTCGGCGCCGAAGAGCTGGACGGTCTCCTCGGGCGTGTCGGCGAGCGACACGGTGCCGCGCACCAGCGGCACGGCGGTGCGCACGTCGGAATCGGCGCGGACGGTCGCGAGCGCCGACTCCGGAAAGCCGATCTCACCGCCACCGAGCGCCACCTCGAGATCCGCCGGACCGGCGATCAGCGCGAACGTCTGTGCGACGCTCGCCAGGACGCTCGCATTGATGACGTTGATCGCGACGATCAACGACACACCCGTCGCGATGCCGCCAACGACGAGCGCGGTGCGCCCCCAGCTCGCACGCAGGTGGGGGTAGCTGATCAGGCGAAGGAGTCGGAACACGGCGCGGCGCCGCGAGCAGCTTACGCGAGCGCGACCTCGTCTGCGGGGAGGGTAATGTCCTGCTGCAGCGCGCCGTCGACGAGCCGCAGGACGCGGTGGCTCGACGCGGCGAAGACGGGATCGTGGGTGACGAGCAGCACCGTCACGCCCGTCTCGGCGTTGATGTCGCCGATCAGATCCATGATCGCGCGGCCGCTCGCGCGATCTAGGTTGCCGGTAGGCTCGTCCGCGAGGACGATCGCCGGCTTGATAACGAGGGCGCGGGCGATCGCGACGCGCTGTTGCTCACCGCCCGAGAGCTGCGTCGGCCGATGCTTGGCGCGATGGGCGATGTCGACGATCGCGAGTGCGGCGGCGACGCGCTCGTCGACGTCGTTTTGGGCGACGCCGTCGAGGACGAGCGGCATGGCGACGTTCTCCTCAGCGGTGAGGAACGGCAGCAGGTTGAACGACTGCAGGACGTACCCAATGCGACGCCGCCGCAGCGCCGCCGCCTCTTTGCGACTCATCCGCGCAACGTCGACGTCTTCGACGAGGACGCTCCCGCTCGTCGGCGGCGTGAGACCTGCGATCAGGTGAAGGATCGTGCTCTTGCCGGATCCACTCGGGCCCATGAGGGCCCAAAAGGCCCCGCGAAGAATCGTGAGCGAGAGATTGTTCACCGCGACGACGCGGGTCTCGCCGGAACCGAAGACCTTCGTGACGTCGCGAAACTCGATCACGCCGTCGGCTTCGTCTCGATGAATCGTTGGCGCAGCTTGACCGTGACGTCCTCCAGCCACGCGATCTCGGCGCGTACGCTCAGCTCGGCGCCGTCGATGAGCAAACCGGTGACGAAGCTGTCGACGGGCAGCCGCTCGACCTTCCGCCGCTGAATCGACAGCAGGTACAGCTGCCGCATGTAAGTCTCGCGCTGCACGTCGATGAGACGCAGCAGCTCGGGCATGCACTCGGCGCGGGCGAAGAGGAGCTTGACTGCGAGCTCCTGGCGCATCGGGCGTGGAGCGTCGGTCGGCGGCTCGAGGACGAAAGCATCGAGGCTGCGGCGGCCCTTGTCGGTGATGCGGAACACTTTGCGGCTCGACAACGGTTCTCCGGCTACCGTCTCGATGAGGCCGTGCTCGGCGAGATGATCGAGCACCCGATACACTTCGCCGAAGTTCAGCTGCCAGAAGTGGCCGAGGATGCGCTCGCACTGACGTTTCAGCGCATAGCCATGCACACCCGCGGAGTTTTGCGAGACGATCCCCAGGAGCGCGTAATGGATGCCGCGGGGGTTCCGCATCGGGATTACCTCCGTATCGGACGCTCTAAGCTGTCTTCCGAGTCCCACGTTCGTGGGCCGGCTGTCAACTCTTGGAATTTCAAAGTATTCTGCGCCGGGATATAGAATGTCTGACCGCATCGAGCCGGCCGCTCGCAACCACGCGCGGACGCTCGGGGCCGAGCCTCTGGCCCGGGTCACCAATCGTCGATGGGACGCAACCGCGTCACCTTCGGCTGCTCCGCCGCCATCGGCGCAAGCCGCGCCACCGCGGCACGCAGCGACTCGCGCGCGAGGTGCGCGTCGAGCGCGGCCTCGGACTCCCACGCCTCGATCATCGCGAAGCGCGTCGGGTCGGCGACGTCCTGGCAGAGATCGTACTGCACACACCCGTCCTCCCGCCGCGCGGGGTCGACGAGCGTCGCGCGCGCGACTGCGATGAAGTCGTCGACGTACTCCGGACGGATGGCGAACGTGGCGATGACTCGGATTGGCGCACTCATGCGAAGACTCCTCGTAACAACGGCAACATGCCGCACGTCTACCGCATTCGACGCGGCGGCCGCCAGCTCGCTCGCCTCGAACCGACCCGTGTGTTAGCTCCCCTCGTCGGACGCCGCGCCCCGCGTCGTCCGCAACACCCGCAAGGAGGCTTCGACATGCAGACCACGAGTGAGCACATCACCATCCCCGTCGGCGGCGTGTCGATGGGGGCGTACCTCGCGCGCCCGACGGACGGCGGCAAGCATCCCGGCGTGCTCGTCTTTCAGGAGATCTTCGGTGTCAACCATCACATCCGCTCGGTCGCCGACCGCGTCGCGGCCGAAGGCTACGTCGCGCTCGCGCCCGAGCTCTTCCATCGCACCGCGCCCGGCCTCGAGCTCGGCTACGACGGGGCCGGCTTGCAGCGCGGCATCGCGCTGATGACGCAGGTGAAGGCGTCGGAGGTGATCGCCGACGCGTCGGCGGCGATGGACACGCTGAAGAAGCGCGCCGACGTCGGCGGGCGCGGGATCGGCGCGATGGGGTTCTGCTTCGGCGGCCATGTCACCTACCTCAGCGCGTGCGAGCTGCCGATCGCCGCGGCGGCGAGCTTCTACGGCGGCGGGATCGCGGTCGGCGCGCCCGGGAACGACGGCGCGCCGACGATCGAGCGCACCGCCAAGATCCGCGGCAAGATCCTCTGCTTCTTCGGCGACAAGGACGGCTACATCACGGCCGATCAGGTCGAGCGCATCAAGCAGGAGCTCACGAAGCACGAGATCCGCCACGAGGTCGTCGTCTACCCGAACGTCGGCCACGGCTTCTTCTGCGACGAGCGCCCCGACTACAGCGAGACCGCGGCGAGCGACGCGTGGCGGCGCGTGAAGGATCTCTTCGGCGAGGAGCTGCGCTGAGGCCGCCGACGGTAATCGACACCTCGGCAGCACGACGATCCGCGCCGGAAGTCGCCGCGGGGCGAGCGGCACGATGACCGACTACCTCGACGAGGCGGCGCGCCGCACGCGCCTGCACGCCACGACCGAGGTGCTCGTCGTCGGCGG
>WNFQ01003858.1_pt1 | contig 10932 bp, 10 predicted proteins | sample 5400171 | NCBI WGS metagenome assembly WNFQ01 (sample SAMN13153356, study PRJNA577476) | soil metagenome | isolation source: 20 cm soil under Madrone tree | place: USA:California | collected 2016-06-14 | reverse complement strand
CCACGAATTCTTGCAAGCGTTCTGGAGATGGCTGCTTACTTCCGTTCCGCCATGCGAGAGCAGCGTCTCGATCCTCGTGATGGCCTTGTAAGCTCGTTAATGAATGCAGAGATTCAGGGCGATCGGCTGAGCGAGGAGGAAGTGATCGCGAACTGTATTGTGACCATGGTGGGAGGCCAAGAAACCACGACCAACCTGATCGGAAATGGCGTGCTCGCCCTGCTGCGGAATCCCGACCAACTCGAAGCACTCCGCTGCAATTTTTCACTGATCCCATCTGCGGTAGAGGAGTTGCTGCGCTACGAAAGCCCCAGCCAGCATACTGCCCGGCTGGCTCCTGAAGACACCATTCTGGGTGGAAGGCAGATTCGCAAGCGCCAGGCGGTGATCGCGGTAATGGCTGCCGGGAATCGAGATCCAGAGAGATTTCCTGATCCCGACCGCTTAGACATCACCCGCACGGATAACCGGCATCTTGCCTTCGGGTGGGCGGCGCACTTCTGCTTTGGCGCAGCGCTGGCGCGGATCGAAGGTCAGGTTGCCTTTGAGCTGATGCTGCGCCGGCTGCCTGATCTGGCCCTCGAGCCGGGGCCGCTCGTGTGGCGCCATAATCTTGGATTGCGGGGACTGCAAGCTCTTCCGGTCACATTCAAGAACGAGAACACCAGTGTAGGCCCTTCACGTTACGATCTATCGCCATGCGCCTAAAAATTACCCTGCAGCGGGCGCTGACACAAAGGCGCGACGCGGCAGAGAAAATTTGCTTGCCGGTTGACGAAGTCCACATCTGGTCGGCGGGTCTGCGCGTTGGGGGCGCCGCGCTTTGCACCTGTTGGGATTTGCTCTCACCGGAAGAGATGCGGGTCGCCTTGTGCCATCGCTTTGCAAAGGATCGCCGGGAATTCGTTGTAACGCGCGCGCTGCTAAGACAAATTTTGGCGCACTACGCCGGTCGAACGACGGCTGATTTGTGCTTCGATTCCGATGCTAGCGGCAAGCCTGTGCTTAGGGGAACACAGAGCCTGCATTTCAGTGTGTCCCATTCTCGGGATCTAGCACTCTTAGCGATTGCGCACAGTCAGGTTGGAATCGATGTGGAATACATACAAACGATTGTTCTCCAGGAAATAATAATCGAACAGTGCTTTGCTCGGGCCGAACAGTCTCATTTGCAAGCGCTCCCTGCTGAGGCACGCGCTGTGGCGCTCTACCGTTGCTGGACACAGAAGGAGGCCGTTCTCAAGGCGCTTGGCGTGGGTTTGCTCTATCCTCCGCGACACGTGAATGTGCTCGCAGATGGTAGAAAGTCTCATGTGGTTAGCGCGCTAGGGCGCAACTGGTTGGTCCGGCAGGTCGCTGCGCCTGTCGGCTATGCTGCAGCAGTAGCCATTGAGAAGCCAAACTGTAGGCTTAGGTGGCGCCATTGGAGGTTAGCACGTTTCCCCAAGCAGAGAAGCACATGCGCCCCCGTGTGCGGGCGCTTGGAGCCATGAACAGATATCGGGAGGCCAACGTGGCGGCGCCACCGAAAGTACTACGTACAAAGCCAAGGTATGGCCCAAAGCTGCGGGAGGCGCACTTCGAGGACTATGACCAGATTGCAGGGCTTGAATCCCGGTTCGGGCTCACGGCCAAGCCTTACGAGGAGTGGGTCCATCTCTGGCAGGGCAATCCGCTGTACCGCGAGCTAAAACCTGACTGGCCGATAGGCTGGGTGCTCGAAGACGAGGACGGTAAAATCGTCGGCTCGATGGGGAACATTCCGTCCTTATATGAACTCGACGGAAGGAGAATCCTGGTTTCCTCGGGGCGCTCCTGGGTTGCCGACCTCGCGTATCGAAGCGCGTCGTTGTCGCTCCTAGATAACCTGCTCAGACAGCGCAACGTAGATCTTTATTTGAATAATACGGTCAGTCATAATTCCGTCGCCGCCGTGACCGCCCTTGAGTGTTCTCGGGTGCCGGTCGGCATCTGGGACGAGGTAGCCTACTGGATCACAAATTACTTGGGGTGCTTCCAGGACATGGTGGCGATGAAGAATTATCGTCTGACCAGGCCGTTTGCCTATCCGTTGTGGGAGGGGTCTTGGACACGCCTGAAGAGTATGCGGGCCCGACTTTCCAAACCCCTGAGCTATCCTCTTTCCGCCGCTGCATTTCTCAAAGACCATCTGGCAAAGACATCATTGCGAGAGAGGGACGTCGAAGTGCAGCTTTGCCCAGATTTCGACGATCGCTTCGATAGCTTCTGGGAAGAGCTGAAGAGAAAGAATCGGCACTTACTTCTGGCCGTCCGTACGCGCGAAGTCCTGGATTGGCACTTCAAACCTGCATTGTTAGGCAACCAACTCTGGATCGTCACCGTCGTTGATGGTTCCCGATTAGTCGCGTATGCGATTTTCAAAAAGGTAATCAATCGAAGGTCCGAGTTTAAACAAGTGATGCTTATCGACTATCAATCTCTGGAGGACAGCACGTCTATGCTTGAACCCCTCCTCTCCTGGACTTTGAGAAAGTGCCGGTCCGAAGGTGTCCACATGTTGGAACACACTGGTCGCTGGCTGGAGAAAGAGGAGTTCATTAACACCGCGGCGCCTTACCGGCGCAAGCTGTCTACGTGGACATACTTCTACCGCGCAAATAATCCCGAATTGAGAGAACTCCTGACCGACAGACGAGTTTGGGCTCCCTCCTTATTTGACAGCGACGCGACCCTCTAACTGTACTCAAGGAGAGCTCCTAGCTAGACACGACGGTTGTCGATCCATGGGCCAATGGTCCATACTTTTTCTCGCCTCAAATCGCTTAGGGCGAATTCCCGGACGTCAGAAATGCCGCCGGCAGGTGGTCCCCGCGGATGGTGCGAAGACAGATGGTTCCGCTGCAACCGATGAACTCTTCGTCAGGATGGTCGGGGCAATGACAAGAATATTCATCCGTCATTTCCTCTTTCCACGTCGAGATTACTCCCGCAGTGCGAACGTGAATAAGCAATTCCCGGCGTTGACTGCCACGTACTGCTTGCCCCCCACCGAGTATGTCATCGGGCCGGAAATGACTGCCGCACCGAGGGACGTCTTCCATAGCAGCGCACCGCTGCGGGCATCCAAAGCATAGAAATAGCCCTCGCGTCCCCCGCTGAAAAGCAAATCCGAAGCGGTCGTCAGGATGCCTGCCTCGGTAACGTCGGTCATCTTGAATTCCCATTTCCTTTCGCCGGTCTGCGGGTCGAGCGCTCGGACCGCGCCGTAGCCCTCTTCCTCTTTCCGGAAATTCGGAGCAGGAGACCAATTAAATGGAACGGACGATCTAGTTGTTCCCCCGGAATAGTCCCGGCCCTCGTGATACTCGCCAGGAAGTTTGACAAATATAGACGCGGAGTCAACCCATGTGGGAATGTAGAAAAGCCCGGTGCGCGGACTGTAAGAAGGGGAATACCAGCTAGTCCCACCAGGGTTGCCGGGATACACAAGAGTCCCATCCAGGCTGGGAGTCTGGCCCTCTACTCGCAAGGGTTTGCCCCTTTCATCGAATCCACTGGCCCAGGTGACCTTGACGAATGGCTTTCCCAGGAGGAATTGCCCTGTCGTGCGATCAAATACGTAAAAAAAGCCGTTCCGGTTTGCCCACAGGATGACCTTGCGCTTCCGGCCTTGCCACTCGATATCGGCCAAGACTGGAACTTGAACGGCATCAAAGTCGAAATCGTCGTGGGGTGTGAATTGGTAATGCCATCGCAGCTTACCTGTGTCCGCGTCCAGCGCAATCACGGAATCGCTGTAGAGATTGTCTCCGGGCCGTGCGTCAGAGTTCCAGTCCGGGCTGGGGTTCCCCGTGCCCCAATAAGTTAAGTTGAGATCAGGGTCGTAGGAACCAGTCATCCAGATTGGCGCTCCCCCTCTCTCCCAGGAATTTCCGCTCCAGGTCTCGTGGCCTGGGTCGCCCGGTCCCGGAACTGTGCTGAAGCGCCAAACCTCCCGTCCTGTTCGGGAATCGTAAGCGGCGATAAAGCCTCGAATGCCAAATTCGCCACCGGCGACGCCTACAAGCACCTTGTCCTTTATTACCAGGGGAGCGTGAGTTATGACATATGCAGCCCTCGCTTTGGCCACCGTGGTGTGCCATAAGAGGTGGCCATCTTTGGCGTCGACCGCGATCAGATGCGCGTCGAGGGTGCCCATGAAGAGCGTATCACCTAGAATGGCCAGCCCGCGGTTCACTCGACCGCAGCAGGGGCGCCCATGTTCCGGATGATATGAATAAGTCCAAAAAACCCGGCCCGTGGCTGCATCCAAAGCGACCACGTCATTCGGAGCCTGGACGGTGTACATGATCCCGTCTACCACTAGAGGCGTGGCCTCGAACTTTTCCAACGACCGAGCCTGGTAAATCCACTGCAACTCAAGGTTCTTGACGTTTGCCGCGGTGATCTGGCTAAGCAGGCTATGGCGCTGACTGAAGGTAGTTCCGGAATATGTAAGCCAGTTTTCCGGCTCCTTGTTGGCCCCAAGAATGCGTTCGAACGAAATCTGTCTCGACCAGATTGGGTTTGAGAGACAACCAAACAGAGCGATGAGAGCTATTAACCGCACTCGTGGGCTCATTGACCGTCGATTCCCTTCAGGGAGGCCAGGTAACTAACGACATCTGCAAGCTGCTGGTTGTTGAGCTTGTCCCGGTAGGAAGGCATTAGAGATTTGTCAATGAAGCCGTACTCTTTCAGATTTGCCTTCTTGAAGGACTGCAGCCGCTCTTTCGAATCGATAAGTTGCACCGTGAAGGTGTCTTGGTTCAGAAGCCTTCCGATAATCGTGATTCCATCCTGGGTTACTATGCGGATGAAGCGGCTCGAGGGAAGAACTGCGGCATCAGGGTCGAGGAGAGAACCCTGCAGTTCAACTGTCCTCCGAACCGACCCAATTTCAGTGAGGTTCGGCCCCACCCGCGAGCCCTTATCCCGGACTCGGTGGCAGTTGAGACATTCACCCTTGCCTTCGAAAATGAACTGGCCTTGAATTGCATTACCGGAAGCGAACGTGGCACTGGACGTGGATTTCATATAACGCAAGTAGGCAACAATGGCCCGCATTTCGATGCGCGAGAATTCCTTCGAAAACGCGGGCATCGAAGTTCCAGGGACTCCCACATTAAGAATTTGAATGAGATCATCGTCGGACGACGCTGTCTTGAATTTGCCGCGACCCAAATCCACTCCGTAGACAGAATCACCATCCGGACCATGGCAAACCGTGCAATTGGCCAGGAAAAGTTGCCGGCCATTCTCCGTCTCACTGAGAACGGATGTTTGCAGTTGGGCCAGCGACGTGCGATATACCAGCGCCGTGGCGAGGAGCAAGAGGCAAACTCTAACCACCCGCATGGTTCGCTCTCCTTTCATGTGATTACCTTTGCGAATCATCCGACCGTATGCTCCGCAAGTCTGGCCTTCAAGCTGTTAGCCCGATAGAAACCTTCGCTGCCTTTCTCAGGTCGAACATTACGATCCGCTCATTTTCACGAACGCAAGGAAACTGCGCACGCAAGTACTCGCGCAACCCCGCATAGTATTCAAGCCACCAGAACGTCGACGAAACGAAAACGACAAAACCGGCTCCAGTTTCTCGCAGCCGTTCGAGCTCTCGAATTGCGGCTGCATCATCAGACGGTTTCCCCCAGTACGCTCCGCCTTTTTCGAGGAACGGTATGCAGCGCCGTGGGGCGACCAGGGCGGACGCCTCCGGGCTCACTTCGCCCGCTAGGATAAAAGCCGCTTCCGTCGGAATGATCTCTGTGATCTCTTGGGTAGCCGCATAGAGGCGGTGCCAACCTGGGTCCGCCCTGCAAGGCAGAGGGATGCCACTCATGGATTCTCCTACCACTCGGAAGACCTCGGCATACCGACCCGCCCCTGCTACGACGCCCCTATATTTGTTTATGGCGCGAAACGCCAGATCATAACGAAACTGTCGTATCTGCGAACGATGCGCCCTCACCGCCTTCAGCTTGCGTGGCATAACCAGGCTGATGTCTTCCGCTCGATCAAATTCGGTGAGAGGAGTCAACACCTCATAGCTCAGCAGAGTTGGCTCTGCGATTCCGGCAGCGCGAACCGCCTTCTGAACTATTGACACAGTTGCGCGGTGATCCGGATGAAAGTCCCGCTCGTGCGTCAGGTAGAGGACCTCCGGTTTTTCCCGTTGGAGGATGGGTTTGAGGGCGCGCGCTGCATCAATGGTATCCTCCTTAAGATACTGGTCCGGCCGCCTCAAGAACTCTACAGAGGCAACTCCTAGTATCTCTGCGGCCCTCTCCGCTTCACGCTCTCTGACGCGCCAAGCTGCTTCTTTTGACAATTCAGGCAAACCACATTCTCCGGACGTGAGAAATACCGTGGCCACCCGGTGGCCCCGATCAGAGTGCAGGCAGATCGCCCCACCGCAGCCGATCGACTCGTCATCAGGATGCGGGGCGATCACCAGAACATTCATTCGGGTACACCCTCCCTCCTAAGGTCGAACATCACTATGGAGTCGTTTTCAAGAACACAGGGAAACCGTTTGCGCAAGTATTGGCGCAGCCCAACATAATAGTCAAACCACCAAAAAGTCGACCAAGCGAATGCGATGAATTGCGCGCCGGTTTCTTGTAGACGTTCCAGTTCCGCAATAGCACTCACATCGTCACGAGGACTACCCCAGTATTGGCCGTCGCGCTCCAGGAACGGTATACGCTTACGGCCAGACAGCAAAGGATCTGTCTTCCACTCATCCTCATCAACGAGGATGAACGATCCGCCGAACGGCACGACCGACACGATGTCCCGCGATGCCCGCTGGACTCGATGTGACCAGGAGTTGGCCTTCCACAGCTCTCGATTTACACAGATTCCGAGCCTGTCGCAGTGTTCGGCGGCAGCCTTCGATGCGTAATCGAAAAGCGCCAAATCGAATCTGAGCCTCTCTTCAAATTTCAACGATTGGTAGCCATTGCCTCCATGCATCCGGTAGCAGGCCTGTGGTTCCGTGACCTGTTTCATGCGCCCATGAAGCGCCGCCAAAGTAGCTAGATACAAATCTGGGCCGGGCCTTGCCGCCCAATGTGTTTCACCCTTGGACGAACCGCGGTCTGCACTGCCCCCCACGTCAGGCAAAGGGAAAACGCTTTGCAGGAACCTACGGGGGTATGCGTTGCCGGACGGCAGGTAACCCGCCACTCCCTCCGGACCCGCACGCAGAACCAAATCACGTATGCCTCCATCGGGAAGAGATTTCCACCAAACCTTGCCTGTTTCCCGCGAGGAGTCGTCCCATTCCAGCCATGGCCAATGCACTTTGACAACATCTGGCTCAGAAAAGGCGTCTACAGCCGCTCTCACCGCTGTTGGGAACAGGACATCATCCGAGTCGAGGAACAAGATCACGTCCCCGCGGCTCAATGAAAAGCCTGCATTCAACGCCGAGTTTTGGCCGCCGTTTCCTTTCACTAGCGGAATGATTCGTTGGCCGTAACTCGCAATGATTTCGAGCGAGCCGTCTGTGGAACCGTCGTCCACCACAATCACCTCCGTATTGCGGTAGGTTTGGTTGAGAGCGCTGTCAATGGCTTCGCGCAGGAAACGCTCGTAGTTATAGTTGTTGACGATGACGCTTGCTAAGTCGTTGCTCATGCCCGCCTCGCACGAGGGAATGAGAGTTGCCTGTCGTCGTCCCTGCTGAGAACGGACTCATACGCCTTAAGGTATCCGGCCACCATGTTGACGTTGCCGAACCGCTGCCGGGCATGATCCCGAACTATTCCTCGATCAAGGGCCAAAGCTCGTGGAACGAAGGTGATCAGCGCCCGCATGGAGTCAGCGTAAAAACCCGTTTTCCCGAAGTCGATTACTTCTTTGACAGAACCTCTCTGGAAGGCGATTACTGGCGTGCCGCAGGCCATAGCTTCGATCATCACAACCCCGAAAGGCTCATCCCATCGGATGGGGAACAAAAGAGCACCAGCATGTTTCAATAAGGCCACCTTTTGCCGATGATCCACCTGCCCTATGTAGATGACATTCTCGCCGTCGATCAGCGGTTCGATTTTCTCCCTAAAGTAAGCCTGTTCCTCCTGATCGAGCGGCTGGCCCGCTATAACAATAGGCAAGCCAGCTTCCTTCGCGATTTCAATGGCGTCCAGTGGTGACTTCTGCCCGCTTATGCGCCCCAAGAAGGCCAGATACTTGCCGGGCGACGCAGAGAACTCATAGGATTCAAAATCACAACCGTTATAGATCACCCGAATCTCGCGTCGCCGGTTTTCTGGAATTTCAGCAATCTGTTGCCGGCTGACAGCCGTGACTGCAGCGTCTGCATAACGGTTCAATAGCCAAATGCCGTCGGGCGTTATCGGATTATGGAGTGTGTGCAGGATTGGCGTTCGGGAAAGAGCCCCAAGGGGAATCGCGTAGCACCCCACGTGAAAGTGGATCAGGTCGAACGAGTCGCTTTGTTGGAGCGCTTCGGCGATGTTACATGCCTCGTAATACTCATATTCCCAGGCCAGCCTTCTTTCCATCGCTTCGATCAAGTTCCGTTTACAAACGGCCTGGATCCTCGCGCTCGTGGGCGAATCGCTTGAGGTAAACACAGTAACTTCATGGCCCTGCTTCACGAGCTCTTCGGCAAGCACGTAGACGATGCCCTCTACACCTCCGCTCGTACCAGGGGATACTCTGGCCCAAAGGGGTGGAACCAGAGCTATTCTCAACCGGCGGGGTGTGTTCTGCAGGTTCATTGTGCTGTGGATCCGATCTCCGCGGATGCAAAAAGGCCTGGAAGGGCGGCGAAACCGCATAGTTCGATTCCCATTTCAATTAGCGCTGCCCGGACCCTGGCGTCGCATAATGTTTTCGCCTCTATTCCGCGTTCACCTGTATATGTCGTATATGGAACCTCCCCTTCACCCGGGTGGCAGGCCAACTCCGTGATACCCGGCGGTAGTTGCGACATGATTTCGATCAACGCGTCTGAAGTGATTCCCTCTGGATAGGGCGAGCCCTTAGCGGTCTGCCCGTAAAAGCGTCCGCAATAGCGCACTTCCGGGCTGCAATCGCGCACCGGGATCCTCAGTTCTAGAGCGGCTCCGAGAACCACAGAGCGTGCCGGCTCGCGAAGATGTGCATGCTGGTGAGAATCGATATGGCTGGGATCTCTGCCCGTCAGAGTTCGAAAAACGGCAAGCTGGCGTGATGCTTCGTCACGCAACGCCTTCACTTCGTCGAGCGGCACGACGTTGTAGACAGGCATCCAGTTCTCGTCTTTGTAGACCCATTCTCCGAAGTCAAGGTGCAATCCCAGGCTAAGACCAGGACGGTTTCTGGCGTACTCCGCGGCTTCGACGGCTGCCGGCCACCGCACCATCAGGCTAGCGCTAGTAACGATGCCGTGATCATGCGCATGCATGACGCCGCGATTCACAGCAGTGCTGTGGCCAAAATCATCGGCATTCACAATCAGGTATCTCTTAGCAGACATATCTCACGGTCCCAAATCCTTCAGCAACCTTGCCAACACGGTCTCGGCCTTGAAATATTCTTCGGCAATATCTCCGGCGGCGCGGCAGTGCCTCTCGTAATCGCACTCGATCGCTTCGAAAGCAGCCAAGATATCGTCCATCGTGTTAAAGGCGAACAGCCCCTCACCTGTGGGGAGGACCGTGCCGAAGCCGGTGTCCTGGGTGATTACTGGTCGCCCAGCTGCAAGATAGCAGGCGCTGCGATCACTGAACCATCCAGTCTTCAGGCGCACGTTCGCATCCTTAGCCACGGTAAATTCGCCGCGCGACGCCTGCAGATAATCCTTGTAGGAGCACACAGTGAGCGGATGAGAGTCCGTCAGACGCCAGCCGTTTGACTCCAGCACATTCCTGTCTTCGGGGGATAATTGGATCAAGCCGGTTGCAAGCTCCACGGGCTGTGTGGCGCGTTTCGGCAGATCGATGAACTTTAGATATTCGCGATGCTTGCTCCAGTAGTAGGTGTTTCCCCCGAATACGGTGTCGCGGCCTTCTTGCCTCCAGTTACCGACAGTCGTAAATTCCGCTTTGGTAGGTGGACCGGCCTGCCACAGATTAAGCACGACAGGTTGGCAGGTCTTAGCCCTGAGATTGGGTAAGGGCGGCAGGGAACAATCCGGCGTGCCAATGTTCAGTCCAAACGTCACGACATCATCATGCTCCTCGACCAGCGTACGGACGTCTTCGTCACCCTGGGCGAACCGCACCTCGTGGACAACGGGGTCGGTGCACACATACACGAGCCGCCCCACCTCTAGACCTTCTTCTGCCAGGCGCGTGGACCCTGTGATGCTGAAAACAACATCGGCGTGCGCCAGTAATTCTTCCGCCGACTCTCGGTCCAAGCCAAACCATGCTTTGTCTCCATAGCTTCTCCGGTAAGCCCAACGATCGCTGAAGCCGAACATTTCGGCGACCTGGGCCAGATACGATATGGCATATCCCGAAGTGTTGACTCTCGCCTTTCGAATCGGATCGTATGGCCACGAAGACGAGGTTTCGAAGTAGTACGCATCGTGGCCGAGCCGCCGAAAGCCAACCGCGTATTGCATTGCTTGCCACGCAATTCCGGGGAAAGGTTCACACGCGATATTCCCGAGAACGACGATGCGAAGCGGCGTCATTTAAGTACGCCCATCTGCACGAGACGCCCGTGCTCCAGTCCCAACATCACATCGCAGCTTTCGAGCGTGCTCAGGCGGTGCGCGATCGTGAATGTGGTGCGACCTCGCATGAGGCGTTCCGTCGCTTTCAGGATGGCTGCTTCGGTTTTCATGTCGACCGAACTAGTGGGCTCATCGAGGAGAAGAATGGGAGCATCCTTCAGGAACGCTCTGGCCAGCGAGATGCGTTGGCGTTCTCCGCCAGAAAGCCGGATCCC
>WNFQ01006678.1_pt1 | contig 10934 bp, 8 predicted proteins | sample 5400171 | NCBI WGS metagenome assembly WNFQ01 (sample SAMN13153356, study PRJNA577476) | soil metagenome | isolation source: 20 cm soil under Madrone tree | place: USA:California | collected 2016-06-14 | reverse complement strand
CCATGGCGCCCCTTACCCTTTCTTCGCCGGCGCCTTCGCAGCCGCAGCCGGTGCCGGTGTGTTGGCCGGCCGTGCCTGCACTGCGTTGGGCGGAGTGATTTCAGCCGATATCTGGAATCCAAACGATTGCACTGCCGTGTTCTTCTCGTCCTGCTTCGTTTCCTTGATTTCGACCTTCTGGAAGTAGCCGGACCGCTTCAGCGCGGTGATAAAGTTCGCAACCGCGTTCACCGACGCGGAAGTCCCTTCCATCGAAAGCACGTTGCCCTTGCGGACCATTTCGGTGAGCCACAGGTTTTCCGTCCGCGACACCGTGTTCGCGACCATGTCCAGCAGTTCCTGCCCGCCGGTGCGGTCGCGTTGCAACTGCTCGATCGTCGAGACCCTTTGCTGCAACACCACCTTTTGCTTCTCGAACGCCTCCACCTGCAGCTTGGTCTGCTCCAGCTCCGTCTTTTGCGCTGTCAGCCTCTTGATTTCGGCGTTTTCCTTGTTCAGCTGCTGCTGCCAGGTGTAATAGAAAAATCCAAGAACCAGGGCCCCCAGTACCAATCCCGCGCCGATGAACACCACCGGCAGTGCCGCCCCCGTATCCACCGGACGCCGTGCGGCTCTCGGTCGAATTTGTCCTAGAAGGTTTATGCGGATCATGGCTAGTCGAAGCTCCTCAGCGCCAGACCTACGGCAATCGCCAGCCGCGGCGCCATTTCACGAATCTGGTCGTCACTGTGCTTGCCCGGGTCGATTAGCACTTTTCGGAAGGGGTTCAATTCTTCCACCGGCATTGCGAATTCTTCTCGCAGCAAGTCCACCAGCCCCGGAACCCGCGCCGTGCCGCCTGCCACCACGATTCGCTGAATATTCTCGCCACTGGCGGTTGCTCGGAAAAAGTCGAACGTCTTTTGAATTTCCAGCGTCAGAATGTCCGAAACACTGCGCAATATCTGTTGCTTCTGTTCGTCGGTGACGCTCGGCAGCGAATCCCCTCTCTTCAAGCGTTCCGCGTCTTCGAAGCTGAGGTCCAGTTCCTTCTGCAGTGCGTCCGTATATTGGTTGCCGCCCACGCTGACGTCGCGCGTGAACAGCGGCACGCCTCCGCGCACGATATTAATGTTCATCACGCTCGCGCCGATGTTCAGCAGCGCCACGGTCTGCCCTGCATCCGGCTCATAATTGACTTCGAAGCAGTTCTGCAAACCAAACGCGTCGATGTCCACCACCACTGGCGTCTTCCCCGCCTGCGCCAGTACGTTGGTGTGATTCAAAATTTTGTCTTTCTTCACTGCCACCAGCAGAACGTCCATCTGCGAGTCCATGGACTCCAGCAGCTGATAGCTCAGGTTCACGTCGGCGATGTCGAAGGGAATGTGCTGGCTGGCTTCCGAAGGAATGCGGTCATAAAGCTCGTCTTCGGTCATCAACGGTAGCGGCACCCGCTTGACAATCACCGAATGTCCCGAAACCGATGTCGCTACGTTTTTTGTCTTGATGCGCTGCGCATCGAATATTTTGCTGATGGCGTTCGCCACTTGCGGCGCGTCCATGATGGCTCCGTCCACCACCGTGTCCGGCGCCAGCGTTTCCATGCCGAAGCTCACCAGCTCATATCCCGACTTCGTCGATTTCAATTCCACGGCCTTGATCGAACTGGATCCAATGTCCAGTCCCACGAGTTGCCGGCTCTTTTTTCCCATTCCAAGCATTTCGCGGCCCCTTTTCTAGCCTACGTCCCTATTTCCCGCGACAGACTACCGCCGCCTCGCGGTCGCCTGACTCATCTTGCGTTCCATCCAGCGGTCCAGGATCGTTTTACGCAGTTTCCAACGGTTGCCGAGTTTAAACGCGGGAATCTCGCCTTCCGTGATGTAACGGTACAGGGTATCCGGGGAGATGCCCAGATACTGCGACGCCTGCCGCACATTCATCACTTCGCGCGATTCGCTCACGAGGAACGCCACCCCGGCATCCAGATGAACCACAAAATTTAACCACCGTGAGTTGCGCCGACCTGCGCTGCGAAGGTTGGAGGGCCGCAACCCGTGGGAGCTTTATGACATCCTATCACTCCGACCGTCAAGGGAATCTATAGGGCTGTTGCCCTAAGAATACGGGTAGTTCTAGGCAATTCGGGGGGTATTGGCCGATAGTACCTGCTCATATTGTGGGTATTCCCTGAAGAAACCACAAGCAGTTGTGGTTTGGCATTCCCCGCTCCCTGTTCGCAAGGACGGTTATCCTTTGAAATCAGCCTCTTCGCACGGAGAAGTACTACCTGTTTTCTCGGCTCACTGAGTGGTTTTCTTCTGTTCCTGTTTCACTGGCGACTTTCTTTTGCCCTCCCACTGCGAACAATGTCATCCGTATCTCATTTTTTCTCAGGCTTTATCCAGCCCCAGCGATCTCCACAAGCCATCGACTTTTTTCTTCGTAGCTTCGTCCATCAAAATCTCGCCCGGCCACGGCCTCGTAAAACCTTCCGATGCCCACTTGCGCGTCGCATCAATCCCCATCTTCGACCCGTAGTCCTGCATCCGCGCCGCGTGATCCAGCGTATCCATCGGTCCCAGCGTAAACTGCACGTCCCTTTCGGGATCGAGCGCGCACAGCGTCTTCCAGACCACCTCGCTATAGTTGTGAATATTCACGTCGTGGTCCACCACCACGATCACCTTCGTGAACATCGCCTGCCCCAGCGACCAAATCGCGTTCATGATTTTCCGTGCATGCCCCGGATACGACTTGCGAATCGCGACAATCATCAAATTATGAAAAATTCCCTCCGCCGGCATCGCCACATCCACAATTTCCGGATACTGCATCTTCATCACCGGCAAGAACACGCGCTCCACCGCGTATCCCATGTAGAAATCTTCCTGCGGCGGCGGCCCCACAACCGTGGTCAAATAGATCGGATCTTTGCGGCGCGTGACGCACTCGACATGAAACACCGGATACTCCCCTTCCAGCGAATAAAATCCCGTGTGGTCCCCGAACGGCCCTTCCGTCCGCATCTCATTCAGATTAACGTAGCCTTCCAGCACAATTTCCGCGTTCGCAGGCACTTCCAAGTCGTTCGTCTCGCAAGTTACCATTTCCACCGGCTCGCGTCGTAAAAAGCCCGCAAACATCATTTCATCCAGATCCGGCGGAATCGGCAGCATGCCGGCCAGCGCCGTCGCCGGATCTGTGCCGATCGCCACGCTCACCGGAATTCTGCCTTCGGGATTCTTCTCTCTCGCTCGCCGGAAATGTTCCGCTCCGTGCTTCTGCGTCTGCCAGTGCATCCCTGTCGTCCGCTCGTCATAAACCTGCATCCGGTACATCCCCACATTCCGCTTGCCCGTCTCCGGATTCCTCGTAAACACTAGCGGAAACGTGATGAAGCGTCCGCCATCCTGCGGCCAGCATTTCAAAATAGGAAAATCAAAAAGGTTGACGTCGCTTCCCTTCTGTACGACTTCCTTGCACGCACCCGTTTTCACACTCTTCGGGAAAAACGACCCCAGCTCCGCCAGCTTCGGCAGCATCTTCACCTTGTCGAAGAACCCTTGCGGCGTCTCCATTTTCAAAAATCCCTGGATGCGTTCCGCCACTTCATCCAACTCGTTCACTTCCAACGCCAGCGCCATCCGTCGCACGCTTCCAAACGCGTTAATCAGCAACGGATACCGCGACCCCTTCGGTTTTTCGAACAACACCGCCGGCCCTGGTGGGACAGGCATTCCTGCCTGTCCGCCTTCTTTACCTCTCATGACCCGCTGGACGACCTCCGTAATCTCCAACACCGGATCCACTTCCGCGCGAATCCGCTTAAGCTCCCCTTCCTTCTCCAGCTTTCGCACAAACTCCCGCAAGTCAGCGTATGCCACCGTACTCTCCTGTAGCCGCAAACTGTAGCACGAACCGTTTGGGTTCACGTCCCTGCCGAACCTGACTGCCAGGGACGCTCGAAAACACCTCCCGCTGGTACGGTACGCAAATCCCTCATTTCGACCGAAGGGAGACCTCTGCGCCATCGCTTGCGGCTTCACCGCAAGCGATGAAATCCCTCTTTCATTCCGATTTCAAACTCATTCGCATTCTCACTCCCAAGAGTTTCATGCTGACACAATCTGTCTCAGATTGAGCAGATTCGGCGTCAGCATATCGCCTACGTGATTTTGGCCTCTGCTCTGACACCCTTCTAAGCACTGTATTTGCCGGGACTTACGGACGTCCATGCAACCAGTCTCCCGTTCAGCGTTCCCACTCCGTTGGCATCTCAATTGCACCTCTTCCTGCCGCAGGAAGGCGTCTGTTCAATCGTCATGCGTGTGGGCATTCGCCCAAAACCCCGGGAATCGTTGGATCCATGCCCGGCACCAGATTTCGCTACCTTTAGAGGAGGAAGGTCGCAAACGTAACCACGCCAGCCACTTGTTTTCTCAAGCTTTCACTGGCGCATCGACCCAATATGCTAAATGTCCTCCACATCATCCGGCTTGATTATCTATCCTGTATTCTGACCGTTCTCGCCACCGTGCTCATCGGCAAGAAACTGTGGCAAGGCTGGGTCGTGGCCGCAGTCAATAGCGCCGTCGTCTGTGTCATCGGCATGCGCACCGCGCAATTCGGTTTTGTCCCGGCCAATCTCCTCTGCATCGCCCTCTACACCAGCAACCTCGTCAACTGGCGCCCCAAAAAACAAAGCGAATAGCTCCTAACACGCACGCGCTCAATGCGTTCGTGCGTTTCCCACGTTTCATTCCAATCACGTCTGCGTTGACTTGCCTTTGAGCACAGCCTAATATGCCTCGCCAAGAGCGGTTTCCCTGAAATGATTGGCCAGAACATCTCGCATTACCGCGTCATCGAGAAGCTCGGCGGGGGCGGGATGGGTGTGGTTTATAAGGCGGAGGATGTGAAGCTCGGACGGTTTGTGGCCCTGAAATTCCTGCCCGAGGAGGTATCCAAGGATCCGCAGGCCCTCAGCCGCTTTCAGCGTGAAGCAAAGGCTGCCTCCGCGCTGAATCATCCGAACATCTGCACCATCTACGAAATCGACGACCAGCACGGGCAAGCGTTCATCGCCATGGAGTTCCTCGACGGCTCGACGCTAAAGCACCAGATCTCCGGGCGGCCGATGGAACTCGACGCCATGATTTCCATTGGCGTCGAAATCGCCGATGCCCTGGATGCCGCCCACGCCGAAGGGATCATTCACCGCGACATCAAGCCCGCCAATGTTTTCGTAACCAAGCGAGGCCACGCCAAAGTCCTCGATTTCGGCCTCGCTAAGCAGTCCATTGACAAAGCGGCGCTACCCCGTTTCGATGCTTCGCAGGCCACCGTTGAGGCCACTCACGAGAACCTCACCAGCCCGGGCGCCGCCCTCGGCACGGTTGCCTATATGTCCCCCGAGCAGGCCCTCGGCAAGGATCTGGATCCTCGTACTGATCTTTTCTCTTTCGGCATCGTGCTTTACGAAATGGCGACCGGAAAGCTTCCCTTTCGTGGGGAAACCTCCGCGGCAATGTTCGATTCCATTCTTCACAAGGCGCCGCTAGCGCCTGTGCGCCTTAATCCCGACTTGCCATCCCGCCTCGAAGACATCATCAACAAGGCGCTCGAGAAAGACTGCAAACTTCGGTACCAGCACGCCGCCGACCTGCGCGCGGACCTTCAGCGCCTCAAGCGCGACACCGATTCCGGCCGCACCGCGCAACACGTCGTGTCGGAAGAAGCTCCAACCTCACCCGTGTCCGCGCCGTCATCGGAGCAGGCAAGAACGTCCGGCGGCCCGCATGCAGCCTATGCTCCCGCGCCGCCCGCGCAAGCAAGGAGGTCCTTTGCGCGCAATTGGAAAGTCCTCTTGCCCGTCGCATCGCTATTGGTGGCCACTGTGGCTGGCGCTTTCTACTGGCGTTCCACGAAAGCCCATGCCTTCACCGAAAAAGACAGCATCATCCTCGCCGATTTTGTGAACACCACTGGCGACGCCGTCTTCGACGGCACGCTCAAGCAAGCCCTCGCCGTGCAACTCGAGCAATCGCCTTATCTCAACTTAGTTCCCGAGTCGCGTATTCAGGAAGCGCTTCGTTATATGGGCCGCCGCCCTGACGAGCGCATCACCAGCGACGTGGCCCGCGAAATCTGTCTCCGGGAAGGCGTAAAGGCCATGCTCACTGGTTCGATTGCCAGCCTCGGCAGCCATTACGTCATCACGGTTGGCGCCGTCAATGCGCAGACAGGTGATTCGCTCGCGCGCGAGCAGGTTGAGGCAGCTAGCAAAGAGCAGGTGCTCAAATCGCTGGACACCGCCGCCTCCAGCCTGCGCCAGAGACTTGGCGAGTCCCTCGCTTCCGTTCAGCAGTTCGCCACTCCCCTCGAGCAGGCCACTACCTCATCGCTCGATGCTCTGAAAGAATACAGTCTCGGAGAAACCGCGCACCTGGAGACGAACGACGAGGCGGCGATTCCGCATCTCAAGCGTGCTATTGAATTGGATCCGAACTTCGCCACTGCGTATGCGGTCCTTGGCATCTGCTTCTCTAATTTAGGCGAAGTCAAACAAGCTGACGATTTGTTCAGGAAGGCTTACGACCTGCGGGAGAGAGCCAGCGAGCCGGAGAAACTTTACATTTTATCCCACTATTACGGGGTAAGTATCGGGGAACTTGAGAAGGAGATCGACGTCTACGAACAGTGGAATCATACGTACCCTCGCGACACCACGCCACTGGATAATCTTGCGCTGGTATATCAACGAATTGGTCTACCGGAGAAGGCCCTAAGCGCCTCGAGCGAGGCGCTGCGCTTGGACCCAAAAGATCGCTACGCTAATGGATGGGTTTCCGCCTCCTACCTGGCGCTGAATCGCTACGATGAAGCGAGAAGCGTCGCCGAGCAAGCCGTCGCTCAAAAATTCGATGGCAGTCAGGTTCACACGGTACTTTTCCGTGTCGCGTTCATCCGTGGCGATCAGGCTGGCATGCGGCGCGAGCTGTCGTGGTCAGCCGGAAAACCCGCGGAGCCCCAGATGCTGTCGTTCTCGGCTGGCTCCGAGGACTCACTCGGCAGAGTCAAGCGCGCCCGCGACATCTGGCAGCAGGACATGTCTTCTGCAAATCACCATGGCATGATAGGGTACGCCTCCACAATAACCGCCGTCCGGGCTGTACGCGATGCTGCTCATGGCTTCTCTGACGCTGCTCGTCAGGAAGCGGCGGAAGCTCTTCGCGTGCCCGGCGGGAGGGGAAGACGCGCCCTCGCAGCATTAGCCCTGGCGCAAGTCGGTGATGAGGAAAAAGCGCAAAAGCTCATCGATGATCTGGCCCACGAGTTTCCAAACGACACCATTGTGATTTCCGGTTATCTTCCCATGGTGCGGGCCCTCAATGATTTGCAACGTAAGAAGCCCGATGAGGCCATCGCTGCTCTGGAACCTGCCAGAAAGTACGAAATGGGAGCCGGGCCTGGCAATTCCCCCGGTTTTTGGCCAGTCTACATTCGCGGACTGGCTTTGCTTCACATGCAGGATGGCGTCAAGGCCGCTGCCGAGTTCCAGAAGATTCTGGACCACCGCGGGGCTCTTGCGGTAAGCGAACTCTATCCGCTTGCGCAGTTGAACCTCGCCCGCGCTTACGCCTTGCAGGCGGGTTATGTAGCGCCGGGCTTTAGCCCGGCATCTTCCGTCCCCAGGGGGGAGGACCTCAAGGTTAAGGCTCGCACTGCCTACCAGGATTTCTTAGCCCTCTGGAAAGACGCCGACTCCGACATCCCCGTCCTCATCGCCGCCAAAGCCGAATATGCCAAGCTGAAGTGAACGGGCGCTCCTGGTGCCCGCCGACAGGCTTAGAAACCAAGCCATGACATTTTCCGGTAGAGAATCCACTTCCCCATTTTCTCGGATTTGATTCGACCCTGCTCCGCTAACTTACGGTAACCAAACGGTTTCTTTTCCTTTCTCTTGCTCTCACTCGAATCCTCCCGCAAACCGTTCCCACCATGCACAGTGAGCTCTACCCCTTTGTTTTCTTCTCTTTGCAAAATCTTTCGAACAGCAACGGCCAACTCGCTGAATACTAATACTGTAAAAGTATTTGACGACTAGGGTAATCCATGGTAGCGTGGGTCGTGATTTATCGACGACATCTCCGCCAATCCCCTCAGTCCCGTTTAATGCGTGTCCGTTTTTACTCTTCAACTTTCAACCGCTTTCTCATCAACGTCCCGTTCCCTAAGTTCTTTCCTTGCCACACTTCCGAAAATTCGCCTGTAAGTCTTGGTATTGCCACAGATCCGAAAACACCCCTTTCTAAGTCTTGTATTTGCCACACATCCGAGCCCCCCCAGGGCCGGTTTCTCAACATGCTAACCTTCAACCTTCCAACATTCAAACGATTCCTCAATCTATCCCCTTTCTTTTCAAATTCTTCCGCACTCTTTTGCTCTCTTTTGCACTTTTTCGCACTCTCCAAAAACTCAACTGGTTTATTTTCATGCGATTCCGCACTCTTTGCAAAAAACCACCCGGGGTGGGGGTGGCTATTGCCACTAGCAATGGAATCGGCTCAGCAGCAGCGACCATTGACGGGCAAGGCTTCTCTCCTTTTTCAACTTTCAACTGTCGACTGTCAACCTCCCGAGAGTCACAATTCCCTACAAGTAGTATCCTATGGCTAGCCATATGAACCGCGTCTACCTCGATTTCAACGCCACCACGCCCGTCGAACCCGCCGTTCTCGACGCGATGCTTCCCTATTTCTCTGCCGAATTCGCCAACGCGGCCTCTATCCATACTCCGGGCCAGCGCGCCCGCGCCGCCGTCGAAACCGCCCGCGAACAAGTTGCCGCCCTCATCGGCGCGCGCCCTCAGGAGATCGTCTTCACCAGCGGCGGCACCGAATCCGACAACCACGCCATCTTTGGCATCGTTTCTTCGTCCTTAACCTCCTTTACTTCCTCTACTTCCTTAACTTCACCTCCTCACATCATCACCACCGCTATCGAACACGAAGCAGTCTTCAACGCCTGCCAAGCCCTCGAAAAAGAAGGCGTGCGCGTCACTTATTTACCGACCGATCGCCAAGGATTAATTGACCTCGAAGAATTGCGGCGCGCCATCCGCCTCCAAACCGTTCTTATCACCATCATGCACGCCAACAACGAGCTCGGCACCGTTCAACCACTCGAAGAAATTGGCCGCATCGCCAAAGAGGCCGATGTCTATTTCCACACCGACGCCGTGCAATCCGCTGGAAAAATCCCCATCGACGTCAACACGCTCCAGGTGGATCTGCTCTCCATTTCCGGACACAAGTTGTATGCGCCAAAGGGCATCGGTGCTTTGTACGTCCGCGGCGGAACGCGTTTGCGCCAACTTCTCTATGGTGGACATCACCAGCGCGGCTTCCGTCCTGGCACAGAAAACGTCGCCGGAATCGTTGGACTCGGCAAAGCCGCGGAGATCGCTCGCCGATCGCTCGCCGAAGACGCCCAGCGCGTCTCCACTCTTCGCGACAAATTGCAGCAAGGCCTGCTCCAACGTGTTCCTCAATCTCGCGTGAACGGCGGCTCTGCACCGCGCACTCCGAACACTACGAACATTGTCTTTCCCGGCGTCGAAGGCGAAGCTCTCCTCATCGCGCTCGACTTGAAAGGTCTCGCTTGTTCCACAGGAGCCGCTTGCTCCTCTGGCGCCGTCGAGCCATCGCACGTCCTCACCGCCATCGGCCTTCCCGCCGACGAAGCTCGCGCCAGTCTGCGCTTCAGCCTCGGCCGCCACACCAGTCCCGCGGACATCGATTTCGCCCTGAACGTAGTCCCCTCCGCCGTCGCGCAGCTTCGCGAGTTGTCGCCAACCTATCGAAAGGAGGCCGCCATTCTGTAGGGCGGGCCTTTAGGCCCGCGCCTTTTTCGTTCCCGCTCCGCGAACGAATTGAATTCCAGATACAATGGAACTCGCATGAATGCAGCCGTCCAATTCGACACCCTCCCCGAGCGCGCTGAAACCCAGCGCGGCCTCGTCGTCGTCGCTATGTCCGGAGGAGTCGACTCTTCCGCGGTCGCCGCTCTATTGCAACAGCAGGGCCGCGCCGTGGTCGGGCTCACCATGCAACTTTGGAACCAGCGCCGCCTCCCCGAACTTCAGGGCGACGGCCCCGCGCAGCACCGTTGTTGCTCACTCGACGACGTCTACGACGCCAAAGCCGTAGCGCAGCACCTGGATTTCCCGCATTACGTGGTGAATTTCGAAGAGCAATTCGAGGCTCGCGTGGTGCGTCCCTTTGTCGACCAGTATCTTGCCGGCCGCACGCCCATCGCCTGCACCAATTGCAATACCGACGTGAAGTTCGAGCCGCTCCTGCGCATGGCGCGGCAGATTGGCGCGGAGCGTCTTGCCACCGGCCACTACGCCCGAATTCGCAGAAACCATCAAACCGGCCGCTGGGAATTATTGCGTGCCCTCGACGACTCCAAGGACCAATCGTATTTTCTCTGGGGCCTCTCGCAGGAACAGCTTTCGCGCAGCGACTTCCCTCTCGGCGAACTCACCAAGGAGGAAGTCCGCGCCTTGGCCCGCCGCGCGAATTTGCCAGTTGCCGAAAAGCCGGAAAGCATGGAGCTGTGCTTCGTGCCGACGGGAAACTACGTGCAATTTATCCAGGCCTATTCACGAGAGCGCGGAATTTCTTTGCCAAATGCTGAAGGCGAAATCGTCAGCGAGAACGGCGACGTGATTGGCCGCCACAACGGCATTCACAATTTTACGATCGGCCAGCGCAAGGGCCTCGGCTTCGCCGCCGGCAAGCCACTCTACGTTCTTACGATCGATCCGGAAAAGAACCGTGTCGTCGTTGGCGAAGACGATGTCCTCCGAAAGACGGTCTGCGAAGTCGAGGCCGCGAATTGGATTTCCTGCGAAAATCCTTCCGCCCCAATTCGTGCGTTTG
>WNFQ01003856.1_pt1 | contig 10934 bp, 8 predicted proteins | sample 5400171 | NCBI WGS metagenome assembly WNFQ01 (sample SAMN13153356, study PRJNA577476) | soil metagenome | isolation source: 20 cm soil under Madrone tree | place: USA:California | collected 2016-06-14 | reverse complement strand
CTCGAACGTACGTAGGGCTCGACGAATAGCGTCGCATTTTCAAGCAAGGCCGAGATGACGTCCAGTAATACCTCGAGAGTGCGTCCAGAGGCATCATCCTGGGTGCCGTCGTGCAATACGCCAACGACGTTCTCACCAACCCAGCGCACGAGGTACGGTAACAACGGTTGCAGTCCTGCGTCATGCCTGAAGCTTGCCAACGCGGCTGTCCTCTTGGTCTGATCGATTGTTCCGGAGCCAGAGGGAAGTATCGACGATGTAAGACGATCGTAATAGAGCTGCAGCTCGCGCGAGAGAACCTGTTTGACGAGCGCTGCCTGCTGGCCAACGCGTTTATCGGAAGCAGTAGCACCAGGTGCGGTCAGCGAAGGATCGTCGCGAGGCACGGCTGGCGGATTCTCGGGAATGAGCGGCTGCACGCCCTCGACAGCCAGCCAGTGCGCAGTCCAGCGAACGCTTGGTGGGAGCACGAGCTTCTCCTCGCGAAGCACACGTTCAAAGTCAACTTCCTCGTCCTCAACGAAGTAGACAGGACCGACGGTCGCCATTTGCGGGAAAGGGAGCGCACGGCGGAAGACAGGAGTCGTGTATGGGTTATGTCCATAGATGGGTTCGATATTGAGGACGCGCATTGCACGGTCGATGTCCCCTGTTGTAAGAATTGTGCGTCGCGCATGACGCATGAAACGTGCTGCCTCCTGGAGATGGTTTGAGGCTAACGGAAAGTATGGAGGGTGAGATGACACACCTCGATGACCTGATGCACCCGATATTCTACGTCGCTCGCCAAGGCCGGTGCGACAGGGTCAGGGAGGTTGGTGATCCCTAGAGAATCTGCGACATCCTTGGCAATTTTCGAAAAGAGAGCCTTATAGAACGAACAGCCTGCACACCTTGACCGAGTCAGCCTTATACAGTCCTGTTGATGACCCTGAGGTTTTTGTTTTTGGTGCACTCATTGTCGTCAGCGCTGCTTGCCGCTGGGTGAACCGATGTCACGCTGGTGGAAAGATCCTGGGAAAATCGTACTGCAGTCGGGCATTTCGGGCCGTCACGTTGGTGATGCCTTCCACCTCCGTCGCCGTCGTCAAGCTATCCGCGGGCCCCGACAACGACCCTCGCCTGTTCGATCTCTGGACTTCTTGACTCCATTCATCCCGATTTTTCTTAGCGCTTTCTTGTGCTCCTGTTTCTTGCGTCTAGCCTGTGCGTCCGGCGCACGTCCCTCCGGCCGGCCCCACTGCCGGCAATACAATAGTGGTTTTGTACAGGAAATAGGAAACGTCGAGCGGTTCATTCTGGGATGGTTGTGGGATGGTTGCCGTGGTATCTGCGTTATTCCAACCATTCGGCCCTGAGGTTCCAGACTGGATTTGTTGATTTCCGCCATCTCTCCATCGGATCGCTTGAACTGAATTTGTTCTCATCCGTCATTCCGTTCCTCTTCCCTCTTGGCTTTTGTTGCGGAGCTAGGCAGATATATGCGCACACTCCATCTTCCGTGTTGTTGCAAGTATTGGAAATCTACGTTGCACAATCTTATTAACATGAATCCATCACCATTGTTGACGCTGTGATTTTTCTCCATACATCACTGATGCGGAGGTCTGCTCTTGACGTGGTGGCGTAAAACTTTGATGGTAAACTGACTGTTACGCTGTATTTTGTTTGGCCAGTCGAATTGGTGCGTTGGACCTTTTCAATGCTAAGGGTAGATCTCTTGACTGCTCGCCAATGGCGCCAATATGGACCGCCATTAGAGCAGCCTCGCGGAGAAGGTGCTTCCCCCAAATATCTTGCCTATACCTTTCTCTTTCTCAATGTCATCTCATCTGCCGTTTTGTGGATGGGACAGATTTTTTTGCTTGTGCCTCTTATAGGTTGGGAACATCAATTCGATTGGCATATTCTCTGTCCATGCGGGGGTCATAATATTAACTCAAGACGATGTGCTGGTTGCCTTCGTTATTCTACCGTCGTCATTGCCTAACTTAACCTTTTTATATTGTCCTTGCAGGAGGGTCGAGGAGCTCCCCCAGGTTTGAATCACACTGACGCTTGTAACTTCGATCAAAGTCAGGCACTCGGCCTTAGTCCCCATTACTATGTGCAATTTGAACGGAATACTAACCCAACAGCCGAATAATGTCACGAGTGTCCCAGTTAACAATACCACAGCCGTTTGTACCCCGGTTTATGCCACGGCCACTAATGTCGCGGTTAACAAAAGGGACAAAGGAGTAGACGAGTCAGCTAAAGCAGCAGTCGTCAAGGGCAGGAAGAAAAACAAGGACGAGAACAACATCCATTTCGCTGGGAATGCCACCTCCGTGGCTAACTCCACTTCTGTTGATAACTCTACCTCTATGGCCAACTTAATACATGTATTTTGGGTCGTGGATAGCTCCACGTCCGTGGCTCACACCCCTTCCGGTGGTGCGGATAACTCAACCTTGGTCGCCAACTCCACCGCTACTTCAAACAACCCCGCAGGGAGTGCCAGGACGAAAGCAAATAAACACATAAAGAAATGCCAAGAAGGCTCTCAGGGGCAATGACGACGAGAAGAAAGGAGAATGCCGCCGCCGTTGATGAAGTCAGTAGGATCCTTACAATTGCGATGGACCAGTGGGCTGCTGCGAACTCGTATGTGCTTCTCTTTTCACCCGCTTAATAGTTTCTATACAGCACCAGCTGTATCAGGATAAACTTATGCACGACCAATGTAAGAAACTGGGAGGGGCAAAGTCTTTGGACTTGACGTGCTGTGCGGTGGAATCGATGGGCGGGATGGAGACTCCATCCCACTCTTCGATTCCACCGCTGAGAAGGCTATCCCGAAACTCGAGACGGGGCCATGCCAGTGTTTGCTATAATAAACGCTGTTCATATAGACTCCGGGCTCTTCATAAATTTGGTCCTGGTGTCTCTGTAACTATGGCGCCGTATGGTCTGTGATTTGGGCATCGTCCGTTTGACTTCTGTCGTGGTACAGTGTTTACCATACGGTGTGCTTGTATGCAGCCTCAGTATCCTGATCGTGATATTATTATCCACTACATGGCGGCAGTTTGCCTGTCCACCAAAAGGATAACCTGTATAAATAGCACCGACACCCGTACATACGGCACAACCGACAGCCTTCCTTTTTGTCACAGACTTACGCATCAAGTTGATTGAACGCCTTTGGTCCTGCCAGAGCCCTAAGTCCCTCGTACTCGCGCGGTCTCGGCAGTGTTACCCATCACGACGAAGTACAACTCGAAGGCAGGAGGGGAAACCACACAAATCATTACCGTAAGTCATGGCACAATATTATATATACAGCCTAAGAAAGCAGACAGATCAAAAAATTAGATCTGATGGTCGGTACTGGTCATTTCCATGTTGGTCACATGAAAGAGAAAGGTCGCCAAGACGGTGAGCAGTCAACAAGAGAAAAAACCTACATTTGTGTACGTCGTACAACAGTCAGTCATCGGTCAATACGTCGAGTCCAATCATTTCGAATTGGGTACGTGCGTTAAAAAAAAGGTTGCTGTGCTGTTGAAAGCGGAGGAAGGAGGAGTGTGTAAGCTCCACAATCCTCCAAAAAATGACTCGAAGGCAAAAACATAAAATTAAAAGAAAAAAAATCAGCTCTTATCACCAAGCCTTGAACTCTTCGACGGGTGTTTAGCAGCGACGACCGTGACCATAGGTGATGGCGTCGGCGGCGTCGCAACTTCGGCGTGCGCCCCTCTCTTCGCAACGCACTACTCGAACAAGCGGGTCACGGAATCTCATAGACGCAGACGCAAGTATTGTCGGTGTCGTCGCCGCCGTTGTGGATGTATGCCAGTTTTGTGCAGGACAGTGGGCATTTTGCAATATAAACAAATTCGGTCGGCTAAATACTGCAATTGGAGAATGCGCGCAGTGAGAGCACTGGCAGCACTCATCGCGTCCGTCACGGTAGTATCCCAGTAGTCTGTGCGTATTCACTCTGCCTCCCGGGCCGTCATGGTGACAGTGATACTTGGTAATAAGTTTCTGAACTTACGAGTTACGACGATCAGTTTACCATCAATGTACTACTAGTACAGCACCACTTCAGGAGCAGATCTCCGTTTCAGTGTGAGGTGCTTAGCCAGTCGAATTGGTGCGTTGTTTCCGAACTGTTCCTGGTCTCTTGATCCAGATGCTTTCTATTACTACCCACGCTGTACCTTGTTTGCCGAGGTCACCGTGTTAGCACGACAAATCCAAGACTTTTTCGATGCTAACTTGAAGATGGATCTCGCAGCTGCTCGCAAGTGAGCCGATACAGTAGCTGCGGAGCGCCGTTAGAACAGCACTGCCGTGGAGCAGTTGCTTCTCCCAAACATCTCGCTTATTACCATTACCATTCTCAATGTCGTCTCATCTGCCGTTTTGTGGGTGGAACATAAGATTTACATGCCCTTTTCCACTTATTGGACGGGAACCGGCGGGACGTTAGTCTGATTTGACGCATACTTTAATTTCAAAGTTGTAATTTGTCTATGCCATCCTACAGTCTAAGAGCGACGTGCTCATTGCCCTCATTATTCTGGCGTCGTCATTAAACACCCGACTTTTTTGATTGTACCCGGTTGCCTGGTGCAGGCGGGCAATGGAGTTCCAGGTCTGATTCACACGACGGCCGTAGCTTCGATCACGTCGGGGCGCTCGGCCTTAGTCCCTCGTTACTAACATCAGGTCTCCCTGAGGCGGATGTTCTAGTACTTCGCTCCACATGCCCTTGTTGCCACCCCATCAGGGTTACCAAAAATCGACGTATCCGTATAACGAGGGTCCAAGGGTCTACATATAAATGTTGTCCAGCGTGGCCCATCGATCCTTAGTTGCCAGTGCCAATTCCCGGAGCAGGACTCCAAGCTTGACGCATTTTTGTCCACACTCCTTCTAGTCCTTTCGTCCTACTCCACTCCCAGTTTCTTTTCATTTTGTCCGTTGCATTGCTGGCATGGCGGCAAAACTTCTCTCGTTGTATCTTCTCGCCGTAGCTGGTCTAAAGGTCGTTCGAGCTGGTACGTCTGCATACTAGCCTAGTGTCCGATATGATTGATCATTCGTCCGCTGACCGCATTCGTGAAATAGCGCCTTTGATTATTGATCAACGTAGCGTGGCGCAGTGCAATGCAACCCAACAGAATACTTCTACAGGACTCCTGGCGATGAGCGATATGCTCTCAAACCTAGCCGCACAAATGGCGTATGCTCCTATTTTCATCCATCCATTTTTGTCCGAACTAAATGAACATATGCAGAAATTGTTCAGGAGTAGCGAATAATGCCACTACGTCGTGCGGTGCTGCTCAAAATGCAACAGCCGGAGCCTGTGGTAATGGAGGTGCTAAGAAGGGTAAAAAGGGCAAGGGAGCAAATAAGTCAGCAGCAGCCAAGGGTAAGAACAACAAGAACCTCGGCAACAACTCTACCTCTGTTGCCAACTCCACCTCTGTTGCCAACTCAACGTCCTTGGCCAACACAACGTCTTTGGCCAACACAACGTCCTTGGCCAATACAACGTCTTTGGCCAACATGACGTCTCTGGCCAACACAACGTCTCTGGCCAACATGACGGCCCTGGCCAACACAACGTCTCTGGCCAACACAACGTCTCTGGCCAACACAACGTCTCTGGCCAACACAACGTCTCTGGCCAACACAACGTCTCTGGCCAACATGACGTCTCTGGCCAACTCAACGTCTTTGGCCAACTCAACATCGGCGGACAACTCAACCTCGGTCGCCAACTGTACTGCTGCTTCGAACAACACCGCAGCGGGTTCCGTATCGAATGCAGGTAACCACGTCAAGAAGGCCAATAAGGCTCTCGCGGGAATGTCAAAGGGAGGGAAGCATAATGCCGCCGCCGCCAAACAGGTCAACGGAAACCTTACGCTTGCGATGAACAATTTGGCCGCTGCAAACTCGTATGTGCTCTTCTCTCTGTCCTGTCGTCTACAGCTGAATTTGGGCTTGCTTTGGCGCGCAGAACCAGCACGGGTGATAAGGCCGCCCAGAAGAATCTGAAGGCCGCCATGTCAATGATGGCCTCCATGATGGCGGCTGCCAACGCAACATCGAGTAGCTGTGGTGGCACATGATCTTTTCCGTACAGTAGCAGTAGTATCCGGATAAGCTATGCTCGACTAATGTAAGGAACTGGGAGGCGATGGACGTTACCCAGGAGGACTTGTAGACAATGAAAAGCTTGTGTCCTCCCAACTCATTGAAAGTCCTGTCTCTGGCTCTAGCGGCTGCCGTAGTCTCAAAAAGAAGCCTTGATTCGCGTGTCCCGAAACACGACCCCAGGCCAGAGTTTTTTTATTTCCGGACTTTCCTTGCTCCTAGCTTGCTGCGCACGCAAGAGAGTTTCTACCGGGAACCAGTCACATCAGCCCTGGCGACGGCAGGCGTTCCAATAGGAAGGATCTGTTACCAGTATGTGTTGCTACTCAGGACACTCTGATTGTTTTCGACTCGGAGTGGAGGTACAGTCGCGATACCAGACGATGCTCCATATCTCAAGTATCTCACTTGCGGTCGGCAAGCACAGGCTTAAAACGTTAACGAGGCAAAATAGGCGCACAAGCAAGCCATCAGTGTCACGGTGGTTCTTTTTTGATTGATGAGGCAGCACCGGCGTACCTGCGTACTGCTGCGGATTTGATATCGTCTAGGCTGGTAACTGGTAACCGGCGACTTACAGTACAGTAACCAGAAAACATGGTCAATCTTAGCCGTAACTGCATCTGTGCAAGTGGCCGGGCTCGATAGTATGGCAAGCGGGAAGTGTACGCTGTGACAATGTCAAAACTCCGCTCAGCCGATGAGTTCTGACTAGTGCCGAGGGTAAAGACCCTTGTCACCGCGTCTAAGGTTTATTGTAAAATGTGAGAGATGAAATCGCTGAATGATTGGACGACCAGGGCCCACTCCAGGGCCTTAACGGTATAGCGGCCTTACTAAGCGCCCAAATAAGCGCCCGTCCTTGGTACAATTGAAGTTGGCAATGACTCGGCATTCATCAATGTGTTGAAATCTCAACGTGGTGTACAATATCCACTAGTCACTCTAGTCTCTTAATAGTGGGTATCCAAATGAGTGACATTATGACACTACTATGTTGAGCAGACAAACAACGTTGAAATAAATTCCTACGGCAGAAATGAACGACGTATTACACAGACTTTGTAGGTGACATGAAAGGGTATCAATGGCCAGTGTCTGTGGCTAGACCTGATGTGGGCTGAGGGGAGGGGAGATGTTAAGTGTCAAACCAAAAAAGTTGCAATAATGATTGCAGTGGTGATTGCTGTGGAACTCCCTAAACACGCTTGGTATATTCCCATCACCAAATAGATCGCCATGGATGCTGGTAAAAGATCAGTACAGCAGACTAAAAGACAGAAAACTAGTGAGACTTACAGGCTCGACGTGATCTGAGGATCTGTCAGAAGGTCACCTGCACCTTGGTAATCTGAGGTGAACGCTAAATATTGAGTTTTCTTCCACTGAATGTGCTGGGAAAATATGAGGAAATCCGTGATCTCCCGAGCCTTGGGAGCCAGAAGTGCCGAGTCTGAGATGTGGGGCAGGACTCGATTGCTGAGATATTTGATGAATTTCTGATTGCCGTTGCCTGTATCAATCCATTCTTCCACAAGGAAGACCTTTGGTGTGGGAAGGTCACAAATGAGGGCGATCATCACCCTTGTGAAACGAAGAACCAGAATAGGGAAAGGTGGTTCTCCTCATTTCTTGACTTCATGGGTGGTGAATTTATAAGTAAGGTCCATCAAGATCGAAGCCCATCTGACACAATTGCACTCGGCTAGCAACATGTCAAGTTCGAGTTGGCCTTTCAGCCTTGAAATTGCACCGTTTGCACTGTTCCCCTTCCTTTCATACATCTGTTTAACACATACTGTGCCATTTGTGAATGGCAGGAGTTCAGAGTCATCATCTAACTTAACCTTCCCAGGATGGCTGGTCTTGAAAGAGCCCATCTGGACCAATCCAGGGGCGAAATCAATGGAAAGAGTACCATGATGGACTCTGATGTCGGCGTCATCCAGTCGAAGCACCTTGTGTGGTAATTTGTCTGGACAGTATGTGGTGGCTGGAATTTCGTAAAATGCACGTTGAAATGCATTCTTGTTGACTGGGTGTACTGTTACGACTCTGCAGAGTCATCTGATGACAAGTCATGGGAGGCACTTGAGCGATCCTCAGGATGACGCTAAGTCGTATGGGCTTAGCATTGGTCTGGTGAGAAGTGTTTGGCAACTTTAGGAAAGCATCCTTAGTTTGTGCGATGCGTTGTCTAAGGGACTGATCCTTAGATGGAGGCAGGTGATAGAGATGAGAGGAAGGTCGATGTGATTGCAGAACTGTGAACCAAGAACACTCTGGAGACATACCCTCACAGAGGCTTGCCTTATATCCTACAAGTAAGTCGTGACATCATGGTATGGTAGTCAACCTTGAGTCGTGCCATGACAGAGCGGAGCGCGTCATGGTGGGGCAGAATGAGTCATAGTGGGGTGGAGTGGGTCATAGTGGAGTACATAGTGGAGTGAACATGTCATAGTAATAATCAGAGCCAGTTCTGGAACTTACCCCAGTACAGGCCGTACAAGCTAGGCCTCTTGGGTGCCGGTTATGCCTTATTGTACAGTAAAAAAGGAGAAAAGAGTTCGTAACATTACCCCCCTCCTAAGGTTGCTGTCCCACCAGTGAATCAGTCAGTTGCTGGGTTTACGTCCCAGTGGTCGTAGTGGTTGAAGTCCCAGTCGTCTGGGAGGTCCCCCCAAGAGGGGGATCGGTCGTGATCACGTCGGGCGCAGCACACTTTGTCGGCCTTGTTGGCCTTGGCCTGGTCTTTCAGGACTTGCAGGATAATGCCGTGGTAGGGTTCGGGGGTGACGAATATCTTGGGTAGGACCAGGGGGTGTGCTGGTTGGACGGGGTGTTTGCCCTTGTTCTTCTGAACTCTGCCCGATTGTGCTTGGGTTGAGGTGGTTCGTGGGGGTGGAGGCGATGGGTTGGTGTTGTGGTGGTGGCTCCTAACGGAGTTAGGTGGGTTTGGCGGTAAGGGGTTGGTTCAGGTGATGGGTGTGGGGACGAGGGTCTGACTGTTGTCCAGTTGGGGCGGTTGGGGGGTTTGGTTCACGTAGCGGGGGCCCTTGAAGACGTAGTTGGGTCCCGGACCGTTTCTTCCTTGCTGGAGCCACCGGGGGACCACCTTGTTGTTTTTGAAGGCGTTGTAAAGACGCATCCTTACCCATGCCTTCACCAGCCTGTTGTGGACCCGTTCCTTGGCATGATACCACTGGGCCCAATCCCAGCTCAGCTTGCAGTCTTGTTCTTCTAGGTCCTTCTTGTCGAGGGCCGCCTTCCTCAGGCGGTAAATGTCAGCCTCAACACCAACATCGTTGAGGTCCCTTAGCTCCATGTCGATTAGGGCGTGTAGGGCGAATCGTCCGTCGAGCCAGTCGAGGTGGCCCTCACATGAAGTTCCCAGTTGGTGGCTGGCCAGAGCCTTGAGAGGTTTGCTGTGTACGATTCCATCTCATCGAAAAATCCCATGGACAGTAGGGTCACCCTGGGGATTAATTGCATAACGCACATATGGAGTGGTCCCCAGTGCACCATCCTCATTGACCGTGCTAATTGCATACCGGTCACTGAAGTGTTGCGGATGCCAAACTTTACCATTAGGACCACATAGTCCCCCATCTGGTGCCACTGTCCATCCGTCACGCACTCGAGCCGGATCGTCTCCTGTATCTGCCTCCAGAGTGAGGCCGCGGCCACTATTTCCGTAAGTGACGTTCGCAGGTGTGTAAGGAGTGGGAGGGCGACATTGAAGAAGAGGTCATCCTCGGTCAGGGTCTGATTTGGAGTCACTTCCTCCATTATTGGTTGAAGGGGAGTGAGGATGCTCCTCATTACTTGTGACTCAGCTTCGGTGAGGGTGAGGTTGGTTGTCGTGGTCTGATCCATTGGTCGTCATGAGTGATATGGAGAGGGAGTTGGTTCATTTTTCTTCAGTGGGTGTGGGTTTATATGCTATTTGTTGGGCCAGCACTTGATTTCCTTTTCAGAAATCTGCAGTAAGCTGTGGAGCATGTACGTCATCTGCAGTCTCCCAGGTGTCATGTGTGTCGGAGTATCCTGTCCACCTGACCCTGTATTGGAGTTGTCTGGAGCGTCTGAAGCGCCTTGCTCCCACAATTTGCTCCACTTCCCACTCTGGTTTGCCTTTGATGACATCTGGGGGGGGCTCGTGGTAGTTTGGTCCGTGCTCCTCCGTTTCCTTATACGGGGTGAGGAGTGCTGTGTGGAAGACGTCATGGATCTTCCATTGCTGCGGAATGTGCAGCTGATAGACCATGTGTGAGAGTTTTTTTGTTATCTTGAAGGGTCTGTATCTTCTGGGGCCAAGTTTGGCTGTTGGGTGCGTTGTTTTCAGGTGGGTCACCTCTAGCCAGACCTTTTGTCCTTCTTCGAAGGGTTCGTATTTGGTCACCCTGATTGTTATCTGTTGGGCGTGTGTTATTGCTTGCTGCGCTGCTTTCCTCATGGCCTTGGTCTGGGCAAGCCTAGAATTGATTGCGGGCGCTAGGGAGTGGGTTTTCCCTACGTGTGCATATGGCACGTGTCCCATGATCAGTTCAAAAGGGGACTTGCCCGTTGTCGCACTTGGCCATGCATTGTGCATATATTGGGCTAGTGGCAGCCACTTAGCCCAGTCCGTTTGTGCTCCGTTCCCGAATATTCAGAGGTATTGTTCTAGCCATTGGTTGGTTCGTTTGGATTGTCCATCTGTCTATGGGTGGTAGGCGGTGCTGATATTCTGTTTGATGTTTAGGTTTTTGCAGAGTTCCTTCATTGCGGTG
>WNFQ01015086.1_pt1 | contig 10937 bp, 22 predicted proteins | sample 5400171 | NCBI WGS metagenome assembly WNFQ01 (sample SAMN13153356, study PRJNA577476) | soil metagenome | isolation source: 20 cm soil under Madrone tree | place: USA:California | collected 2016-06-14 | reverse complement strand
ATCCTGACACGCCGCCCGACATATTAGAAAAATACCATAAGATCCTGATTGACGACATTGCGCCATTAGCGGAAGTGCGTAAACAGTTTGACATGCAACATAGGATTAAATGGTCAGTGGAGATCACAGTTGAAAGCAGGGCATTGCTGGAAGCATTCGCGCAGGTCTGGGGATGGGATACTGACTTGGAATGTAAGGATAAAATTAAATCTCAGCCAGTGGAGCGCAAAAATGAATGAGGACCAATTTGACATTAAAGTTGAGAATGAGGAAGGTTTCGATCCTGGCGGTTGCCTCTTTATGATCATTATCTTTCTGTTCGGGGTTTTCTGCGGGATCTTAATCGGATACTTTTGCAAATGAAATGATATCAATTTTATTCGCAAGGCGAGACTCTATTTACAAAACCCTACCTGATTGCGATGTGTGGAATATAGATCGTAATGCATTAAATTGGCCGGGCGGTTGCCCGATTATTGCTCATCCACCTTGTAGAGCATGGGGTAGACTGAGACATTTTGCGAAACCAAGAGACGGCGAAAGAGAATTAGCGATTTGGTCTGTTAACCAAGTACAAAAATGGGGTGGAGTATTGGAACATCCTTTTGCCTCTTTATTATGGCCTACGATGGGCTTACCAACAAAAGGCTACAGGGATATATTTGGCGGTTATACATTAACAGTCTCGCAATGGTGGTTTGGGCATAGAGCGGATAAACCTACTTTGTTATATATCGTGGGATGCTCTGATACAAACCTGCCGGCAATACCTTTTAAGTTGGGTATACCAAGTCATGTAGTGCAGTCAAGAAAAAGATTGGATCATCGGCCGCATATAACGAAAGCAGAACGTGAGCACACCCCTTTAGAAATGGCTAAATTTTTAGTGGCTATTGCGGAAAGGTGTCAAAATTGGACACAAAAGATTTAATGGAAGCCTATGCGGCATATAAAAGCTTCTGCTTGGAGGCTGCTACTGAGGTAGTGGCGCATTATATGGCCGTGTGGAATGAAGAATCAGGCTTGCCGAAGATCGAGAATGCCAAAGGGGCGCTGCTCACCATCGCGCATTGGGGCGGTCTGATCTATTCCAGTTATGGCACAATGCCTGAATTGCCGGAAGGTGAGAGCGTCTATGTTCTGATCGCTTTCCCTGATTATGTGAAAGCATTTGCCATGCATTTAGTTGGAGATCCCACTTGGCAGCAGCCGGAAGGCTTTCCCTACACCCAAGAGGAACTTTACGAAGCTTATAACGAGCATTTATCTCCTGGCGGGCTATTACCATACAAGGCCAGCTTGCCGAAAGTGAAGGTGTGATATGACAGTAAAAAACTTAAGCGGCCTCTTAGAGGCTAAAGATGAAGTAACAATAAAACCCATCATCGAGAGATTATCTCAACTGCCTTTTGCTGAGTTAGAATTTCTTTTCAATGTTTCAGAAAAACAATGCGAAATATGCCTAATGCCAGAATGCATAGCCTCGGAAGATACAATAAATGAAAGTATCGCAAGATATATGATCGTTGGAGCGGCTATTTCTTACCGTTATTTTCCGGAATGTGAATTCACTGGTCAAGTTGTGCCTATGATCAACCCGAAGCCATCTCGGTGAGCGACACTGACAAATTGTCACACACTGACAAACGATCAGTATTAACAGTTGGAATAAAACGGCAGGACGATTTATTCGGCGCTTGATCTTAATGGTGTTTAGCAATATGATCGGCTAGAAATGAAAAAGGGCCGCGCAAACGGCCCTAATTCTGAATAGGAAAAATTAGAATGTGTAAAAAGGTTACAATAGAATCACAATCTAGTCAAGCCCTACCCGAATCATTTTCATTTTCAAACCAAATAATAGTAAAAGCGTACCGGGGTTTAAGCCGCATTAGGTTTAATTTACCCGCTTGCGCCCAAATATTATTTGTTAATCGTGCAGCGCATAGAAAAGAACCTGCACGCACGCCAGGATATAAGATGTTAGTGGCGGGAATGAGTCCCCGGATATTTTCTGATGCTGTTATGCCGAACATAGACACAGATGGACGCTCTGAGTGAATAGGAGTTTCCCTGTAAACGGTCAGCTAATAAAATATCTCTTTGTTGGATGGCGTGTAATAAAATGGTGATCAGCCGCGTAACGAACGGCGAGGATAGCAAACCGATCTGAGGGCGCAGATCGAATCCCGATCCAGCACAACTAACCCGAAAGCGACCTCTCAGCTATACCGGAGATCGATCGGATGGATATACAGGATATCCATCCTTCCGCTCACAACTCGCTGCCCGGTGTGTTTAAGAACTTTGAGCCTTTCAGGGCGCGCGAGAAACATAAGAAAGCGCATGAGTCTTGGTTTGGGGGTGTCGGCCCAAATCTCTGAAAGGAATCTAGTTATGAGTCTTTCTGATCTACCAGCCGGGTCTAAATTAAATATTGTGAAATTTTTGCGATCAACCGTCAAACTAAATGATGAAGATGAACCATTATTTCGGGATTTGCCAGCCGAACTGATTAAGCAAGTCATTGAGAAAAGGACAAACCAAAGCGCTAATGAAGAGATGCAAGCTGATAGCAATCAAGCACTTGCGGACTTCAAGGCTTGGTCTAAAGCCAATCCGCGTATACCGGGGGAACTGAATCCCTGGGAAGATCCGGGGGCAACCGCAAGTAAATATGGCAATTCTTTGTCAGCAACTAGATACGTGGTAAATATAAGTACATAATTGATCTCGATTGATCTCGATTGATCTATTTAAAGATCAGATTGATCTTTAAATGAAAAGGTAACCTATGGAAAATAAATTTAGCTTTTACTTGGCATGCGCGACCTGCAAATATCAGATAACGGCTGCATCTGTGTGGAAAGACACATCAGACGGATGGGTAATAACGATTGGTAGCGCAATCTCTGATCATTGGAATATCGAGGTTCGAGAGCATGTCATGGAGTCGATATTTGGAGGGGTTGGCATTCCTCACATGGGCTTGCAATTGTTTGATATGGACTGGCAGCCAGTGAGTAAAATTGTAACAATTAGTGAAGTTTTGCGGCTTCAAAAAGGAATATTTAATCCTGAGGAAATATTAAGTGAACTTAGAAAAAGGAGCTAAATGGTCAAAGCTATCACGGCGAGTAAGACTGAAAGTTTCAGTCCGGAGCAAAAAGAACAATGGCTAAAGGCCAATAACCATTTTTTCAATCGCTATCCGGCCGGCGTGCCCCGCAGCAAGGAAAGAAATTGCAAGGCGCTCAAAGAGATGATCCTGGCCGGCGCGAAATCGGCCGAGATAATTCACATTTTAGAGAATCAATTCAAAGATCCTTTCTATAAGATCGTGGATTGGGTATCCGTGCAGCCAGAATGGGTCACGCTGCAAGCGCGGCGGACAAAGCCAGCCCATGAGCCGCCGCTGGTCAAGGTCGAGGTTATAAACGCCACTATTAGGAATTGTGGTAAATATAAAAGTGATTGTGAGCATTGCTTGGGGCACGGGCTCAGGTATAAAGAGAATCTATTCCGGATCGGCAAGGATGAGTTGGTAGAATGTGGATGTTGGGAGGCCAAACCATGAGTGAACATATTAGTTTAGCGGATTATCATCGGTTATATGCCGAAGTGAAGCGCGAAAAACAAACAGGTAATAAGTTTGGCGCCATCAAGAAAGAGAAGGGCGGCCAAACTTTTCACTCCACCGGCGAGGCGGACCGCTATCAACAATTATTCTTAATGGAGGTCGCCGGCGAAATTAGCGATCTCCAAACACAGGTTGAATATGCGCTCGTTGTTAACCACATGCTAATTGCCCGATATTTCGCGGATTTTGTGTATAAAAATCAAGAGGGTAAATTAATCGTTGAAGATTTTAAGGGCCTGAAAACCCCTGAATACGGCCTGAAAAAGAAGCTTATGAGGGCAATTTACGGTATAGCAATTTACGAATCAAGGAAGGCCAGCAGGCGCATGAAATAGGGCGCTTTCCGCGCCCCTCATTCTTTCTTACAGAAGTTAAGATCCTCAGCGAATCTCTGACAGCAGGCCGCCACTTGACTAACTTCCGCTAGGATAAAAGAATTATTGGGAGCGCGTTTGCGCATCTCGTCTAATACTTCCAGTAGTTCTTTCATAATCACCGTAAACCCATGTTCCATGGACGGCCAGTCGTCATGTAACGACCTGGCGCGATCGAGTTCGTTAGCAACAAGCTCGGGAAAAGTGTCAACCGTGATCGGCTTGGATAATTTGCTCATTTAGTACGGGACCTCCTGAAGCTTATTTTTTAGATAGTCGATAAACACGCTCGCCGCGCTCCTGCTCATGCTGTGCGTCTGACAGCCGATCAATTCCAAGCCTTTTTCATCTGCATCAACACCTTTGGATCGAGCAATCGCTTTCATTGCGCCGATCTGTTTTGGAGTGGCAGCTTCATCTACCGACTTAGCGATCGGGTCGCCGTCATAGATATATTTCTTAATCTGTTTCTCCTGAAAGGTTTCTTCAGCCGGTCCGGATAAAGCTTCCTGCCTGCGCAATGAATTAGCATAGAGGTGTTTCAAGGTTTGGAAATCTGCCTGCTCTAAAGCTGTATCCGCATCCTGTTGGGGCACATTCCCGCCTAGTTCCTGCTCGCTTGCCCATCCCTGATAGATGGCTTCAATAAGCATAGGAATAAGCTCCTGTGACAGTTTTGACCATAATGAGCGTAATTCTCCGATTGCATAGTTAGTGATGTTAAGCGGCTGATATTCTGAAGCTGCCAAATGGTGTTTGAGTCGGTTAAGATCCTCGCATTCATTCTTGGCATGTTGCAAATCAGATCCAGCAACGGGGTTTTTATGTTCGGGGATTAAATTAGCTTTTTGCTCCACCGTTGGCCGCGCATTAGTTTGAGTGACGTTGCCTTTAGGGGCGGCGGCGGGATTACCGTTGGTATTTTGGTTTCCGCTTTTGTCCGTGGAGGGCAAGTACCCCTGAACTTTGATTGCGCTATAGTTTGGTAATCTGTCACCATTACAGATTACTGTAGTTAAGCCGTCCAGTTCTTTTTGTGCGTCGAAGTCTACAAACCAACTACCGTTCCACGCTTTACACTTCGCCATAACCCTTGGATAGCTACGCAATTCATTGCCAACTCCAAAGAGCCACGCCGCTCGCTTCAGCGCGTCAGAATAAGCGCCCTTAACCGCATTCTCTTTTTTACTCATTGCGGCAGTTCCAGTATTCGATCTCTCTACTCCGCATACTGTTAAAAAACATTCGACGCTGACAAATTCATCGGGCGACTGGCATTGCACAACGCCATAACGATTAGACCAATCCGAGCCGCATGCTTTATTTAATCGATCAATAATGGTTTCCGTTTTTGCGTAAGGAATCACATAAGCGAAAGGATCTTGCTCGTTTTTTGGGCTCTGTTTGATGCGCCATTCGATTTCGTCAGGTCTAAGTGGCTCGCGCAATGATTCAAAGATCCGATCAACGGCGCTTTGCTGATTGGTTGTTCTTTCCATCTGATTTGCTCCTGTTTTTATTGACATTTACCCTTCATCTCGATTATACTGCAAGCCGTCTAACAGTCAAGACTAGAGAAAAGATCAAGGCAACGGTCTATATGAGCCTGGAAAACTGGCGCTGGCTACTCGCGCATGTGGCGGAAAGTAATTTGCGTCAACTCAACCCAAAAAAACACAAACTCAGCAACGCATCAGATGTCATCGACAAGCTGGTTGCGGGATATCGCAAAGAAAAAGAAAAAAAGAAACATAGTATAATGAAGGAGAGGTCCATCCAATGAGCTTAAACGATAAAAGACCACAACGAATGCTTTTTTGTGAGCTTACCTATGCGGAGCAACATGACCGCGGCATAGAGCATGCCAACATGCTTCAAACTTATGTTGATCTGGAAAAGGAAGCTAAAGAAAGCGCGAGCAACTTCAAAACTAAGCTCTCCGGTGTTCGCACATCAATGGAAAAGCTTGCCACCACGATCCGGGAAGGGAAAGAATTGCGGCCCGTCGAGGTCCGCGCTAATTATATCCACAATGAGGGCCGCATTGAGATCGTGCGCGTTGACACCTTTGAGGTTGTGGAAAGCCGGGACATGACATCAGAAGAGAGACAGATGGTATTGCCAGGACTCAGACCAGACGAGTTGCAAAAGATGTATGAAACGCCGGATGAAAAGTCAAACATCAAGGAACTTAAGAAAAGCAAAAAGAAGATCGAGGATAACGGCAGCGAGATCAGCAATCCCGATCAGGTATAATAGTATTAAATCTTGAAAGGGGTAAACATAATGTTAAACGATCCATTGGTAGCTTTGGCGTTTGGTTTTACAAGCTTTATTTTGATTGTGCTGGCAATCCGGTTTAGTTCGGAAAAAAGGCGCGAGGCAGGACCGCGTTATCAGGTGTATTGCGATCGGCGGGTAGCGCGGCGAGACATATGGAAATAGGGGAGCTTATTGTTTGCTCCCCTATCCCTGCCTGCATACTGGTGAAAGTCCAGTGCGCCACGGAAAATCAATAGAAAGTTACGATGATGCCTTGACGGGTGCGGCGCTCACGGAAGCGGAGGCCGGATTTGATGCTGCTTGCGCGGGTGTAGCAGTCGATCCGCTTGAAGGCGGGGCACTTTGATCGGTCGATGCCGTATCGGCTTTTTTTGACTCGGCCACCTTCTTCGCTCCAAACACGTTGCCAAAGGCGGTAACAACGAATTGTTCGGCTTCATGGTAAAGGAGATTCTTCCCTTGCACCTTGCCCCATTGGATGAGCATAGAGATCGCGCGCTCTCGCTTCGCCGCGCCATCGGCCGGCGTGCCGTCGAATCCGAGATCGTTCTCAACTACCTGGACGAAACTCTTTGCGATTACGATCGCTTCGTCAACAAATTCCTTGCCGTGATTCTCGACAATATCATGCCAGACTTTAACAGCGGCATTCTTAATCGCTAAACCGATTTTCTGAAGTAGATTCATTTGCGCCAACTTTCAATTGAGTTTTTGAATGCGAGGATTATATCAATGTTGAAACGAGAAATAAATAAGAAAACAGACAGAAGATTGATGGGGCTAACCGGTTTGCCGCCTAATTTTACAAGCGATATGCCACATTTGCATCATCGTATGGTTAAAGGTAAATGCGAAGTAGGGCAAAGTATCAGATGCAGCCAGCAGGAAGTGACGGTTGCGGAGTTCTATACTGTGACCGATTGGCATGGAGGATCGGGTATTCCATTAATCACAAAGGTGCTACGGGTGTGTAAGCTATGCGCCCGATACTTCGGCAATGAGGTTGTATATTTTTCTCAGTTGAGACACTGATCACTTTTTAAGCAACAAAGGAATAATTATTGGGGCAGATCGGAAGATGAATTCTTCACCGCTACGCGCCAGTTTTTGCCGAAAGGTTAAAGGCTTATTGAAGTTCTCAAATGCGATCTTAGTCTGCAAAGTGATGCCCGCAACATTAACAGCTATTTCATTCGAACTATCAAAAAACTTCGGCAAATCATCAGCCGTGGTTTTAGATATCCTTCCTAGATTTCCTGTTATAACATCAGCGTTAGTGAAAATATGTTCCATCCTCTGATCATTTAGTCGAGCATCCAAATCATTGATCGTTTTAGTAGTAGAAACTATAAGCGGTTTGAACTCCTGCAAGCTCGCGTTAGCTGCCGTTGTCGTTTCTGCAAAGCGCGGAATAGACGTTTCCCGAATATAGTCAATCGTCGCCGTGGTTGAACTAAGAACATTTTGAGCATCGATGAGTAAGCGTTCCGCCGGCTTTCCAAGTCTAAGAGCGATGCCGATCGCCTGTTGGGTTTTTGGATCATTGAATTTCCTTTCCTGATCTTCAATGAAATAAAACTGCTTATCAGAAGTATCCTTAAAAGCCTTCAATGCTATTTGACCCTGATCGATCATTAAATTGGTTTTATCTAATGTGGCGGGCAGTCTGTTAGTGGCCTGATCGATATGATCGGCAACTTTATTAATATGATCGAGAGTTTGATTTAAATTAGATTGTTTGCTCTGGATTACATAAACGAGATAGCCGAGAAAGAGGATCAGCGCGCCACTGAGCGAGCAAATAGCAATGCTCTTTGCTTTGTCGTGTTCCATTTAATCACCATGATTAGTAGTGACATTTTGAAAACTAAGAGCATTGCGCACGTTATCTCGGCTCGATTCCAGCGCCGTGATCGCTAGGCTGCGGTAACGGCTGTTCGGTATCTCTTGGAAGAGACTGAATAGGTCCTTGAAGCCTACCAGGATCTTGTTGAATTGTAATTTCTGTTCGATTGTCAGGTCCGGTAGATCGAATGGTTGTTTGTGATTCTGATTGCTGCTCATTTGCTACCTCTGGCGTTTTGAAAGGGTGTAGACAAAAACTTGCGGAAGCGGTCCCGAACGTTGCGAGCCCGCTTCCGATTACATCAACCCACGGTGCATGTAACTTCATTTCCGCGCCTACCGCGGCCAGCGTGAAGCCACCAACCACCATGAAATATTTCTTCCAGTCAAAGAGCGACTGTTGAGCCATTAGGAAACCCGATCACATTGATGTTCTCGTACCCACGATTGCCGGCCTGATAAGGAATCATCATCGTTCATTGCCTCGACAAGAACCAATTTGTTCTCTTCATCCAAGTTCGGGCAGGAAATCACTTGACAGCGCGTGCCCTTTTTCAGGTTGGCATGCTCGTTGCCGCCCTTCGAATTGTCCGGGACATCTTCTTTAAGCTGGACAATGATCGGCTGATCTTTTTTCTTAGCCGCCTTGGCGGGCTTGGCTACTTCATCGGCCGGCGGGGTGTCTACTGCCGGCTTACTGTCTTTCCCGGGAGTAGGGGGAACGGGAGTCGCTTTATCCTTAGCATCGTCTTTTGTTTGGGATTCATCCTTTTTGTCGGTCGCGTCGTCTTTCATGTTTAGTTACTCCTTCAAAGAAAATATTAATCCGAAACGGGAGTTTCCCAAAGGGAAATTTCTGTTGCCGTCTAAATCTGATCTGCGTCTAAGCAAGCTTGAAAAATCTGCGCTCTGGCGATTACATCAGCGCTATAATTATGCTTTGTTGTATGGGTGTCAATGTCATCGCCTGCTTTGAAGGCATCAACCGCCCTTCTAGTTCCGCCATTATATCCCGCAATGGCAATTCTACGAATTGTGGCCATGTCATTGGTTATAGGCATTAAAGCTTTCATAGCTTCTTCTATTTTACCTTTTAATACTTCGGCACCAAGCATTATATCTTGAGCGGGATCTTTCCAGTTATTGCTGGCGCAAAAATCCGGGAAACTTCGATCGTCAATTTGCATAAGCCCATGCCCGTGTCCAGCATCGCCAGTGTGATTAACAAAATAATCGTTGCCGTCTGTTTCTCGGCTGCTGATAGCCATAAGATCGGCCACGTTAACCCCATGAGCCTGAGCAGCGGCTTGATAAAAAGGGATATACCCTTTGTTTTTCGCATGGTTATATTGAGCTTTGATCTGGGTGTCGGCCCAAGAAAAGTCAGACATTGTTTAGCCTCCTTAATTTATCTAACAACAAAAAAATCCCACGTGTAAGTGATCGCAGAGCCGGCAATCGCGCCGCCAGCATCGGAGAATGTAAACGTGCTCGCTGTACTACCCGCCTGAATTGCAAATCCTGTTGAGTTTAAATTAGTGGGCATCAGAAAGACCCGCGGCGCGGCCGCGAAAGCGGTGGCAAAGGTTACTGTTGCCATCACACCCGTTGCGCTCGGCGCCGTTGTGCCGCCCGTTTTGAGGGAGATCGTTCCAGATGTGTCCGTGCCCCCTATTGTCAACGAAGGGGCAGCGCCGCCAGAGCCAGCACCTACGATGGTTGAGCCGCCAAGTGCGCCTGTTGGCGTCGAGCCAGTTGATAAAATATGTGTAACGGAAGAACTGCCAACAAAATTGTTGGCATAGACATCTCCAATAACATTGATGTCGCCATTCGCATAAACAGACCAGGCATGCCCGAAAGTAGCGTTTGTGCCAGCCGTGGGCGCGTCTACTCCAAGGGTGGCGGCATCAGTGAAAGTGCCGGCAGCGGTCATTGAAAAAGTCGGGCTATTAAAATAGGCCGCGCGCTGCAATACAACTGTGCCTGTGTGAAATTGCTCAACTCCCTGGGTAAAGTCAAATTGCACCATGGGCAGTTCGCCAACGGGCATATTTGTGTAACCGGGAGTAGTGAATACAAAAGCGGAGTTATTAAAAGCCGTCGTCGCTGGACAAGTAAAGGTAATATAACTCGGATGAATATTGATACCAAGCTGATAGTTATCCGTTAATTGAATGCTGCCATTTGAGCCTTGCCCGTTTATGCCAACAAAGCCATTATCTAAAACAATGCCCGTGTTGCCGGCGGAAGGAGAGGCAAACCCAAAACTTTTACTATAAATATAGGTTGCCGTCTGGTTAGCAAAGGGGGGCGCAATAATTAAATTGCCTATCAGGGCATTATCTAACTGCACCGATTTAGTATAATGCAGCGCCGCCCCAGTTGATTCCAAAAGGGTGTGATTAGGTCCGAGTGCGGTTAGACCCGTTCCGCCGTTTAGCGGTCCTATTGCGCCCGTAAAACTGAATGAGTTGAGAGGGGGAAGATCGGATGCCTTGATCGTGTCAAATCCATTGTAAGTGAGAAATGCGCGCGGTGCTGTTTGACCGCGCGCCGTAGTACAAACCATCAATAGGCAAAGAAGAAAAAAGATAGCCTTCATTTATTTTTAGAAGGCGGTTCAGCGGGAAGCTTTTCAGGCGACTTGCGCTTTGTAAACCAAAGCTCATCGGGGTTCGCCTTCATTTCATATTCTTGCTCGCCAGCGTGGAGCTTGTCTCTCACCTTCAGCATGGTGTTTTCATAAAACAATTGCGCGGTGGAGAGTTCTGCGGCGGCGGCCCGTGCCTGCG
>WNFQ01005474.1_pt1 | contig 10937 bp, 15 predicted proteins | sample 5400171 | NCBI WGS metagenome assembly WNFQ01 (sample SAMN13153356, study PRJNA577476) | soil metagenome | isolation source: 20 cm soil under Madrone tree | place: USA:California | collected 2016-06-14 | reverse complement strand
GAAGGAGAAGGATATTGCGCGAACCTGCGACAGCGAATGGTCCCACGGTACCGCCGCGCCAGTACTTTCGGCATTGCAGCTAACGCACTAGATGGCTCAGCTACCCCACAGTTCAGCATGATGCGGGAGTGACGTCATTGCCACGCAAACGACGTGAGTGCTAGGCTCTCGGAGCCGTGAATCCAAAGAGTCCAAAAGTGGAACCGATGCGCAACCCAACCCTCTTCGAGATGGAGAAATTGGAGGATGCAGCAAAACCCGCAAGCGAGCTAAAGGTCGAGCGCCCGTATCCACGGGGCATGCAATCACGCGATTTCCTTTCCTATTACGCCACGCAGTTTGCTACGGTCGAAGTGGACTCGACCTTCTACGGCCGCCGGATAAGTGAAATCGGCAGTGAAAACCGGCAGGCAGATGTCTGATAATCCAGAAATTAGGACGAAGAGCGAAGCCTGCGTATCAATGCTTCCAGACGCGGGCGATCTTCTTCACCCACTGCCGTGAACTTCAGTGCCAATCCACGGCCTGGCTCTACGCGCCGTACTATAGTGTCGGCCCTGATCTGTCCCTCTTGGACAAGAAATTCAAGTTTGGCCGTCGAACCCACGCCACTTGAGCTATGTGTCTCAAGAAACAGACCACCCAGGCTCATATTCCGAACTCGTGAAACGTCTTCGCGTCCAGCACAGCGCCAATCAACCCACACCCCCTCGTGCGTCTCGACTCGGGAGTAGAACCTCCTTGAATGGAAAAGGGATTGCTGCAACATGGACCACCACCGCCTGCGGGCTTTTCAGAGATGGCGGAATGCGGAAGTACGCAGGACTTCACGGGCGGGGATCGTTGCGAACGAGGGGTCTTGCGAAGCCGAGGGCGCTACTCTTGATCGAATTCCCGCCTCTTAACCGAGGAACAACATCGGACGAGTAGTAGACTTAAGTATTTACGATTGCAACGTGAAAATTGGTCCGACGCGGCGGTGTGTCGCTCGCAAACCGATCTCCGTCGAAGCACAGGCATCTCTCGACGCAGGCTGGAACGGAAGCCACAGCATGAAACTAGTTCGGGCCGAGGGGCACCGTACTTGCTTTGTAGATAATTCAATGAAATACTCCCGCCATGATTATAGGCGACCGACTTCGCGCTGATTCACTCCGCGCTTTGGGCATCCGGATGTATCAGTCAATGGAAGGGTTGAACATCGACGACAGACTGAGCAGAAGGCATACAAAGGACTATGTTCTCCAAAATGGTCGCGGTTAGAACCACGTTGAGTCCTTGAAGTGTTTCGGAACGATGGTGACCACCAGCCAGGTAGAGCCGAGACGGAACTCAGACAAATGCTCAAGTTCGGCGGCCTGAACTCGTTCCTCGTTTGCATACGTACCGTTTGCGGAGTCCAAGTCGCATAGCCTCACCATGTCATGCGTCACGCCAACGACACAATGCAAGGGTGAAACTTGCTGGTCATCAATTTTGATGTCGGCGCTCCCCCCTGTTCTCCCTATGCTGGTCCTTGCTTTGGTCAGTTGGTGCGTCAGGCCGTTCGAGGGGCCTGCGATGACAGAAATTGTGATTGTCCTATCGTCCGGCAGCGAGAGACCTGATTTTTTGTTCATGACGGAATCGGGCCAGCCATGGCGCATCGGCTCCTGTTTCATGACGGTGCTTCCTGCCCCCAGGCCGTGACTACCTCAGTACTTGTTCGGAATACCAGCGAACGGGTCGTGCGAAGGGCTGCGATCAGCAACAGTCCGCGAATCGGATAAGAGCGATTTCGCGGCAGAGTGACTACAGGGTTGTCGGCAAATCGGAAACTGTGCCAACGTCTTGCGGTTCCTCTTCTGAAAGTAGCGCTCACTCGGCTGTGTGGTTGAGGAATTAGACGAACGATGACACTACGCATAGTAGGAGGCCAGCATGGATCTTCCCCTTACCGGGAAGTATTCGGGGCATCTGCAAATCTGCGAGAACTTCCACACCAGCGAGGAATCGAGCCAGCCGTATCCGGCCTCTCTGTTGAGCGTTTCCAAGGCATCCTCTAAAGAAAGCGCATCCCGGTAAGGACGATGCGTGATAAGCGCATCATAGATGTCCGCAATTTGAACAATTCGCGCCATTAGCGGGATTTCATGTCCGCAAAGTCCATCGGGATATCCACTCCCATCCATTCGCTCGTGGTGATGCCGAATCACCGGCAGGATGCGACGCAGCGACTTCAACGGCGCGCAGATGTCCTCCCCAATCGCGGGATGCTGCCTCACAATCTCGGTTTCTTCCGCGTTCAGCGCCCCAGGCTTGAGAAGGATCTCATCCGGTACCGCTACTTTTCCGACATCGTGAAGCAAGCACGCGATCCGCAATTCTTGTAAGTCATCCTCCGGCAAATCCAGACTCCTCCCGAGTTGCTCCGCATAATTTGCCATGCGCTCCGAGTGACCGTCCATGAGCGGGCGTTTCGCTTCGATGCTGCGCGCCAGCGAAAGCACCACGGACTTTGCCTGTTCATCAATGTAGCTTTTCAGCCGCAAGAGAGACTGCACGCGGCTTATTACCTCCCCCAGCGAAGTGGAACGTCCCCAGAAGTCGGCAGCACCTGCTTCCCGCCCCCGGAAGACATCCGCTGGATCTGACGAAGGCTTGACCAACACAACGGGGATGTGGTGATTGAACGGGTTTCCCATGATTCGGCGACAGAGGTCGAAGCCGCAGATATCCGGCAACGTATCATGCAGCAGAACCAGATCGGGCTGAAGCTGGAGGCACTGCCGTACAGCAGACTCTTTATCTCCCGCCGTAAATACTTGGTAGTTATGGTTCTGTAGAAAAGATTTCCAGGAATCGCGGCTTGCCGAAGCTACATCTACAAGCAAGATAGTTGCGTTCATGTGTCCCTCGTTATTCCTCTGCGCTCTAGGAGGATAGGACACACCACTCCCCGCGCGAGATATAGGGTGTAAAGGATTGGACTTGCTTGCAGTCTCCAATTCCTTCTTCGGAGGTTTTTGCCTCCGCTTCCCGGGGACGAGAAGGAATGAGGTGGTTAGGCAAGTTACCAATATGCTTACGGAATGCCAAACGCGCCATCCGCCTAAGTGACTAAGAATTTGGGCTTTGCAACGCGCTTGGCGAATAAGGGGGATTGGCACAAGGAACAATTTTCATAGCGCCTGCAGGGTTTACCTGATGCCACCGTCCTGCTGCGCGCTCCTTTCGAACTCTCTTCGCCATCTAGAATTACTCGACGCTTGCTGTCGGATTACCGAATACCGCGGATGGCAGAGGTTCTGAAAACCCCCGAAGACACCGCCCCCTAAGATGATCACAATCAGAAGGTGCTACTGGCCTCCGGGTGGATGCCGAAAGCAACTGTTTTGAGGCGTCCCGATCTAGCCTTTCACTTGTGGCGTTTCCCGTTCGATGGCGATGCGACGCGACAGACTACTCGCTACTTTTTCTTTGTCGGCTGCTTCTTCTTCGCCTTCTTTTTCGGTCGAGACTGTTCGATGGGCTGACTCGATGGCCCGCTCGGTGGCTCTGGCTCCGGTTCAAGCGGCATGGGTCTGCCGCGGAAAGGCGCGCCAGTGCGCGGTGGCAGATGGGCCATCGTATGAATTTTGGGGGCCGGAGAAGAACCGACTTGATCATGCGGGTCGTAATGGGTCGCGTGGATGAGCCCGCGAGCTTGGTCGCGCGTCATGCCCGGTGGCGCCAACAGAAGGTCTGTTTTTGACAGTCCCTGCCATAGTATTTGATTTTGGAACGCAACGGTTCCGCCACCGCGCTTGCGCTGCGAGATCATGCGATTGATGTCGCCGACCCAACTCACGCTGTTATCTGCACGACTGAACACCATAAGCCCTTGTTCTGGCATCGGTTAGCTACCAAGCTATTTCCTCTATGTGTTCCCCAACTGTGCCCCACGCTCCTCACAGATAGCTGAAATTTTTCGGGTTAGGCAGATATCTGCTGGCAACGTTAAAAGCATGAATCGGTCTTTAAGTATTTGCGACCCCGAGTGAGACTGACGGTCGAGACAAGCGTGGCCTCTCTTGTCCAGTGGATTGGTTATCTTTGTTGACTATGGGTAAATGCATGTGCAACTATGCTTGTGGTAACCAAGCTACACGCCAGCCAGGGGAAGGGGGGCCAGAGTGCCAGCGTCCAGGATGTTTTGCTCAGAACCAGGAGGAATCACTTTGTTCCAATCAGTAGCTAGCCCTCGGAATGATGCATACCAAGAACCGCTCTCGCGAGATGAAATCGAACTAGTCAGAGAATCTGGTGCTGTGAAAGCCAAAATCGCATCTGAATGCGCCGTGGCCTCATGAAAAGAATCTTGTCTCCGGCCGGGCTGCGCAGACCGACGGGTGAGGCGATTGCGGTGCGGCCAGGCGAGCAACTTAAAGATCTGCGTTCCCGTCTGGGGATCACCACGAGAGATGTAACCGAAAAAAGCCAACGGATCGCCGAAGCCGAGGGAAACTACGAGTTCTACATTTCCAATGCTTGGCTCACTCAAATAGAAAACACCGAGGCGACGCCCAGCATTTACAAGCTCTACAGCATCAGCACGATCTATCACATCAAATTCACTGACCTTCTCCTCCTTTTCGGCGTGGACTTGCAAAAAATAGGCAAGCACCAGATTGCCCTGCCACTTGAACGAACGCATTTGACGAATATTGAAGCCCCGGACGGTGATCGCAGTGTTTCATTTCCCGTGCGTTTTGACCGCGGGTTCAACTTGGAGAGCACGAACCTATTGTCGAGAATGATCGAGACTTGGGGAGAAGTTCCGATTTCCTTAATCCAGCATCTGGACGTCAGGCATGCGCACTATGGCTTCATCGGCCTCCACGATTACACGTTGTGGCCAATGCTGAGGCCCGGAACGTTCGTGCAGATCGACCCAAGATTGAGGCGAGTCCAGTCTTTCAAGTGGCGCACCGAATTCGAGCGGCCCGTGTATTTCGTTGAGCTCCGCGACGGCTATGCGTGTTCCTGGTGTGAGCTGCAGGGCAATCAGCTTTTTCTCGTGCCTCACCCTCTTTCCTACTGTGGCGTCCGGCAGTTCCTCTTCGGAAGCGACGCAGAAATCGTCGGACAAGTGACGGGAATCGCCATGCGAATTGCCGATGCTATCGACCGGCCCGCTCGCGAGACCTCACAATTGCCAAAGCGATCTTGACGTTCGCCAAGAAGAAACTTGTTGTGAGCGGATCGCTCTCGATGGGTATGGCAACGCGGTACGGTTCCAGCTTCTCCCAGGCTCGAATGACCTCGTTTGATTCCGCGCCTGCCGAATGAATGTAAGCCTGGAGCTGATCCACAAGGTCCTCCAGGGGGCTGAGAGCCAGACCCTTGAAGACGTCTCTGTGGGCCTCCGATAGGGCTTGCGCTGCCACTGCTTCGGAGAACTTGAATGCAAGACCGTCGTGATAGTAACGCCCCGTATTGTAATCTCGTGTTGACGCGAGGTAGATCAAACGGGCGAACTCCAGCCTGATCGTCGCGAGAGAGCGATTGCTGAGATCTTCCCTCGCTGCTTCGACATCCATGAGGCTTAATCGTCTCGACATTTACAACCTATCTTTCTCTCGCTCTCGGTGCACCCGGAGGAGCTGGACCCCCCTTGGTGTTCCCGTATGCCAGCTCCGGAGGCAGCATTCTCGTCGCGATGACTTCATAAAGCCGCGCAGACAGGTCATCTGCGTATCCGACCAGGCGCCCCATGGCGACGGGCCCGCGCAGCCAGATCGCTAAGGTGATGACCTGACAAAGCACTTCAAAAAGCAGATAGTCGACGGCCACTGTCAGTTCAACCTGAGGTTCCAGTCGCGGACTCGTCCGTACCGCTGCACGATGAATCCGCATCAACCGCCTTGCATTCGCGCGCACGGTTTGCAACCAGGAAAGCGCGAGCGCCGTTCGCTGTTGAAGGAAGAGACGCCTCAGTGGGGCAGATCCCTGCTTCACTATGAAGTGCCAGTCTTCCGATCCAAAAAGTCTATCCGTCAACTCTTGCAATAAGGCTTCCCTGCGGAGGGCCTCAAGGGTCTTGTCCCCTTCGGAGGACTCCAGTCGAGCCTGATCGGTAGATCTCTCGCGCAAGAGCAAGAGGATAAGAAGAACGATAAGTACGAGACCATCCGCCAGGAAGGGTAAAGCTCCGTTCATGGCCGCATCGCCCTCCTTAAATATGCGCGGGCCTGAAGAAGACCCCTCTTTGTTGCCGCCGAAACAAACTGGTAATCTTGCTCGATCTGCAGTTGGGCCTTTGGCGCAGGGGCAGCTTTGTAAGACCAAAGCGTCATGTACCAGACGCACAGGACCGCGAGGTAGGACAGCGGCTGGAGATAGCGCCATGCGGTTTGAAACGAATAACCGAGGAGCGCGCGAAGAGCAAGAGTTATTACGTTTGTACCGATAAATAATCCGTACCCTAGCATCATGCCCCACAGGTTCCGCCCCAGCGGAATGCGGTAAAATGCGATGACGATAACCAGGCCGATCAATACCATCGCCTGAACCGCCCGGAAATCGCGTTCCAGTTCCACCACTGTTCCTGCAGGCTGCCAAACTGTGCTGCTCCAAGTGTTCACAAGAACTTTCGAGATGACCATGAGGAGGATAAGTACAAGTACGTTGCGTGCCATCCGAGCGGCGCCGGGAAAGCGGCCAAGCGCTCCTCGATAGATTTCCCAAACGACTCCCCACCCCATCACAACACTCACGAACTCAGCGGACCAGTAGAGCGGCGCGTAATAACTGGGCCTGACCAAGTAAATGATAAGAAGGAAAAACGATTGAAGGAAGACACTGCCCAAATAGGCATAAAACAGGATGTATTTCGAGAGAAACTCTCCCTTTAAAGCTTGAAGCAAGATAAGAGTCTCGAGAACGAGAGTGGTGAGCCAAACCGCTAAAGAGAGCATTTTTTGCCTGCGGCCAAATATCGAAATCCTAGCATAAAACAGGGAAGAGAGAGGAAGGATCATGCCTTCCTCCCTCCGTGTGCGATTACGCGGCTAGCGTGACAGAACTGGTCTTTGGTGGGATAGGAGGAGGTTGTCCCCCATCTGCTATGGATACTGGTGTCCCTTGGTTTGACGGGCGAAGAGTCCAAGGAGTAGGAGGTGTAGGGAGAGGAGGAGGGGGTTGTCCTCCATCGGCAACATGAATGACCGGAATCTGCGTGCTTCCAATCGCGGGATGCAAACTGAGAGCAAGCGCTGTGAGAAGAATGAAACTTCCAAGCAGAAACAAAAAGACTTCCGTTTTCTTGAACTTCATTGTTTCCTCCATTAGACTTTGAGATAGGGGACCCGTCAGTCGAGAACGGGTCCGCATTGCGAATTCAGCTTAGGGAAGTGTTTCCAGTAACGGAACGCGCTACGAATGTTGCTCGGGAAAGTAACCACTTCAGGAAACAGTACTTTACGTGGGCGACGAGATAAACGCACACCATCACTCGTTTCGGGATACGGAAACGCGATTTAGAGACCTCTTCATCCGGAAAGATTCCTAACGGAGTAGCGGCGTTGTTTGATCGGCGAGACTCAAAGTTGGCGCGATGGAATTCGCTGCGTTCCACGGAAAAAAAACACTGTTGCGCGCTCGGTTTACCAAGCACAATGGCCTTTCAGCCTTGCGGTTCGTGTGCCATTCCAGGGCAGTCTTTCCGTGGATTGGTTTGATCAGGGATTAAATCTTGACCGGGAAAGAAGGTGACCGCATGCACGGTGGCCGCCTGTGCAAGGCTGGTCTTCCCAGAACCGCTTATCCGATCTTGTAGCGTTTCAGCCCAGCCGACCTCTCGTTTTGACAGGAAAGCGTTCTTGCGGAGCGGCTAGTGCAGGCAAAGAGCTTGGATTTACGTGGCTAGCAACCATCCGCTCGGATTTCCAACCATTCTTGAATTCGCTGGCATTTCAATATCGAGGACGAATGAGCAATCTGGAGATGAGAAGAGCCCGAGAAGGAGCCTTGACCAGCCCATCTCTGCGTGGTTTTTGGGCCTCGTGCCCCGACTGCTCCGAAGGACTGCTTTGAGCGAGGCTAGACGTTAAGTAATTGTTTTCAATAGTTTATAAAACTCGCGTTCCAACGCCGCCACCGGTCATTATTCCAATTTCGGCATTTTCCTGCCCTCCTAATTTCGCAGGATTATGAATGGCCTATTCCTCATCCGTCTTCCGCGAATTTCCCCTTGGTCACAATCGTGAGCAGGAAACCTGGCAAACCTAATCCAGCGAAACCGAACGAGTAACATCTCCCGCGTAGACGCTCCTCTGAGGGGAGAGCGATGAGAACAATGCAGAGCGGGCAGGTGTATCGTTGTCAGAACGTCGACTGCAGGGCCGAAATCGAAGTGAAGAAAGCTTCGATTGAGGGGCCGTCGAATCCTAGGTGTTGTTGCGGCGCCGAAATGAAGAAGGTGTATAGCAAACCCGTTTTAAGAACGCTCGACAAGGATTCGGCAGGCGTAGCCGAATTCTCGCGATTCGAGCATAGACGTTGAATAGGCCAGGGCAAGCAGGCCGTCCACGCTCGGAACGATGTCTATGCTGAATAACAAGGGCATCATTTCTGCAATTATCTTCCTTCTCTTGGGCGCGGTCCTTCTCTACGGTTCGGTTTCCGGCTCGGATGCGAGCCAAACCGTACGGCTCCTAGCAGAGGCTACCTTAGTAACGTTTGGTTTTCTGACCTTGCTACTCATTGCAAAAGACTGGTTGGATTGGAAGAGACATAACAAGAGCGGGGGGCCGAGACGGGATCACATATGAATTTTGCAATAAAACTCGCTGGCCCAAGCGGATGGCACAGATCGCGGTGCAATGACCTCGGGGATTGGCGCATTCGGCCGAGATCATAATGGTGTTCGAGAGAAACCCTGATCCGGTAAAGACCTCGTAGAATCTTCCTATGATAATAATCATCCATAATTTATTAGAGATTGTGTCATCGGTGGGCGAGCAGGGAGATCTCCGTGACCAACTCCCGGATTCTGGCTTGAAATAAAAACTGCGTTGCTCTTGGGGACTTGGCCTGCGTCGAATGAGACAGCTTACCACCTCTCCGGATGTGTGGAGGATGCATGCGCGGTAATTTTTGCGACCAGCTACGCAACGGAGGTTAATTTAATCGCTTCTCAGTCACAAGCGCAGCTGGCAATCCTGCGGAAACCTTAGGGAACATTGGTGCTGGCAGAAAAACTAAGAAGAATTCTGGACGAGAAAAGGGGCCCTTTGGAGATGAAGATCGAAGCACCTGGAGAGACGAAAAAAGATGGCGGAACGGGCGCGGCCCACTGGACTCCCTCGGGTGTCGCCCGCGTACTGATCGTAGACGACGAACTCTCGACCCGGAAACTGCTAATGACAATGTTGGGAGAAGCGGGAGTTCCGTGCAAGGTGGCTGCGTGCGCAGAGGAGGGTCTGATGGCCCTTGAGACAGAACCCGTGGATGCGGTGCTCTGTGACCTTCAAATGCCCGGGATCTCAGGCATGGCCTTCCTGGCGGAGGTACGGCAGCGATACCGGCATTTGGCTTTCCTCATGATGACGGGGGTGGACGACATTCGAGTGGGCATAGAAGCGATGAAAAAAGGTGCCGACGATTATCTCGTCAAGCCCTTGCAGATTGAAATTGTGCTGGCAAGCCTTGAGCGGGCCTTGGAAAAGAAACGCCTGGAGCGGGAGGTGGAGAATTACCGTCAGCACCTCGAGGAAATGGTCAAAGAGCGAACGGGGCAACTTGAAACAGCTCTTTGGAAAGTCGAGCGCGGCTATGAGGATACGCTCGAGGCTCTGGGTGCAGCCATCGATCTTCGTGACAGTAAAACGTCTGGGCACTCGCGGCGGGTCACTCTGTATTCAACTAGAATCGCGAAAGAAATGGGAGTCGCGGAGCATGAGCTAAAAACCATCGCCATGGGAGCATGGCTGCATGACATCGGTAAATTGGCAATCCCCGACGCGATCCTGTTGAAGCCCGGAGCTCTTACCGAGGAAGAATGGATTATCATGCGAAGTCACGCGCAGCTGGGGTTTGATCTAGTCAAACGCATAGCTTTCCTTGCCGATGCCGCGGAAATTATCCTGACACACCATGAGCGTTGCGATGGCGGCGGCTATCCTCGAGGCCTGAGAACAGCGGACATTCCGATTGGAGCGCGAATATTTGCCGTTGCAGACACCGTCGATGCGATGACATCCGATCGGCCCTATCGTTCGGCGCTCTCCTTTGAAGAGGCCCACGATGAAATCCGCCGCGGGTCGGGAAGCCATTATGATTCGCGCGTGACCGATGCTTTCCTGGGCATCGCAATTGAGAGCTGGAAGGAAATCCGCCGTTCCATCGACATCCCCGGGAGCGGGTTCGAACGAGTCGACGGAAGCTATGAAAGAAGCCCAAATTTTGGGAGCAGAGGGAATTGAAGTTGCTACAGTTTTGCTTCTCGCGACGCATCCGTCGGTCTTTCCTCTCCGGCGGAGGAAAGCCAGCGTTCGAGAATGGAGAATTCATTGGTCGGCACATTTACGAAAGAAAGGCCCATTCCCTTCGACTCGAGGGTGTAACCAACCGTGGCATCCGTAAGAAAACGCGCTCCATGGTTTCTGATTTCTATTGCGAGCAGCGCGCCCTGGGAGAATGGTTGATGAGTGCGGACGTAACAACCGCCCTTGCTCAGATTCACCGTCTCTCCCCAAATCTCCCTGCCGGAGTCCAACTCGGTAGCCCGGATTTCAGCTGCGAATGACCGTCTGCTTGAGCTGATCTGTTGGCCACGACCGTATCCCACAAACGCTCCTTCGAAGGCTTCCTTGCCGGTTGTTCCAACGATCTAATTATCCGCTCGCAACAGGGACTTTTATGCTTCAACGTATTCTGGTTCGGATACAAATCAAGCAGGGTTACCAAAGAGGCTC
>WNFQ01003852.1_pt1 | contig 10938 bp, 5 predicted proteins | sample 5400171 | NCBI WGS metagenome assembly WNFQ01 (sample SAMN13153356, study PRJNA577476) | soil metagenome | isolation source: 20 cm soil under Madrone tree | place: USA:California | collected 2016-06-14 | reverse complement strand
CTGTACGCCCCCGCCAATCATATGTAATTGTTATTGGAGTGGAAGAAGGATCTAAGCTTGTGGTCGAGGGAGGCAACGTGTAGCTGAGGCTCGTTCCCGCAGGCAAAGTGATCGTGCGTGGAGTCGGAGTGTTACCGATGAAATCAATATTGGCGGTGTAACTCGACGTGCTATCTATTACGACGCTCGCACCGCCGTGTCGGCGCACTGACTCCACGCGCGCTTTTTCAAGATAGGCAGAAAGAGTACGAGTCGCACCCGAAAGGTTGAAACTCCTATTCGCCTTCTGAAAGCTGACGAGAGCAAATGTTGAAGTTATGGTAACTACCAAGATCACAACTAGTAACTCCACCACACTAAAACCGGCGGCACTGCTAGGTTTGGCTTTTTTCTTTGGAAAGTTCATTGTCTTTTTGCGCATGCTACCCAGCACTCCGGTGTTGGAACCTAATAACTTTCCCCTCGAATTCTTTAGCCCGACCAAAAAGGGGTTCTGACCGCGCTTGCGAGACCGGCGGCGGAAATTTCACCGTCTAGCGATTCCCGATAGACGGGGAAGTTGGTCCTAAGAAAGGCAAGAATCTTCGCATAGCGGCGGTAAACTGTTGATTATTAAGCAATCTTTGGTGGGCCATTGCTTTACGCAGAGCGTCCCGCGAAGAAAGTCAAAAGCATGCTAGCACAGGAGTTCAACGCTTGCCAACATGTTTGGGTCAGTTTGACCAAGCAGAGCTGTGGGAATCGTCTAGTTCCAACGATTGGGTGCTGACATGAACTTTAGCTCGGAGTTAGAGTTAGTGCTTCCGGACTAAGCATTGGACAGAAATTAGGAGCTAGACCCATAATCAGGCCGCAGTCATCAGATCCGTCAAACCTTGCACGCCAGCTAAGAAAAGATAATGAAGCGGACTAACGGAAAAACGATTGGTATCGGAATCGTTGGAGCGGGCTTCGCGCGCACGACTCAGATCCCCGGCTTTCGCGATTGCATGGGAGCGCGCGTGGTTGCTATTGCGAGCCAACACCGCGAGCGCGCCGAAAATGTTGCCAGGGAATTCGGTATTAAAGACGTAGCCCGCGATTGGCAGGAACTCGTCGCGCGCGCCGACGTCGATCTCGTAAGCATCGTCACGCCTCCGGCCACGCACATGGAGATCACTTTGGCTGCTCTCGAGCGAGGAAAGGCCGTGCTTTGTGAAAAACCGATGGCCATGAATGCCTCACAGGCGGAGCGTATGACCGAAAGCGCGCGTGCTGCCGGCGTGCTGGCACTGATCGATCATGAACTGCGTTTCTTAAACAGCAGGAGAACCATGCGCGCGATGCTTCAAAATGGCGCGATTGGACCAGTCCGTCATTGCAATTATGTCTTTCGCTCCGATTATCGTGGTGTTTTGGATCGTCCCTGGGATTGGTGGTCCGATGAAACCATGGGCGGGGGCACGCTGGGCGCACTCGGATCCCACGTGATCGACTCTTTTCGTTGGGTGTTAGGAACTGAGATCACTGAGACGCTTGGTATGTTGTCCACACACATCATTCAGCGGCCTGATAAAACGAGTGGCGAAATGCGGAAAGTTACTTCTGACGATGAGTCCAAGTTGCTGTTCCGCTTTGCCGATGGCCCATTCAACAAGGGAACAACGGGCGCAGCCTCGCTTTCAGTCGTCGAATCTGGAAGATACGAAAATCGGCTGGAGATCTACGGCGCTACCGGAGCGCTAATGGTTGAGGAGACAGGGGAACTCTGGCATTCGCCTGCGGGATCGGGGACGTGGAGACCAGTGCAGGTTCACCAGGACCACATGGCGCCGGGTATGCGCGAAAGCAGTTGGTCGCGCGGCTTCACAGCTTTTGCAGGAGCTATCGTTGATGCGTTGCGTGCTGGACGTACGAAAGTCAACGATGCGGCGACTTTCGAAGATGGTTACCGGATTCAACTCGCGCTGGACGCTGCGCGCGCTTCCAACCAGAGTCGGTGCTGGGCGAAGGTACAATAGTCCGGACCATGTCAAACAAACCATCTCGTATCCGGGTCGGCGTCGATACGGGCGGCACATTCACGGATTTTGTTTTCGAAAATGGTGGTCGTCTTGATGTCTTCAAGCTTCCTTCCACGCCTGCCGATCCCTCACTTGCAATACGAGCAGGTCTGAATCGAATTTGTACCGCAACCAGCACTCAAATAACTGCGCTCGATGTTGTACATGGTACGACCGTCGGTACGAATGCCTTGCTGCAACGACGCGGCGCGCGCACCGCTCTCGTCACGACCAAAGGGTTCGAGGATGTACTGGTCATTGGACGACAGGCGCGTCCCGAGCTTTACAATCTCAACGCTATCAAGTCCCAACCGCTTGTTGCTGACGAACTACGATTTGGCGTCGCTGAACGAGTTGTTGCTTCCGGCGCGGTTCTCGAGCCGCTTAATGAGGGTGAACTTGCGAGTCTAACTGCAAAACTGAAGACGACTGGTGTTGAGTCGATCGCAATCTCACTCCTCTTTTCATTCCTTCATCCGGCGCATGAAGAACAAATCGCAGCGGCGCTCGCTTCGTTGGGAGTGCCACTGTCGATCTCGCATCGTCTCCTGCCGGAATATCGTGAATACGAACGCACTTCCACCATCACTATCAATGCCTATCTCCAGCCTTTGATGGGAAGATATCTGAATCGCCTCGTGGAGATTGCGCCAGACGAATCTGAACCTGAGTCTTCAAACAATGCCAGGCCAAAGACCAAAAAACAAAGACCACGGCTTCTGTTGCGGGTGATGCAGTCTTCCGGTGGAAGCATCTCGGCGCAGGCCGCCGCCAGCGAGCCGGTGCGAACAATTCTGTCGGGACCTTCCGGTGGCGTCGTAGGCGCACTGCGCGCGGCCCAAGCTGCGGGATTTACCAACATCATTACTTTTGACATGGGAGGCACATCGACCGACGTAGCGCTCTGCGATAGTGGCGGAATCCGTACTACTAACGAGGCAACCATCGCCGGTCTGCCGGTAGCGGTCTCTGTAATGGACATCCACACGGTGGGTGCCGGCGGCGGGTCAATTGCGCGTGTAGACGAGGGGGGTTCCCTGCGTGTTGGTCCAGAGTCAGCCGGGGCTGAGCCGGGACCTGCATGTTACGGCCGTTCTTTCCTGCCGACTGTCACCGATGCTCATCTTGTACTGGGCCACTTCGCCGGCAGTGGTTTGTTGGGAGGTGAATTTCGCCTCGACAAAGATCGCGCCCGCGAGGCGCTGACGCTTTTGGCCGCTGAGATAAGCAAGGCAGCCGGCAAACGGGTCAACGTCAACGCGGCGGCCGAAGGTGTGATTGCAGTTGCAAACACAAATATGGAACGTGCGCTGCGACATATTTCCGTCGAGCGTGGTCACGATCCGCGGCAGTTTGCGTTGTTGCCGTTTGGGGGTGCAGGTGGATTGCATGCAGTTGATCTTGCTCGTTCTCTTCGGATACCGCGGATCATGGCGCCCACTTCCGCCGGTGCGCTTTCAGCGATCGGTGTGTTAGCGGCTGACGTAATAAAGGATCAGGGTCGCACGGTGATGTTGCGTTGTCGACCATCCGAAGTAGCAAGACTGGCGCAGACGTTTAAGGAGATGGAGGGCGAAGCTCGATCTGTGTTACGCAGCGAAGGATTTGCGAATAATCGGCAGAAGCATGACCGTTCACTTGCCATGCGGTATCTGGGCCAGTCGTTTGACCTCGAAATCCAGAAGACGACCGGAGATATTGCCGCCACTTTTCATGAGGCTCACCGCGATCGTTACGGTTACGCGCAGGAGTCGTGTGAGATTGAAATAGTCAGTGCGCGATTGCGCTCCAGTGGCTTCGTAGAAAAGTTACCCGAAGCACCGATTGCTGTTTCTCTTCACAAAAGATTTGTGCCGCCGCATGAATATGTTTCCGCTTATTTTGAAGGCAAGAAGCTGAAGGTTGGCGTTTATCAGCGTGGTGAATTGCAGGGTGCAGTGAAACTTCGTGTGCCCTGCATCGTTACGGAATACTCGGCGACGACGTTGATACCTCCCGGTGTCGAGGCGTGGTTAGATGAACTTGCAAATCTGATAATGCAGGTGGGCTAGTCTTTTCGGTATTCTTGATCGAAATTGGCTTTACGACTTTTTGTTTTAACGCCTTTCGTTTGGAAGGAGTCAACGCGTTTGACCCCGTTAGGGGTGCAATGTTTATAGCTCGCGTCGAAACCACCCCTCCGGCTCCGTTTTGGAGGAGCGGAATGGTTCTCTAGTGGTGAAGCTCCGATAGAGTTCCGCTCCTCCAGAACGGAGCCGGAGAGGTAGCTGCTTCGAGGTCTATAAACATCGCACTCCTAACGGAGTGGAACGCGGTTTAACGTAAGGGATAGATTTTGAAGAAATTCGATCCGACAACTCTGGAGATCTATCGCGCCCTCTACACTTCGGTCGCCGAAGAGATGGGGATTGCGCTCCGACGCACAGCCTTTTCGCCAAACATCAAGGAGCGGCGCGATTACTCATGCGCCGTCTTTGATGCCTTTGGTCGGGTCATTGCGCAGGGCGATCATATGCCTGTACATCTTGGTTCGATGCCGATGGCTGTAGCTGCAGCATTACGCGAGATAAAGATCGCGGCTGGTGATGTTGTTGCGCTCAACGATCCATTTGCCGGCGGCACCCACCTGCCGGATGTGACCTTGGTAATGGCAGTTGTCAGTAGTCAGTTGTCAGTTGGTAGAAGGAACTCCCGCCGCTCAAGCAATCGACGACTTGGAGCCTCGCAACGGAATACTGACAGCGGACAACGGACACTTTTCTACGTTGCAAATCGCGCACACCATGCCGACATCGGAGGCGCAACTCCGGGATCTATGGGACTAGCAACTGACATCTACGGCGAAGGAATCCGTATTCCCCCGATTCGACTCGTGCGCAGTGGCGTGCTTGATAAGGACGTGATGGGATTAATACTTGCCAATGTTCGCAGCAACACAGAACGTCGTGGCGACTTCGAAGCGCAGATTGGTTCACTCAAAACCGGCGCTGCTCGTTTGCTCGATATCATCGAGCGTCGTGGCGTAGTAGAAACCGGGGAGTATGCTGAGCAACTGATCGACTACTCCGCAAGGCTCATGCGATACGCGATTGACCTGGTCCCCAATGGCGAATATGAAGCAGAGGACGCACTCGACGATGATGGCATCAGCGATCGGCCGGTACAGATTCGTGTCCGCATAACCATTCGCGGCGAGCGAGCGACAGTTGATTTCACAGGCAGCGCAGCGCAGGTTGCAGGCGCGATCAATGCCGTGGAAGCAATTACAGTCTCCGCGGTCGCTTATGTCTTTCGTTGTCTCCTCGGTGGAGAAGTACCGGCGAGTGCAGGCCTGATGCAACCGATCCACGTTATTGCACCTGCCGGAACAGTTGTTAATGCCAATCCTCCGGCATCAGTCGCTGGAGGCAATGTCGAAACCTCGCAGCGCATCGTCGATGTGCTGTTCAAGGCGTTGGCCCAGGCGCTGCCGAAAAGCATCCCGGCTGCCAGCCAGGGGACAATGAACAACCTCACGATAGGCGGTATCGATCCGCGGTTTGGCCAGGAGTTTTCTTATTACGAAACAATAGCAGGCGGCATGGGTGCACGGCCTTCATTGGACGGCATGAGCGGCGTACATACACACATGACTAACAGCCTGAACACACCCGCCGAGGCGTTGGAATATGCCTACCCACTGCGTGTGCGTGAGTATCGTTTGCGACCTGGCTCTGGTGGCAATGGAAAACAGCGAGGAGGGGACGGTGTGGTGCGAGAGATAGAAACACTCGTACCCGCGCGCATGTCGCTTTTGTCAGACAGACGAAAGCGGCAGCCGTATGGTCTACAAGGTGGCGAAGAAGGTAAGTCCGGCACAAATGAAATCATCGGGGCAGGCGAAACACGTGAGATCGCGTCAAAAGGCTCTTACGAACTCGAGGCCGGCGATCGCGTGCGGATCGAGACGCCCGGCGGCGGCGGCTGGGGAAGAAAATAACCCGCAGATAACACAGATTACGCAGACCGGAAACCAGTAAGCAGGAGCAGCAGGCAGGGGCAGGAACGGTGAGATGTTTGTTCGCGGATGCTGTTAGCAGATTCCTGCTCCTGCCTGCTGCTCCTGCTCCTGGAGTCTCTGTAATTTGCGCAACCTGTGGAGTCTCATGTTGTCAGTCTTCTATAAATCCCCGGCAACCTCTCAGGCAACGACAGCACGTCGTCGATGATGGTGTACCCGATCTCGCCATAGAGATCGCGCAACTCAGCTTCCGATTCGCGATCGATAGTAATGCAAAACGGAGTAATGCCTTCGGTCTTTGCCTGTCTTAGTGCCTCACGCGTGTCTTCTCGAGCATAGCGAGCATCGCCGTAATCGTGATCGTAAGGACGCCCGTCTGAGAGCACTATCAGCAACCTGGTGCGTGCGTCCTGCTTGGCGAGTTTTGCCGTCGCATGACGAATGGCTGCGCCCAGACGGGTATTGTTTTGGTAATTGATACCGCCGATCCGCCGCTTTACTTCGTCGGAATACTTTTCATCGAAATCCTTCACAACGTAAAACTTTACATTGCGCCGCCCCTCGGAAGTGAATCCGTTGATCGAATAGACGTCGCCGACTGCCTCCAGCGCTTCGCTCATTAAAACCAGTCCTTCCTTTTCGATTTCAATGATGCGCCTTCCGGGACGCGTGTATGGTTGCAGTGGATGCCGGCCGATTGTACGGGCAGTCGACGAAGACTGATCCAGCAGAAACGACACAGCCACATCACGTCGACGGCGCAGCCGCTTCGTGTACAGACGTTCCGATTGATGGCCGTCGGCGCGCCGGTCGATCACATAATCGATCACCGCGTTCAGGTCAAATTCCTCTCCATCCACCTCATTGGCCACACGCGTGAGATTTTCTGGTTTCATCAATTGAAACTGGTGGCGTATTGACGAGATGAGGCCCTTGTGTCGCTCGCGGGTTTGATCGACGAATGCGCGATCGCCCTGTAGTACGCGTTTTTCCACCACGCGGCACCAACCGAGACGATGGTCGGTCAGCTCGCGATCCCACTCATCATAGTTGTAGGCCACTTCGCCTTCTGCCAAAACTTGTTCAGGAGTTTCAGCTTCCGACCAGGCCTCGGCGCCGGTAAGTTCGTCCGGGTCCCCTTCGGCACTCGGATCATTCCAGGCGTTGAATAGTTCGCGCGCATCGCGACGTTGGGGCGCATGTTCAGCCTGGCGCTGTTTCAAACGTTCTGTTGCTGCCGTGTTCTCATCATCGCTCACCGATTCTTCTTGCGGCACTTCAACCTGCTGTACTGAGTCATCGGTCGCCACCGACTGAAACAAGCCGTAGACGCGACTCGTCGCCATCAACGTATCAGCGACCGTTGCTTCAGAAGAGGACAAATACCCAGCAACGATCGTTTCCAATTCCGAAACGATCTGGCTATACGACTGTTTGGAATCGTCGAGAGCGCCACCCAGCAGAGTAATCTGAAAAAGTAATTCGAACGGAACTAACAACGCAGGCAGTTCTGAAATCCGAGGCCGGTTGCGACTTAGATATTCGCGTATTAGATCCAGATCACGCGCCAGCCCGCGATACTTATGCCGCAGTCGTCGATCGATACGGCCGTTTTCCAGTGTTCCAAATATCCTGCGCGCGAGTTGCGGCAGAGGGAATGCGCGAAGCACAAGACGATAATCTAAATCGATAGGCGAGAAGGCGTGCGCCTCTTTCTTTTCGATCTCGGCGGCAGTGTTTGTGTCGAGGTCCAAGCTCTCGTTGCCCATCGCTTTTTGGTTGATGAGATCGTCGCTGATCGCAAACGCATCGCGCGCGTCGACATTTTGGGGGTTGTAAAGCTCCCTGATCTCAGCCCAAGCGGCCCCCAGGGTCGTGCTGCCGCGCTCGTATGTGCCAAACTCAATTTGACCGGCAGCGTGTGCTGCCAGGACTTTATAGAGTCTGAAATCCAGTTCGTCATCGCCAAACTCATTTACGAGCGACGGTAGTTGGATAGTTTTCCCGTCACCAATGCGCGACTCGTCAGGAACTGCCGCGAGCGGGGCGATGTCGACTTCAGTTCCAGTTAGCGCTTCGATGTAGAGCCGGAGCAAGTGCTGCACGGAGTCGAGCGAGATACCATTGCTGCCGCTGTGCAATGCTTCATAACTGCCGCGGGTTTCGAGGGCGAAGTAGCTGCGACGCGCGCGCGTATCGACACGAACTGACGAGAGACCACGGCGCGCCCACGCTTCAAATTGTTCGATGGAAACGCTCTGCAACGCACGAGCGCTCGAGCGGAATGAGGCTAAGGCCGCTTCACCATCGATTACGGCAATCTCTTTTGTCAGCTGGATGACCCGGCGTGAGAGTTCAATGCCGCGCGCGTGATCCACTTCCGCGTTAAGCAAACGGATGAAGCGAGGACTACTGCGAACGAAGGCCACCAGGCTGGCGTTGCCATGCGCAGCGACAGCCCACAACAGATCGATCCAATCGTCAAAAATCTCCGGAGCCCGTCGCAGGATTTCACCGCCTGATAGCAATATATGTAGCGCGGCTCCTCCTCCTCGTTCGAGAAACTCGGTTGCTCGGCCCAGGAGGCGCAGGGCGTCTGCTGGCTTTAGTCCGGTCAGTGCTTCGGGTAATGCGATCCAGGCGTCAGCCGCGATGCCGCCGGCTCTAGCAGCAAAAGCAGCAGCTAGTTCCAGGGATTTCGTCGTCACGGTTGCATCGTGAAAATCTTTTAGTGCCAGCGCAACTTTTTCAGCTGCGTTAAGGAATTCAGAACTGTGCTTTGCCGAGCGGCGGGAGATCTCGGCAGCTACCTTAAGCAGTGAATAAGAAAGTTCGGAGTCAGCAATCGTTGTTATGAGAGTAGGGACATTGCGAAACGTATCTCTACCCACGGTGGTGGAGAGAATCATTTGACGCGAGCATAGTTGAAAGATGGGCGCGTGAAGAGTGCGCGGGAGCTTTCGCAATCCGTCGACGCCATCTGCGAAGAACGAAACTGCGGCTTCAAAGTCGCTCAGGGCGATCCGCCGCCCCAGTTCGCCCCACGAGCGTAACTCAGCAGGTTGGAGCACTTCCGCTGCTGCTGGAGTGGCGCGCAGAAATTCAATAGCAGCGCGCAGAGAGATGCCGGCAATTGCCGCACTCGTCTCCAGTGCGGCTACCGATTGTTCCAGAGGTAGTCCGGCAATGTTCCGAGTGAGTTCCAGAAACGACTGCCGCTCAGCCGTGTTCATTTGTTCCGGAACATCCTTGCGGGAGTCGTCTTCGCTGCGAGAGGACACCGATTCCTGCGTTGTTTCCTGGGAATCGCGCTTTACCATTGGTTTGAATTCTAAATTACTGTCGTCACGATCTCACGAATACTGCGTTGCAGTTCACGGTCGTCGGTGATTGGGGCGCACATGGCGACGTCGGCTGCATTGATGGGAGGAATGCCGAGGGCGATCAATTGTGCAGCGTAGATCAATAGTCGCGTGGAAACACCTTCTTCCAGACCATGTCCACGAAGGTTTCTGACTTTCTGTCCAATGAGCACGAGGTCGCGGGCCGTGCCTTCGTCAACACCGCCCTCGCGCGCAACAATCTCTGCCTCCATTTCCGGAGGCGGATAATCGAAGTCAATCGCGACGAACCGTTGGCGGGTCGACTGCTTCAGGTCTTTGAGGATCGATTGATAGCCCGGATTATAAGAGACCACCAGCATGAAATCAGCGGGAGCCTCGAGAATTGTGCCACGCTTTTCGATCGGCAAACGACGACGATGATCTGTGAGTGGATGAATGATAACGACCGTGTCTTTGCGTGCTTCGACTATTTCGTCGAGATAGCAGATCGCGCCGTTTCGGACTGCAGACGTTAGGGGACCGTCATGCCAGATCGTCTCTTCACCTTCCAACAGAAAGCGGCCAACCAGGTCGGTTGACGATAGATCCTCATGACACGCAACAGTAATTAGCGGTCGTTCCAGCCGCCAGGCCATGTGCTCGACAAAACGGGTTTTGCCGCAGCCCGTCGGGCCTTTTAAGATCACCGGCAAGCGGGCTGCGTGCGCTGCCTCAAACAGTCCCACTTCCTGACCGATTGACAGATAGTAAGGTTCTTCGGCTACTCGGTATTCTTCAATTGCTTGTTCAGGCATGTTGCGGTTTCAGTGTTTGCTGTTTGCGAACTGGGACGTATCACTCAATGTCAGAGCGACCGGGTTGGCACAGCACCATTAAAGTCGTAAGAAACCCACGTATTGTCGTTAGCTGACGGTCGGGCGAATGGACCCGGTCGCTCTGACGTTGAGTGGCAATGCCTCTTTCGTGTCAAATTATACTCTACTCACCATTTGTGCCAGGCTGACGTGCATAATGCACCTGCGGTATGCTTAATTGTTTATTCAGCCGGGCCAAAGTGAAGTCGCATCTTAGCATTCGCTCGGAAAAGGCGCCAAACGGACGAATTTGCTATTAGCCTAGGCGAATTGCTTTAGGAATAGCGCTCGACTGAATCACGGAAATGCTGATTTGCGGAAAAATCGGCAATCAACAATCGGCAATCAACAATCGGCAATCATATGAAGATCGCAGTGGCAATGAGCGGTGGGGTGGATTCATCCGCAGCAGCGGCAATCCTCAAAGAGCAGGGTCATGAATTGGTCGGCTTCACAATGCAGCTTTGGGATCAGCGCCGCGGCATCAACATCGATGAAAATGGTGATCCGCTTCCTTCTCGTTGCTGTTCGCTTGATGACGTTTACGATGCTCGCCGAGTAGCAGAAGAGCTTGGCTTTCCATTCTATGTTCTCAACCTCGAGCGCGATTTCGAGCGGGATGTGGTCCAGCCGTTTGTTACCAGCTATCTGAACGGTGAGACGCCGATTCCGTGCGTGTCCTGTAATAGTCGCTTGAA
>WNFQ01011512.1_pt2 | contig 10940 bp, 12 predicted proteins | sample 5400171 | NCBI WGS metagenome assembly WNFQ01 (sample SAMN13153356, study PRJNA577476) | soil metagenome | isolation source: 20 cm soil under Madrone tree | place: USA:California | collected 2016-06-14 | reverse complement strand
GGGCGCCAAGCGGCCGCTGATCATCCTCGGCAAAGGCGCGGCCTACGCGCAAGCCGACGACGCGATCCGCGATCTGGTCGAGAAGAGCGGCGTGCCGTTCCTCCCGATGAGCATGGCCAAGGGTCTTCTGCCCGACACGGCGGCGCGGATCGCGCGCGCAACGCCAATGCCGATGTCGGCGGCATGCAGCACGCGGAACGCCGCCTTGCACAGCGGTTTGGCGATCGCGAGCTGGTCCATTTCTTCGTAGTCGCCCTGCTGCAGATCGACGATCTCGCGTTCGGACGAGCCGGAGATCAGGATCATCGGGAAGCAATTGGTGGTGGCGTGGGCAAGCGCGGTGAGCCCGTTGAGGAATCCAGGCGCCGACACGGTGAGACAGACGCCGGGCTTCTTGGTCAGATAGCCGGCGATGGCGGCCGCGTAGCCAGCGTTCTGCTCGTGGCGGAACGAGAGCACGCGGATGCCTTCCGCCTGCGCCATGCGGCCGAAATCCGTGATCGGGATGCCGGGCACGCCATAGATGGTGGTGAGGCCGTTGAGCTTGAGCGCATCGATGACGAGATGAAAGCCATCCGTCAGATCCTGCTCGGCTTCGGCGGTGTTTGCATCGATGCTTTGTACCATTGCGGACATTCCGCTTTCTCCCTGGTGATTTCTTGAGGCAGACGAGTTCGTCGTCTTTCAGTTCAGTCTGTGGTCCAATTGAAAGGCTACGGCGTTAGTTCAAAATAGCTCCTGGCCGTGCGCTTCGACATAAGCAGCAAGGCCAAGGGTGTGATCGCGTGCGCGCTTTTCTGCAAGCTCGGTGTTACGTTCTTCCAGCGCTTCGATGATGGCGATGTGTTCGGGCAGGGACGCCGCGATGCGGTCCACTCGCCCGATCGTCAGCTGCCGATAGCCGCGAACGTGGAGAAGGATTTCGTTCGTCATATCGACCAGCACCTGGGACTCGCTGAGCGCGATCAGCGCTTGATGGAAGGCGATGTTGGCTCTCGAATATTCCTCAATGTGATCTTGCGGCAGGCGATCTTTGCCGAAATCCTTGAAAAAGTCGCGCAAAGCCGAAATGTCCTTCTTGCGCGCCGTGGTCGTGATCAACCTTGCGGCCATGCTCTCGAGCGCGGCCCACGCCCTGATCATGTCGACGATCTCGGTCTTGGTGCGGCGCACGACGACGATGCCGCGGCGTGGCACGGTCTTGACGAAACCGTCCTGCTCCAACATCGCGATCGCTTCGCGGATCGGGGTGCGGCTGACCCCCAATCGCTCCGACAACGCGCGCTCGTCCAGCATGACCGGTTCGGGCGTCGCGTAGATGTCCATCTTGAGGATCGCTTCTTTCAAGGCTTCATAAGCCTTGTTCTTGAAACTCGTCTCCGGCACGATTCGGACGATCGCGATATCTGCCTCGGCCATGGGGAGCGACGCCTTGGTTTGTTTCCGCGTGGGCACGACCGATCTCCTCCATGGGGAGATGTCTGTCATCAATGGGTCAATTATTTTTGGCATGCCAAATGCCAGCATGTCAAGTTGCTGGCGTTTTTGGTATGGTTATCTGAGGCCTTGCCTTGACAACCTAGTTTCTGGCATACCAAATGCCATCCCCGAGCCCCTTATCCGGCTGCCCCGGCCATGGCAAATGTGGATACACGTTTGCTGTCACCACAAACACGGATTGAATGCGCGCAGGCGATCACGGTCCTGATGCTTAGCCGCGCTGCCGACGAGTAAAACACTCTCCAGGAGGAAGCCTATGTCGAATTCCAAAGATGCGGTCCGCAAGATTCTCGATCAGGTCAAGGCGGAGAAGCGCACGAGCTTGACCGCGCCGGAAGGCAAACTGGTGTGCGATGCCTATGGCATTCCGGTTCCGAAGGAGGGCGTGGCCAAATCCGCCGCCGAAGCCGCAAAGATCGCGAGCGGCATGGGCTTCCCGGTGGTGATGAAGATCGTCTCGCCGGACATTCTGCACAAGACCGAAGCGGGCGGCGTTGTGGTTGGCGTGAAGACCGCCGCCGACGCCGAAAAGAATTATGAGACGATTTTGGCGAACGCCAAGAAATACAAGGCCGATGCCAAGATCGAAGGCATTCAGGTTCAGCAGATGCTCGCCGGCGGCACCGAAGTGATCGTCGGTTCCATCACCGACGGATCGTTCGGCAAGCTCGTGGCCTTCGGCCTCGGCGGCGTGCTGGTGGAAGTTCTCAAGGACATCACCTTTCGTCTCGCTCCCGCCACCAAGGCCGACGCGCTGTCGATGCTCGACGGCATCCAGGCGGGCGAGATGCTCAAGGGCGTGCGCGGCGGCGACCCCGTCAATCGCGACGCGCTCGCCGACGTCATCGTCAAGGTGTCGCAGCTTGTCAGCGACTTCCCCGAAATCGTCGAACTCGATCTCAATCCGGTGTTCGCCACCAAGAAAGACGCGATCGCCGCTGACGTGCGCATCGTCGTCGATTTCGAATACAAACCGCGCCCGGCGCCGCGTCCGACCGAGGAAATCGTCACCGCGATGAACCGCATCATGCAACCCAAAGCGGTTGCCGTGATCGGCGCCTCGGCCGAAGACGGCAAGATCGGCAACTCGGTGATGAAGAACCTCATCAACGGCGGCTACAAGGGCGACATCTATCCGATTCATCCGAAGGCCGCCGAAATCCTCGGCTACAAGGCCTACAAGAGCGTCAAGGATGTGCCGGGTGTGATCGACACCGCGGTATTCGCGATCCCGGCGAAGTTCGTCGCCGGCGCGCTGATCGAGTGCGGCGAGAAGAAGATTCCTGGCGCTGTTCTCATTCCGTCGGGCTTTGCGGAAGCGGGCGCGCCTGAATTGCAGGCTGAAATCGTCGAGATCGGCAAGAAGTACAATGTTCGCCTGATGGGACCGAACATTTATGGCTTCTACTATACTCCGGCCAATCTCTGCGCCACGTTCTGCACCGCCTACGACGTCAAGGGTTCGGCGGCGTTGTCGTCGCAATCCGGTGGCATCGGCATGGCGATCATCGGCTTCTCGCGCTCCGCCAAAATGGGCGTCTCCGCGATCGTCGGTCTCGGCAACAAGTCCGACATCGACGAGGACGATCTGCTCGCGTTCTTCGAGCAGGACCCCAACACCACGATCATCGCACAGCATTGCGAAGACTTGAAGGACGGTCGGGCCTTCGCGGAAGCCGCCAAGCGGGTTTCCAAGAAGAAGCCGGTGGTAGTGCTCAAGGCGGGCCGCACTTCGGCCGGCGCCAAGGCGGCGTCCTCGCACACCGGCGCGCTCGCCGGTAACGACAAGATCTACGAGGACGTGCTCAAGCAGTCCGGCGTGATCCGCGCCCGTAGCTTAAGGCAATTGCTGGAGTTCGCCCGCGGCGTGCCGGTGTTGCCGACGCCGAAGGGTGAGAACATCCTGATCATCACCGGTGCGGGCGGCTCCGGCGTGCTGTTGTCGGATTCGTGTGTCGACAACGGTCTCTCGCTGATGGCGATGCCGCCCGATCTCGACGCGGCATTCCGCAAGTTCATTCCGCCGTTCGGCGCTGCCGGCAATCCGGTCGACATCACCGGGGGCGAACCGCCGATCACTTACGTCAACACCGTGAAGCTCGGCCTTTCCGATGATCGCATCCATTCGCTGATCCTCGGTTACTGGCACACCATCGTCACGCCGCCGATGGTATTTGCCCGCAACATGGTCGAAGTGAAGAAGGAGATGGAGGCCAAGGGCTTCGTGAAGCCGATCGTTGCCTCACTCGCCGGCGACGTCGAGGTGGAGGAAGCCGCTGAGTATCTCTATCAGAACGGCATTCCGGCCTATGCTTACTCGACCGAACTGCCGGTCGAGGTGCTCGGCGCCAAGTACAAATGGGCGCGTGGCGCGGGTCTGCTGTAAGAATTCTTCGTAAATAATAGTGACAAAATGCCGTCCGGTTTTCCGGGGCGGCATTTTTTTTGCTTCTTTTGCGAAGTTCAGGTCGCGCCGCTGCCGGCGGTGCGCAGCCGCCGCATCGCCCAATCCGTTCCGGCCACGAAAGCCAGCCCGGCACAGGCCGCGAGTGCATCGACCACGAAGTCCTCGAATCTCGCGTGCCGTCCCGGCGCAAAGAGCTGTAGGATTTCGATCAAGCCGGCGAGGATCACAGCTATCGCTGAGACAAGCAGCCGGTTTTGGGCATAGGCGAGGCCAAACGCCACCCCGACCAGCACGAAGGCGAGCGCATGCTCGCCGTCCTGTCCGAGATCGGAGTGCGGCCGAAATTGCGGCGGTCCAAGGGTTGCGAAGGTGACGGCTGCAGCCAGAAGCCAGGCAAACATTTTGAAGATCGTTGTCATCGCAACGGCAATAACACGATTCATCGGTTGGATACGCCTGGCACGCGAACTTGCGATCTGCACGTAGTTAACGCGCGCGAAGTGTCAAAAGGCTTGTCGCACGCCTAGTCCCAGCATGAATCGCTCTCTGATCTGCACGGGATCGCGGCGGGTGGTGCCAACCCCGGGCTTGTCGTCGATGCGCACCCCGATCAGCGTCGGTCCGGACGCCGACAGGGACCGTTCGATGAGGCGCTCAAAGTCCTCTTCGTCGGCCGCCCAGGCGCTGTTGGAGATTTTTTGGCTTGAGCGTCGCGATGGTCGAAAGACAGCCCAGCTGCATCAAGAGCGAGCCGTCGCCCTCGAGCGCGAAAACGCGACGCTTCGGCTGCGCCAGCGCCACCCCGAGTGCGATGGGGAAGGCGAGACCCATGCTGCCCAGCATGTAGAAATTCTGCGGCCGATGGCCGGCCGCCCACAAATCGAAATTGGTATTGCCGATTCCGCCGATCACGGCCTCTTCGTGTTTCAGCTTCGCGACCAGGCGCGAGGTGACGTCGAACCGGTTCATGACCTTGGTGTTGCGGGTATTTGTTTCCGTGCCCATGGCGCTCACTTCTCGAAGACTTTGCCGCCGGTCAAAAGCGGCGAGAGGATCAGCGCCACTGGCGCTTGCGTCGTGATCGCCTGCTTGATCGAGCGATCGACGATGAACTCGAACTCGTCGAGCCGGGTCGCGGTGTGATGTTCCATTGCGAGCGAATCGAGCACGGGTCGCATGGTGCGGCAAACCAGCGACTGCCCGTAATTGAATTCGCCGAGCGTTCCGCGTTCGGACACGAACATGATCAACGGGATCTGATAAGGCATCGCCAGCGACGCCAGCACGTTCGCCAGTGTCGCGAAGCCGGACGTTTGCATCAGCACCGCGCCACGCATGCCGCCCATCCAGGCGCCGGCGACGATGCCGACCGCTTCTTCTTCGCGCGCGGTCGGGAAGGCGGTGAAAAAAGGATCGGCGTGAACGTCCTTGATCAGCGTCGTCAACACACGGTCGGGAACGTAGGGCACAAGGCGGATATCGTTGCGCTTGAGCGTCTGCAGTACTATCTGGTGCCAAGTTTTTTCAGGGGAGGTCTTCTCGCGCGAAGCTTGCGGCGACGTTTGTTCCCCGGCAGCCGCCATCGAATTCTCCCTTCAGACCTTTGCGAGGATTTTGGCGCGCAACGACGATCGCGGCCCTCCCGTCGAGACGCCAAAACTTGACGCGATCGGCGGGATTGTCAACATGTCCCGACCGTCACCGTGCCCTGCATCGGGTGGTGATGCCGCGCTTCCATGAGGCGTGCAATAAAGAAGTAACGAGAATATCGGGAGAGATGCCGTGAGCGGGTGGTTCCGGGCGTTGGCGCGTGCGGCCGTGGCGTTGGCCGCGATCGGTACGGCGTCCGCCCAGCCGGCCTTTCCATCCAAGCCCGTGCACATTTTCGTGCCGTATTCGGCCGGTGGTGGCGTCGATATCCTGGCGCGCACGCTGGCGGATGTGGTTTCGCGTCAATGGGGTCAAGGTGTTGTTGTCGAAAACCGCCCCGGTGCGGGCGGCGTGGTCGCCTCGCAAGCGCTCGTGATGTCTCCGCCCGACGGTTATACGCTGATCGTGGTGGCGAGCGGTCACGCCACCAATCCGTTCCTTTACCCGGCGCTTCCCTATGACACGTTCAAGGATTTCACGCCGATTTCGCTGCTGGCGTCGTCATCCAATATCCTGCTGGTGCGCGCCGATTCTCCGTTCAAAACGTTGGACGATGTGATCGCGCAGGCGCGCGCCAAACCGGGAAGCCTGTCGTTCGGCCATGCGGGGACCGGAACGTCGACCCATCTTGCCGGCGAGCTTTTGAAAAATCTTGCCAGGATCGACATCAACGCCATTCCGTACAAAGGCGGGGCGGGCGCCATCAACGATCTCCTGGGCGGGCAGATTCCGATGTCGTTCAACAACGGCCCGGAATCGGTTGGGCAGTTGGAGGCCGGCAGCTTGCGGGCGCTCGCGGTCACCACCGCTTCGCGCGCGCCGTTTCTGCCCGATGTGCCGAGCATGGCCGAGACTTTGGCCGGCTACGACACCGAAGTGTGGTGGGGCTTGCTCGGGCCGGCCGGCGTGCCGCGCGAATTGGTCGAGAAACTCTCGCATGATTTCGTCGCGGCCTTGAACACCGACACCGTGAAGGAGCGGCTCACCAAGCTCGGCGCGTTACCGATCGGCAGTTCGCCGCAACAATTCGATGCCAAGATTCGCGCCGATCACGCGAAATGGGGCCCGATCATCGAGGCCGCCGGCATCAGAGCCGAATGACGCAGGTGATGATGCCGACGATTCCCGCTTGTCTGCCGCCGCGCGAGGTCAGCCGGCCAAAGGTGCCGCCACCGGCTGTGGCCTGCGACACCCATGCCCATGTGTTCGGACCCGGGGAACGATTTCCATACGCTGCGGATCGCAGTTACACGCCGCCGGATGCGCCGCTCGAAAAATATCTTGGCATGCTCGATGCGGTTGGATTTGCGCGCGGGGTCCTGGTGCAAGGCAGCGCGCACGGCCGCGACAACGCCGCGATGCTCGATGCGCTCGCGCGGCAACCGGACCGTCTGCGCGGGGTGGCGGTCGCCGACGCGAGCATCTCACCGTCCGATCTGCGCGCGTGGAACGGCCTCGGCGTCAGAGGGCTGCGCTTCAATCATTTTTACCGCGACGGAAAGTTGCATTATCGCGGCGGCGTGCCGCTTGATGCCGCGCGAACGCTTGCGCCCGTGATGGCCGAACTTGGATGGCATCTGCAACTCTGGATCGACGTGAAGGATCTACCCGAGACGACGCCGATTTTGAAATCCTTGGGTTTGCCGATCGTGATCGACCATATGGGCCGCACCGATGCCCGCGCCGGCACCGGTACGGAAGGATTTCAGAGCCTGTTGCGTGCGGTCGGGGAGGGATGGTGCTGGGCCAAATTGTCCGGCGCCCATCGCCTTAGCCGTGACGCGCCTGATTATTCCGACGCGCAGCCGTTTCACCAGGCGCTGGTAGAAGCCAACCCGGAGCGGCTGGTGTGGGGCAGCGACTGGCCGCATCCGCGGGTCGAGGGCGAGATGCCCGACGCCGGACATCTGTTCGAATTGTTTCAGCGCTGGACGCCGGACCTGGGCACCCGGCATCGCATTCTCGTCTCCAACCCGGCAAAGCTTTATGGTTTTCCGAACTGAAAGTCGCTTCCACAATGTCCGTCAATAACAAGCGCGTATTCTACGTCAAATATCTGCCCAACCAAATTTATGCCGAGATGCTGCAGGCGCGGCCCGATGTGCGCCTCGATCGTCTCGAGAACGACAGCGCCGAGGACATCGCCGCGCCGATTCTCGCGGCGGCGCACGCCTATCAAGTCGGCGCCGCGCGCGATGAGCTGGCAAGACATTTTCACGTCGATCAAGACCTGCTACGGCGCGCGCCGAATCTGTTGATCGTCTCCAGCAACGGCGCGGGCTACGACCCCGTGGACGTCGAGGCCTGCACCGGGGCCGGCGTGCTGGTCGTCAATCAATCGGGCGGCAACGCCCATTCGGTCGCCGAGCATGCTCTGGGAATGTTGCTCACGCTGTCGAAGCGTATTCTCGAGGCCGACCGTGCGTTGCGGCGCGAGCAGGTCCTAAATCGCAACGCCTTGATGGGCATCGAGGTGCAAGGCAAGACCATCGGCATCGTCGGGCTCGGCAATGTCGGGCGTCGCATCGCCGAACTTTGCAAGGGTCTGCTTGGCATGACGGTTCTTGCCTATGACCCTTATCTGACGGCAACCGAAATGGCGGCGCGCGGCGGCACGAAGGTCGAACTGGACGAACTTCTGCGCCGCTCGGATTATGTGTCGATCTCTTGCCCGCTGACGAAGGAAAGCCGCGGCATGATCGGCGCGCGCGAATTCGCGTTGATGCAGCCACACGCATACTTCATCACCACGGCGCGCGGTTTCATCCATGACGAATCCGCGCTTTTCGGAGCGCTGCGCAACAAATCGATCGCGGGCGCCGGTCTCGACGTCTGGGCCAAGGAACCGCCGCCGCCGGATCATCCGCTGCTGCAGTTCGATAACGTGCTGGCGAGCCCGCACACCGCGGGCGTGACCAAAGAGGCGCGGGCGAACATGGGTAAAATTGCCGCCGAGCAACTTCTCGACGCGCTCGACGGCAAGCGGCCGTCGCGCCTGATCAACCCCGAAGCATGGCCCCGCTACGCTGCCCGCTTCGAGCGCGCCTTCGGATTTACGCCCGCGTAGCGTAAAGGTGTGCCGCATAATTTGATTGGGCGTGGGGGTTAGACAATGGACGTGCTCGGCATTCACGAAATCTGGCTCTTCATCATCTCCGGCCTGTTGCTGAACGTAACCCCCGGACCCGATACGGCCTATATCGTTGGCCGTAGCGTGCAGTTGGGATGGCGCGGAGGCGCCGCCGCGGCGCTTGGTATCGGCTCCGGATGCCTTGTTCACGTCTTTGCCGCTGCGGTTGGCCTTTCGGCGTTGCTGGCTGCGTCATCTGTCGCTTTCACATTGGTGAAATGGGCCGGCGCTATTTATCTTTGCTACATCGGTGTGAAAATGCTGCTGTCGCGCCCGCATGTGAGCGCGAATGAAATAGCGACCGCAAGTGCCGCGATTTCGTTGCGTCAGGTGTTTTTGCAAGGAGCGTTGACCAACGTGCTCAACCCGAAAGTGGCGTTGTTCTTTCTTGCCTTCCTGCCGCAATTCGTGGCTGCGGATTCGCCGCATAAGGCGGCCGCCTTCGTGCTGCTCGGTCTGATTTTCGTTTTTAACGGCACGCTCTGGTGCCTCGGCGTGGCGGCGTTCGCCGCAAGCGCAGCGGGTCGTATCCGGCAATCCGGTGTAGTCGCGCGCTGGATCAATCGCGCGTTGGGCGGAGTGTTCGTCTATCTCGGCGTTCGAGTGGCGATGCTTCAGGTGCGCTGAAGATCAAAAGGGGCGGCCGAAAGTTGTTTGCCACCGATGTGCGGCGGCCTCCGGCCACCCCTCGCTTGATTTCGCATTTCGGCTGTGTCAGTGTGTACCGAACGTTCGGTATAAATTGGAGGCGCGGATGTCGAGAATCCTTAGCTATGAGCACGTTGGAATCCGGGTGACCGATCGCGAAGCGGCCGTGCGGTTCTACAAGATGCTCGGATTCGACAAGGTGCTCGACCTACCCGAACACCACGCCAACGAGATGACCAACGACGCCGGCGTCACGATCAATCTGATTTTCAACGGCGTGAAACGAGAGGCCAACCGCAACATTCTCCTGGACGAGCCGGTGAAGTGGCCCGGCATGACGCATCCCGCTTTTATCGTCGACGACCTCGATGCGCTCTTGACCAAGCTCGCCCACGAAGGCGTGCGTGTGACCGAAGGCCCTCACATGATCGGCGAGCGGCGGCGAGCCTTCTTCATCCGCGACCCCGACGGCAATGTACTCGAATTCGATGAACTCCTGGCCGCCGACGCGGTGGCCGCGCCAAAGGAAACTGCGTGATGAAACCCGCCAAGCCGATCATTCTCCATGGGTTCAAGAAGTCCGGCCATTCGCATCGCGCCGAACTCATGCTGCGCTTGCTGGGCCTGCCGTTCGACTTCCGGGAAATCGATCTCGCCGGCGGCGAACATAAGCGCGGTGCGTTCTTGAAGCTCAACCCGTTTGGCACGGTGCCGGTGATCGACGATAGCGGCACGACCGTCGCCGATTCGGTAGCGATCCTGGTTTATCTGGTTATCTGGCGACCAAGTATGATGCGGCGCGTAGTTGGCTACCGGCCGATCCCGCAAAGGCGGCGCAGGTGCAGCGCTGGCTCTCGGTCGCGCAAGGTCCGGTCTTCAATGGCCCTTGCGCCGCGCGGCTGGTCACGGTTTTCAACGCGCCATTGGATCACGAGTGCGCCAAACGGATCGCGCAGGATTTCTTTGGCGTGCTCGATGCGCAACTTGTCGGTCGGAGCTTTCTGGTCGAGGACGCTCCGACGCTTGCCGATGTCGCGCTCTATAGTTATATCGCGCATGCGCCAGAGGGCGGCGTCTCGCTTGAAGCTTATGGGCAGATACGCGGCTGGCTGGCGCGCGTCGAGCGGCTTCCCGGCTTCGAGGGGATGCCAAAAACTAGAGCGGGGCTTGCTGCGTGAGTTGACGGCAAAGCCCACTGCGTCAACCGGTTGCTTTCAGGCCAGGCATCTTCAGGTCAAGTCATGACGATACGGCGCACGCGCGAAGATGTCATACCGGAGATCAGGGACGTCTTTCGGCGTCACGGCTATGACGGAGCGAGCCTCACGGCGATTTCGGAAGCGACCGGACTGGGCCGCGCCAGCCTTTATCATCACTTTCCCGGCGGCAAGGACGAGATGGTCGGCGCTGCCCTCGACGATGTCGAAGCGATGGTGGATGGAAGGATCATCGCGGCCTTGCGCCAGGGCCGTCGGCGCCCCGCCGCACGCCTCAAGGCGATGGCGGACGAACTCATGGTCTTTCATGCCGGAGGCAAAGCCGCCTGCCTGTGCGGCATATTGGCGCTCACCGCGCCGGCATTGCAGCCGCGGGTGCAGGAGATTT
>WNFQ01004764.1_pt1 | contig 10940 bp, 5 predicted proteins | sample 5400171 | NCBI WGS metagenome assembly WNFQ01 (sample SAMN13153356, study PRJNA577476) | soil metagenome | isolation source: 20 cm soil under Madrone tree | place: USA:California | collected 2016-06-14 | reverse complement strand
AACGACAGATTCGCACTGAGGCGTTCTTCAAACTCAACATGCACTCATTTTATATGGAGCACACGTTCCAGAGTGAGTCGCATCCGCTGATCGGGCCGGCCGGAGGATCGTTAACGCCCGCGGAAATTCGCGAGCTGGTCGCTTATGCTAAGCGCTATCACGTCGAGTTGGTGCCGGAGCAACAAACCTTCGGTCACCTGCACAAAGCCCTGCGCCTGGAAAAATATGCCGAGTTGGCCGAGACGCCTTACGGCGACGTGCTTTCGCCACAGCAGGAGGGGTCTTATAAGCTCATCGCTGATTGGTACAAAGAGCTGAACGAATTATTCCCCGGCCAATTCTTTCACATCGGCGAGGATGAAACGTTTGAACTCGGCGAAGGGCAGAGCAGGGAAGCAGCCAGGACGCGCGGAGTCGGAGCGATTTATTTCGAGCACCTGAATCGAGTGCGCGACATCCTGAAGCCTTACAACCGGCGGCTGATGTTCTGGGGCGACATCGCTCTGCACCATCCGGATCTGATCGGTAACATTCCGAAAGACATGATTGTCATGAACTGGCAGTATGGCGCGCGCGATGAGTTCGGGTCATCAATTCAGCCATTCAAAGACGCGGGCCTGGAACAGTTCGCCTGTCCGGGCGCTCAAAACTGGAACCAGATTTTTCCGAACCTGGAGGCGGCGCGGAAGAACATCACGAACTTTGTGCGTGACGGTCAGAAAGCGGGCGCGATCGGAATGATGAATACCACCTGGGACGATGACGGCGAATCGCTGTTCGAAGACACCTGGTACTCGATTGTTTTGGGCGCGGCTGCTTCATGGCAGGAGGGCCCGGTCGATTTGGACGAGTTCGATCGGAATTTCGATTGGGCATTCTTCCGCAACGATGGGGATCAGTTTGTAAAAGTCGAACGGTCGCTAGGGAACGCCGGTGCGCAGATGGGCATCGGTGGCCCTACTGATGAGCTCTTCTGGCGAGATCCCTTCACGGCACAGTTTCAGAATCAGGCTCGTAACTCCGCCGATCGAATTAAGCAAATGCGGCTGAGCGTCGAGGGAGCGGCTGAGTCCCTGGCGCGAAACGAAGGCCGCGCCCGGCGCAACGTCACCGCAATCGCGGCGATGAAGTTTGCTGCGCAAAGATTCGATCATCTCGGCCGGCGGATGGAGGTAATGCAAGGATTCAGCGATCAGTACTGGGACGCCTATCTGAATCTTGGTGACCGCGCGAAGATTCGCAAGCTCCGTCGGTACAGTGGCGCGATCTACAACAACCTCCGCGAAATGGCGGAAGAACTGTCAATTCTGAAAGAAGGTTATCGCGCGCAGTGGCTGGCAGAGAATCGGCCTTACTGGCTGGACAGTGTCACAGCCCGTTACGATCAAACGATTTCAATGTGGTTGACGAAGGGCCGGGCGATGGACGAAGCGTTGCGAAGATACGAGGTGACTTCAACGCTGCCCAGTCCGGAAGAGTTTGGATTGGGGCCGCGGCCGGTCGCGCCGAGTCAGAACCGGTAGCGGCCGGATTATCCGCAGATTACACAGATTACGCCGATAAGAAATAAGAAACCGTCAAGGCGCACAACGACTTCTTGATCGCATCCGTACTTTTTTTGCATCTGGGTAATCTGCGGAATCTGTGGATGGAACTGATTTATGCCAAACGAATCTAATCGCTTGATCTTTCTCGATGTCTTTCGCGGCATGACCGTAGCCGGCATGGTGCTGGTGAACAATCCCGGGTCATGGGCACATATCTACTGGCCTTTGGAACACGCCGAATGGAATGGTTGGACGCCGACTGATCTAGTCTTCCCGTTCTTTCTGTTCATTGTGGGCGTGGCTATCCCGCTCGCCTTCAGCAAGCGCATCGAACGCGGTGACAGCCGCCGCGCGCTTTTCCTCAAAGTCGTCTATCGTTCGGCGATCATTTTTCTGCTGGGCGAATTCCTCGCTGGCTTTCCCTATTTTCATCTTTCCACAATTCGAATTCCCGGAGTGCTGCAACGCATCGCCGTCTGTTATTTCTTTGCGTCGATAATCTTTCTAAAGACGCGGCCGCGCACCCAGGCGATCATTGCAGTGGCTTTGCTAATCGTCTACTGGCGAGTGATGAAGCATTTTCCCGCTCCGGGCTACTACGCGGGCGATTGGAGCAGGGAAGGCAGTCTCGCTTCCTACATCGATCGCCGCGTTTTTGGCCCGCACATTTGGAAGCAGGGTATTGTCTATGATCCGGAAGGAATCTTGAGCACCATGGGCGCGTTGGCGACGACGCTGTTCGGCGTGTTGACCGGTCAGTACCTGCGCGATAAAACGCGAACACCGATTGAGAGAGTCGCGCACATGTCCATTGCCGGCGTGTCCTGCGTCATCGTCGGATGGATCTGGAACGCCTGGTTTCCCATCAACAAAGCGCTCTGGACCAGTTCGTATGTGTTTTTTACTGCCGGGTTGGCGCTGCAGTTTCTGGCTTTGTGTTATTGGCTGATTGATATCAAAGGCTACAAGCTTTGGACGAAACCATTCGTGATTTTTGGAGTGAATGCGATCACTCTGTTCGTGGGTACCGGCGTCATGGCGATCCTAATGGGACTGATAAAGGTGCCACGGGCTGACGGAACTCGTCCATCAGTACACGGTTTTATCTACGACAACGTGTACGCGTCGTGGTTGCCGCCCAACAAAGCATCGCTCGCCTTCGCGATATCTTTCGTTCTTTTGTGGCTGTTCTTCATGTGGCTGCTGTTCAGGAAGAACGTCCTCATTAGGGTCTGAAGGACTTTCGCGCTTCGCGCTCAGGCGGACAAGGATGTCCGCGCTCCATCCTCTATCAACGATATCCCGGGCCGCGCAGCACTCGCCCCGCCAATGCCGGCGTGCGTTGGCCGTTCTCCACTTCGATCTGTCCATTGACGATCACAAAGTTGATGCCCACAGGGTATTGATTCGGCTCTTCAAAGGTCGCTCGATCGATTACTGTCTTAGGATCGAAGATAGTTATATCGGCGAAATAGCCTTCGCGGATCAGGCCGCGATTGGTCAAGCTCAGATTGCCGGCCGGCAAGCCCGTCATCTTATGAATTGCCAGCTCCAGCGTCAGCAAATGCTGATCGCGCACATAACGGCCGAGGATGCGCGGGTACGTGCCCCAACCTCGGGGATGCGATTTCGATCCGGCCAGCGGCCCATCGGCCGCGCGCGCGCCATTGTCCGTACAGATGCTGACGAACGGTGATTTCAAAGCGGCCTGCATATCGCTTTCCTTCATCATGAAAAAGATGGCTCCCGTCTGGCCGTGATCCGCAATGATGAAATCAAAGAGAGCATCCAAAGGATCTTTGTTTTGTTCGGTCGCGACTTGCGAGAGCCGCTTGCCCTGCGAACTATCGAGATCGCTATTCACCACGGATGAGATCAGAATCCCGCTGGGCCCGCCACTTCCCAGGTAAATGTTCTCCCAATCTTTTGAGTCGGTGGTTATCTCCTGTTTCAATCGCGCGCGAGTTGCCGGATCCTTCAACCGCGTCACCATTCGATCTGTTCCGCCTTCGATCGCCCACGGTGGCAGACAGGCACTTAAAGAGGTACTGCCCGCGACGTAGGGATAAACGTCGGCGGTGATCTTGAGTCCTTGCTGTCTGGCGGTCTCGATGCGGCGCAGCATTTCGGGCATGCGCCCCCAGTTCTTCTGATAAGCCGTTTTGAAGTGCCAGATCTCCGCCGGAATGTTTGCCCGGCGCGCGATCTCGAAAACTTCTTTCATCGAGTCGTCGATTGCGTTCGCCTCGCTGCGCTGATGAGTGATGTAAATGCCTCCGTATTGATGCGCGACTCTGGCCAGTTCGACTATTTCATCGGTCCTGGCAAAGCGGGCCGGCACATATTGAAGTGAAGTCGAGACTCCCAGCGCGCCGTCTTTCATCGCCTCGGCGACCAACTTTTTCATTTGTTCCAACTCAGCCGGCGTGGGCGGCCGATTGTCATAGCCGATGACGTACTCGCGCACCTGGGTCGCCCCGACAAAGGTGCCGAGGTTTACGCCGGAGCCTTGCTTTCCCAGTCGATTGAAATATTCACCGAGCGTGCGCCAATCTACTGTCAGGTGGTAACGACGGTTGAAATCTTCCTGCTCTTTGAGAATGCGATCGTTAATCGGAGCGATTGATTCTCCTTCTCCGGTAATCTCGGTAGTCACTCCCATCATTACTTTGCTCATCGCGCGCGGATCGACGAGCAGATAGGTTTCTGACTGGCCCAGCATATCGATGAAGCCCGGCGCGACAACCTGGCCGGCAGCATCGATGGTTCGCTTGGCTCTGGCGCCTTGCAGATTCCCAAGACGGACGATGCGATCGCCTTTAATGGCCAGGTCGGCTCGAAAAGCAGGCCGTCCCGCTCCGTCGACTACGCGACCGTTCCTGATGATCAGATCGTAGTCCGAAGCCTTGCTTAAGGCCGAAGTTACTGCCGTCATAGTCGATAAGATAAGCGTCAACGCGACTGCAATTCTGACATTCATACGAATATGCGCCTCGGGTAGGATTCAAGACACGGCATCGTAAACGGAACCGGAAATTCTGTCCAGACTCAGCTTGTCGTGTCCAGCAAGAATCATAATTGAAATGACTCTAGCTTTGGCGTAGTATGCGGCTCGATTAAGGATGCTTTACATTAGGGGTGACCGCGCTCTCAGAATCCCGCGGCATCGTCATCTCATTCTCTTTTAACGATGCTGAATCAAAATAAATGATCGGCCAGGTAGTTTCGCATTACCGCATACTCGAAGCCCTCGCCAAGGGAGGCATGGGCGAAGTCTATCTGGCGGAAGATACGAACCTGGGCCGGCGCGTGGCCATCAAGTTTCCCATGCTCGAATCTAATGAACGCGATTTTCGCGCTCGCTTTCTGCGCGAGGCCCGCGCCGTTTCTGAGTTGAGCAGTCCTTATATCGCGACGGTTTTCGATTATGGCGAGACCAGCGAAGGCCGGCCCTTCCTGGTAATGGAATATGTCCGCGGCCGCACGCTCAGCAGGTTGATGCGGAAAGGACTGACTGTCTCGCGGGTGTTGGAAATCGTAGAAGCAGTCGCCTCGGCTCTGGATGAAGCCCACTCTCGCGGCATCGTTCATCGCGATATCAAACCGTCGAACATCATGGTTAACGATCGCGGTCAGGTTAAGGTGCTCGACTTTGGTCTCGCCAAACAGATGAATGAAGACAAGCTTCATGAATCGGAGCCCGAAGCGCAAACACTGCTCGCCGTGCACACCCGTAGCGGCGCCATGGTCGGAACGCCGGCGTATCTATCTCCCGAACAGGCGATGGGCGGCAACGTTGACGGGCGTAGCGATCTGTTCGCGCTCGGTGGAGTCTTTTATGAATGTCTCACGGGCCACGCGGCCTTTCCCGGAACCAGTTTGATCGAGATTGCCGCCAACGTGATTCACTTCGAGCCACCGCCCCCATCCTCGGTTAGCCCGGCGGTTCCGCCCGAACTGGATTCCATCATTCTCAAGTCGCTCGCGAAGAATCCTGAAAAAAGATATCAGTCGGCAGCCGAACTGATCTCAGACGTGCAATCAGTTCGCGGCGTGTTGCAGGAAGACCTGGGCAATACTCTGATCCAGCCGATATCGACGATGTCGAGCACGCGGCACACGACGCTGACCAATTTCTCACAAATGTTGCGCCGGCCACGGGTGCCCGTCTGGTACATTCTGGTTGGCGTGGCGATTGTCGCGGTCGCGTCATTGATAGTTTGGCGATGGTGGAGGCCGGCGGCACACATTCCGCCCGCGGAAGCTCAAAATTGGTACGAGATCGGGTCGAACGCTTTGCGAGACGGGTCTTTCTATCAAGCCAGCAAGGCCCTGGAGCAAGCCATTTCGATCGATAATAAGTATGCCCTGGCCCATGCACGTTTGGCTGAGAGCCTGATCGAATTGGACTATCTCGACAGGGCCAAGGACGAGCTCCTGACCGCCGGAGCGCTAGCCGCCGATCGCTCGCTGCCCAAAACTGACGCGTTGTACATCGACGCAATTTCCGCGACTGGAAGGCGTGACTATTCCGCGGCGATCGATTCTTATGCGGCCCTCGTGAAACAGTCTTCTGATTCAGAAAAGCCTCGCGTGCTCGTCGATTTGGGGCGCGCTTACGAAAAGAACGAAGACATTAAGAAAGCCATCGAGGCTTATACCGAAGCGGCGAATCGAAATCCACATTACGCAACTGCGTTTTTGCACCTCGGCGTTCTCTATGGCCGGCAGCGCGATCTTCCGAACGCGATCACAGCGTTCGACAAAGCAGATCAGACGTATCAGGCACTGGGCAATCTCGAAGGGCGCACGGAAGTCGCCTACCAGCGCGGCGCGTTGTTTAATCAATTGGGCAAGTTGTCCGACGCGAAAGCTCAATTGGATCAGGCACTCACCTTAGCCGCTGCCAGCAGCAATACGTCTCAGAAGATCAAGACGCTGTTGCAATTGAGCACCGTCGCCGTAGACGCCGGACAAACAGCGCAGGCGACCGATTACGCTCGAGACGCCGTAGAGCTGGCGCAGAAAAATGGAATGGAGAATTTGAGTGCGCAGGGATTGACTGATCTCGGATACAGCTTTCTTGTGCGCGGCCAACCCGATGCAGCTGAGAAATATTTTCTGCAGTCACTTGAGTCTGCTCAGAGAGTCAAAGCCCGCAGTAACGAGGCGAGAGCGCGTGGCGCGATGGCCAGCCTACGCCAACAACAGAACAAGCCCGACGAAGTGATTCAATATCTCGAGCCGGCACTGACATTTTATCGACAGGCCGGCTATCGATCTGCAGCTTCCTCGTGTCTGGCTCTGCTGGCGCGGGCTGATCTGCAAAAGGGCGATTACGCGGCCGCGGACAAAGCCCATGAACAACTACTAAAGTTGGGCCAGGAGGTGAACGATCAGTCGATTATTGCGCTGGCACATGCTGAGCTGGCTTCGGCGCTGGCCCGCCAGGAAAAGTTTACCGCGGCCCTTGATCATCTCACGCAGGCCTACGCGATCTACAACTCACAGGGAGTTCAGCGGAGCATGGGTTACAACCTGGTCGAACGCGCTTTTGTGCTCGGGAGTATCGGTCGCTACGGCGAAGTCGAGACCCTGCTGAGCCAGGCAGCGGCCATTGCGGATAAACCTGGCGGTGAGATCAAGCGACTCTCTCTTGAAGGACAGCTGGCGAGTGCAGAGATCGCTTTGACTCAGGATCACAATCCCGAAGCGAGAGACAAGGCCGAGAGATTGCTGGCGCTGGACGCCGCCAAGTTTCCCGAAATTTCAATGAATGGCACCTGGGTGCTGGGAATGGCTTTAGCGTATGGCGGAACTCCGAGCGGGAAACAGAAATGCGCCGAAGCGGTCGAATTGGCGAGGCAGTTAAATGATCGCTGGCAGTCGGCCAAAGCGCAGCTCGCGCTCGCCGAAACGCTGTTAGTGTCAGGTGATTCGCAAAGCGCGGCGAATACTGCCCTCCAGGCGCACCAGGTGTTTGCCCAACTGGGCCACCAGGCATCCGAATGGCGGGCGCTTGCGTTGGTGTCGCTGGCGACCGAAAAGTTAGGCGACAAAAGTAAAGCGCAGGAGTATGCTGTGCAGGCAAACGAGGCATTGTCGAAACTTGAACCCATCTGGGGTAAAGACAATCGCGACGGTTTCCTCTCACGCCCGGATGTGCAGCGACTAAGAAAACAGCTTGAGCACATTACCGGAACGGCCAAATGATCTTTTGCGGTTCGCGTTATCTTTGATTTTCAAGAACGGATATTGCAGGCAGTTTCAGACTTGCGCGGCCAGTCCGCGTCATTACAGTTAACCCCCAACAAGGAGAGAAACAATGCGCAGCTTTCGCCTACTTATCGTAGCCCTCGTAACGATTTTGGCCCTCGCCCTCGGCGTCTTTGGACTGATTCATCCGCCGGGCCAAATCACAGTGGCGCCCGGTGACGACATCATTATCAAGGGCGGTTCGATGTCTATTCAGTGTGGCGCCAATCACGGGAAAGATTGTCTCCAGCACACCGCCGGCAGCTACACTTACACGCACACCAAAGGCACCGCTCACATAACGGGCGTGGTGATTAAAGACGATGCGGGCACTGTGCTATACAGCAGTTCATTTGTCCCGGCGCATCAACCGACACTCGCAGTGACGTTCAAGTAGTCACTGGCCGGAACATTATGTCTTTGCGCTCATCGCAGCGGGTTCGGCGAGACTATTTTGTCTCGCCGAACGAGGCTGCCTTATCCTACGGATTCGGCCGTCACCTTCGGGAGATGCAATTTCGAAGAGGACGATTGTTCTGCTACACTTTCCCCGGAATCCAACCATCGAATTGAATCTGAACCAATCAAGAAACTACCAGTGACAATCGAAGAAGTCCGCGAGGCAACCGACGCAAAGCTGATCGGCGACGGCGGCATTCCGGTGACCGACGTAACGCATGATTCGCGTCAGGCCGGCCAGGGAAGTCTGTTTGTCGCCGTGCGCGGCGAGTTGTTTGATGCGCACAAGTTTGTGCCGCAAGTAATCGAGCAGGGTGCAGCGGGCGTGCTCTCGGAACTGGAACCGCCGCCAGACTGGAACTTATCATCAGAGTCAGGAAGTGGACTCGCCCCCGCTGCCTGGCTTCAAGTCGACAATGTTCGTCGTGCGATGGCCCTCGCGGCTGCGGCAGTGCATCATCATCCTTCAAAAGAACTGCAACTGGTCGGCATCACCGGAACCAACGGCAAGACCACTACAGCTTATTTGATCGCATCGATTCCCGAAGCGGCTGGCGAGCCGGTCGCGATGACGGGGACCGTCGAATACCGGCTGGGCCAAATCCACACGAAGGCCGAGCGCACCACGCCGGAAGCGACCGACATGCAGCGGCTGCTGCGCCAGGCGGTCGAGCTTGGCTGTCGCACCGCGGTGATGGAAGCATCCTCACAAGCAATGGACTTTCACCGTTGCGACGAACTGCATTACGCGGTCGCTGCCTTCACAAATCTTACGCGCGACCATCTGGACTATCACAAAACGATGGCGAACTACTGGCATGCCAAGCAGCGCCTGTTCGATGGGCGGCTCGGGTCCAGGCCGAAGACTTCGGTGATCAATGTTGACGATCCTTACGGAGTTGAGCTGGCGAATAAACTCGAGCACGAAGGTTTGCGCGTGATTCGCTATGCGGTAAAGACAGCAGCTGATGTGACCGCCGTCGATCCGGAGTTTTCGTTAGCCGGAATGCGTTTTCGTTTGCGGACGCCGGCGGGTGAGCGTGACTTTCATTCCCCTCTGGTCGGCCCGCCTCATATTTATAACACCTTGACGGCGGTCTCGTGTGGGCTCGCGCTGGGTTACAGCCTGGATGTAATCACTGAGGCGCTGGCGAAGTGCACCGGCGCGCCGGGCCGATTCGAGCGCGTGCCCCACGATGGCGACTTTGCGGTGGTCGTCGATTACGCGCACAGCGATGATGCGCTGCTAAATGTACTGCGGACGGCGCGCGAGGTTACCAGAGGCAGAATCATCACGGTCTTTGGATGCGGCGGCGATCGCGACGCATCGAAGCGAGCGCCGATGGGCGAAGCCGCGGGCTCTTTGAGCGACGTCGTAATTCTCACTTCAGACAATCCACGCACTGAAGATCCGAATCAGATTTTGGCGGACGCCGAAAAGGGAATTCAAAAAACCGGCAAGCCCTATAAAAAGATCGTAGACCGCCGTGAAGCGATCAATCAGGCAATCGCTCAGGCCCGCGCTGATGACCTGGTCCTAATTGCCGGCAAAGGTCACGAGGGTCGTATTGCTCAACACGACGAGTGATAGCTAACGGCTCACCCGGTCGCTACGGCTCCCGGTACTGACCTCACTTTGGTAGTTGATTGGAGGTGCCCTGGCTACCGCGAGCGGTTCTATATCTCGTCTCTTCAATGAAAGCTGAATCAACAAAAACTTCCCCGGAAGGCCTGATCCGCGGCATACGCAAGTGGGATCTGGTCGCGGTCACTATCAACGGGATCATTGGCGCTGGAATTTTCGGATTGCCGGCCAAGGTGTTCGCCCTCATCGGCTCTTACAGTCTGATCGCCTTTGTCGCCTGTGCGCTGGTCGTTACGCTAATCGTGCTTTGCTTTGCTGAAGTTGGCAGCCGCTTTGATGAAACCGGCGGGCCCTACCTGTACGCGCGCGAGGCCTTTGGGTCGACGGTGGCCTTCGAAGTTGGTTGGTTGATTTGGCTGGCACGCCTGACGGCGTTTGCGGCCAACTGCAATTTGATGGTCAGCTATCTGGCTTTCTTTTGGGCGCCCGCGAATTCAACGATGCCACGGGCGTTAATCATTACGGGCACCTTGCTCTCATTGACCGCGCTCAACGTGTTTGGCGTGCGACAAGCCGCCATCGCGAGCAACCTGTTCACCGTCGGCAAGCTGATTCCGATGCTGATTTTTGTGGCGGCCGGTCTCTTCTTTCTTAACCCGCACGCTTTCGCGTTGGGCGCTGGTCCCTCAGCAGGGGCCTTCTCGCAATCGGTGCTGCTGCTGATATATGCCTTTACTGGATTCGAGATGGCCGCGATTCCCGCCGGCGAGATTCGCAATCCACAAACGCACTTGCCGCGAGCTCTTCTGATCTCGATCGCGGTTGTTGCCTGTACTTACATTTTAATTCAGATAGTCTGCATCGGGACTCTGCCTGAGTTAGCAGCTTCACAAAAGCCGCTCGCCGACGCCGCTCAGCGATTCATGGGTACCACGGGCGCCGCCATCATTTCCGCGGGAGCAATCATTTCCATCGCGGGAAACCTAAATATCGTTTTGCTGTCAGGTTCGCGCGTTCCTTTTGCGATCGCCGAGCAAAAGCAGTTGCCGGAAGTCTTTGCCGCAATTCACCGGCGGTTTTCTACTCCGCATATT
>WNFQ01009894.1_pt1 | contig 10942 bp, 10 predicted proteins | sample 5400171 | NCBI WGS metagenome assembly WNFQ01 (sample SAMN13153356, study PRJNA577476) | soil metagenome | isolation source: 20 cm soil under Madrone tree | place: USA:California | collected 2016-06-14 | reverse complement strand
CGCACTCGCGGTCGACGGCCGGGCGATTCACATCTGAGGCTAGCTCGGCAATTTGTCGCCGTCGGGGGGTGCCGGCACCTCGAACGGGTTGACCATGCCGGAAAGGAACGCAAAGTAGTTCGCGACCTCGGTCAGCTCGACCATCCACTGCGCGTCATGCCGGTTCTTCAGCCGGTCGAACACCGCCTGGTCGACGCGGTTGGTGCGCATCAGCTGGCGAACAAAGGTGACGACGTCGCGCTCCTCATCGGAGAGTGCCGCCGGGTCGCCCTTGGCACGGAGCAGGTCAATCGTCGAATCCGCCACCCCGGCCCGCCGGGCGGCGCCGACTTGCGCTGCCCACACATAGGCAGCCTCGCGCTCGCGCACCGCAGAGAGGATGGCGACCGAGCGCAGCTTCGGCTCGACGACATTGTCCTCGCGGTTGAAGGTGACGAGCTTCAATAGGCGCTCGGCCAGCTTCGGGCTGTGCAGCAGGATGCTGAACGGTCCGCGGATGGTGCCAAAGACCTTGAGCACTTCGTCGACGACGCCGTGGAATTCGGCGGGGACATCGGCTTTCCCGGTAACAGGTGCGATTCTCGGCATGAACTTCTCCTTCCTGGTCGCTATCAGCCGCGCCGATTATAGTCCCGCCAAGCCTCAGGAGAGACAGAATGTCGGTTGATCTGACCATCGAAGGTGCGGTCGCCAAGGTCGTGCTGAACCGCCCGGAGAAGCTCAACGCGCTGAGCGTCGAGATGCGCCAGAGCCTGTGCGACTACTTCGCCCAGCTGCGCTTCGACGACACGGTCCGCGCGGTCATCGTCAGCGGTGCCGGACGGGGGTTCTGCTCGGGAGCCGACGTCGACCGCATGGCCGGGCAGCCGCACGATCTGCGGGCCGACCGCGAGCGCATGCAGCGCGGCGGACATGCCTTCATTCGCGCGCTGCACGCGATCGAAAAGCCGGTGATCGCCGCGGTACGCGGGCCGGCCGTCGGCATCGGCTGGAGCATAGCACTCGCCTGCGACCTGGTGGTCGCCTCGAAGACTGCGCGTTTTTCGCAGATCTTCCGGCGTATCGGCCTGGCGCCGGACGGCGGTGCAATCTGGTTTCTGACCCGTCGGCTCGGCATGGCCAAGGCCAAGGAGCTGGTGTTTTCGGCGCGTTTTGTCGAAGCCGAGGAGGCGCTGGCGCTGGGCCTCGTCAACTACGTCGTCGAGGATGACGAGCTGATGGCCAAGACTGAAGAGCTCGCCGCCGACCTCGCGGAGGCGCCGACCTTCGCACTCGGGCTGGCGAAGAAGCTGTTCCACGCCGCCGTGGGCCCCAGCCTCGACAGTTATCTCGAGATCGAGAGCCTGGTGCAGCCCCAGCTCCACATGACCGCGGACAACGCCGAAGGCGTCGCGGCATTCCGGGAAAAGCGCAAACCCGTGTTCAACGGCCGCTGACTGGCCGATTTCGCACCGGCTCTCACTCGATACGAATGCCCGCCTGCCTGGCCACCCGAATCCACTTCAGGATGTCGTTGTGAATGAGCGAGGCGAGAAGGGCGGGCGAGCCACCGACGGGCTCGCCGCCAATCGCGGCGAAGCGCTGCGCGGTTTCGGGCTCGTGGACGATGCGGTCGAACTCGGCGCTGAGACGGGTTATCACCGCACTAGGGGTACCGGCTGGTGCCACGACCCCGAACCACGAGATCGCGGTGAAGCCGGGCAGCGTCTCGGCGATCGTCGGCAGCTCGGGCGCCACAGGGGCGCGATTGGCGCCGCTGACCGCAAGGCCGCGCACCCATCCGTCATGGATCATCGGCAGCGCCGCGATCATCGGGGCCAGCATGACTTGCGCCTTGTCGCGGGCGACGGCCTTTAGCGCCGCGGCCCCGCCGTCAAACGGAACGTGAGTGATGTCGACGCCGGTCGTGATCTTGAAGAGCTCGAAGGCGAGCTGCGTCGGGCCGCCGAGGCCGCCCGAGGCATAACGAAGCATGCCCGGATGGCTCCTGGCGTAAGCAATCAGCTCCTCCACCGAATCGACGGGCAGCGCCGGGCTGCTGATGAGGACGAGCGGCGCCGCAACCAGGAGCGAGATCGGGGCGAACGCCTTTTCGGTATCGAATGGCAGCTTCCCGTAGGTTCCGGGATGGATCGCGTGCGTGCTCGACGCGAGCAGCAAGGTGTAGCCGTCGGGTGCAGCCTTGGCCACGAGATCGCTGCCGATGATGCCGTCGTCGCCGGCGACATGGTCGATTTCGATCTTTTGGCCGAGACGCTCGCCGAGCTGTGGCGCGACGATGCGGGCCACCAGGTCGACCGGCCCGCCCGGCGGAAACGGCACGACGATGCGGATCGCCCGATCCGGATAAGCCGCACCAGCGGTACTCCCCCACGCTCCGAGCATGACCAGTAGCAGACCGAGCCGGATTGATGCCCTCATCTTCCTTCCTCCGAGGCCAGGGCAGTCTTGCGCCGCATCTGTGCGGACGCAACGTCGGCGTTAAAAGGCGAAGGCGTAGAGCCGACCGTCGGCGCCGACATAAAGCCGATCGTCGGCAGCCAGCAACGTCTGGAAGTGTCTCAGCCCGGTCATGGCGTCCTTTGGTCCGCCGCCGGCAAACAGCGGCTCGCCATTGTCGCCGCGGAAACCGTGCAGCCGATCGTTGCCTTCGGCGCCGAGCACCCAAACGATCGGGTTCGAGCGGCCGTCAATGGTCGTGACGATCGGCGAGCCTTCGCCTCTGAGCGCGCCGCACCAGGCCGTGGCGAGCGAGGGCGGCGAGCCCGCACGAACCTGCAGGACCGTCAGCCCGTTGCCTCGGCTCGCCGGCGGGCAATGCGCACCTTGCCCCTGGAAGGCCACGTAGACCTCGTCGCCTGTGCGATAGGCTGCCGGTGCGGCGAGGATCTCGCGGCTCGCCACGGTCTCGGAAACGAGGCTGCCGCCGATGCCGCCGAGACGGGTACGATCGAGGAGATAGGCACGGGCATCCTTGCCGAGCGCAAGCAGCAGCGCCGCACTCCCGCCAGCCCCGGGCACATCGAGCGGCAGCGGGTTGGTGCCGCCAAGATCGGCATCGCGATCGTCGAGCGAGCGCCAGTCAGGCGGCGCGAAATAGCTCTGCGGACTGTCGTCACGACGCAGATCCGGTGCGAGGCGAAGGACCGCCTCGCCGTCGCTCCACGTCGTAACGTCCATCGTGTTGCCGGTGGCGACGAACAGCGAGTGGCCGTCGCTGGCGATCCCGCCCGGCGCCCAGATCCCCCCTCCCCGCCCGCGCGTGTTCCAGCTGATGACATCGCGCGGGTCGCGCAGGCGAATGCCGACGACCCAGCCGCGATAGTCCCCGCAATCGCCGTAATGCCCGCCATAGGGCACATAGACCCGGCCGTCGAGAACGGCGAGCGCGCCGCGCTGGTTCTGAACGCGGGTGTCAAAGCGCTGGCCCTGTGCGGCGAGTGCTGTGGCGATGTCGACCGGCCAGCCGGGCGATGGCGTCCCGTCCTTCAGCGAGAGGGCGAACACCCGATGATGCGGCCCTGCCACGTCATCGACCATTGCCGCGAGGTAGATCGCCTGGGTCGCCTCGTCGATGACCGGGGTGCCGGTGATGCCCAGCGGGTCGATATTGCCGCAGGGCAGCGTCGATAATGCCACGGGCCGGCCCAAAGACCGCGCCCAGATCTCGCGGCCCGAGCGGGCGTCGATCACGTAGACATTGTCGTCCTCGGTGGCGATGACGAGCTGCCCCGACGCCGACCTCGGCGGCCGCCAGTAGAGCGGCTGGGCGTAGAGGTGACCGGCGATCCGCGGATGGAAGCTCGGGTCGAGATGGACCGAGCGGGCTCGCTCCCAGGTCAGCCCCGGGATGACGTAATTGCCGCTGCGATCAGGCTTCCCGTGGTAGGTCAGCACCGACTGCGCATGCGCGGTTCCGGAGATCGCGATCGCAAGAAGGAGAGCGCCGAGCCAGCTGACGGTACATGTCCCTGAGCGCAGGGAGAAAATGCATTTCAGCCCCGAAAAGCGCGACATAAACTTCGAAAATTTCAGCCCCGAAAAGCGCGACATAAACTTCGAAAATCTTTTGTCTATCAGAAGGTTGGCCAGGATCTGAGGATACCGGCCGGCAGCGGAACTTCGTGAGGTCGGCAGCGGATTGGCAGCGGAATTTGACAGCCGGTCCAAACCTTGCTCTGCAAGCACGATATAACGGTTTGATAATTGAAATAATCGCATCACCGTGGGTATATGGTACCGAACCCCCGCCGCCGCAAGGCCCGGCGCCGATCTTTAGTTTCCGCCGGCCCGCCCGGCCGCCGCACCGTAGGCCACCTCTTCCGAGATGTCGCGGTTGGCGCGATCGGGCAGAAAGACTGTCGTGACGACGCTGACCGCCGCGCAGAAGAGGATATAGAGGGCGATGACATAGCCCGAACCGGTGACGGCAGGGTGCCGTGGCGATCAGTGGCGCCGGGCCGCCGGGGGTGATCGAGGAGAGATGGAAGCCGAGCGAGAAGCCGCTGTAGTGCCGCCGCGGCGGGACGCATTCGACGATCAACGCCGCCTGCCGGCCCCACGTCATGTCGTGCGGGACAAGCGAGAGTACGATGGCAAGAAAAATCCAGCCGGATAGAGCGGTGTTCAACAGCGCGAAGTAGACAAAGCCTCACACCTCCATCGTGACCGCCCCGAAGAGATATATCGGCTTGCGCCCGAGGCGATCCGAGAGATACCCGGAAAGCGGGACCATCACGAACGAGCAGCAGATCGCGCGAGCTGTGCAGCACCGTCGTCCCGTAGGTAAAGACAAAGGCGGTGAAGATGTAGAACGGCGTTCTGCGCGGCAAGTCCGCCCAGATCCGTCGCCCGCTGCCCCTCACCCTCCCGCCCCTCTCGGCGCACGCGTGCGTGCGCCTGTCGGGTGGCGCATCTCTGATGCGCCAGGGGTCCCTCCCTCTCCCCGCTCGCGGGGAGAGGGAGGGGGTGAGGGGGCACTTCTACACACGGCACCACCCAATTCGCCGCCGACGCCGATCCCCTGATCAAACGCAGCACGGTCAGGATGACGGCACCCCAGATGCCGATCTCGGCATAGCCCGGCACAAAGCCCACGGCAAAGGTCGAGAGGCCCCTCAGCAGCAAGGTTGCGATCGTCGGGCTCGTCTTTATCGCGGCGCACGAACCGGATGCGGGCGAGACCGAGGCATCGAACGGACAGCGCTTTCCGAGTGCCACGAGCAAGACGAACGCGATCGAGAAAACACCGGACGGCTACACGTATCTCGATCCGGCCGCCTTCCCGAAAGCCTTCGCGGCCGACCTGCCGCCTGAGCAAGCCGAGTTCGAGGCGCACGCCCAGATGTTGACGGCGGCGGGCGTGTTCACCGCCCCTGTCACTGATCCTGCCTGGAAGGTGAAGCCGAGCTGGGCGCTCGTGGCCGACGCGGACGAGATCATCAATCCCGACCTGGAGCGGTTCTATGCCGCGCGTGCCACCAGCCGCGTGGTCGCGGTCAACGGCGCAAGCCACTCAGCCTACCAGTCGCGCGCTTATAGAATGCGGCGCAGCACGCGCAGGATGAGTAGGCCAGCCCGCCAGGACCGGCCGGGTGCCTCCGGCCGCAGTTTGCCATTCGAGCCGGTCCTGGCCTAACGGCTACCCGATCAAAGAGGTCAACCGCCCCGGCACCATCAACGGCTAGCGTCCGCATGCCAACATACGATCCACTGGACGGCAGCGGTACCGATCCTGACAAATCGGGTCAAAGAAATCCTGTCACACCGGCGAAGGCCGGTGCCCATGACGGGGATAGATCCCGGCCTCCGCCGGGATGACGAGAGGGGGACTTGCGTGGTTAGGAAGTGCAGGGCTACAGGCTGAGCTGAATGCGTCTGAGCACTAGCGCCCGCACTGAGTTGGGGTGCAAGCGTGCATTCGAGGTTGATAGGCTCAAAGCTCGCGTGCTGCGACGGCCAAGGTGGCTTTGAGCGCTGCGACAGACTTCGAGACCACTTTCGGCGTATCGAGCACAAACTCCAACATGCCCAGCTCTGGCAACGTCCCGGTGACACGGACCAAACCCTCCGGCATGACACAGCGCGCAAAGGCGCTCACGCCGAGGCCAGCCATCACTGCGCCTTTCAACGCCGCCAAGCTGCCGCTGGACAGGACGATCCGGTAAGGTCGACCCGCCGCTTCCAGCGCCTCTAGCACCCGCAAGCGCGTCACGCTCGGCTCGGGGTGCAGCGCCAACGGTATAACGTCATAGCTTTCCATTCCCGACGCCTGCGATCCGACACACCACATCAGTGGTTCGCTTCGCACCACATTCCCCCTGCGGCTGCCCTGCAGGCGCTTGGCAAAAACGATATCGTGCCGCCCTTCGTCGAGTTGGCGGAAGAGGTCGCCACTCATACCGATGGCAATGGTCAGCTCCACCTCGGGATTGCGGCGTACGAAGCTGGCCAACGCGGCCGTCAGGTCCGCAGAGGCGGCACAGGCGAAGTCCTCCGACAGTCCCAGCCGCACGTGACCGCTGAGCGCCGGAGCACGGAGGTGCTCCATCGCCTCGGTCATAAGGTCGAGAATGCGGACGGCATAGTTCTGAAGCGACTCGCCGTCGCGGGTCAGCCTCACCGTGCGAGTGTCGCGTTCGAACAGCAATTTGCCGACCAGATCCTCGACGCGGTTGATGTGTTGGCTTACGGTGGATTGCGACAGGTGCACGCGCTCGGCTGCGCGAGTGAAGCTTCCCGTCTGCGCAACCGCGACGAAGCTGCGAAGAAGATCCGGCGGCAGTCTATCTATCATGATACCCTCTAAGTCTAAGTCGATAATTTCATGAACACAATAGGTGTTCTTGAGGCCGCTGCCGCCTAGATGTTCGATCGATCGGCTGACAGCCCGATCGGACCCTCAAGGAGACACATCATGAGGAGGCTTTGGCTCGGTGGCGCGGCATTCAGCGCCATACTCGGCTCACTCTCGCCTGGACCCGCAGAGGCATGGGATCGCGGTGATGTCGACAATTTCGCGACGATCCCGACTTTTGTCCCGAGCGGCCCCGGTGCCGCTTGCCCGAACGGCGCGAAATCATGCACCTCGGATGTCGAGGGCGTGGCGGTGGCGCCCGATGGTACCGTCTATTCGGCCTCTTACGGCTTCAACAGCGACGGCGCACTCGGCGGGTATGGCGAACTGCTGGCTTTCGCGCCGAACGGCCAGCTCTTAGCTGATTTCCCAGTCGTCGGGTCGAGCCCGCATCTAATCGGGTTGGCGTATCAGCAATCGTCCGAGAGCGTGCTGATCGCCGATCTCGGCAAGGGCGTGGTGTGGAAAGTCGACCCTACAACCCAAACAACCTCGATGTTCATGCAGGCGCCGACAATCATCGCCGGGAAATCACCCGGCCTGAATGCCCTGACCTTCGACAAATCGGGCAATGTCTATGTCTCGGACTCGTTCCAGGGCGTCATCTGGAGGACCGGCCCCAGCGGCGGCACACCGACGGCATGGTATGCGCCGACCAACCCCGGCCAGAACGATCTACTGCTGCCCGACCCCAATGCTGGCGAGATCCTGAGCCCGCCCTTCGGCGCGAACGGGATCGCGTTCAACAACGGGGGAACGGCGTTGTTCGCTCTGAACACCGCCTACAACTCGATCGTGAAGATCCCCGTGAAGACCGATGGCAGCGCCGGTACGGCTGTGACGTTCACGACCGGCCTCAATGCTCCTGACGGGTTCGACGTTGACGCGAACGACAACCTCTGGGTCGCGGCCAATCAGGGCGACGAGATCGTCGTCGTCGATCCGAATGGCACGGTCGTGGCGAAGAAGGGCGATTTCGACGGCATCACCGAGGATGGCTCGATCCGAGGTCTGCTATTTCCGGCGAGTGTCGCTTTCAGCCCGGATAAGCGGCGGCTGTACGTGACCAACCTGGCGCTGTATCTGCCCTTTGCCGGTGTGCCGGCGATCGCGGTCGATTCCGGCCGGACCCTCCAGGTTAAGCACAACAACATCGCGGTGATCGATATTCCTCCAAAGCAATAATCACGCGATCGACGGAGCCTATCCGCAGCACTCGCCAAGCTGCAATCGCACTGACGGCGACGGGGCGGGCTTTACAGGCCCGCCCCTTTTCCCACTGCGACCTCCAGAAATCCATCCTATCCGACAAAAATTGCAGGCGCTCGATCAAATGTGAGCCTCACCAGGCTACCCCGGCCCCGTCCGGCGCTGCCTCCTCGACTGACAAAAACAGCTTTTCACGCTATCATCGAAGGATGAACGGTCAGGAAATCCTTGCCAGAGGACTGTTCGAGGGTCCGGTTGATATTGTCAGCCGCGACGGTCTGAAGCCTTACGTTCGTCCCCCTGCCACGACCGACGCCATCTATGCGTTCTGACACCGCGACCGCCGCCTTGCGGGATCGTGTATCACATCGAGCTTGCGGGCCAGTTCACGGCGGGTTTCGACTACGACACTTTCCGAGACGACCCGCGCACGGTCTATGCCGTGACGCGCTGCCTTGAGATGATCTCAGAAGCCTCACGCCGTTTGCCGGACCAGTTGCCCGGCGGCAGACCTGCCAAATCCGTCGCCGGCTTGCCCCTCGCCCTCCCGCTCCGCGGGTCCCTCCCTCTCCCCGCTCGCGGGGAGAGGGCCGGGGTGAGGGGCTACGTCCGAATTAATCGTCGGGCTGACTTAATTAAGGCGGAAGGGTCGTTTGATCGACGACGTGCAGCCGGTGTTTAGGAGGGAACATGGAGATTGACCCGGCGCAGTTCGCCGACCGACTCGTTTCGGGCATTTCGGATGCTGTCGTCTATGCCGATGCCGAAGGTGTCATACGCCGGTGGAACCGGGGTGCCAGCCGCATCTTCGGCTTCGCGGAGGCGGAAGCAATTGGCCGCTCGCTAGACATCATCATCCCGGCAGGGTTGCGGGAGCGCCATTGGCAAGGCTTTCGCGCCACGATGCGCACCGGGCGGTCGCGCTACGGAGATGGACAGGTTCTCTCGGTCCCGGCTGTGCGGAAGGATGGCGCACGGATCTCCGTCGAGTTTATCATCGTGCCGTTTACCGACGATTCCGGCCGAATGATCGGCATCGCCGCCCTCATGCGCGACGTCACGGCACGGTTTGAGGAGCTGCGCAGCTTGCGCCGTCAGCTCGCTGCTCAGCCCGCCGCGAACCGCGCGGGCGGGGCATCGACCCCAACAAATCGGTGAAACAATTCATGCCACACCGGCCCACGCGGCCGAAATGCGCTTGATAGGCGCTTTCTTCTTCGTCATTCCGGGATGGTCCGCAGGACCAGGCCCGGAACCTATGAATACGGGCCGTTCCCAAGTTGGCAGAGGTCTGTGTTCTTGGGTTCCGGGCTCTCGGGCTGCGCCCGAGCCCCGGAATGACCAGTATTTCGGATAGAGGAGAGGACCTGCCTGATGGCGTCTACCGGTGCGTTGGTTAGGTCCGCATGTAGCCTTCGAGCTCGCGTTCGCCGAAGGTGATCGCCTCGTCGATCGACTTTCCTTGCTGTGTGCACTGGGCGATCATCTTGCACATCGTCCCCTGCGCGTACAGCTGCACCCCGATCCGGGCCGGCGCCGGAGAGCCGGCGACCGACACGATCACCTCGCCGCGCGGCGGGAAATTGTAGAGCGTGCCCTTGGGCGGCTCGGCGTCGGCCCATACCGGCGAGTCGAGCTTCTCGAACGGCGGCACGTCGAAACCCTGGCCGGCCTCGAGCAGCTTGCCGATCGCCTCCCGCGTCGACAGATAGAGGAGCAGGCTCTTGGCCGCCGATTTGTTGGCGGAAAAGTTCCAGATCCCCCAATAGCGGTATCGGCCGGAGATGTGCCGGCCCTTCGGCCCCTTCGGCGCCGGGAAGGTCCACAATTGCTCGGCGACCTTCGGCGCGTCGCGCTTGGCCACCGCCCAGGCCGAAGGCGCGTTGAAAATCAAGGCACTTTGCCCTGAAATCAGCGCCTTGTTGTTCGAGGAATCGTCCCATGAGAACACACTCGGCGGGAAGAACGGCACGGTCTTTTTGAACCACTCCAGTACGGTTCTGATGGCATCGCTGTTGACCGTGATCTCACCCTTGGCGTCGACCAGCTGTGCGCCGTAGCTGTTGAAAAAGGCGCCGACCCATTGGACGGCGTCGCTGGTGGTGCTGAGCGGCATGCCGAACGGATAGCCGGCCTTGAAGCATCTCGCCGCGGCCTGCGAGAAGAAATCCCAGGTCCACGCGGCCTCCAGCTCACTGTCCGGTGGCGCCCCCGCCGGGTACATCTTGGTCACGTCGAGCCCGACGATCTGTCTCATCAGATCGATCCGAGCGCAGGGCGGCGACAGCGTGCTGCCGAACGAGGTCGGTACCGCGACCCAATGGCCGTCCTGCTTGCCGAGATATTCGGCACCCGCGCTGACGGCACCGTGCTGCCGGATCAGCTCCGCCATGACGTCGTCGACCGGTTCGAGGTTTTCGGCCTGCCCCGGCGCATACCAGGCGGTGAAGCTGAGGATGTCGTGCCCGGACTTGGACTGCGACTCGGCCGCGACGGTCAACAGATCCTTGTCGCCGTTGGAAGTGATGAAGTCGGTCTTCAGCTCGACCTTTTCCTTCTCGGCCCATTCGCGGCAGAGTTTTTCGAGCGGTTCGTTGGCGCCGGGGACCCAATGATCCCAGAACCCGACGCTCAATTTCCCGGCGGCACGGGCGCCGCGCACGAAGGGCGTTGCCATTAGTGTGGTCGCCAGTGCGGCGGTCTGCAGTACGGTGCGGCGTGTCGTCGTCGTCATTCCCGCCTCCTTCGATCATCTCGATGATATGCCCGCCCGCTCGCCGCGGCGCCAACCGATGTCGCAAGAATACCCGTAACGCGGGCGCTCGTCAGCGCATCGTTGTTTGTGCCGAACAGCGGCTCCGTGTAAATCACCCCTGG
>WNFQ01005527.1_pt1 | contig 10945 bp, 9 predicted proteins | sample 5400171 | NCBI WGS metagenome assembly WNFQ01 (sample SAMN13153356, study PRJNA577476) | soil metagenome | isolation source: 20 cm soil under Madrone tree | place: USA:California | collected 2016-06-14 | reverse complement strand
ACATCGCCTTCGTGATCGGCGCCAACGACGTCACCAACCCGGCGGCCGAGGACGACAAGACCTCGCCGATCTACGGCATGCCGGTGCTGCAGGTCTGGAAGGCCGGCACCGTGATGTTCATCAAGCGCTCGCTGGCGTCGGGCTATGCCGGCATCGACAATCCGCTGTTCTACCGCGACAACACCATGATGCTGCTCGGCGATGCCAAAAAGGTGACCGAGAGTATCGTCAAGGGGATGTGAGCGCCTTTTCTACTGTGCCAGCCGCAAATTTATCGGATAAGGCCAAACATAGAGAATTAGCATTGTCGGAAGCCATAAAGTTAATCGTTGACGGATATGTTCATCTGAGAGATCGCGAGGCACTCGAAGAACTTCACCGACATCGGCAAACGCTTCGCAGGAGACTTCAGGCCAGCAGCAGTCATTGGTTCGATACCAGCAACTCGGTGCGCCTCATAGACGATGAACTCAACGAGATCGAAGTCGGACTAGCGAGACTGCGGTAGGGCCACGCGGCCACGTTTGACACGTGGGCCGTAGTGGCGGCCAAGCGGCAGGACGGGCAACGGCTCTTGGTCTCGCCGATGCTTCTGGCCTTCGCGTCAGTTGCGGCGTTTGCATAAAGGCGTCACCCACAATCTCCGACACCAAGCGCGTGCTCCTCCTCCACATCGCAGCCGGGTCCTACTTGCGCCGGTTCATCTACGTCGGCTTACACACTGGATTTCCGCCCGTGTTGCATCTGCGAGCATCAACGGAATTTGCGGAATGCTTGACGCAACTCGGTTACGAAGAGTCCAGGTTGCTCGAATGCCGCAAAATGACCACCCTTGGAGACTTCATTCCAATAGAAGAGTTGGGAATAGATCTTTTCGGCCCAAGGCTTCAGCGGGCGGTACAGCTCTCCTGGGAAGACGCTTACAGCCACCGGGAGGTCTAGCTTCTGCGTGGAGAAATCTGTGTAGAAGCTTTCGGCGTAAAGCCGAGCGGAGGACGTTGCGGTCGAGGTCAGCCAGTACAGGCTTATGTTGTTGAGCACTTCTTCGCGCGTCAGAACGCTTTCGGGGTCGTGATTGCTATCGGTCCAGTCCCCGAATTTTTCATAGATCCATGCGGCCTGGCCGACCGGAGAATCGGTCAACGCGTAGCCGATCGTCTGCGGCCTGGTGGCCTGGACCTTGGCGTAACCCGACAAGGTCTTGTCGAACGCGACGAGCTGCGCAATCGAGGCTCTCTCTTCGGAATTCGGCGTTCCCTCGACGGGCGGTGGAAACATGATAGGCAGGTTGAGGTGGATGGCGGCGAGGCCAGCCGCTCGCTGTTGCGCCAACCAGGTGGTCACGCCGGCACCCCAATCCCCACCTTGAGCGACCCATCGGTCATATCCGAGGCGCTTCATCAGAATAGTCCAGGCCCGAGCGATGCGGGGGAGATTCCAACCCTTGTCGGTCGGCTTGTCGGAGAAGCCGAAGCCGGGCAATGAAGGCACCACAACGTGGAAGGCATCTTCCGCCTTGCCACCATGGGCGGTCGGATTTGTCAGTGGTCCGATTACCTTAAGAAATTCGAAGACCGATCCGGGCCAACCGTGGGTCAGAATGATCGGAAGCGCAGTTTCGTGTTTTGACCTTACATGAAGGAAATGGATGCCTAGCCCGTCGATGTTGGTCCGGAATTGAGGGAAGCTGTTCAGCTGCCGCTCGCCGCGTCGCCAATCGTATTCCTTCTCCCAATACGTCACTAGCGAGCTGGCGGCGCATATGCTGCCGCCGCGAAAGCATCGCTCGAGGAAGTGGCTGCGTAACCGGCAGCGGCAACTGCGGCCGCGCCGAAAATGGCTCTACGGCGGGAAAGCGGTTCGATCGTGCGAGTGTCTGTGTCGCTCATTTTAGGCTCCAAGGTTGGTACGCAGAACCTAATTGGCTTGTTTATTGTATAAAGACCCAATTTGTAGCAATATTATCCAGCTATATGGATAATGATTATGGACCACGTCCTCGCTTTGAGAGCTTTTCTACGAATTTCGGAGACCGGCGCTTTTGGCCGGGCGGCGGACCAATTGAATCTGCCGCGGTCGACGGTCAGTAAGCTGCTTCGAGATCTCGAGAATCATTTGGGGGTCAGGCTCGTGCAACGGACCACGCGCTCTGTTTCAGTCACTCCGGAAGGCGCCGCATACTACGAGCGTGCTGTTCGCCTTCTTGCCGAGCTTGAGGATATGGACGCGGCGGCATCGCAAAGTCGAGCGCGACCAAAAGGCATCTTACGCGTTGAGATCGGCTCGTCGCTCGCGAATCTGATCCTCATTCCAGCCTTACGGCAATTTCGGACCAAATATCCCGATGTTGTCCTTCATCTCGGCGTCAATGATCGACCGGTCGACTTGGTCAACGAGGGGGTGGACTGTGCTATCCGAGGAGGTGCGTTAGCGGATTCATCGTTGATCGCCAAATACCTGTGTCAGTTCGAGTATGTTACATGCGCAAGCCGCTCATTCCTTGAATCTCACGGTTCACCTTCGCATCCACGCGAGCTCGAGACGGCGTACTCCGTCGTCAGCTACACATCGTCGCTCAGCGGGAGGCCATTTCCGTTGCATTTTCGGCGCGGCGACGAAGCAATTGAAGTAAGTGCAAATTCCGGAATCGCCGTGAACGAAAGCACGGCTCACATGACAAGCCTGCGCACCGGTCTTGGGATCGGGCAGACCTTCAGATTCATGGCTCGGAAATATTTCGATGACGGCTCGCTCGTTCCGGTGCTCGTCGATTGGAAACGGCCGCCGCATCCAATGCACGTCCTTTATCCCCAAAATCGACACTTAAGTGCGAAGTTACGTGTATTCGTCGATTGGACTGCAGAAGTCTTCGCGAACGCTGGCGGCCAATAGGGGGCCGCACTACGGCGAATTAAACCGTAATAGCGCCTGCAACTCCAACTGTTCCGCTTTAGGCAACACAGAGATCGAAATTTGGCGCCGTGTATCCAGACTGCTGCGCGTATACCGTCGCTCGCATGGCGCGGCTCGGCTAATCGGTGCCGCGTCAAGGCGTTGAAAACATCGACGGCGGTCGGCTAACCGCAAGAAGGGTTCCGAATAATGACTAAAGTTCTGGTGCTTTACTATTCTTCGTACGGCCATATCGAAGAGATGGCCAACGCAGTTGTAAGTGGCGCGCGGGAGGCAGGCGCTACGGCTACCGTGAAACGTGTACCCGAGCTGGTGCCTGAGGATGTTGCGAAGGCAGGCCACTTCAAGCTCGATCAAGCAGCTCCCATCGCCACGCCGGACGAGCTTGTCGATTACGATGCAATCATCATCGGAACCCCGACAAGATTCGGAAACATGGCCGCCCAGATGAAAAACTTCCTCGATCAGACCGGAAGCCTTTGGCTCGGAGGAAAGTTGATCGGCAAAGTTGCGTCCGTTTTCACGTCGACAGCCACGCAACACGGGGGGCAGGAATCGACCATTCTTTCGACGCTGCCCGTCCTTCTGCACCACGGCATGATAGTCGTCGGGCTGCCCTACTCCGCTCAAGGACAAATGCGGTTGGATGAGATCACGGGCGGAACTCCCTACGGCGCGAGCACCATCGCGGGCCCAGACGGGTCACGCAAGCCAAGCGCGAATGAACTCGAACTCGCTCGCTTCCAGGGCCGGCACGTCACTGAAATTGCCGCACGTCAGGCTGGAACACGCTGAATCTGGCCGGCCGACCTCGCGAATGACCGCCTGCGCAATGAAGTGAAGGGCGGGTATCGATCAAGTTATAAGAAGGGCGCGACGCCGAAAGGCGTCGCGCCACTGGCTACCAGCGTATCCACCGAACGGAAGGTGCGGCACCTTTCGGCTCCTGTGAGCCATTCATATACGCTGGCGCGGCAGTTCGGAAATGCCTCGTGGCTCTTGAGCATTGGGAGTAAGATGATTGTCTTCAGTCAACTGCGGAGGAGAAGTTGATCAGCACCGCCGAGGTCGAAACCGCCAACGCCGGAAAATACCTGGTCCAACTCGCGAAACACTGGAGCCACAGGTTTCCGGACCTGACATGGAATGATACGCGCGCGGAGATACCGTTTCCGATAGGAAACTGTGTGTTCACGTCGAAAGAAAACGTTCTGACTATCGTGCTCACCGTGTCGGACGAAGAGAACGCGTCCCGACTAGAAAATGTCGTGGTTGAGCACTTGAATCGCTTTGCGTTTCGTGAGTCTCTGGATATCGTTTGGCGTCGGACCGGTTAACATCACATTGGCGTGCGCCTAGCCGGAGCGCTGCTCATTCATGGCGTGGCGAAGCGGTTCCTGAATGTGTCCGATACTTGGATGATTGTCCCCTCAACTTCGCCGAAGCCGATGCGGCATCCGTTCCCTTGGCAATAGCCAGTGATGGTCACGGAATCACCGTCCTCAAGAAAGGTACGACGAACGGGTCCGAGTTCGAGCGGCTCGGCGCCGCCCCAGCTCAGCTCCAACATACTGCCGCGCTGGTCCTTCTCGGGCCCACTGATCGTACCCGACCCCATCAGGTCGCCGACGCTAAGAGAGCAGCCCGACGAAGCATGGTGAATGATCTGCTGCACCGATGACCAATACATGTACTTGAAATTCGTGCGGCAGATTCGATCTGCGTCGTCATTGTCGGCCAATCTCAATGTCACATCGAGGTTGACATCGTAATTGTTCGATCCGCCTTGCCGCAGATAGGGTAGGGGAATGGGATCTTGAATCGGCCCCTTTGTCCGAAACGGCTCCAGCGCCTCGCGCGTGACTATCCAAGGACTGATCGAAGTGGCGAAAGCTTTCGCTTGGAAGGGGCCTAGCGGTACATACTCCCATTGCTGAATGTCTCGTGCGCTCCAATCATTCAACAAAGTGAATCCGAAGATAAGGGCATCGGCCTCGGTTTCCGAAAGCATCTCGCCCATCGTAGATGGCTGGCCGATCACGACACCCATCTCGAGTTCGAAGTCTAGCCGGCGACACGGCCCAAACAGAGGGCTTTGCGAGTTTGGTGGCTTGATCTGACCGAGCGGGCGGCGAATGGGTGTTCCGCTGACTACCACCGTCGAGGCCCGCCCGTTGTAGCCAATCGGAATGTATAGCCAATTTGGAAGAAGCGGATTGTCTTTGTCCCGAAACATGGTGCCGACATTGGTCGCATGTTCCTTAGAAGAATAGAAATCGGTAAAGCCTCTTACCTCGAGCGGCAAATGCAATGTGACGCTTTCACGTGGAAAGAGAGTCCGCCTCTTTAATACTTCATTATCACGCAGCTCCGGATTATCGTGACGGAGCAATTCACTGATCCTCGTTCTGACCCGCGTCCAAGTGTGCGGACCTAGCGACATGAAGTCGTTGATCGTAGGTCGCGAAAAGACGGCATCTGAAGCAACCGGCTGGATCAGACCTTCGAGCTCCAGTACCGAAAGGTCGAGAACAAAATCGCCGATGGCGATGCCAACGCGACGCTCCAGCGTCGTCGGTGTCGTAAAGACGCCGTACGGCAGATTCTGGATGGGGAAGTGCGAAGATGGGTCAACTTCGATGAAGGAACGAAGCGTGGGATCGTTTGGGTGCATGATCTTTCCTGGTCGAGCAACGGAGCTATTCGGCGTCTGGCTGACGTGCAGGTGTTGCTGCCGCAAAGGCTTCGACGGCCGACGCTGCAGTATCAATCTCTCTTATCCTTGCATACGGGGTTAGATCGACGCCGAACCGTCGGGCATTGAAGACTTGTGGAACGATGCAGATGTCTGCCAACGTGGGACGTTCACCGAACGCAAACGGTCCAGGATGGCCAGCCAATCTTGCCTCAATCGCCTTGAAGCCGGTGTCGATCCAGTGCCGGGACCAATCCATGCGGTCGGCCTTCTCAATTCCCAATGTCTGCAGCCGGTTCAACACTCGCAAATTGCCTATCGGATGGATGTCGCAGCACACCGCCAAAGCAACTTCGCGAACGATCGCTCGAGAAGTCAGATCGATCGGAAGCAGGGGCGGATCGGGATACGCCTCTTCGAGATATTCTATAATGGCAACCGATTGAGCGAGATTGAGATCCCCCTCGATCCAGTACGGTACGAGCCCAGCGGGATTGATCGCCAGGTAGTGTGCGGATGTCTGCTCGCCGTTACGTAAATGGACGAACGCGTGGTTGACGTTCAAGCCCTTCAAGCCCAACGCGATTCGAACACGATAGGCCGCCGTCGAGCGGTAGTAGCCGTATAGCGTAGGCTTCAGGTCTTGGAGCATCTAAGATCATCCTATGGCCTGGAGGGATCGAAGTGCCTTTGAAGCCCGCTCCAGCAGTCTGCATAGTCACCCTGTAACGTGCCGAGCTTCGCGGCGTGCTGCGTGACATGTTGCGCATAGCGCGTCTCAAACATGAAGGCCAAGGTGCCAGTCAGTTTGACCGGCGTTAGTTCGCCCCAGCTGGCGTGTTCGAAGGCTTGGTGGTCTGGACCGTGGGGCAGCATGCAGTTGTGCAGGCTCATGCCTCCCGGTGCAAAGCCCTGGGGTTTCGCATCATAGATGCCGTATATTAGCCCCATGAACTCGGACATGATGTTCATGTGGTACCACGGTGGTCGGAAAGTATTATCCGCTACCATCCATCGTTCTGGAAAGATGACGAAATCGATGTTTGCCGTACCCGCGGTCTCCGAGGGCGAGGTCAGAACGGTAAAGATCGAAGGATCGGGATGGTCGAAGGAGATCGCGCCAACGGGAGAAAAAGCGCGCAAGTCATACTTGTAGGGTGCGTAATTGCCGTGCCAGCCAACCACATCGATAGGGGAGTGCGCCAATTCCGTCTTGTAGAGTGATCCACCCCATTTCACAAACAGCTCGGTCGGCGTTTCCTTCTCCTCGTAAGCTGCGATTGGCGTAAGAAAGTCACGCGAATTCGCCAAGCAATTCGCGCCGATTGGACCGCGTTCGGGTAGCGTGAAGGCGCCCCCATAGTTCTCGCACAGATAGCCGCGTGCCGGGCCCGAAGGAATCTCAACGCGGAACTTAACTCCGCGCGGGATGACGGCGATCTCGCCCGGGCGCGCATCAATGCAGCCGAACTCAGTGACAAATCGCAAATCGCCTTGCTGCAACACGAACAGCAACTCGCCGTCAGCATTGTAGAAGTGCTGATCGATCATCGATCTCGTTATGAGATATACATGCGCCGCCATACCAGCCTGTGTATGAACATCGCCGGCCGTCGTTATGGTGGTGATACCCTGCAAGAGTGTCATTGCATCTGTCGGTATCGGCGTCGGATCCCAGCGCAATTGAGCAATAGGTGCGTCAAACTCGTGGCAGGGTGCGGTCCGCCAGAGGCCCGCATCAACTTTAGTAAATCGTCCTGAGTGCTTTACCGAAGGACGAATGCGGTAGAGCCATGAGCGCTCGTTAGTTCCGCGCGGCGCGGTGAAAGGAGATCCTGACAGTTGCTCCGCATACAGGCCATAAGCGCAGCGTTGAGGCGAATTTCGCCCGATGGGGAGCGTCCCGGGCAACGCTTCCGTCTCAAAGCTGTTGCCGAATCCTGACATATAGCCAAGCGCTTCCGTCATTTGGTATGAGTCCTCATAGTTATCAAGCTCCAAAATGAGCCTTCGGTTACGAAGCGACTTGCACCAACGGCGATGTCGTAAGTCCTTAGCGCAGCGCGCGCCTATTCACCTTGCCGGTGGATCCAAGCGGCAGTTCGGAAACGAAATTGAAGACTTTCGGAACCTTGTGACCGCTCAGCTTTTGCTCTTGCCTGAGGAATCGGTCGAGAGTTTCGGCCGTAGGCGTGGGGTCGCCCGCGATGATGAAGGCCTCGACACGTTGGCCGAATTTGCTGTCGGCGCGTCCGACGACGGCACAATGCCGAACTTGCGGATGACGACCGAGCGCGGCCTCGATCTCTTCGGCGTGTACCTTGATCCCACCCGTATTGATGACGTTGTCAACACGACCATCGACCCAGAGGTAGCCATCGGCATCGATATGGCCGAGGTCGCCGCTTCGCCACCATCCCCCTATGAACTTCTTTGCCGTGAGATCGGGGTCGCGCCAGTATCCCATCGCCACTGACGGACTGGAAACGGCGATTTCACCAGTTTCTCCGACCGACATCTCGTCACCGAGGTCGCCATCGGGATCGACGATCTTCACGTCGGCGCCCAGCGTCGGCAGGCCGGTGGAGCCGGCCTTATTGTGAATGATAATGTCTTCGGTCCTGACGACGATCGTCGAGGCCGTGCCGGACTCGCTCGCCATATAGGTTCCGACGACACGATCGCATATAACCGATCTCAGCCGCTCGACGAGCGCTGCGGAAGGTGATTCGCCTCCGACAGAGGCGAGGCGTAGGCTGGACAGGTCGTAGTCTTGGGGCGAAGACTCCATTAACATTCGCCACATGGTGGGTATCAGCGGAACGATTGTCACCAGTTCCTTCTCAATCAGGTCGAGGGCCGCTTTGGCTTCGAACCGCTTCAGAAGCAACGTCTTTGCCTTTCCGCCGACTCCGGCCAGGACAAACAACTGCCAAGCCACGAACGAAGGGTTCATGACAACTAGTAGACAATCGTTCGGACTGACACACTCGAGGACATTCTGTCCGGCCTTGCTCGACTCCAGAAGGCCATACTGGCTATGCATGACGCCTTTGGGCTTTCCTGTGCTTCCCGAAGAGAGGGCGATGGCGCCGAGTGAGTCAGGCGCTGGCCGGTTTGCGGCATAATCGATAGCCCCGTGCTGCGAGACGAGGGAGTGGAAAGTGACCGCGTCCGGAGCACCATCGTCGGACAACACCACGCGTCCGATCAACCGTCCTGTGGCCTTAATCGCTTCAGTTGCAATAGCAGACAGCTCCGGATCGTGTACAAGCACCTTGGCACCGACCCAATCGAGTGCTTCGGCGATGCGCTCGACTGTCTCTCCGCGGGTGTGGAGGTTGCAAGCAACCCTCCCTCCCACGACTGTACCAAACCACGCTACCGCGTGCGTCGCCGATCCGAGGCAGAGAAACGCTACGGCATCACCGGGCCGAGTGCCGAGCGAGTTCAACGCTCCTGCAAATCGCAGCGCTACATCCAAAGCGCGATCGCCCGACAATATGGTGCCGCCGTCGTCGGCAAAGATGGTTTCCCGTCCCCTTGACTGACAGGATCGCACATAGAGATCGCTGATAGTGTCGCATGACGAGAGCCTAATCACGACGCGGTGTCCGCAAATAAGGATGAGATCGGGATAGGTGTGGGATCCACCTCGCGTATTGAGGAGGCGCTCCGCGAGAAGCGCGGAGCGGGAGCCGGCTGAACGACGCCCTGCCGCGTGACAAACGACTGTCTTGCCTGCAAGTGGGGGTGTAGTGGTGCTTCGGACAACGAAAGGACCGGTGCGAAGCACGCATCCGTTCCTTCAAGTTGCCGCGTCCACTCACCGCGTGTCTTCTGTTTGAAGATCGCTGCCAATTGCGCGTGGAGCTTGGGCCAATTCTTTGGATTGTCACGCTGTTCTTCGGACAACCGTTCGGTCACGCCGATCGATTCGCAGAGCAGTCCGTAGAATTTCGGTTCAAGCGCGCCAACCGAAATGTAACGACCGTCCGCGCACTCGAACGTACGATAGAAGGGAGCTCCTCCGTCGAAGATGTTTGCCTCACGATCCTCCGTCCATTCGCCCAACGAAGTCTTCTCGTAGATCGCGGTCATTAGGGAGATGGCCCCATCGCACATGGCGCAGTCGACGACCTGGCCAATTCCATTTGCGCGTGCGTCGATGAGGGCGGCCAGAATTCCCATGGCGAGGTAAAGGGCGCCGCCGCCGAAATCCCCGACGAGATTCAGGGGCGGCATGGGTTGCGCCTTTGGACCGATTGCCGACAGCGCACCGGTGATAGCGATGTAGTTGATGTCGTGCCCGGCGACCTTAGCGAGTGGCCCGGTCTGACCCCAGCCGGTGATCCTTCCATAGATGAGGCTAGAATTTCGACTCAGCACCTCGTCCGGTCCTAGGCCTGCCCGCTCCATTACACCCGGTCGATACCCCTCAATTAGGGCGTCAGCTTCGTCGAGCAGAGCGAATATCCGCCGAAGGTCCTCCGGCTTCTTTAGATCGGCTCGGACCCGGCGCCTTCCGCGATCGGCGATGGGGCTGACCAATTCGTCGGGCGCGTCCGGTCGTTCAATCCGAATGATGTCGGCACCCATGTCAGCAAGGAGCATTGCCGCGAAAGGGCCCGGCCCCATGCCAGCAAACTCCACGATCTTCACACCGCGAAGCGGTCCCGTCGATGGTTCTCGGGACGAACCAAATGGTTTGCTCATATCAACGCTCTCCCATCATTTCGAGAACGCATAATCCAGATAGGTCTCTCAATTTAGCAATCGGTTTTTAGTCCAACCAGAAACGTGGCCTGATCCTTTGGCGAACTTCAATTCGCGAGAAAAGAATATGCCAAGAATGAAGCCTACGCTTTCTTAAGGAGGTGCTCGTCGCAGGGATCGGCCGTCTTAGTGAAGAGCTGAAGATCGCAGAGCTGGCGGTTCTCAAGCAGTCAATGGTTCACGATCGTTTCGGCAACAAGTCGAAGATATGGAGGGCGGCCATCGACGACTGCGCGGGAAGGGTCTCTTTTCTTCTCGAACGACAAGCCGATCTTCGGGGTCTTTATCCTCTTTCACGTATCCGGTCGTCGCCGCGGATTCCGCTGACGCGAAGCTAGGCTGCATTTCGACGTACGTTGGCACTGCAAAAAGCGTGACTTCGGCAACCAAGTGCCTCGGATTGAGACAAATAGATCGAACTGGAAAACCAATAGTCCTATTGACAAAGTGTGGAGGTGCGCATATTGCTCTTCAGCATGAGGCCGGAGCGGGGTCGACGCCGCGAACTCCGGGTGTCGTGGTAAGCAACTCAAGGAGCGGGAAATGCAGAAAGGTCGGAAC